>ERZ839767.5570-NODE-5570-length-11131-cov-20.375767_pt1 | contig 11131 bp, 8 predicted proteins | sample MGYA00519879_ERZ839767 | MGnify/ENA primary metagenome ERZ839767 (study PRJEB31850, sample SAMEA3708852) | human gut metagenome | biome: human gut; feature: human-associated habitat; material: faeces | place: China | collected 2014 ...
GCCTGCACGACACGGGCAACTTCAAGATCGGCGACACCTTCACCGAAGGCGAAAAACTCAAATTCACGGGCATCCCGTCGTTCGCCCCCGAACAGTTCCGCTATATCGAGAACGCCGACCCGCTGAAATTCAAGCAGCTCGCCAAAGGCGTGGACCAGCTCATGGACGAGGGCGTGGCGCAGTTGTTCGTCAGCTCCCTCAACGGCCGCAAGATCATCGGCACGGTGGGCGCGCTCCAGTTCGAAGTCATCCAGTACCGGCTCGAACACGAGTACAACGCCGCCTGCCGCTGGGAGCCGATCTCGATCTACAAAGCCTGCTGGATCGAGAGCGACAACGCCGCGCAGCTGGCCGACTTCAAACGCCGCAAGCACACCAACATGGCCGTCGACAAGCACGGCCGCGACGTCTTCCTCGCCGACACGAGCTACGGACTCGCCCTCGCGCAGGAGAATTTCAAGGATATCCGGTTCCACTTCACCTCGGAATTCTGACGCAGCGGCGCCGGGCGGGAACCTCCTCCCGGCCCCCTCTTCCCGGCGCCTTCGCCGACCGACGCAAAAAAAGGCTGTCCCACGGGACAGCCCTTTTCCTTAGCACTCCCCTTCGGAAGCGTTCGCCGCACCCGAAGGAGGAAGGAATTTGCCGAAAAACTCCTTTGCTTCGTCTTGTCAAACCTCCATGGGAACTTCGATAATCAGCACCTTCGCGTCGGTGTTTCCCTTGATCGGGAACTCATCCGCTTCGGTGATGCCCATGCCGTCGCGCGGTCCCAGCTCCTCGCCCGCCGCCTCGACGCTGCCCTCGATCACGAAGACGTAGGCGCCGTGGCCGCGGGTATTCATGCGGTATTCGACCACACGATCCTTGTCGAGGTCCAGCGTATAGAACCAAGCGTCCTGATGCACCCATCCCACATGCTCGCCGCCGCGGCCTTCGGGCGCCACGATCACATGCGGAACGTTGCGCTTGGCGGGCGCCAGCTCGACCTGATTGTAGCGGGGCGTGTGGTTCTGCGCGTCGGTCAGCACCCATATCTGCAGGAACTTGACCGGCTCGGTCTCGCTGGCGTTCATCTCGCTGTGCGTGATGCCCGTGCCGGCCGACATCACCTGAATCTCTCCCGGACGCAGGACTTTCATGTTGCCCATGCTGTCGCCGTGCCTGAGCGCGCCTTCCAGCGCGATCGACACGATCTCCATGTTGTCGTGCGGATGGGTTCCGAAACCCTCGCCCGGAGCCACGGTGTCGTCGTTCAGCACCCGGAGGGCGCCGAAATGCACCCGGCGGGGATCGTAATAGTTTGCAAAACTGAACGTATGGTGAGTCTGCAGCCAACCGTGGTCGGCATAACCGCGCGACTCGGCGCGGTGAATCGTCTTGTTCATAACGGGATTTTTTGATTTTAAACTTTAACGGACCGGGGAGCAAACTCCGCGCCAGTCGCACCTCCGCGCGGCACATTACGGAATCCGCAGATGCGACTACACTTTCAGAAAAACGTTCTTTCTGTAAAGGAAGTAGAGAAACAGCCAGCAGACGGCCACATAACCCGTACTGCTTATCACGGCAGCCACGGCCTCAGGGCATTTCGATGCGATGCCGCCGAGGAAGAAGTCGGATATACGTCCGAAGCCCACGATACGCTGGGCCAGATAAATCGTAATCGAATTGAGTCCGACGACACGGAAAAAGAGCGTCCAGCAGCGCCAGCCCCGCACGTCGATCAGGTAGTAAAACAGGGCGAACATCCCCAGCGAGTAGGCTCCCACGACGCATACGAAGGTGCTCGACCACAGTTTCTTGTTCACGGGCAGCACCCCGCTGAAGGCCAGCCCCGCCGCCAGCAGCGCCGCGGCCGCCGCGGCCATCCAAAGCGTCTTGCGGCCGCCCCGAATATCGCCGCGCCTTACGAATTCGCCCGTAAACATGCCCAGCATGGCTGTCACCACGGCGGGCACCGTGCTGAGCAGCCCTTCGGGATCGAACGACCCGTATATCAGCTTTCCGGGCAGGAACTGCCGGTCGATATAGCCTGCCAGATTCCCCTCGAAGGTCAGCGGCCCGGCGCCTGCGGCGTCGGGCGCCGCGACCAGCGCCGAAAGCGCTCCGTAACCGGCCAGCACCGCGACGGCGATTGCCGCACGGGTCTTCACGCCGAAATTGAGATACAGCACCGCGGCGATGCTCCACGCCAGTCCGATGCGTCCCAGTACGCTCGCGATCCGCAGATTCTCGAAATCGAGCTTGAACAGTCCGTTGTAAACCATGCCCAGCACGACGAGCGTCAGTCCCCGGCGGACGATCTTGGCATAGATGCGCCCTTCGGACATTCCTCCCGCACGCTGCTTGGCGACCGAGTAGGGAAAGCTGACCCCGGCAATGAAGAGGAACAGCGGAAAGATCGTATCGTGATGGGCGAAGCCGTCCCACGCGACATGGCTCATCGAAGCGGCTGCCGCATCGGTCACGGCCGAAGGCCACAAGCCGCACACGGCCACGACAAACGACGCGAACCCCATGATGAAGAGCATGTCGAACCCGCGGAGGGCGTCGAGCGACATCAATCTTTCGGACTGTTTCATAATTCTGCCTGCACGAAAACCGGAACATGCCCCGAACGGCACTCCGGACATCGGCGCCGGTTTTCATTTATCGTTCTTACAAAGATAATAAATATTCCTGATATATGCAACAGTTTCGAGGCCCGGCCGGAATCGCTTCCGCCGGGCCTCCTCATCGCCGTTTCGTACCGAATCACTCCAGTTCCAGATTACTCACCCGCCCGGTCACCCCGAACGGGAAATCGGGGTATACGTAAAGCCCGAACCGGGGTTCGGTCTCGCCGTGCGTATAGTTCCAGATGCTGGCGTAATCGTCCGCATCCTCGCCCATGTTTTCCAGCTGGCGCAGGTAGGCGGCCAGCGATTTGTTCTCGACGATATAGATTTCGCCCATCCGGTCGATGATCGGACTGTGGCGGCGCGTGCGGTCGTGGTCGAAGCGCAGGATGCGCCTGCCTTCGGGCGTAATGCCCACCAGCCTGAAGGACATGCTCTTGCCGATGGCCGGCAGGTTCAGCACGCTGCGGTCGGTCGCAAGGAACGGCAGCCGGTGTCTCTTTATAAAGCGGCGGAGCCGTTCGGCCGTGTCGCCGCCCTTCTCCAGCTCGGCATCCAGCTCCCCGGCCTGTTCGGGCGTCAGCCGGCCGTAAATCTTCTCCTCGTGCTGCTCCTGCAGCGACCGGCTGTTGGGCGTAAAGACGGCATAATTCTCCTGAAACCCCTTCACCGAGAAAGTGTAGTAGCAGACCACACCCAGCGCATTGAGCACCTGCCGCAGCCGGGTGGTATGCCCGCGTCGCGACGCCGCGACGGTATAGACCAGCTGGTTGGTGACGAGCCACCCGGCCGCGAGTATCCTGCGGATCGCCTCCTGCGCTTCGGGCGTCACCTCCAGCGGCGACTGGAAATGGGTCTGGATGATGAACTGCCGCACGCCGACCGCCGAAGCCTTCTGCTTGAACTCCCTGAGCACCTCCACCAATCCGTCGTCGATACGCATCGGCAGATAAGCCGGCAGGCGCGAACCGAGACGCACGCGCTGCAGTTCGGCATATTTCTCGCCGTCGGGCCGCCCGTCGTTGGCCTTGCGCTTGCGGCAGGCCATGCGGTATACGGCCTCCAGTATATTGTGCAGCGTCTTGTTCTGGCTCATCAGGGCGTCCCCGCCCGTGATAAGGATGTCGCGCAGCTGCGTATCTTCTTCGAAATAGGTCATCAGGCGGCGCAGCTTGTGGTCCCAGCTCTCCTTGGGCCGCAGGCTCTCGAATTCGAAGTTGAGCCGTTCGCTCTGAAAATCGTACATGCGCTGGCACGATGCGCACAACCCGCCGCAGGCGCGCCCCATCGTGTCGGGAATCAGGATCGCCACCTCCGGATAGCGGCGGTGGATATTGTGGCCGTCGGGCAGCAGCCACCCCGCGGCATTGGGCTTTCCGGCTTCGACGACGTCCTCCTTCTCCCACGCGCGGATGCTGCCGTAGGTCTCGACCAGCTGCGGCGAGTAGAGGATATAGCTGCGGATCGCCTCATCGCCGTATCCTTTTCCGGTCACGTCCAGCAGCGAGAGATAATAGGGCGTGGCGAAGAACGGCATCCCCTTCTTGCGGGCCTTCGACAGCAGGTACATGGTCTCCGCCGAAAGCGAATTGCCCAGAAAGCGGTTCAGCTCCGAGGGGCTTTTCACCGCCATCGCCAGATGAAACCTGAAATCGTTCCACCAGATGGCCACCTGACGGTATTTGTCTTCATAACTCATCCCCTCCGCGAAACGGAACCGCGAGGGCGTCGATTTGCGGTTCTCGATCTTCTGCACCAGCAGATGCAACATGCGCTCCCTGTTGTCGGCCCTGATCTCCCGCACCTCGGCATCGAGTCCCGAAGGCCAGCGCTCGGAGCGGATGCGGACACGCTGCATCGAAAGCGGCGGCAGTTCCGCTCCTCCGAGACGTTTGAACAGGTAGAACAGGTCGATAAACAGGTCCGTGCGCATCTCCACATTCTCCAGACAGCCCGTAAGAAACTGCCACAACAGCGTCAGCGTCCGCACCGGCATCCGCTCGCCGGTAGACAGTTCATCGACCTCCCGCCCGTCGTAATCGATCAGCAGCCGAATCTGCTCGCCCGCATCGCCCTGCGCGGACTCCGAACGGGAGACCCACTCGCCCAGACGCCTTCGGAACTGCACGGCGTCGCCGCTCGCCTCGGCGGCGGCGACAAGTTCGGGTAACTCGTGACGGTAAAGCTGTCCAAGCTGGTAGAGCGTGAGCGCAAGCATTTTTCTTTGTTTCATAAGCTGTTGTTTTTCGTGTTAAGCATCTGTTGACAGGGGACCGCCGCAATCCCGCATCGCGGGCGTCGTCTCACGAAGTGCGGGACAGGCCCGGCGCGAAAAAAAATCGCAGAAATCCGCTGATCGCAAGAAACCCCGGCAAATTCCTCCGCATTTGAAAAACATTCCGGGGAAAATCGACATTTTTTCCGCCGCAAACATCCAGAATTGCTATCGAAGGGGTATAAAGGCAAAAATCTGCGGTCTGCACGACATGAATAATAACGGCCGCAACACGGGGTTTTGTGCAAAGATACGAAAAAAAATCGACATTCCCCGGCCCGGCGTCCGACGGCCCCGCCCCTTTTCCCCGTCGGCCGTGGCGTCAGCCGCCCGTTTCAGCCACTGCCGCCAAAACAAAATCAGCCGCCTATGTTTTCACATAAGCGGCTGACTCTCAGCTTGTCGGGGTGACAAGATTCGAACTTGCGACCACGCGCCCCCCAGAATTAAATTTTACTTTTTCCGATAAATTTAACGAACTACATTTCAACGTATTTGCATATATTTCAATGAGTTTCGATTTATCATTATCGGGAGTTGTTGCGATTTCGCGTGTTCCACCTGTGTTCCACGCGCCGTCCTCCTACCCGATCAAAATTGAAAAGTGAATCCCCGACATCCGAAAATGCCGGGGATTATTCATTCGGACAACCGACCCAAAATTCCTATTTCAGATCGCGGGCCTTGATGCGCACGACCTTTCCGTCACGCACGACAACCAGTTCGCCGTCCTCCTTCTTGGTCTTTTCAATCAGACGCTTTTGGGCAAGCAAAATGCCTGCATCGATTTTCTCCTGCATTTGCTTAATCTCAATCTCGCTCATAGTCTACGATCTTTTGATAAGATAACGGATCGACAATCTCTTTTATTTCATCCTTGACACCCCAAGCAACCTTGTGAATACCATCGGCAGCACTATTATCATAGATTGTCCAATAGTCACAAATCGGGGTATAGAGGGTCGTTAAATTCCTGATGCCGTTCGCATAACGTCGCCGAATCACATCCGACGGAATATTGTGCCCGCCCTCGCTTACTCGTGTCGCAACACGCTCGATGGCCTGTTCGGGTGTCGGCAACCAAAAGTAGAGCAACGTGACAAAGTAGCCTTTCGCCTGCGTCCGCTCCACGAATTTCACATAGGAGCGGGTCGCCAACGTCGTTTCAAACGCAAAATCTTCGCCTTCGGACAAAAGATCGTCCATTCGTTGCAGCATCAGCCGTCCTGCCTCGATCGCCACGCTTTCGGGATTGAACGGCGAAAGTCCTTTTGCAATCTCGTCGGCATTAACGAACTCTTTACATCCCAACATTTCGGGTAACACAGTATAGGATGCAGTCGTTTTCCCTGCACCGTTGCAACCCGCTATGATATAGAGTTTCGGCATACTTCGTAACAAAGGTACGCACAAGCCGCACATAAAAGCAAATTTTATTTGCGTTTTGTCGAGGCGGAGTACCTTCGACAAAGTCAAAGGTAACTATTTCAGCCGATTTAGGGCCAAATACCAATCTATAAAAATCACATTATACCGAGCAGCGACATTAAAAATCCGGATTTTTCCCATATAATTTATTTATCCACATGGCAAATAATCGGTCGGTTACAGAAAAAACCTTGTTAATCTCGGTGATAAGATCCTTTTCGAGTAGTTTCTTTGCGGCCGACTGTACTGAGCTGGCTGAAGTAAGACTGTGCCGTTTGATGAAATCGGCAGATGTAATACGCTCGGCTTCGCCCTCCCTGGCGATGGCATAAAGCAACTCCTTCTGCTTTTCGGGAACGTTCGACAAAATCTCCCGGAAAATCGTATCGTTCGAAGCAATCATATTATCGATGGCAGCCCGGATCGTCTCCAACGTACATTCGTCGCCTTCGGGCGTATCGGCAAACGATTCGTTGAAGGTTTTTTGGATATAGTAGGTGTGCCCCTGAAAAAGTGCATAAACCTTTTCCGCATCGACGGCGGCTATCGAACGGTTGCGCCGCTCGAAATGCCCGACGATAAACGAGATGTAAATCTCCGCAGGAATGGCTTTCAGCTCCAACATGTCGGCACTGTGGTAGAACGGCCGGGCGGCCGATGCAAACATCTCCTGCATCATGTGGCGTTCGCTCCCGGCAAAGATAAAATGGCTGTTCTCCGACCTTTGGATGTGAGTCCGCAACAAAGCCTCTATATTCTTCTCCGGATATTTGGCAATTTGCTGGAACTCGTCAATCGCTACGATGCAAGGCTTGTCCGCATGAGCCAAATATTGGAAAATCTCATCGAGCGTATATTCGGGCCGCTCGATATCTCCCAACTCCACATTGAAAGCGGGAAGATTGGTGATGGGGTCGAACCTGAATTTCCCGCTGATGGACTTAATCGTCTGAATGAAAAGAGTCGCCATTTTACGACTACGAGGCAGGAGTGTTTCGTAAATCTCCCGGCCGAGCAGATAGGTAAATTCGCGGAGGCTCGACGTATGCAGAATATCGATGAAAAAAGTATAGTACTCCTTACCGATTTCCGGCTTGTCGTAACAGAACTGAATCAGCCCTGTTTTACCCATACGGCGCGGTGAAATGACAACCAAATTATTGCCGTTGGTAACCGACTTGACAAGCCGGGCTGACTCGCTTACCCGATCGCAAAAATACTCCGGAGCGATCTTTCCGGTCACGATGAATGGATTTATAATCTTCGCCATAGGAATATCATTTTTGCAAAAATAATTATTTTATTCAAATTATGCAAATCGAATAATCATTTAAGTAACCTCTCTCGCCGACATAAAAGCCAATTTTATCCACAAATTGCAATTATTTTCATCCAAAATCAAAATTGACACATCCGAATCATTCAGATTCAACGGCAAATTCAGAACACATAACTATCTGTATCTATTGTGATTAAGCGATATCTAATTTCAAAATTCAAGATACAAAATTTTAAAATACTTGGAATCCCTTAATTGCCGTTCTATTTTTGCAATGCCACGTGCGAGTTATTCTGTAATCGTATAATTGGAATCGATAATCCCGCGTATACGGTTAGTGCTGAGATAGTTGTTGCCATTCTATTGCAAGTAACTCATAACTCGTAACGCAATGTCGGTGGCGCAATCATCTTTTTATTAACACGAATGCAGATAGAATGGCACATTCCATCCGATTTCCCCGTCGTCACGACAAAGCCGACCGCAACGGACGTTACGCCGTCAGGCTGTGTATCACCAAAAACAAGCGGCGCAAATACATCGCGCTCGATCTCTACGCCGATCCCGCATATTGGGACGAGGCCGGTGAGCAATTCATCATCCTGCGCAACCTGAAAGGAGCCGAGCAGAAGGCCGAGAATAAACAACGCGAAGCCGACAATGCGCTGCTGGCGAAGTACAAGGTTCGCGCCCGCGAGATCGTCGAACGTTTCGAAATAGAGGGTATCGACTGGACGCTGAACCAGTTCGAGGACGCCTTTCTGAATACCTCCAAACAGGGAAAGTTCAACGCCTATTTCACCGACCGTATCGCGGAACTGCACGCGACGGGACATATCGGCAATTCCCAAACCTATAAGCAGACGCAGGACATGTTGAGAAGCTATGACCGGAAGCTGGATCAACGGCTCTTTTCCGACATCGACCTGCGTTATGTCCGGGGATTCGATATGTTTCTTCAAAAGCGGGGCTGTTGCGGCAACACGCGCAAATTCTATTTCAAGGCGTTACGGGCCATTCTGAACCGGGCCAATGCGGAGGGCGTCGGCTCGGTGGCAACCTATCCGTTCGGACGGGGCGGATTCGAGGTCTCCAAACTCGAAGAGGCGACCGCCAAACGCTACCTGCCTGCCGCCGAGTTATCGAAACTCAAAAGCAGCACGGCCAGCAATCCGCAATGCGAATACGCCCGCAAGCTGTTTCTATTCTCCTATTATTGTTACGGCATTTCGTTCATCGACATGGCGATGCTCACGGCCGCCCATATTAAACAAATGGAGGACGGCGACTATATCGTTTACAAGCGGCAAAAGATCAAACGGCAGAAAGGTGTCAAACCGATTTCGATCAAGATCACGCCTGCGATCCGGCAACTGATCGGAAGCCTGCAAGCGGCCTCGCCGACCGTGGACGATTTTCTGCTGCCGATCGTCACCCGCTCCGGCTATACGGGCGAGCGGCTCTACATGCACATTCGAACCCGTTACAGCAAGTATCAGAAATACCTGCGCCTGCTCGCCGAGGAGCTCGGAATTGATTTCCACCTGACGAGCTACGTCTCCCGCCATACGGCGGCCATGACCTTGCAGCGCAACAACATCCCACGCGAGGTGATTTCACAGATGCTCGGCCATGCCGATCTGGAAACCACGAACATATACCTCGACAGCTTCGACAACGGAGTGATCAACGAGGCGGCGAAAGTTTTGTAATAATCAATTTAGACACAACCTACACTACAAGTTGTTATAACTCTTTAGAGAAACTAAAATCCGAGTTATTACAGAGAATGAGATAGATTGGGATATTCAAGGCCGACCTGAGCTGTTCCATATACTGTGCGACAGCTCGATATTCTTGAGATTTTTCACATCCCGGCGCAACCACGACCAGTTTGACGGCATTGCTCTTATCCGGATAAAAAGCATACTCCAGCAACTGGCCGATCGCTTCCCGCACGCAAGCACGCAAAGACGGATAAGTTTTTATCTCGTAAAAAACATCACCGGCAGGTGTTCGGGCCACTACATCGATTCGGCGGGCTCCTATACTATTCTCTTGGGCGACGTTAACATCGCCGTATTGCGCTTCCAGATAAGCGACCAACCGGTTGCTAACCTCGACATGCCGGTGTTGCAACTCCACGAACCGGGCCGGTCGTTCATAAGAGGTCGGAGATGCCGACGAGGCCGAAGATCGGCTCCGCCGATTGGCATCGAACCTATAAGTATTGTCCTGGGCCGATGCGAGCAGCAAGCCGACATCCTTTCTCTGCGTGGTGAGTACATAGCGATTTTGCTTCCCAATCGAATTGTTTTGCGGAATATCCGCATAGTCTAAAAATTCGACATCCTCCGGACGAAATCGAATGTTAAAAAGATCCGCTCCGGTGCTTTTCCCGAAAGTTCCGACATCTCCCCCGACGCTTTTTATCTGCTCCCGCATCTCCGTCAGCCAGCCATTCTGCTCATACTGCCGAAAGACAGCCTCTGCCTCTTGCTCTTGGATGAACTCTACATTGCGGAGCTGGGCGATTGCATAACGTTTTCTCGTCCGACTATCAACCGACCATAACATTATATCGTATATGCCCCCTGCATAATCCTCTTTGGACTGGCGGACTGGTTCCAGAAAACCGTAGTGACAGCCATCTATTAGTTTGCTGAAATCGAAAAGCCATTCTTCATTTCCATATCCGTACATCCGTTCGTAAGCACCCCGAAATGACGATTTACCGGCTTCTCCAGAAGGATATTGCCACGAAAATTCATTCCAGCAAATCCGAGCGTTGCGGCGACAGGCCTGCCGAATCATATCGTCGTATTTGGACTTATTCAGGCGGATGAATTGCGTGACTTCGTCAACGAGCCTGCTCCATGTATAATTCGGGAAATCGGTCTCATCGACGGTTTCCCAATCCGCTCTGCTGGCTTTTTTTAACTTTTCACAAATTTCTTTCTGCGCTTCCGATAGCCTACTCGTTTTATCGAACTGATAATCTAGCTTATAAACAAGACTTCGCTCGTCACCATCAACACCAATCGTGAAATAGATTCCTTTCTCCGCATCCTCGTGTTTGCATATCTTCACCCATGTATAAGAACTGAAATATCCGCTTCGTTGCCAATGATGATTTTTTGTAAACATAAAATCAGGCAATCGCTTTGCCAGTTCATCTGCCCAATAATCGGTTTTCGCTAGAGGCCCATTTTTTATTAATTGAGCATCATACTCATTTTGAGCGTCATCTCCTCGGAATGATTTATGGCCGACGCGATTAAGAACCTCGATATCGCCTGCATTAAAGAACTCCATCATATACAGCAGTATTTAAGTTGTTAGCAACTGAAAATACATAAAATTCCAGTCTTTCTCAAACAATCTCGGCAATTATTTTTCCTCTCCATCCGTAAGTTTACTTTTTTTTGTATATTTGTACTATGAGTACAACATCGCAAACAAAAATAAACCAGCTATTACAGTCCCTCCCACCCGGAGCAGTCTATTTGTCGTCATGGATGAAACTCA
>ERZ839767.5573-NODE-5573-length-11124-cov-2.743066_pt1 | contig 11124 bp, 9 predicted proteins | sample MGYA00519879_ERZ839767 | MGnify/ENA primary metagenome ERZ839767 (study PRJEB31850, sample SAMEA3708852) | human gut metagenome | biome: human gut; feature: human-associated habitat; material: faeces | place: China | collected 2014 ...
GAAACCGCTTGGTAATCAACTCTCCCCCTGTGTAAGGGGGAGTTGGAGGGGGTAGCTTGTTGATAGAAATAAGACTTGTTAGACACCCTCTTCTTACCGACTCTTCATAAACTATTAAATTGTATTGTATGAAAAAAATCACGTTGTTAGGAAGTATCGTCATACTTCTCTTATTTACCTGTGTAGCTAAGGCACAGGATCGTAAACCTTTTCACATCATTCCATTGATACCTGTTGTCGGGCAGGATGTAAAATTCACGTATGATAATTCGTTGACCTCACTGGCTGGTGAGGAAACCATTTACGGAACAATTTACTACTGGGAGAATTTGCGTTGGCGAGCAGAAGATTTGAAATTGGTGAAAAATGATACGGCATGGGAGGCTACTTGTCGAGTGCCTGAAAATTGTGCATTGCTATCATGCAAATTTTACGCGGGCGACAAAAAGGATACCGGTGGACGTGGCACGTACACGACCATGACCTTTGACAAACGTGGACAGAATCTACCGACTGCTTACATGGCTTGGGGAATGTTGCGGAACAAAACGTTGGAATCCTTACCGGGATATTGTGAAGAAGAGGCGTATATCGGTGATGATATCATGCGTTTTTGGCTGAACCAACAACTTATGAAAGATCCTGGGGCTCGGAAATACGTGTTTTACTATGCGGCAAAACTGTTGAACCAAATGATACCGGGAGAGAAACACGAACAAATGTTAAGCGACGTGGATTTCATACTGAATCTACCGGATGCAGATGAGGAGACATTACTGAAAGCATTGGAAGTTGCCAAGGACATCGTGAAAGACAGCACGAAAGCGGTAGCCATAGAAGCCCGGATCTTAAAAGATTACCCCGATGGAATTCTGGCCAGGGACCAAGAGATCTGGCGAATCTTCCGAATCATGGATGCCGATGTAAAAGCCCCGGAACTGGAGGCATTCTTAAAGCGATTCCCGACGGAAAAGTTTCAAGAAATAGAAACTGAAACTTCGTCCATGTACCTGGGCAAAATCTTTCAGGCCGTCATTTACCAGGCTGTTATCAAGAGAAACGATTTTAGCCTGTTGTACAAATACATTCATGATGTACCTCATCTTTATTTACAGACATTTTACTGGCACATGGTACAAGTGCCGCTGAGAACCAACCAGAGAACGCCGGAGCAGGTATTTCCTCCTGCCAAAGCTATTTACAACGAGCTGATGACCCGTCCTCAAGCCGGTTCCGAGCGGGTGTATTCCAAAAGAGAGTGGAAAGACTATTTACTTACCAGATGCAAAGATATGATCTTGAAACACGCGTTCGTCTTGGATGCAACCGGTACATCTGCCGAAGCCTTGGAGTTGATGGAGGAAATCAAAGAGAAATACAACTTCAAATCGGCAGAATACAACGATCAATACGTTCGTCTATTGGAGAAAAATGGCTATCAGTCGATGGTAATTCCCACCATCATCGCAAGTATACGGGAAGATGCCTTTACTCCCGAAATGTTAGAAACCCTACGCAAGGATTACGTGAAACAACACAAGAACGATAAAGACTTCGAGACTTACCTCGCTTCTTTAAAGTCACAAGAAAAGCAGCAGGAATTGCAAAAACATTTGCAGGAGACGATGATTAACAAAGATATTGAACTTTTTGCCATGGAAGACCTGAACGGTAAAAAGGTTGACCTTTCAAAAATGAAGGGAAAGATAATCGTGTTGGATTTCTGGGCAACCTGGTGTGCTCCTTGTAAGGCCTCTTTACCGGGCATGCAAATGTCAGTAAACAAATATAAAGACGACCCGAACGTGGCGTTTTTCTTTATTTCCACGATGGAAACGGCTGCTGATTTTAAAGAACAGATTCGGAAATTCATGAAGGAACATAACTACACGCTGCACGTGCTTTGCGATAACGTGAACCCGAAAACGAAAAAGAGATCGGCCGTTTATGATACTTACGCGAAGGCGTTTAAATTTTCCGGTATTCCTCACAAACTGATTATCGACGGGAATGGAAAATTACGTTGGAGCATTAACGGATACATGGGAAGCCCCTCGGCTTTGGCAGAAGAAATGAACCTGATGATTGAGATGTTGAAAGCAGCCAAATAACCCTTCGTTTGGTAATCAACCCTCCCCCTGTATTTAATAAGGCGCTTTTCAGCGCCTTATTAAATATTCTCTCGCAACCAATCCCCCATAATTTGCAACGCCTCCTCTGAAAACACATCTTCCAGATCGGGTATCTCCTCCCGGGTACACTCTTTACAGCGTTGAAACATGTGGTTCAAACCGGGTAATTCCACGATCTTGTACCGCATATTCCCACCTTTATCCAGCAATTGCTTGATGGATGCCAAGTTTTCTTTTGCGGGCACCATGATATCCTTGTCCCCGTTTAGCGCCAGCACGGGTTGGTGAATGCGAGGAATATAATCCTCCGGATCATAACTGATCATCTCCCTGTACCAGCGTCCTTGTGCTTGACGCAGGTAACGACTGAAAAACATTTCGTCTCTCCCGTCATTAAAATTGACGGCTTTCAGCGTGGCTTCATCCTGTTGTGCCACCCATTGATCGAAAGCCTGCCGCAAAGGAACGTCCAACGGCTCTTCCAAAGGAACGGCGTGAACTTTGTCAAATAGCGTATTAAAAAGACTCATGAACTGATCAACCCGCTCCGGTGTCATCCCGGGAGTCGTGCGTAAGATGGCGTCATTTTGTAATTTTAAAATCTGCAGCCCGTCAACGCCCACACCCGCGAGGGAGATAACGAATGCTACATCCGGCGAATCGGCTCCCAACATGAGTGCCACCTGCCCGCCTTCGCTATGTCCGATCACCCCGATGCGCTTGGCGTCAACCTCCGGCCGTTGTTTCAAGTAATCGATCCCCGCTTGGGCATCCCGAGCAAAATCGCTCGTCGTAGCCTCCTCGTATATCCCGTTGGTCTCCCCGGTTCCCCGGTCATCGGCTCGTAGCACGACGAATCCTTGTCGGGTCAGGTAATCCGCGATCTTAAAGAATGGCTTGTGCCCGGAAAAAGTCCCGTCCCGATCCTGTTTCCCGGTTCCGGATATGATAAGGGCTGCGGGAAAAGGCCCTTTGCCTCGCGGAATCGTCAGCGTACCTGCCACTTGTATCGAATCACATGACGCGTAACTGACATCTTCAGAACGGTAAGGATAAGGTGGGCGTGGATTTTGTGCAAAATAGACCGGCTGCAGGCTATCGACTTTCCCGAGAGCGAATTCCCGTCTCTTCCCGTAGGTCGTTACTTCTGCTTGAATAGAATCCTTGCCGGAACGGAAGGAACCTTCAAAGCGGATATTCTCCCGGTTAAAGATAGCGAGAATACTCTCGTCCGAAAGTACAAGCGTGTCGGCTTTTGCCTTCTCAACCCATTGTTCCGGAAGTGATAGGAAAGCTTGAGACGTCCCGTCCGGTGTGGTTTCTAACTCGATAAATACTCGTTTACTACCGGATTGCCCTTGCCACGCGTGAGGCGAAGAGGTACATCCGATCAGCGTAATGGAAAATAACAGTGCGATTGTTTTCAAATGTAACATACAGTTTTAATTTTAGTTCTCCCTCAAAACATCCAACTGCCTGAAAAGTGTCACTCGGCCTGTGAAATTCTTCCCGTAAAACCTCTCCGATACTACCCCCTCCTTACTCCGGGTGTGAGCTAATAACCAAGCGGTTTCCCCTCCTGTGTAAGGAGGGGTCAGGGGAGGTAGTCCTGCCCCACCCCTTTGCAATCTCCCCAAGAAAGCATACCTTTGTCCAAAATTATCACACGTAAAACAACACCTATGTCATTTGAAAATACACCCCTGGTAGCCCGTTACGAGCGGCGTCTGATCATAAGGAACAAATTGTTTTGGATATTCGCCTCTTGCGTGATCATCGGCATCACGCTTTCGCACTGGATATGGCAGGGGGAGGGATTAGGCAGCTCGCGGTGGTTAAACAGAGCTTTGCCCTCGTTCATCCCTTTTTGGAATGCCTGGTTTTATAACCTGCTGCAAGGCATCATCGTGATTTTCATCGGCATCGACTTCGTGTGGAGAGACCGGCGCTTGGAAACGAATGCCGTGTTCTCAGCCCGTCCGGTAACCAACCTGGCTTACCAAACGGGAAAAGTGTTGGGAATCGTGGAAGTTTGCTTGACACTGAACCTCATCACGATGGCCTTGGGAATGATCTTCCATCTCCTGTTCGGTGAACCGGGAACATTCCAATTGAAAATTTACCTCGTCTACCTCTTCCTGCTCACCTTGCCCACCTTATCCTTCATCTTGGGAATAGCTTTAATCGTGGCCAATCGGGTAAAAAACCATGCCTTGGCCCTCTTGATACTGCTCTCCCTCTTCGCCGCCTTTTACTTCGGGGCAGCGGACTTACTGTGGGGAACCGTCGACCCCTGGGGACGCGTGCAGCCGCTATTATTCTCGGACGTGACGGGAATAACCCGCCCGGCATGGCTGATCTTGCAACGGGGCATGTTCCTTCTCCTGGGTCTGGGACTCATCACGCTTGCCACGGGAATGATGCCGCGCCTCTCCGAGCGGCCCGCTACCCTGTGGAAAGTGAGAGCCGGGGGAGGTGCGTTGATATTGCTCGGCCTCGTGCTGGGAGGAACTTATTATGCCCAATTCCACGAAATCAACAGCCGCAGAGCCACCTACCGGGATATATTCCAAAAATATGTAGACATAAAAGGCACTCGCGTGAAAACACACGATATCTACTTCCGCCAGGAAGGGAACAAAATGATAGGGGAGAGCACCCTGCTCTTGGCAAACGAAGGCCCGCAACCCTTGCCGACCCCCGTGCTTTACCTGAACCTGGGACTACGCGTAACAGCCTTACGGGGGCATGACGGCGAAGAGTTGCCTTACCACCGGGAAAGCCAAGCGATTATCTTGCAAACACCCCTGTCTCCCGGCGAGGAAACTCTTGTACGCCTAACCTACGAGGGGCCGATCGACGAGGCCGTTTGTTTCCCCGATTTCACGGACGAGGAGTTTCATGACACCCGTTTGCGGTGCTTCTTCCGGGGATACGATTTGCGATTCCGGCACGGAAGATGTTTTGTCCGTGTCGGGGACAACTACACGTTGCTCTTCCCGGAATGCTTGTGGTACCCCGTTGCCATTCCCCCCGTGAACGTGAACACCCCCTTGGCCCGGCAGTATGATTTCACCCGTTACCGCCTGAAAGTCGGGAATGTCGGGCAGCGGGTGGCTATCTCGCAAGGGGAAATGACAACCAATGGCGACACCGCCATCTTCACCAACCACCAACCCTTGCCCTCCCTAACCCTCGCGATCGGAGCGTACGAACGCGAGACCATCGTCTTGGACTCCTTGACCCTTGAATTGTATTATTTCCCCGGGCATGACTTCTTCACGCGGGACTACACCTGCCTGAAAGACTCCGCCCGACTCCTCTTGGAAGATCCGGTAAGCCAGATCCGGGAGATAAAAGGAGGGGATTACCCTTACCGCAAATTCACCTTGGTCGAAACACCGGCGAACTTCGTCCCCCACTCGCGGAAAGGCCTCACGGGGAGTGAATTCGTTCAACCGGAGATCCAGTTCTACCCCGAAAACATGTACCTCGGGTATTACATGCACGTGGGCTTCTGGCCGGGAAGCGAGGATGAAAGAACCCGTTTCGAACTCGAGATGGAAGAACTCCGTAACGTGCTTGTCATAAACTTACTCGCGGGCGTCTTTGATTGTTCGGCCCAGTTCGGCGATTTCATGGGCGTGCTGCAATCCGACCAATACCCGGGCTTTGGCGCCATCGTCAACGATTTGGCCAAGGTCGACTTCTTCAACGGGCCGATGGTCTACATAGGAGAGGAAGTCAGTGATTCCGAAATCATCACCTATTGGCAGGAAAAATCCATGCGGGAGGCTTTCGCTGACCGGGAAGTAGAAGGAGATCGATTACAAACACTGCTGAGGAAAAAGTATAGATTGATACAAAAACACCTGCAAGCCCTCGTCGGGGAGCGGGAATTATTCCATTTCATGAAGCAATTCAAGCAAAACCATCTCTTCGCCTACCCGCCATTCGAACAACTTGAGCGGGAATTTAACGCTCGTTTCCGCGTCAACCTCCGGGAAATCCTGGATTACTATTACGACAGCAAAGAACTACCGGCATTATTCCTCCGGGACATGAAAGTCGAATTATACGAAGAAGGCGAGGAGGCTAAAAACATCGGTAGCTGCAAAATATACAACCCCACATCCTCCCCGGCCGTAGTGACGCTTAGCGTGGCAACCTACTCCATGGGCGACAACGAACATGGCTCCGGCCTCCGTAACTATCTGATCCCCGGGCACACGTGCAAAGAAATCCGGGCCGATCTGGGTACCCGCAATATGTTCGCCCTGGAAATGAACCTCTGCCAGAACCTTCCCGGTGAACGAACCTTGGAATGGACCTCGTCCGAGAACATACCCAAGACGCGCGACGCGAAAACGGGCATTTGGGATACGGACAGCGCCCTCTTCACTCGCGAAGAACCGGGAATAGTGGTGACTGCCGAGGACCCTGGTTTTAGCATTCACGAGAAAAACCGGAAGGGAAAACTGGCCGCTTACCTTTCCACCGAACAGCACGGGAAAAAATATCATTACATCTACGACCACGATCGTTGGACCCTAGTCCTGGATCCCCAATGCTACGGCGATATCGTGAAAAGCGCTTACTACAAAATGGCTGGAACCGGGAAATCTCAAGTGGAATGGAAAGTGAACGTGGAGACCCCCGGGAAATACGAAGTGTTTGCCTACCTCCCGGACGTGGAAGCCACCTCCGCCCGTAAAGTTTTTATCGGGGGAGCCCGACTTTTTTACCGGGTGACCTCCGCCGACGACATCACTGACGTGGAATTGTTTTTGGATGACGAGCAACCGGGATGGATCTCCTTGGGAGTGTTCAACTTCGATCGCGGTGAATACAGCGTCTTCTTAAGCGATCGCGGCGGTGATTCTTTGTCCCGCGAAAATAGTGATACTCGCGGATGGGATGGTGAATCCGTGCAATTCATCTTTGCCAATGCCGTGAAATGGGTTCCCGTTAAATAGAATCGTGATGCTCCTTGATCGAAAGCAGGAGAGAAATAGTGCTTGTTAATTCATGAATATCCACGGGTTTCGTCACGTAAGCATTACACCCGCACGCGTAAGCCGTTCGCCTGTCCTGCTCGAAAGCGTGGGCGCTGACAGCAATAATCGGAACCTCCTCGTCTATCTCCCGGATGGCTTGCATGGCAGTAAGCCCATCCAAGCGGGGCATTTTGATATCCATCAATATGATATCGGGAGAAGAATTCTTGAATAGCCGGACCGCCTCAATACCGTCGCGTGCGTGGATAATCTGGTAATCTCGTTTTAATAGAGCGAACAAAAGCAAATAGTTGCTTTCGTTATCTTCTGCAATAAGAATAAGCGGCTGTATCTCTAACTTCATGAAGTGTTTCGTGCTATTTGTGTGGCAATATTGCGCGTTCATTAAATGAACGTTTAATAATATCTCATATACCTAAGTGCCAATAAAATGCGGATTGTTAATTCCCATCTCGCTTTCTAATTGAACTTGAGAATTTTAAAAATAAGCAATATAGCTATCATGAAGTCAAAAAAATACGTACATTTACACACTCATTAAACGTTCGTTTAATGATACAACTTTCATATCAGAAATCACCCGTACTTCACCTCAATTCCCCGCTGATTCATTACTTTTGCATGGAAGTAAAAACGTGTAGAAATGAAAGCCAAGATAAACAAAACCAACGCCGCTCGTTTGCTCGATAAAGCGAAAATCCCCTACGAGCTCATCCCTTACGAGGTAGATGAAAATGATTTGGCTGCCACTCACGTGGCGGCACAACTGGGCGAGAACATCGAACAGGTATTCAAAACCTTAGTGCTACACGGGGATCGAAATGGCTATTTCGTCTGTGTCATCCCGGGTGATCACGAACTGGACTTAAAAGTGGCAGCCAAAGAATCCGGGAACAAGAAAGCAGATTTGATCCCGATGAAAGAATTATTGCCCGTTACCGGCTACATCCGGGGAGGATGCTCACCCATCGGCATGAAAAAAGAATTCCCCACCTTCATTCACGCTAGCTGCCTGAAGTTCGAATACATCTACATCAGCGCCGGCATCCGGGGCCTACAAATCCGCCTGAACCCCAAAGACCTGATCTCCTACACCCGTGCCGCACTTCTCCCGGCCTAACCCCCAATCCGCGTAGTATTCCACCCTCCCCCTGTGCAAGGGGGGAGTCGGAGGGGGTAGTTCCCGCGTCCCTTCTTCCCAATACTACCTCCCCTGACCCCTCCTTACACAAGAGGGGAAACCGCTTGGCAATCCCCCTTCGCGACTCCCTCAACCCGCGTAGTATTCCACCCTCCCCCTGTGTAAGGGGGAGCCGGAGGGGGTAGTCCCTGTGTTCCATTCCCCCAACTCCCCCCCAAATAATTTGGTCTGCTTTTTGCATTACCGAAAACATAAACTAAATATCGCGATGAAAAAAGTAATTTTGTATGGCATACTACTCCTCCTATATCGGTGTGATTTAATCGAATACCACCCGTATGACGTCCGTTTACACGGGCAAACGGGTATAAACGAGAAAAACATCGCCCGTATAGAAGAGAGCTGCAAGGGAAAAGACACCCTGCGCTTCGTGTTAATGGGCGACAGCCAGCGCTGGTACGACGAAACGGAAGCCTTCGTGAAAGCCCTCAACAACCGGGACGACGTCGACTTCGTGATCCATGGCGGCGACATCTCCGATTTCGGCTTGACGAAAGAATTCCTCTGGGTGCGGGACATCATGGAAAAACTGAAAGTGCCTTACGTGGCCCTGCTCGGGAACCACGACATCCTCGGCAACGGGATGGACGTGTTCCTGAAAGTCTACGGGGACGAAAACTTCTCCTTCCGGGCGGGGAACACCAAATTCATCTGCCTGAACACCAATGCCCTGGAATTCGACTACTCGCACCCCGTGCCCGACTTCACCTTCATGTACAACGAACTGCAGGACACGGTGGGCTGCCCCCGCACGATTCCGGTCATGCACGTGCAACCCTTCAACGTCGAATTCAACAACAACGTGGCCCGCGGCTTTCACCTCCTGTTACAGGAATTCCCGGGAATGGAGTTCTGCTTGCACGCGCACAGTCACTCGCTGCTTCATGAAGAACTATTCAACGACGGGATCCCGTACATCGGTTGTGCCGCCATGAAAGACAAAAACTACCTGTTATTCACTTTAACTCCGGGAGGATACGCGTATGAAGTGGTCTATTATTAGGGTCGGCATCGTGGCCCTCTTCATGGGTATGACAACCATCGTGTCGGGAATGACGGAGGACGACCGGGCGCAACGACGGGCAGAACGCCACCAGCGTAAATTGCAGCAGTACCGCTCCGGGTGGAACCGTCTGATCCCGAAATACCAGAACATACAATATGCCGGATCCATGGGATTCCTCTCCCTCGGCGTCGGTTGGGATTACGGGCGAGAAAAGCAATGGGAAACGGAAATCATGTTCGGCCTCGTACCTCGTTTTTCTTCCAACAAGGCAAAAGTAACCTTCACCTTGAAACAAAACTACGCGCCCTGGGAACTCCCTCTCGGCGGCAAATGGTGGCTGGAACCCCTCGTGACGGGCTTGTACATGAACACCGTGCTCTCCGATGACTTCTGGGTAAAGGAACCGGAAAAATACCCGAACAACTACTATAAATTCTCCACCCGCGTACGCTTCCACGTCTTCGTCGGCCAGCGAATAGCCATCGATCTCGGGCCTCATTCCCCCTTCCGCCGCGTCACGGCATTTTACGAATTGAGCACCTGCGACCTCTACGTCATCAGCAGCGCCACGAACAAATACGTGAAAACGTGGGACATCCTCAGCCTCTCCTTTGGTGTGAAATTACATATCTTGTAATTATTTCTCGTATATTTGTTGAATCATCTAAAACCGAATAGCATTATGATTTTAGATTTTGGATTTATGATTTATGATTTCCACCCATGGAGCCAGTGCTTTAACTACCCCCTCCGGCTCCCCCTTGCACAGGGGGAGAGACGGACGCGAGAAGACGCTTCAATGTTACAATGTAGCTTGTCCTCCCCCTTCCCAAGGGGGAGTCAGAGGGGGTTCATTCTAAATTCTAAACTCTAAATTCTACATTAATGAAACATCTGTCACTCCCCAGCCCCGCGACCTCCCGCATCCCGACCCTCCGATGCCTCCTCTGCCTCGGCTTGTTGCTACTACTCGTACCCCTCGCCGCGGAGGCGCAGCGGAAAAAAGTGGGGGTCGTCCTGAGCGGTGGGGGAGCGAAAGGCGTGGCACACATCGGCGTGTTGCAAGTGTTGGAAAAAGCGGGCATCCCCGTGGATGTCATCGTGGGTACCAGCATGGGCTCCATCGTGGGCGGCCTCTACGCCATCGGTTACTCGGCCGACCAACTGGACAGCCTCGTGCGCGTGCAGGACTGGATGTTCCTCCTAAGCGATAAAGTGAACCGCTACGACCTTCCGTTCGGGGAAAAGGAACAGGACGGCAAGTACCTCCTTTCCCTCCCTTTTGACCGGGGGAAAAAGCGTCCCTCGGGATTCATCAGCGGGCAAAACGTCTACAATCTCTTCTCCGACCTCACCGTCGGCTACCACGACTCCCTCGACTTCCTGCAACTGCCCATCCCCTTTGCCTGCGTGGCGGCAGACCTCTTCCACCGCGAAGAGATCGTGATGACCAGCGGGAACCTCGTGCAGGCCATGCGGGCGAGTATGGCCATCCCCGGCGTCTTTACCCCGGTGCGAACGGACAACCGTGTGTTGGTGGACGGGGGCATACTGAACAATTTCCCGACAGACGTGGCCCGCCGCCTGGGTGCCGAAATCGTCATCGGGGTCGACGTCCAGGCCGATTTGATGAAGGAAGACAAGCTGGCGTCCGTCTCCGGCGTGATACCGCAAATCATCAACCTCCTCTGCATGAACAAGCACGAGGAAAACGTGCAACTTGCCGACCTCGTCATTCGCCCCGACGTGAAAGGCTACTCGGCCGCC
>ERZ839767.5575-NODE-5575-length-11122-cov-3.345893_pt1 | contig 11122 bp, 9 predicted proteins | sample MGYA00519879_ERZ839767 | MGnify/ENA primary metagenome ERZ839767 (study PRJEB31850, sample SAMEA3708852) | human gut metagenome | biome: human gut; feature: human-associated habitat; material: faeces | place: China | collected 2014 ...
AATCTCAAATTCCTCAAATGACAAATCATCCATATAAATGATGAAACGGTAATTGCGGTTCTTGATCTGGGCGATGACAGCAGAGAGATCCTTGAACTGGTGCTTGTAAATCTCGATCATGCGCAGTCCCTGATCGTAAAACTCATTGACAATGGCTTTAATACTGGTTGATTTACCGGTTCCGCTGTCACCAAAGAGCAGCACATTGTTTGCTTTTTTGCCTTCCACGAAAGCACGGGTATTATCCACCAGTTTTTTCTTCTGAATCTCATAGCCAACCAGATCAGACAGCATAACTTTGTCCATATTGTTAATTGCCATAAATTTAACGCTGCCGTCAGGATTATTGCCGATTCTGAATGCTTTGTTAAGACCAAACATGCCAACACCGTAATCCTTATAAAATGTAGTAACACCATCAAAAAACTCTTCGTCTGTTGTTGCGGCTGCAAGTTTTTCGCTTAATGTGCGTACTTTTTCGCTTACATTTCTGTTATACATAAGTTCTTTTTTCACAATTGCTTTGTAGTTTGTAATAAGTGAAAAACAATTTATTGAAAGTTCTTTTTCAATCTCGCTGAAATCATAGTGGAACAGCTTTCTGAATATTCCGAAATCATTCATGGCAAATGTGTTGACACTTCCGTCATTGGCACCGACCTTCTCACATGTTATGCTGAATGGGTTTTCTGTTGTGATAAGTATAAATGTAAGATAATTCTGCCATAGGTTCTTATCAAATCCATAATCTGTCGCGATTTTAAGAATTCTTTTAATCTGCGTATAGATTTCTCTTGTAAGTTCCTCTTTTCCCGTATCCTCAACATCAAACTTTCTGAAAATGTCTGCCATGCGTGAAAGGATGCTGTCTTCATCCATATCACCGTATATTATCAGTCTTGAAATTTCTTTGTACATAGCTTATTTTCTCCATTCCATTTCATAATTAAAATTAAGTGTATTTCTTATTATACTATATCAATAAAGTTTTTTGTCAAATATTTTCTTATTTTATTTGAGTTATGACCTATTTCTTATTATTGAACTATTGACACAAAAGAAATTAATGATATAATCAACAAAGGACTTTGGGTAGTCCGCAATACTATATTTTTTCATTTTTTAAAATGGAGAGGACTTTTAATGAAAGCTATTGCTTCAATCAACACCGTTATCTACACCCTGTTGACTGTATTGTATTTTTATCAGTTTATATATATTGTGATAGCCTTAATCGGTGAAAAACGAAAGAAGAAGCAGCCAGAATACGAACCTAAGAAACTTCACAGGTTCGCTTTTATTATTGCAGCCCGGAATGAAAATGCCGTAATCGGTAACCTGATTAAGAGCATCAAAGCACAGAACTACCCTTCTGAACTTATTGATGTTGTTGTCGTTGCTGATAACTGTACGGATAACACAGCCGAGATTGCAAGAAGCTGCGGTGCAATTGTATATGAACGTTTTAACAAGGTATTAGTCGGTAAAGGCTATGCTCTTGACTATGCATTCAACAAGATAAAAGAAGATGAAGGTGATTATACCGCCTACGACGGTTATTTTATTTTTGATGCGGATAATGTCATTGACAGAAATTATGTCCGTGAAATGAACAAAACTTTTGATCAGGGGTATCGTGTGGTCACAAGTTATCGTAACTCAAAAAATTTCGATACCAATTGGATTACATCAGGATATTCGCTCTGGTTCTGCCGCGAAGCAAAATATCTTAATAATCCACGAATGATTCTTAAAACAAGCTGTGCTGTATCAGGAACAGGCTTTCTTACAAGCAGTGAGATTATTAAGAAAAATGGTGGTTGGAAATGTAATCTTTTGACAGAGGATATTCAGTTTTCAGTTGTTAATATTCTTGAGGGAGAAAAAATCGGCTACTGTGATTCGGCAATGTTCTATGATGAACAGCCGGAGACATTTAAACAGTCATGGAACCAGCGTATGCGTTGGTCAAAGGGCTTCTATCAGGTAATGTTCAAATATGGTCGTGAACTGATAGCCATGGCATTCAAAAAACGTCAGATGTTCGTATCATGTTATGATATGTTTATGACACTTGCTCCTGCTACTCTTCTTTCAGTAGGCTGCATGCTTTTGAATCTCATATTTTTAGTGCTTGGTGCACATAACTTTACTTTATTTAAAAAGGTATTTCCGGTCGCTATGGAATCAATCGGTTTTGCCTGTGTAAGCTTTTATCTGCTTATGTTTTCAATTGGATTGCTGACAGTAATAACAGAATGGAAGAAGATTCTTGCTTCTCCTAAGAAAAAGATTATTTCGCTGTTCACTTTCCCATTATTTATGCTTACATATATTCCAATTTCTCTTGTCGCTTTATTCAAGCGTGTTGAGTGGAAACCTATCACACACTGTGTTTCCAAATCTATGGAAGAAATTGAATTGCAGCAGCAATATAAACAATAAAAGAAACGGCATTCAGTTAATCTGAAATGCCGTTTCTTTATTTTTGTCCATATGCTCTTTCAGTGCGTTTCACCACCATAGCTGATACAATTCCTATTACTGCTCCAGTCACTGTTCCGGTTATCATAAGTACAGGAAGATAATATACTATCGCACCGCTTCCCATTATAAATACAGCTGCAATTATCTGCCCTATATTATGAAGTACTCCGCCGGCAACACTTACACCAACAGACGAAAAAAACTGTATTTTCTTTAGTATTATCATTATTATCATGCTAAGAACCGCTCCTGACATGCTGAACAAGAAGCTGTTCAAATTGCCAAAAAGAACAGCAGTTAATGTTATTCTTATGAGATTAACTGCAACTGCTTCTTTTATTCCGACAACATATAAAATCGTTATTATAGCAATATTGGGAAGTCCTAACTTAATTCCCGGAACCGGAAGCGGCACGGAAATCACGCTTTCGATATAGCCAAATATCATCGCCAAAGCCGTAAGTACACCGCAAAGTGCGAGTTTTTGCGTCCGTGTTGAATTCTTCATATTTTCATTCACCTGTTTTTATTTGTTAATTTTTATTTATATATTTTATTACCTGTTTTCATCTATCTGACAAGCGAATCTACATTGCCTTCACCGCCCTGTATCTCGACAACCACGCGATGCGGAAGGCACACTATCGTCTCTCCATTCTTACTTATCTTTCCTGTTTTTTCACACAATTTATCAGGACAGTCGGCATCTTTCATATAAACTGTACCATTTTCTATAACTACAGTATTACTTCCGCCCTGATAACCCTCAACAGTAACAGACGCATTTTTGTCAAGAGGAAGCATATAGACAATATTTCCGTCTACCTTCACAGCTGCTGTAATACCATCCTTTTTTACAACAAAATTAATAATCAAAAATGCTGCTGCACATACAATAATCAATGTCGCTATCAGCATTATATCTCTTTTAATCTTCTTTTTTTCCAAATGTCATTCTCTCCGAAATATTAATCAGTACCTTTTAAAGTTACTTATATAATATACACTTTAAACCGTAAAAACACAATATTATTATTTATATATTATATATAAGGTATAATTTTATACTATAAAAATAACGGCACCGTACATCACTTTCGCAACATACAATGCCGTTATCATAGTGGAGTAGACGGGAGTCGAACCCGTGTCCAAAAGCCCATTCACTGTTCTTCTACTATTATAGTTGATTGCTTCGGTTTCCCTCATTCCCTCCGGCATAAGAAAATCAACATCCTCATGCTTTCAGTAGCTTCATGATACGCCCACAGTCTCAAAGCTTTGACTGAGTCGTTTCCTACATGGTCGAAGCCTGGGTCCTAAAGTGTAGGTGCTCTAGGTCAGACTGCTGCCATTAGGCAGCGTAAGCTAAATTTTCGTTAGCGTTTATATTTAGATTTGTGATTTGACGCATCACCTGCGAATAGCTTCACCAGCTTCAAAACCCCTGTCGAAACCTTTACTACCCCTTGTGGATAGCTGTGAGATAAATACTATCACTGCAAATTTATATTGTCAACCCCAAAACGGGCTGAAAACATCAAATTAAACTAATAGTTTAATTCATTGCAATTACAATTTTGTCCTACAATCAATATCATTAAACATAATTATCCCAAATTTCTTACCTTAAAGTCTTTTAAAGCTTCTCTTTGCTGGTCTTTCTTTGCAATAGAGTCTCTCTTATCATAGAGTTTTTTACCTCTTGCAAGACCAATTTCCATTTTTACACGTCCTTTACTTAAATATACCTGCAAAGGTACTATTGTAAATCCCTTCTGTGCCGTCTGTCCCTCAAGTTTATTAATCTCAGACTGATGAAGGAGCAGCTTTTTCGGACGAAGCGGGTCTTTATTAAAAATATTTCCTTTTTCATAAGGTGTAATATTCATATTAATAACAAAAACCTCACCGTTGATTATCTGTATATATGCCTCTTTTATTGAGCATTTTCCCTGTCTTAAAGACTTAACCTCAGTACCGTGAAGTACAAGTCCAGCCTCATATTTCTCGTCTATAAAATAGTCATAATAAGCCTTTTTATTATTAGCAATCAGCTTATTTCCACTTGATTCTTTCATATTATCTCCTTATTCTGCCAGTTCAAAATCTATAGTTCTAAGAATCTTATCACAGTTGATAACCTTAACATTAAGTCTCTGACCAAGCTTGAATGTCCTTCCTGTTGTCTCATTTACCATCTCATAATGATTCTCGTCATAAATATAATATCCGTCACGAAGCGAGGCTACACTAATCATTCCTTCAATTGTATTCGGAAGTTCTACATATATTCCCCATGCGGTCATTCCGGATACAACACCCTCAAATGTCTCTCCGATATGTTTTTCCATATACTGTACCATTTTCAGCTTATCTGTATCTCTTTCTGCATCATCAGCCCTGCGTTCTGTAGCACTTGTCTGCTTTGCGACTTCAGGAAGAATAGCAGCAAAATGCTCACTTCTCTTATCACTCATACCACCATGCAGATTTTCTTTAATAATTCTGTGAATCTGTAAATCAGGATATCTTCTGATTGGCGATGTGAAATGACAGTAATACTTAGCAGCAAGTCCGAAATGACCTACGCACTCCGTTGTATATGATGCTCTTTTCATAGAACGAAGTGTAAGGCGTGCAATTAAATTCTCCTCGTCGCTTCCCTCTATTTTCACCAAAAGCTTCTGAAGCTCCTTCGGATGAATCTCATCACCTATTTTTATCGAATATCCAAAATTATTGATAAATGTTCCAAGCCTTCTTATCTTCTCAGGATCAGGATTTTCATGACTTCGGTAAAGGAATGGTATTTCCTGCCAGAAATAATCTTCTGCCACTGTCTCATTTGCAATAAGCATAAAATCTTCGATAATTCTTGTCGCTGTATTTCTGTCATACGGCTTTATTTCCACCGGTTCACCCTTATCGTTAAGCGTAATCTTTGTCTCCGGAAAATCAAAATCAATCGAACCGCGTTTGAATCTTCTCTGACGCAGTATCAGTGCAAGCTTTTCCATAAGTCTGAACATATCAGCAAAATCTTTATACTCGTTTAAAATTTCTTCATCTTCATTTTCAAGAATCTTTTTTACATTTGTATAAGTCATTCTTCTGTCAACATTGATTACAGACTCACATATCTTATGTGAAATCACATTGCCTTTTTCATCAATATCCATAAGACAGCTGAGTGCAAGCCTGTCACAGCCCTGGTTAAGTGAACATATTCCGTTGGACAGCTTATGCGGAAGCATCGGTATAACACGGTCTACAAGATAGACACTTGTGCCTCTCTTATATGCTTCTTTGTCAAGAGGACTGTATTCTTTTACATAATTGCTCACATCTGCGATGTGAACTCCAAGGTGATAGATTCCATTTTCCTCAGATACAGTTATTGCATCATCCAAGTCTTTTGCATCTTCACCATCTATAGTAACTGTCTGCAAATCACGCAAATCAACTCTTCCGGTATAATCTTTAGGCGACAGTTCATCAGGAATATCATTTAATGATTTCATTACACTTTCAGGAAATTCCATCGGAAGGTCATATGCTTTTATTATAGACATAATATCCGTTCCCGGGTCATTAATATGCCCTATAATCTCCTTTACGCGACCTTCCGGGTTCTTTTTCAATGTACCATAAGAAGTAAGCTCTACAACAACTTTATGTCCTGTCACGGCCCCCATGGACTTTTCCTGTGGCACAAAAATGTCATAACAGATTTTCTTATTGTCCGGAACAACAAATCCAAATGTTTTACTCTTCTGGTATGTTCCGACCACCTCTTTTATCTGATGCTCAAGAATCTTGAGAATCTTGCCTTCACATCTCTTATCTCCATGTTTTTCTGCTGTTATGGCAACCATAACTTTATCCATATGAAATGCTCCGCCATCGTCAGATTCTTTGATAAAAATATCATCTTCCCTGCCTTCGACAACAACAAAACCAAAACCACGGCTTGTCTTCTGGTATATTCCAATAATAGCTGTATTTTCAGGCTTACTGTATTTGCCTTTTTTTGATACGCCTATTCTGCCCTCTGCTACAAGTGAATCAAGCACTGCCTGCAGCTCATGTCTGTCCTCTTTCGGAACCTGCATAAGTATTGCAAGCTCCTTAGTTTTCATTGGTACATAGAGGTCGTTATGCAAAATAAGATCCTCCAGCATATTTTTTCTGTCTTCAAACACTTTATCATATGTTCTTTTTGATTTATGTCCCATAACAATCCTCCCTGTTTTTGCCGTGATTGACATGTCGTCTGCATAAAAAAGGATGCCCTTCAAGCTATCCTTAAAGAGCATCCTTATAACTTTTTAGAAATTAATATTCAATATAGCAGCAATAACAATAAATGCGATTGCAAGTATCTTTGTAAATAATACAAGCTTACCTTCTATTGAACGTCCTTTATTCTTACCCCAGTAAGTATCAGCAGCACCGCTGATTGCACCAGACAAGCCTGTCTGCTTGCTTTCCTGCATAAGAACTACAATTGTTATTGCAATACAAACTAATATAAAAAGTCCCATAAGTAATACTCTAAATGTATCTGCCCATGACATTCCAAACATCAGTAACACCTCCTACTTGGTTAAAATCGTCACACAATAGTATAATTTTAACACAAGCATTTAATAATATCAAGTATTTATTATTTCTTTATCAAGAGAGATTCACCAGTCATTTCTGCCGGTTTCTCAAGTTCCATAATATCTATAAGAGTAGGAATAATATCGCAAAGCTTGCCATTCTCTTTAAGAGTATATGCCTCATCATAATTTACAAGTATAAATGGAACCGGATTTGTTGTATGTGCTGTATATGGTTCGCCATTGTCATCAATAAGCTTTTCAGCATTACCATGGTCAGCACAGATAAACATTACACCATCAACTTCCTTAACAGCCTCTACTACCTTGCCTACACACTCATCAACAGTCTCTATTGCCTTAACAACAGCGTCCATGATACCTGTATGTCCAACCATATCAGGATTAGCAAAGTTAGTAATTATTACATCATACTTTCCTGAACGTATTGCATCTGTAAACTTCTGGCACACTTCAGGTGCACTCATTTCAGGCTGAAGGTCGTATGTTGCAACCTTTGGTGATTTAACAAGAATTCTGTCCTCACCTTCATTTGGCTCCTCAACTCCGCCGTTAAAGAAAAATGTTACATGTGCATATTTCTCTGTCTCAGCAATTCTTGCCTGCTTTAAATGATTCTTTGCAAGGAATTCGCCGAATGTATTTGTAATTTCCTGCTTTTTGAACGCAACATACTTATTAGGAATTGTAACATCATAATCTGTGAAGCATACATAATGAACTTTCTTTCTTGGACCTCTGTCAAATCCAGCAAAATCATCATCACAGAAACATCTGGTAATTTCTCTTGCTCTGTCAGGTCTGAAGTTAAAGCAGATAACTGAATCACCATCTTTGATAGTTGCAAGTGGCTTGCCATCTTCCTTAATAACTGTAGGAACAACGAACTCATCAGTCTTTCCGGCTGCATATGAATCGCTTATTGCACATCTTGCACAGGCAGCTTCATTACCAACGCCCTCTGTAAGTGCCTTGTATGCTGCTTCAATTCTATCCCATCTGTTATCTCTGTCCATCGCATAATAACGACCCATGATTGAGGCAATCTTACCTACGCCGATTTCGTCCATCTTGTTATAAAGCTGGTTAATGAAATCTTTTCCTCCGTCTGTTGCCGTATCACGTCCATCCATAAAACCGTGAACATATACATTTTTAAGACCATTTCTCTTTGCAAGCTCAAGAAGTGCAAATACATGTGTAAGATGGCTGTGAACACCACCGTCTGAAAGAAGTCCATAAAGATGTAAATCAGAATTATTCTTCTTACAGTTCTCAATTGCACCAAGAAGTTCTTCATTTTCAAAGAAATCACCATCTTCAATAGACTTTGTAATTCTTGTAAGCTCCTGATATACAATTCTACCTGCCCCCATATTAAGATGTCCTACTTCTGAGTTACCCATCTGACCATCCGGAAGTCCTACTGCAAGCCCGCTGGCATATCCTTTTACAAATGGATATTCTGCCATCAATTTATCCATTACAGGTGTATTGGCATTTGCAATACCATTACCCTCTTTTTTATCACTTAAACCATATCCGTCAAGTATCATTAAAACCACTGGTTTTTTAGACATATCAAAATCCTCCTTGTTTTTGCGAAGCAAAAATCTTATCTTCATTTTTTACCGAACGTATCATACCATATAATCCCGAAAAAGTAAAGAAAAAGCGGACACAACACTGTGTGTCCGCAATATTATAATTACTTGTCGTAATGAACTATCTTTGCAAATTCAGGCTTGAGGCTGGCACCGCCAACAAGACCTCCATCAATATCAGGCATTGAGAATATATGATTGGCATTGCCTGCATTGACACTGCCGCCATATAAAATTCTTATTCTCTCAGCAACAACCGCACCATATATATCACGTATATTAGTACGAATTGCAGAACATACTTCCTGTGCCTGTTCGGTAGTAGCTACTTTGCCGGTACCGATCGCCCAGATGGGCTCGTATGCGATCACAGCGGTTGCTATCGCCCATATAGGTTCGTATGCAATAATACAATTAATAACCTTTTCCGGTGGTATGTATTTGAAAGCGTTGACAATCTGTTTTTTGATAAATTCAAGTGTAACTCCGCTCTCACGCTGTTCAAGACTCTCTCCACAGCAAAGAATCGGAAGAAGCTTATGTTCTATAGCTTTCCTCATCTTTTTATTAATTATTTCATCTGTTTCATGAAAATATTGTCTTCTCTCCGAATGTCCGATTATAACATATGACACTCCGGCATCAACAAGCATCTCAGGCGATAACTCACCTGTATATGCTCCTTTTTCCTCATAAAACATATTCTCAGCACCGACTTTTATATTGGTATCCTTCACTTCATTAACAACTGGGACAATATCAATTGCCGGCACACAAAATACGACGTCTACGTCGTCATTCTTTACCATTGGCTTTAGTTCTTCTGCAAGTTTAACAGCTCCGCTTGGAGTCATATTCATCTTCCAGTTACCAGCCACCATTTTCTTGCGCATACAGATACCCCTCCTGTAACATTAATACATTCGCAAAAACATCACGATTGATTTTATTTAATTATATCATACAATTTCTAAAAATGCCACTTATTTTACAGAATTTACGTAAAAATTCCCGGAATTTCTTATATGAAATCCCGGGACATATATAAAAATTATGTCAGTCGGTTTTTACTTGTCGTTAGCAGCTTCTACACCTGGAAGTTCTTTACCCTCAAGGAACTCAAGAGAAGCACCGCCACCTGTAGAGATATGTGTCATCTTATCGCCAAAACCAAGATTATTTACAGCTGCAGCTGAATCACCGCCACCGATAATTGTTGTAGCGTCTTTTAATGCCGCAAGCTCTTCTGCAACAGCGATTGTACCCTTTGCAAAGTTAGGAAATTCAAATACACCCATTGGTCCGTTCCATACTACAGTCTTAGCATCTTTTAACGCATCCTTGTAGAGTTTACATGACTCAGGTCCAATATCCATACCCATATCATCATCTTCCTGATGACCTGCAGCTACGATACGGCTAGGTGTATCATTCTTAAATTCCTTTGTTACAACTGTATCAATAGGAATCAAAAGCTTAACGCCTTTCTTTTCAGCCTTTTCCATCATCTCTTTAGCATATTCAAGGTAATCATCCTCTACAAGAGACTTACCTACATTACCACCATGAGCCTTCTGGAATGTATATGACATACCACCACCGATGATAAGTGTATCAACCTTGTCAAGAAGGTTATTGATAACTGAAATCTTTGATGAAACTTTAGATCCACCAAGAATAGCTACAAATGGTCTTACAGGATTATTTACTGCATTTCCAAGGAAATCAATTTCCTTCTGCATAAGATAACCAACAACTGCTGTATCAACAAACTTAGTAACACCAACATTTGAACAATGTGCTCTGTGAGCTGTACCAAATGCATCATTTACAAATACATCACAGATAGAAGCAAGATCCTTAGAAAAAGCTTCACCATTCTTTGTCTCTTCAGGACGGAAACGTGTATTCTCAAGAAGAATAACATCACCATTCTTCATATCTGCTACTGCAGCTCTTGCATTATCGCCAACAACTGTGTCATCAGCAGCAAACTTTACTTCCTGACCAAGAAGTTCTGAAAGTCTCTTTGCAACAGGTGCAAGTGAAAATGTTGCATCTGGTCCCTTAGGTTTTCCGAGATGTGAACAAAGAATAACCTTACCACCATCAGCGATAAGCTTCTTGATTGTAGGAAGTGCAGCAACAAGACGTGTCTCATCTGTTATTCTGTCTCCATCAAGTGGTACATTAAAATCACATCTGCATAATACTCTTTTGCCATTAACGTTGATATCATCAACAGACTTTTTATTAAGCATAGTTTATTTCCTCCAAATTCATTTCTGACATACGATGAATAAATCCATCACAAAATAATACTTGATATAAGATAAAAACCAGAGAATATCATAATATATATTCCCTGGTTTTTTCTCTCGTTACTTATATGTTAAACGATTA
>ERZ839767.5576-NODE-5576-length-11120-cov-5.896069_pt1 | contig 11120 bp, 15 predicted proteins | sample MGYA00519879_ERZ839767 | MGnify/ENA primary metagenome ERZ839767 (study PRJEB31850, sample SAMEA3708852) | human gut metagenome | biome: human gut; feature: human-associated habitat; material: faeces | place: China | collected 2014 ...
AAATTTTTCTACCCCTCAGAATTAAAATGTCCTTGACATGGGGTACACTTCACAGCGAAGACGGAGAGGGGAAATTAGGGCGCGATACCCTCTCAGTCACCTGCGGTGACAGCTCTCCCAAAGGGGGAGCCAAGGACGTATTGGCACAAGAAATGGAGCGTATCTGTACCGATACGCTCCATTCACTGTTTTACGACCACCCAATAAATGCTTACAGGGTATTTTCCGCCACTGCGGCATAATCCGGAAGGCCGTAGCCCCGGATGTGAATTTCGCCCAGGGGAATAACGCGGTAGGCGACGGCGTCGTCCCGGTTGCCTTCGATGACCTTCACAAATGGCCATTTGGTTCCGACCACGATTCCCACATGGTCTGCCCAGCCGGTGCAGTCGCCGAGCCGCTTTTCGTCCCAGTCGTAGAAGATGATGTCGCCGGGGAGAGGCGTGTAGTTGTCGTCCTCCTGCCAGCGGCCAAGCTCTCCGAACAGGCCAATGAGACGCTCACAGCTGCATTCCGTGGGAATGATGTCCGTCAGGCCGCAGCGGATGGAAACGGCGCTGACGAAGGTGGCGCACCAGCTGTCGGTATACTGCACAGTGTAGTTCTGCGCCAGCGGCTCGTGGGAATTGTACAGATCAATGATGGCTTCATGGCTTCCGTCCGATTCCTGACAGCCGAGATAGCTTTCGGCGGTTTGAACGACCTGCATCCGAAGCGTCGCTTCTCCCTCCGAGACCTTTCGGTAAAATCCCCACGGCTCCAGCGCGTAGTGAGCGGCAATGGCCGCAGCAAACAGCAGAAGTGCCAAAATAGGGAGAATGGTGTCTAAATTCTGTTTCTTTTCGGTGATCACGTCGAATCCTCCTGCGATAGGATGGTCACTATTCTACCATACCATTCTCTCTTTCGCAACGAAAAAATACGCCGGATTCGTCTAGGCACGACGAAAACCGGCGTATTTTGCTACAGAAATAGATACAGCCCAAGGGTCAGCAGAGCAAAATTCTGATCTTCCTCGCCGTTGCCGGACATGAGCAGAAGCAGCAGCACGACCATCAGGTCTTCCATGCAGAAGTCCTTTGGAAGAAGCTGGTGCAGAAAATTGCCGATGCCCAAAAGGGAATCTTGGGGTGGTTGGGGTGGTTTTCTCCGGGGCGGCGGGGGAGCGGGACGCTCCTGCCTGCGCGGATTGGAACAGGGCGGATTCTTCTGGCAGGGCGGCTTCCCCTGGGGCTGCGGCGGAGATAAATCGGGATTCCGGCGGGGCGGCTCCTGTCTGGGCGGTTCCGGTCGGGGCGGCTGCTGGGGCTGGGGGACGTCTGCCGGTCGGCGGCGATAGGTGCCGTCGGGCTGGGGAATATAGCGGTTGTACATTCCTTGTCACCTCCCGGTCAGCATTTCTAAGCCGCCGGCATTGAGAAACGCCGAGGCAAGCCGTGCCATTTTTGCCGCACGCATGGCTTTTTCCAGCTTGGCGGAGCGCTCCCGGCTTATGTAGGGGGAGAGCGCCCGAAGCAGCGCCTGCTGGTTTTTGTCAATGCCGGACTGCCGGGTCACCCCGGCGAGCTTCTGCATGACGGAAAAATCCGGAAGCGCCGGAGGGGCAGGCTCCGGCGGCTGTTCCGGCTTTGCCTCCGGCGGCGGACTCATGGCCTGAGCCATGGACATGATCTGCTGCATCATCTGGGGGTTGCTCAGGATGGCCCCCAGCTTTTCCTCCATCTCGCTCATTTGCCGCCTTCCGCTTGGGACAGCAGCTTTTTCGCCTCCGGGGTCGCGAGAAACGCGGAGATGGTTTTCTGCGCTCGGTCGTAATTCCCGGCGGCCGCGTCTTCCATGGCGCTGTTGATTTCATTTGAGTTAAGCTGCTGAAGCGACGCAAGCAGCTGCTGCCCCGCGGGGGACTGGACGAAGCGCATGATCTGCGCAAGCTCCTGTGAATTGGGTGTCGGTTGCATAGGCTTACCTCCATGGGCTGGTGAAACTTCTGCTATAGCATATGCATCCGTTGGAAAAAATGTACACAAAAATCAGCCGCCTTTTTTAACGAAAACACATAGCAAAACCTGCCAATGTATGATATAATCCCAGAAAGACAAAATAAAGGCGGGAGCAATATGAAGATTCTGGTGCTGTCGGATTCCCATTCTGCGCTTCAATTTATGCGGCAATGCGTGGAATCGGTGAAGCCCGACGCGATCATCCATCTTGGGGACTTTTTTGACGACGGCGTGGTCATCCATGAGGAAAATCCGGATATTCCGTTTTATCAGGTGCCGGGGAACTGCGACCGGTTTCGCTGCCCCTCCTGGCAGCCGGAGACGCTGGTGCAGCCCGTGTTTGGCGTGGAGCTTTTCATGACCCACGGGCATAGGCACAACGTGAAAATGGGGTTGGGCGCACTGCTGAAGGACGCCCGCGCCAGCCGGGTGGATGCGGTGCTGTACGGACACACCCACCAGACCGACTGCCGCCGGGAGCCGGACGGCCTTTGGATCCTGAACCCGGGCAGCTGCGGCTACGGCGGCGGAACGGCCGGTCTGATTCAGGTGGAGAACCGGAAAATCGTTACCTGCCGGATTCTCAGGGAAGCGGACCTGTAATTACCCCATGGTGGCAAGGAAAACCATGGCACTGATGAAGCCGATCCCGGAGAGAATCGCGGTGATGATGTTCACTGCCTTTTCCACAAAGTAGCGCCTGTCGGCGGCGTTGGGGTAGGCGGGTTCGCGGTAACGGCGTAAATTCGGGCGGGACAGAGTGTGTTGTTTCATTGGAAAAGCCTCCTTTTGTTTTTCTGACAACAGTATACAAAAGGTTCTGTCCAATAAACCGGACTGATTAAGCTTTTTTGAAAAATTTTTATCCCGGATGTGGGCGTCTTGCAACCCACCGGCAAATATGTTATAATACAGAAAAAGTTACCCGGAGGTATTTTATGGGAAAGACCGGTCAATTTGCGGAGAAGCAGACTGCCGTGCAGTCCACCGGCTTTGAGAAGTTCAAGACGGTGATGTCCAAAATCAATTCCGTCATCAATCTCATCGGCGTCTGGCTCTTCCGGCTGAGAAAGTTCATTATGGCCGCCCCGGTGATTTACGCCGCCATTCGGCTGGCTTCCTATAACGGTCAGCATCTGCCGGAGCAGGTGGGGCTTGATCTGCAATCCACCGGTGAGTTTGCCATGACCGTGAGCCGTCAGCTGGCGGTGATGGGGCCGCTGGGGCTGACGGCGGCATGTCTGCTGCTGATGTTCTGCTCCAGAAAGGCAATGTACCCCTGGGCGATCAGCATTTTCACCCTTGCGCTGCCGGTGCTGCTGCTGGTGAGCAACGTGTATCCCAACTGAGTTTAAGAAAATCTTTTGCGTCTGTTCAAGGTTTCTTCACCAATCGCCGCCGGGAGTATGGTATACTGTAGGTACAGAGGCGGAGACAGTGGGGAAAGCCGATGCCGTGGAAATATCTGCGGATAAGCCAACGGTGTACCCGTGACACGCTGTGTCCCGTGGAGAGAGAAAATTATCATTGTGCGGCGGCTCAGCACTGAGCCGCCGCGTGTTTTTGCGAAGAAAGAAGTCCGCCGGGAACACCCGACGGACAATTTGTTTATTCGCTTTCCAAATCCTGAACCTTTGCATTTTTCCCAAAGTACGCCAGAATATAGCTGACAAAGGAAATGCCCAGAAAAACCGCGTCCACCGCCGCAATGATGCTCACTGCCGCGCTGTCCACGTTGGGGAACAGCACCAGGGCAATCAGGCTGACGAACAGGACGGTGGTGCAGACCTTTCCGGCCATCAGCGCACCGGGAAGCATTTTTCCTTTTTTCAGATGCACCGCCCCCGCGATGAGCTGAAACAGCTCCTTGACGACGAACAGCGCCAGCACCGGGAACAGCTGGGGATGCTTCAGGGAAAGGCATACCGTCAGGGTGAACTGGGTGATCTTATCCGCCAGCGGGTCGAGAATTTTTCCCAGAGTGGAGACCATATTGAAGCGCCGGGCGACCTTTCCGTCGATCAGATCCGTCAGGCAGGAGACCGCCATAATCGTCCCGGCGGTGATATACTGATAGGTCTCGGTCGCGCCCAGATAGATGTAAATGTAGACGGGAATCAGCGCCAGCCGGAACAGGCTCAACAGATTCGGAATGGTGAAAACTTCCTTTTTCCAGTCCTTGATGTGCATGGATCATTCCTCCGAGACGGTTTGTTCTTTATTATAGTCAAAAAATCTCTGTTTATCAAGGGTTCGCAGCCCTTCCAGGAAAATTTTTATAAATTATCCATATTTTTCCGTCAGGGAAGATTGTTCAGGTTCGTCGCCAACGGGTAATGCAGGGCGAGATGCTTCCAGGTATGCTTATCCAGCGTCCCGGTCATCGGAAGGCCGCATAAAATTTGGAAGGACGACAGAGAATCCACCGTCGGTTCGTCCAGAATGCCGGAGTGGGTCGGTTCGGCGACGCTTTTATAAATGTCGGCAAGTACCGTCAGCATGGCCTGCGCCAGATACAGATGGGGGTTGCTTTCTCCCCGGCGGATGACCTGACCGGGGTTGAGAATGACATCCACCGGTTGGGCGGCATCAATGCGCACGAGAGCCGGGGTATAGACTCCGACAACGGCCTCCCATGTCGCCTGATCGGTGACGCCTGTCACCGGCAGACCGTGTTTTCGCTGGAAGGTGGAGACGGCGGCGGTGGTCTCCGGGCCGTAAATGCCGTCGGGAACGATGCGCAGATGGGTGGGGTCATCCTCGGCAATGACCCGGAGCATGGTCTGCAAGCTGCGGATGGGCTGACCAACAAAGGAAGATAGCGGTCTCATCGCGGTGCCTCCTGTCTTACGGGATCCTGATTCCCGGTGCTCAAAGGATTCCCCGGGAACTGGGTCAGGGTGGTGGATTGGGCGTACCGGTTTCTGGGCGGCGTTCCGCTGATGATGGCGGCGGTGTAGGGGAAATTCTCCGGGTCGCGCCAGCTGGTGGTTTCGATGCCGGAGAACTGGTCGTAGATTTCGTCCCAGGTATCGAAATTCACAATACCGGTTTCCGGCAGGCCAAACCGGCGCTGGGCGGCGATGACGGCGCTGCGGGTAGCGGAGCCGAAAATCCCGTCTATGGTGACGGGGGGAATTTCCGGGATGTAGGCGGAAAGGACGCTGAGCATATATTGCAGATGCTCCACCTTCACGCCCCGGTCGCCCTGCTCAATGGGGTTGCTTATCGCCCAGGAGATGGTGTAGAACCGCTGCCCCTGACCGCGCAGCTCCGCAAGACTGGTCACGGCGACGTAGTAGCGCACAAGGGCATACCAGGTCTCCCGGCCGACGACGCCGTCCACGGCAAGATTGACGATCTCCTGGAATTTCCGCACGGCGGCTTCGGTCTGCGCGCCGAAAATGCCGTCCACAAGAGGGATTTTGGGGATGGCAGGGTAGTTCTGGGATATCCGGTTCAGCTCCACCTGCACGATCACCACGCTGGGGCCGGTGGTTCCCCGGCGCAGAGGGGTGCCGGGATAGGAGGTGGTGATGCCCCGGATGGGGGCGTTGTTCACAATCTCCACATTGCCGTAGTAACTGCGCAGAATCCGGACGGTGTCGTACCCTTGCCGCGCCAGATTCTGGCTGCCCCACTGGCTCAGGCCCTCGCAGGTGACGGTGGTGCCGTTGCAGAATTTGGCAGCCAAAGGCTCCACAAAGCCGGGGCGGCGGAGATAGTCGTCGAACAGCTCATCCACCAGCCGGGCGACATTGGTAAAGTAGCTGCGCCCGTTGACGAAAAACTGGTCGTAGGCAGTGGAGTTGGTGATATCAAAGCTGTACCCCCGGCTGCGGTAAAACTCCGTGTACACCCGGTTCAGGGCGAAGGAGACGATGGCGAGGATGTTGGCACGCAGAGCGGCCTCCTCCCAGGTGGGGTAAATTTCGCTGGACGCTACGTTTTTCACATAGTCTGCAAAATTTACGGTGACGTTGGCTGCGTCGGATGACGGCGCGCCGAGATGTACTGTGATTCGCTGCGGGATATAAGGAATGACTTGGGGCATAGGCTACCTCCTACAGATTTTGGGGAGGCGTGTTGAAAATTTCCGTCTGATCCCACTGATTTGGGAACTCCGACAGAGGAATCATCTCCAGATTCTGATTGGTGATGGTTTCGGCGAAAACCTGAAGATTTTCCGCTTCGATCTGCTCATAGCCCTTCAAACGGGCATAGAGATTTACGGTGGTATAGGGCTTTGCCCCGGACTCCGGCTCCTGGCTTTCGGATTTATCCGGCACGGGAAGCTCGATGGGGGTAATCAGCCCGTTCCGGTCGGTCAGGCGCATAGCAAGGGCGGTGCCGTCGGTGGCGGTGACCGCAATGGCCACGTTTTCCAGAGGAAACCGGGCGGTGCTGGTGTAAGCGCGTACCTGTATGTATCCTGTAGCTGACAACAGGATCCCTCCTTTCTCCTACCAGAATATGCGCAGGGCGGCGGGATGGTGACAGGAAAATGCCGCGCCCCCTGTCAGGAGTGGCAGAGGGCGCAGGCCGTATAAAGACGGACAGGGGTAAAACGCTAAGCGGGGAGAAGCGGGAATTCCTTAGTAATTGGTTTATTGCAACATTTTTACGTTGACTACCATGTACGGCGCTACACCGGCCACCCGTAGCTTTACTGGCGTCTACCAACCGGATGGGCTATTCAGAGTTTCCTGAAATATTGGGCGCAAGCAGCTTTGTTCCATCCTCCAGCAGTATATAATCCAACTGGCTTAGAACAATCGGCGTTTCCGCCTGGAGTACTGCATCGGAGTTCCCTGTAAAGTCCAGTTTGACGCGGCTGCCATCCTTCATTATGGCGTAAATTCCATCCTCCCCTAGTTTTGAAGAAATTCCGACTGCATCCGGCTTTGGAATATAGGAAACAGTTGCTCCAAAGGGAGTTATCCGAAACGAGGAAATCTGCACTTCCTCCAGGGAATCTTTGACTTCCCATTGCTTTTCATCCGCATAGCGCCAAACCTTGGCTTGCGTGGAAACGGGCTTTGTGATCAGCTCCACAAACTGATTGTCCGGGGCAAAGGTCACATCGAAATACCATTCCTCATCCGTAAGAATATCTGAGCAGAACAATCCTGCCGCTTCCTCGCCATCCACAATATAGTCCTGACCGGCATACTTTTCTTCAATCTCTTTTTGCAGTTCCAGATTGGTATATTCCAGCGTAATGCCCATTAGGCGGATACGGAAAGATACATCCTTTCCAAAAGGGTCTTCCAGTAATAAGGGTTTACTTGGATCTATCTTTTCACAACGGATGATCATGCAGAATAGAACCGTATTGGGCTGACCATCCTGATCCGTAATCCAGTCGCCACTGTCAAGATACCAATAGTTTTGTTCCGTATCTACAGTTCCGATAGAAGCGATTGCATACGAGTACCCCGCTTTGTTGTTGGCACTGTAATTCCCCATCGACAGTCTCTTGTCATCTATTGTCGGTGGATTTAAGTATTGCTCCAGATTTACATCATTCGGCGCGGTAATCTGGAAAACCAGATAGCCTGTGCTTCCATCGCAAATGGTGGATTTCAGCTCGACAGTCCAATCGTTAATCGTTTGAGACTGTCCTACAATCTGCTCGTTGTTCTGAATGTACTGTATCTGGTCAGAGGATAACGGCGTTTCGCTTCGCGAGGAGAAAATCTGCTGGAACCAGCCATTGACATATGCCACGGTACATCCAACCAACAGCAGAGCCAATACTATCACAGCGGCAATCAGCCATAGTTTCTTTGCGGACAGGCATTTTGCCTTTTTTTCGGAAAAATCCTGCTCGGATTCCTCAATGTATTTTCGGTCTATGTAACTCAAACCGATCAACAGGTTTTGTCCGGTCATACCTCAATTCCCTCCTTTTCCAGATAAGAAGCCAGCCTTGCGCGGGTGCGGCTGAGCTGCATTTTGACCTTGCTTTCCGTGATGCCATAGCGCGCCGCGATTTCCGCAATGGTGTCTACATGCCAGTACCGCCGCAGGAAAATCAGTCTGGTTTCTTTGGGAAGGGTAGCGAGGAAAGCATTCAGCAGCCGGCCGATTTCCTTGCCCTCCAATTCCCGCTCATGGCTGGTATCCGGGATACACAGCGCCATCTCATCCGTCAAAGAGACGACTTCGGCATGTCGCTTGGCCGCATGCTTCCAGTCAAGCCTGTGAAATGAGAGATGGCGGCAGATGGAAGCGAGAAATGCATAGAAGTAAGTGGGACGTTGGGGAGGAACGGTTTCCCACGTTTTCATATAGGTGTCGCTTACGCTTTCTTCTGCGTCTTCCCGGCTACCCAGAATCCTGTTTGCCAGTGTGCGGAGCTTTTTGCCATATGCGGCGTCCGTCTCGGCGATGGCGTCTTCCTTTCTTGCCCAGAACAATTCGATTATTTTTGTGTCATCCAATGAGCTTCACATCCTTTCAGTTCGTTCCTCACCCTAACAGTACGAAGTTTTCTCTCTCGGGTCACATATTTTTGAAAAAAACCGTTTCTAACATTATGTCACATCCGATCGGGAAATACAAGGATGGTTGGAACGGCAAAAAGAACCTGCCACCCGCGTCTGAATGTGGGCGGCAGGTTTTTGTCACAAATATCCCTGCATCTGGCGGATATTGGCGGTCTCGCAGTCCAGCAGCTTCTGGCTCAGTGTGTTGATCTGCTCGTCCTGTTGACCGAACTGATGGAGGGTTTTCAGACCCTTGATCATGCCCCTGGTGTTGCCCTGAATCATCATGTCGGCAATTTTGGAGTCGGTGTTCCGGCCGCCCAGCTTCATCCGGGTCATGAGATTCGACCAGACCCGCACGGAGGGGTCAAGCTCGTCCATGTCCCAGCCCCGCTGGGTGGCGATGGAATGGGCTTCGGTTTCGATGGAATCGTATTCCCGAAGCTGGGATTCCAGCGCTTTCCGCAGCCCGGGACGCATACTGGTGTCCAGCACACTGCGAATGCCGATCTGCCCCATCTGGGTGGTTTTCAGGACGGAGGTCAGAATTTCTCTGCTGTTTTTCATAAAACATCACCGCACTTAGTATGCACATTCTTGCCTTTGTCATGCATAAAATGATTGGATAGAGCAGATATCTTAGGAAAAGGATGTGGTGAATATGTGCGCCATCAGCGGAATGATAAACCTCCCGGCTTCGGAGAAAACCCTTTGCCGAATGTTGGAAACGATGCACCGCCGGGGGCCGGACGACCGGGGCGTGTATCGGGAAAAGGGGTGTACGCTGCTTCATGGGCGGCTTGCCATCATTGACCCGGAGGGCGGCCGCCAGCCCATGACCCTTGCCTGGGCAGGGGAGGAATATGCGTTGGTTTACAACGGGGAGCTGTACAATACCGAGCAGCTGAGAAGCGAGCTGTCCGCCCTGGGACACAGCTTTCTGGGGCATTCCGACACGGAGGTGCTGCTCCATGCCTATGCCCAGTTCGGGGCGGCGTGCGTGGAAAAGCTGAACGGCATTTTTGCCTTCGCCGTGTGGGAAAAGCGCCGGGAACGGCTGTTTCTTGCCCGCGACCGGATCGGGGTGAAGCCCCTGTTTTATAAGAAGCACGCGGGCGGTCTGCTGTTTGCCTCGGAGATCAAGACGATTCTGACATACCCAACCGTGCGGGCGGAACTGGACGAAAACGGCGCTGCCCAGCTGATTCTTCTGGGGCCGGGGCGGCTGCCTGGCAGCGGCGTATTCCGGGGAATTTCCGAGCTGGAACCGGGCTGCTGCGGCTTTTTCGCCGACGGGGAGCTGTGCCTTTGCCGGTACTGGAAGCTGATGGACAGAGAACACCGGGATTCCTTCAATGAAACGGTGGAAAAGGTGCGCTTTCTTGTGACGGATGCCATCCGGCGGCAAATGGTGTCCGACGTTCCCATCGGGACGTTTCTCTCCGGCGGTCTGGATTCCAGCATCATCACTGCCGTCTGCGCCGGGGACATGGAAAAAAGAGGGGAGCGGCTGAAAACCTTCTCCGTGGATTACCTGAACAACGACAAGTATTTTCAGGCGAACAAATTCCAGCCCAATTCCGACAGCAGCTACATTCATCTGATGACGGACGCCTTGCAGACCGACCACCACTGGACGATTCTCGGCGCCGACGAGCTGGCGGCAACCCTGGAGGAAGCCACCGTTGCCCGGGACTTGCCGGGAATGGCGGACGTGGATTTTTCCCTGCTGGCCTTTTGCCGGGAGATTCGGCAGGAGGTAAAGGTCGCCCTGTCCGGAGAATGCGCCGACGAGATTTTCGGCGGCTATCCATGGTATCGCGACCCGGAGGTTCGTGCCAGAGAGGGATTCCCCTGGGCGCAGAATACGGTAGATCGGGCGGCGATCCTGACGCCTGCGATCACCCTCGACCCGGCGGAATTCGTGATGGATGCCTACAACCAGACCTGCCGGGAAAGTGACATTCTCCCCGGTACCTCCGATCAGGAGCGGCGGATGAAGCAGATGGTGAACCTGAATTTCCGCTGGTTCATGCAGACACTGCTGGACAGGAAAGACCGGATGAGCATGTACCATTCTCTGGAGGTTCGCGTGCCCTTCTGCGACTATCGGATTGCGGAATATCTGTACGGCGTTCCCTGGGAATACAAGGACTATCAGGGGCAGGAAAAGGGGCTTCTGCGCCGGGCGGTGGAGGGACTTCTGCCGGAGCAGGTGCTGCACAGGAAAAAGAGCCCTTACCCCAAAACCTTCGACCCCCGGTATGAGCAGCTTATGGAAGCCCGGCTGCAAGCCGTTCTGAACGACCCCGCCGCGCCCCTCTGGCAGCTGGTTTCGGCGGAGGAAGTGAGGAAGCTTCTGCATCGGGAGACGCAGTGGCCGTGGTACGGTCAGCTGATGCGCCGCCCCCAGACCATCGCCTATCTGTGCCAGATCGACTTCTGGCTGCGGCATTATTCCGTGGAGCTGGTTTTCTGAACCATCCACACAAATCTCCTTTACCGGATTTTACGTTGACGGCAGAGAAGGGGTGTGGTAGAATATGGCGGAAGCAGGATTAGGGCAACACCGCGCAATTCGGCAAGAAGTCTCAGCCAGAATTTTTGCCCCAATTCAAAGTTCCGAAAA
>ERZ839767.5580-NODE-5580-length-11098-cov-4.999004_pt1 | contig 11098 bp, 7 predicted proteins | sample MGYA00519879_ERZ839767 | MGnify/ENA primary metagenome ERZ839767 (study PRJEB31850, sample SAMEA3708852) | human gut metagenome | biome: human gut; feature: human-associated habitat; material: faeces | place: China | collected 2014 ...
AACTGGTAGGTATCCTTCAGGTCTTTTAAATGCAGCGTAACTTCACCGGGACTTTCGGAGACGATCCGGAGCGTATTGTCCTGCCAGTACACCCGCAGATCGCTCTCCTGCTCGCCGGTCAGTTTGTAATAGAAGTCGTCTGCACTTGGAAAAGCTGCTTGCTTAAAATGCCCCCTTGCATTGTATGAAGTTACTTTGCCCTTCAGACGGAAACCGTTCGCTGTCAGCTCCAGCCACTGATCATCGGCCTCATTCACCAGTTCTGCTATGAGATAAACCTCATCGGAATCCGCCCGTATCGCGGCATTTTTCGCCGTGACTTCAAAACGCAGCTTTTCCGTATCTGGAATCAGATACTTTGGCATTGAAGCCGTAACGCCCATTGGCCAGGTACTCTCATGCAGAATTTCCATCGTAGAATCCGCTGTTACCGCGCCGTTATCTCCTGTATGCAGGTATTTGCCTTCCGCGTTGTATACCCAATTACTGATGTAATAGGGGGAAACCCAGACTTTTGTCATCGGTTCCAATTTCTGCTTTGTGCAGCCGAACAGGAGAGAGGAAATGGCTATTGCGATAAACACTGCTATCCCTGTGCGCCTTGTCAAGTTATTCTCCCTCCTTTGGGAGTTCCTCCGTGATTCTGGGACTCCCGTTCATCAATCCCGCAATGTACAAAGAGCTTTCCTCCTGTTTTACAGCCTGCTGCACAAAGGAACAATCCGCTGATGACACGACAGAGACTTCTGCCCTTTGCGATGTAAGCAATTCGACCGATTGCGCCAGTGCTGACAACGCAACAGTGTCCTCTCCCGTTCCCGAAGCAACAACATAGAAGGGACTTGTACAACCGCAGGAGCTGCTTGCACGGTAATCCATGTTCTTCCCGTCGATTGACAGTTCCGTTTCGGTTGCACGAATACTGTTGATTCCTGTTCCGCGTACGTTGGCGAAGATACTCTGTCCTACAATTTCAAATCCGACATACGAGGAATCAGTCTGCAAATCGAAAGAGGCGCTGTCCCGAACCTTTAGCACGAGCGTTTCCGGTACTCCCGGCCCATACATAATATGGTTGACGTTCAGAACCTCCATATCACCATCTATACCATCGGTACCGACTTTCAGATATTGTCCTTCTGCATTTGTGATTGTGCTATTGCCGACCAGGTCTACATACAGATATGCCATGTTTTCTGTCTCGCCCTGAAGCTCAGCGACTGAATACGGAGATGCATTCGCGTCGCCGTCCAGGTCAAGACAATTGAAGTAATAATAATTCTTGAAGTAGTCTAATGCTTCAACTATTGTCGTATGCACGCGATTGCTGGAATCTGTGGATTCCAATATACAGCTTGTATAGTCCTTTGAAATTCTGAGTTTTGCAGCACTTAGAACATTGGGGTCATATGTCTTAAAGACGTAGTAGTTACCTGCCTCTGTCGGTGGACCGTAAATCAAGATTGAATGCGCGGTTCCTGCAAGCTCATAGCCGTAATCCTCCGTGTAAATTGTTGTGGGATAGTGAATTCCTATCAAAGTAAGCTGGCTTTTTCTCTGATGATCCACAACTTCCTGCAAACTAATTGTTTTATCTGCGTCGTACTGCAATGCTTCTTCCCAATTAACCTTTCCTGACTCTCCACTGTGCGGCCAAATCCAAAGGCCTCCGCCCAATTGAGGATTGAAGCGGGCTGTAATATTCTGCGATAAATAATAAAAATTAATTGCATTTTCTACTAATGATACATATTCGACCTGCCTGATATCCAGAACACGTTTATGCTTTGCATTATTAACATTAGCAGGCGCTGGTATATCCCAAATGTCATTGCAATTATTTGCAAAAGTCCCGTCCAAGTCTATTTTCCCGAGTTTATCCATCAGCATGCTCATGGTCATTCCATGGCATACTCCCCCCCAACCAACCAGTTTCATATCGGTGATGGCATATTGCTGGTTTGCACTGGTGGCCAAATTGCGCAGCTTGTTGTAGTAATTTTCTGATATCAACAGACGTTCAATCCCCTTAGCGCCAGACCTGAAATTCGCGGCGGTATTCGTAAAGCGGAACGAGTCTTTTCCGTGCCGGATGCCCCAAATATTCGTCCCATAGCGGCACAGCCACAGGGCAAGCTCCCGGCGGTACACATAGGACTTCGGATACAGCTTGTTGTTTGCAGAGCTATCCGGATAGACGATGCCGTTGCTGACCGCCCAGCGGAAGGAAGCCACGGCATAACTGTCGATTTGGGAATAGTCGCCGCAGTAGGTGATGGAATAGTGATAGTAAGCGGTTCGTTTCTCAAAGTTCTTCAGATAACGCAGGAAGAAGGTCAGGGCCTGCTCCCGTGTTACCATGCTGTTCGGTTCGAACGTGGTCGTGGTAACGCCATTGGCAATACCGTACTGCACCGACCAGCGGACAGCCTTGTAAAACCAGTCGGTGGACGAGACGTCCGTGAAGGATACGCTGGCACTGCTGGAGGGGCTGCCCGCCATGCGATACAGCGTCGTCACGACCATTGCGCGGCTGACGAACGAGTTCGGTTCAAACTGCGTGGTAGACGTTCCGTTCATCAGGCCATTATCTGTTACATAGTTGATCGCGTCAAAGTAATCCGGGAAAGCAGAACGAGTCACATCGGAATAGGCCGAGGCCAACGGTACGGTGAGAGAAACCAACAGCGCAGCGAGCAAAAGGATGCTGCAAAGACGAGCCAAACGGTGTTTTTTCATGTCTCTTCTTCCTTTCTTATATTCTACTTTCTATGGCGACGGAACAGCTCATTCCGGGGACTCCCTTCCTTCCCCAGTAAGTCCAGCATATCACCCCTTCACTTTTTTGTCAATATTTTTACAGAAAATATCCCGTAATTTTCAATAATATGCAGTACAGTAAATGGAAAAAGTCCCGGCGGGGGTGCCGCCGGGACGATGTGCGAAGGAATTTCGAATTCGCTGTGGGTAGCCTGTGATCCGGCCGGGCGCTGCGAGCTTGCCACGGTCCCTTTGGGGCCCCGCAATGACAAATCCGGGGACTTCATTCCCGCAGGGTACCGCCGTTGTTCCACACGGCCGTCGAGCAGAGATACAGCACGTCCGTCGCGTCGGACAGGTCTGCATAGTCCGCCAGCCGGGCGGCAGAGATATAGCGCAGGTCCACGAGCGTGATGCGCTCGAATGAGCCGAGCAGCAGCGGCGCGAGCGACGAGCCGAACGAGTCGCGGAACAGCACGAGGTGCCGCCCGTTGTGCACGTTGGGCGACGTGACGGTCAGGACCGCCTGCGCGCCGGAGAGGAAGACGTCGTAGCCGTCCGTCCCGTCCAGCAGCTCCGGCCGGTAGACCGGCTGCGCGCCGTCCAGCTCCGGGCCGGTGACCTCGGCGGCCTTCGTGTCGGCGCTTTCGAGGTACGTCAGCGTATCCGGGGCCATCGGCAGGGCCGCCTGCCCGTAATACGCGCCGTAAAACGGAGAGAGCGCTTTTTCCGTGAAGGTCCCCGGCGCGTCCGCGCCCAGCGCTTCACAGATGGCCGCTGCGACGGGGAGCAGCCGCTCCTGCCGCCAGTGGGGGTCCGTTTTGTAATAGTCGTCTGCGGACAGCAGGTCCCAGATGTCGATCTCCGTCATACCGGGCAGAGCCTCGCGCACGATGCCGCGCAGTGCCTCCGTGTCCAGCCGGGGACGGCTGGTCTCCGCCTTGGCATTTTTATCCGGTACGATGACATAGTGCGGCGGAAGCGACGGGAAATAGGTTTCCTGCACGGCGGAAAAGACCGCTGCGGCATGGCGCACCTGCTTTTCCTGCAGCGGGCCGTCCATGCGGAAGGCCCCGCCGCCCTGCAGATAGATGCTGTGGATATCCGCCTGCCCGAGGCCGTAGAGCCGCACGAGGCTGTTGACCGTGCGCAGCTGCTCACGCAGCGGGAACTGGTCAAGCATATATTCCTCAAGCTTGTCCGAAAAGCCGGAAGACAGGGGAGGAAGCTGCGCCAGCCGCCGCCGCTCACTGCGGGATACTTCCCGGTCCGGCAGGGCAAGATGCAGCAGAGAAAAGCCGAACAGCACCGCGAGGAACACGGCCGCCGTGGCGATGGATGCTTTGCGTTTCATGGCTCACCTCAGAAGCGGAAATAGAGGAAGGGATTGAACGAGCCGTCCACGAGCGCGGCCGTTGCAGCAAGGAGCAGCAGGCCCGTCAGCACCGGTCCGAGCGCGGCTGAGACGGGGTGCGGCTCCAGCCGCTTCCACAGGCGCTTGGGCAGCCGCGTCGCGCCGACGACTCCGAGGGCGAGCACGCCTGCAAAGCTGCGCAGGGCATACAGCGCGTCCGCGTCCCACAGCGGCGCACCGCCGAACATGGCCCGGAGCGTCTGCCCACAGGCCTGCAGGCTCTCGGCGCGGAACAGAACGAAGCCGAGCGTCACGAGCAGGAGCAGCAGCGCATGCTGCACGGCAGCGGGCGCACGGGCCAGCCGTTTTCCGAGCCAGAGCCGTTCTGTCAGTAGGAGCAGACCGAAATAGCCGCCCCACAGCACAAAATTCCACGCCGCGCCGTGCCACAGGCCCGTCAGCAGCCAGACGACGGCAACATTGCGGATCCATTTGGCGCGGGTCGTGCGGCTGCCGCCCAGCGGGATATAGACATAGTCCCGGAACCACTGCCCGAGCGTCTGATGCCAGCGCCGCCAGAAGTCCGTCACGGAGCGGGCAAGATACGGATAGTCGAAATTCTCCGGGAACGTGAAGCCGAACATCCGCCCGAGGCCGATGGCCATGTCGCTGTAGCCCGAAAAGTCAAAATAAATCTGCAGCAGATAACCCACGGCCCCGAGCCACGCACCGAGCACCGTTGCGTTCCCGGCTGAGGACACCAGCTCACCCAGCACATTGGCAAGCAGGACCTTTTTGCCCAGACCGACGGTAAAGCGCCGCGCGCCCGCGCCGATGTCCTCGAGGCAGAAGCGCCGCGTGTGCAGCTCGGCCTCGATATCGGAATAGCGGACGATCGGCCCGGCGATGAGCTGCGGGAACAGGCAGACGAACGTGGCGAACGTCGCGAGGTTCCGCTGCGGCCGGACGTGCCCGCGGTAGACGTCGATGGTGTAGCTCATGGTCTGGAACGTATAAAAGCTGATGCCAAGCGGCAGGCGCACGCCTGTCAGCGGCAGGGAAAGGCCGAACAGGCCGTTCACCGTCGTCAGGAAGAAGTCGGCGTATTTGAAAAAGCCGAGCAGCCCGAGATTCAGAAGGACGGAGACCGCCAGCGCCAGCTTTGCTGTCCGCGTGCCGCGCCGCCGCTCGATGCACAGGCTGAGCGCCCAGTTCGAAACGGACGAAAGCAGCAGCAGGAATACATACACAGGCTCGCCGAACGCATAGAACAGCAGGCTTGCGATCAGCAGAACGGCATTCCGCCCACGCTGCGGCGCGAGAGCGTAGACCGCGAGCGTGAGCGGAAGAAAGGCATAGAGGAATACCGCGCCGGAGAATACCATCTCAGCTCCAGAGCGCGTTGAAGTTGGCGGTGAGGGCGTCGGTCACGTCGCTCCAGGACATGACGAGCAGCACGGTGCAGTTGTGCACGAGCACGGCCGTCTTTTCGGCCTCGACGCATACCCACTTGGCCGGGTTCAGGTTGGTCTCCACGTCGGCGGCGAGCTTCTTGGCCGTCTCGGCATCCTGCGCGCGCATGAGCACGACGGAGTGCGCCACAGCGTTGATGAGCGCGTCGGCAGCAATGGCCTCGACGCCGTCGGGCATTGCGGTGAAGGCGAAGTATTCGAAGTTGTCCTTCGTCAGCGCCGTGGTCTCAGTGTCCGGCAGGTCGGCGACGTCCTTCGTGATGGAGGTGAGGATGTCCTGCAGCGTCATTGTGTCGCCCGGCTTCGCGTTCGACTCGGCGGGGGAGCCTGCGCAGGCGGCAAGGCCGAAAACAAGCAGGACGGCAAGGAGCAGTGCGGTCAGTTTTTTCATGTTCATGATTTCCTTTCAAAAATGGAATACGGCTATTAGACGGCGCAATTCTCTGCAGGTTCCATAAAAATTTCCCGGTGGGGAATAACCTCCCCACCGGGACCGGATTTTATGCGCGCCCGGAATATACGCGCTCGGCCATCAGGGCAGCCTCCTCGCGCGTGGCGTAGCCGCCGGGGCGCGTGCCGTCCGTGATGCCGTGCGCCATGGCGCGGGCCAGCTCCTCCTGCGCCCAGCTGCTCGCCTTGCTGCCCGTTCCCTCCAGAACGGTGCGAATGCGTGCATCGATGCGGGCATCAAGCTCCTGCAGTGTCAAATCCTCCGCCTCCTTTTCCGCCGGCCTGCGCAGCAGCGCGGCCGTCTCCCGCCGAAAATCGTCCATGGTCTTCCCAAACCGCGGGAACCAGTGCGCCACGTCGCCGTGGGCACTGGCAATGCCGCGGCGATTGCCCTCCGCGTGGTCGAGCACAACGCCGTCTGCCAGCGGGTTCAGCCCGAAGCGGCGGCAGAGATAGGCCGTCAGCTCGACGGCTTCGCGGTACACCGCCGTAAAATAGGCCCGGTCGTCCAGTCCGTCCTCGCAAATTTCAAAGGCCAGGTGCGTCCGGTTGCCGGACCGGCCGCAGTGCCAGGCCTGCACCTCCCACGGCAGCGTCTGATAGACCGCGATGCCGCCGCCGGCCTTTTTGCCCAGAAATGCGTGGACGCACACCGGAAGTCCCGGCCGGTTCCAATCATTATCATAGCGGTTTTTGCCCAATTCGCCGTCATCCGGCTGCACATAGCGGCGCAGATATGGATTGTTCGCGCCCGTGGAGTGCACCATGACGCCGCGCGGGACGAGCGGTGTGCCGCGGCGGCAGCAGTCGTTCCGCGTGAGGATGTATTCATGCAGCTCCATGCTTTCGCCTCCCTTCGCGCCAGCTTATGCCGAAGCCCGGCGCGCGGTTCCTGAATTTTCTGTGAATTTTACGCCCGCCGTGTGCGCTGCGCTTGCAATCCGTCCCCACGATTCGCTATACTATAATAAATAGAGTAGCGATGTACCTGAAGGAGGCCCCGGAATGGGAGAAGCATTCATCCGTTTTGAAAATGTGGAAAAAATTTACGGCTCCGGTGAGGGCGCGGTCCGTGCCCTGCACGATGCGAGCTTTACGATCGGAAAAGGCGAGATCTGCGTCATCGTCGGCCCGTCCGGCGCGGGCAAGACGACGCTTCTGAACATCCTCGGCGGCATGGACACTCTGACGAGCGGCCGCGTCTTTCTGAACGACCGCGAGGTCTCGGCCTTTGACCGCCGCCAGCTTGCGGACTACCGGCGCCGCGACATCGGCTTCGTGTTCCAGTTTTACAACCTTATCCCGAATCTGACGGCGCTGGAGAACGTGGAGCTTGCCTCGCAGATCGTCCGCGACTCTCTGCCCGCGCCGCAGGTGCTCACGGACGTCGGCCTCGGCGAACGCATGAGGAATTTTCCGGCCCAGCTTTCCGGCGGCGAGCAGCAGCGCGTGGCCATCGCCCGCGCGCTGGCAAAAAAGCCGAGTCTGCTGCTGTGCGACGAGCCGACCGGCGCGCTGGACTATGCCACGGGAAAGCAGATCCTCGCCCTGCTGCAGGATCAGAGCCGGAAGAACGGTATGACCGTCGTCATCATCACGCATAACTCCGCGCTTACTGCCATGGCCGACCGCGTCATCGGCATCCGCAACGGCACCGTGGCCTATGCCCACCTGAATGAGCACGTCACGCCGGTGGAGGAGATCGAATGGTAACGGGCAGCGCCTGGCGGAAGAACAATCGCCGCGAGCTGCGCCATTCGCTCGGGCGGTTTCTGGCCATCGTCGCCATCGTCGCCCTCGGCGTCGGTTTTTTTGCGGGCCTGAAGGTCGCGCAGCCCGCCATGCTCCGCACCGGATCGCAGTATGTGCAGAAAACGGAGCTGTTTGACTACCGTCTTGTCAGCACGCTCGGCCTGACGCAGGAGGACGCCGATTATTTTGCCGGGCTGGACGGTGTGCGGGCTGCCGAGGGCGCGCGGAGCGTCGACCTCACGGCCGAGTTTGAAGACGAGGGCATGACGCTCAAGGCTCTGACGCTCTCCGATGCGGTCAACCGCCCCAGCCTGACGGCCGGGCGCATGCCGGAGCGTGCGGACGAGTGCCTTGCCGATGCCGACCGCTTCACGGAGGCCGACCTCGGCAAAACGCTCACGGTGCAGGCTGCGTCCGTGAACGATGCGTTCACGCAGACGGCCTTCACCATCGTCGGCCTTGCGGAAACACCGCTGTATCTCGGCGCGGAGCGCGGTACGACGAGCCTCGGCGGCGGCACACTGAACGGCTTCGTGCTGCTGCAGCCTGAGGCGTTCGCCATGGACTATTTTACGGAAATTTACCTGCTGCTGGATGGCACGCAGGGTACGGACCTCTATTCCGATGCCTACGATGCCGCCGTCGACGCCGTGCGCCCCACGCTGACCGCCGCGCTGAAGGAGCGCGCGCAGAAGCGCTATGACGACATCATCGACGAGGCGCGCGATGCGCTTTCCAAGGCGCAGAAGGAATATGACGACGGCCTTGCGGAATATCAGGAGCGGCGCGCGCAGACCGAGCAGGAGCTTGCTGACGCCCGCACGCAGCTCGACGACGGCGCGCAGCAGCTGGAATACAACCGTGCCCGCCTCACGCAGGCAGAATCCCAGCTGGCCAGCGGCGAAAAGGAGCTGGAGGCCGGGCAGAAGGAGTATGACGAAGGCCTTGCCGCCTTCACGCAGGCAAAGCAGGACGCGCTCGACCAGCTCGATGCCGCACAGGCCCAGATCGACGCCGCGCAGAAGCAGCTCGATGACAGCGGCATCCTCGTGCAGTATGAGGCCCTGCAGATCACGCGCCGCCAGCTCACCGAGCGCCTTGCCTTGCAGGAGCCGGGCAGCGCCGAGGCCCTGCTGACGCAGGGACTGATCGATGCGACGGATCTGCTGCTGCGCCAGTTTGAGCAGAGCGAGGCCTATCAGGGCTATCTGCAGCTGCAGCAGGCGCAGGCGGAGCTGGATGCAAAGCGCAGCGAGGCCATGCAGACACTGAATGAAAAACAAGCGGAGCTCGATGCGGCCAAGCAGAAGCTCGAGGACGGCAAAAAGCAGCTCGAGAACAGCCGGAGCGAGATCGCAGCGGGCTGGGCCGCCGTGAACGCCGCGCAGGCTGAGCTGGAGCAGGGCGAGGCCGACTATGCCGCCGGAAAGGCCGAGGCGGAAAAGCAGTTCGCCGATGCCGAGGCGAAGCTTAAAGACGGCAGGCAGCAGCTCGAGGACGCACAGGTCGAGGTCGACAAGCTTGAGCACCCGAAGAGCTATGTACTTGACCGCAGCACGAACACGGGCTATGTCTCGTTTGAGAACGACAGCTCCATCGTCGCGGGCGTCGCGAAGGTGTTTCCACTGTTCTTCTTCGCCGTGGCGGCTCTCGTGTGCATCACGACCATGACGCGCATGATCGATGAGCAGCGCACACAGATCGGTACGCTCAAGGCCCTCGGCTACAGCGACGGCACCATCGCATGGAAATATATGTCCTATTCCGGCGGCGCGGCGCTGCTGGGCTGCGCGCTCGGCTTTGCCCTCGGTACATGGATCTTCCCACTGTTCATCTGGATGGGCTATTCCATGCTATATGACTTTGCACCCATCGTCTATGTGTTCGACGGCTGGCTGCTCATCATCTCCGTTCTGGCGGCGCTGGCCTGCTCGGCGGGCGTGACGTGGCTTTCCTGCCATGCGGAGCTGCGTGAGAACCCTGCGAATCTCATGCGCCCGAAGACCCCGAAGGCCGGCAAGCGCATCCTGCTCGAGTATATCCCGTTTGTATGGAACCGCCTGTCCTTCCTGCACAAGGTCTCCATCCGCAATATCGTGCGCTATAAAAAGCGCCTGTTTATGATGCTGCTGGGCGTCGGCGGCTGCACGGCCCTCATCGTTGCGGGCCTCGGCCTGCGCGATTCCATCTCCACCGTCGTGGACGATCAGTTCCGGGGCGTCACGCACTATCAGATCGCCGTCACGTTCGTCTCGCCCATGGACGAGGCGCAGCAGCAGGCCTTCCGCGAAAAATATGCGGACGAGATGACGCAGTGCATCTTTGTGCACGCCGCGGCCTATGAGGCGCGCACGTCCAGCGGCATCAACAAGGTCAACGTCATCGCGACGGACGACCCCGCCATCACGCAGGCCATCGACCTGCATGAGAACGGCAGGACTGTCGCCTGGCCGCAGCAGGGCGTGCTGCTCGACGCCGCGCTGGCGCGGGATACCGGGGTCTCCGTGGGCGAAACGCTCCCGGTCTCCGTGGACGACACGACGAGCGTCGATCTCCCCGTCGCCGGGACGTTCGAGAATTATGTCTACCACTATGCCTACATGACGGCGGAGACCTACAGGGATCTGTTCGGCGCAGACTGCGAATATAGCACGGCCTACATCCTCACGGACGGCGATGCCTACGCGCTCGGCGCGGCGCTGTCATCCAACTCCCGCGTCGCGTCCGTCACGGTCTCCGAGGCCCTGCAGGACATTGTGGACAACACCATGAAGAGCCTGGACTACATCGTCGGCCTCGTCGTGGTCTGCGCCTGCGCGCTGGCGCTCGTCGTGCTCTTTAACCTCTGCAACATCAGCATCACGGAGCGCGTGCGCGAGATCGCCACGGTGAAGGTCCTGGGCTTCTACCACCGCGAGACGCTGAACTATGTCTTCCGCGAAATTCTGCTCCTGACATTCTGCGGCGCGCTCGTCGGCCTGCCGGCGGGCTGGGCGCTGCACCGGTTCATCATGCAGAATATCCGCATCAGCCTCGTCTCGTTCCACATCCACGTCACGCCGCTGAGCTATGCGCTGGCCTTCGCCGCCACGCTGCTGCTGGCCGTGGCCGTGTGCCTGTGTCTCATCCGCAAGATCGACCGCATCTCCATGGCCGAATCCCTCAAATCCATCGAGTGACGAGGACGAGAGAGTGAGAAAAACCGCGCTGCCGGAAATGAACCGGCAGCGCGGTACAGACTGTCAAAAACCTGCTTAGCCGAAAGTTTCGGAGGGAAGGAAAGTGTGAAAGGAAACCGTCAGGGTTTCCT
>ERZ839767.5581-NODE-5581-length-11096-cov-33.793769_pt1 | contig 11096 bp, 9 predicted proteins | sample MGYA00519879_ERZ839767 | MGnify/ENA primary metagenome ERZ839767 (study PRJEB31850, sample SAMEA3708852) | human gut metagenome | biome: human gut; feature: human-associated habitat; material: faeces | place: China | collected 2014 ...
CGACTCTGTGTATAAGGTCACTGATGAGGCGGCTTTTGTAGCAGCAAGATGCTTTGCCAGAAATGAAGGTGTTTTGATGGGGCCGTCCGGCGGAGCTTGCGCTTTGGTCGCATTAACAATCACTAAACAGCTTTCTCCGCACGATTGTGTCGTGTGCATTATTTCTGATGGAGGGGATCGTTACATTCAAACTTTACTTGATGATGCTTGGATGCAATCCAACAACTTTTCAATTGAAACAAGCTTAGAAAAACTTTTGGCACTCACAGGAACTATTACACCTTGGAGCATACATCCTGATCAAAATGCAAATTACAAACCTGAATTGAAAAGTCAGTTATGTGTTCCTGCATCGACTCAGACTATCAATGAGAATATAGATGAAATCAATGAATCAGCGTCTAGAATTTCTTTTATTGATTAGCATGGTGTTTATTTCGTCTGTTTGAAATCCCTGTTTGATCATGGGAATAAGATGAGGGAAAACCTGTTGCGAAAGAGAATTAAGAATTTATCCTGAAGTGCAAGAAATAATTTTAAAAACATAAGTTCCTCTTTGGACGTTGCGAAGAAATATAATAACGCGCAAGGGTTAGCTCGTGCTAACTTGCTTTTAATCAAATCTGATCACACGGTATGAAAGGAGTTTTGTCTATGTTTGCAGTATACAAAAAACTGCTCTATTATGTGCCCAAGCAGCGACCTTTGGCCTATATTGCAATCGGCCTGACGGTGGTGTCCACATTGCTCAATGTAGGCGCTTATTACTACCTCTATGAGTTTTTGAAACGATTGGTGGTAGACGGAGATATGGGGCATGCTCAATATAATGCGTTTCTGGTTGCGGGGCTGTTGATTGGCGGTTCGCTCTTGTATTTTGCAGCCGTGCTTTTGACGCATATGTTGGGCTTCCGGCTGGAGACCAACTTGCGCAAGCGTGGGATTGACGGCCTGACCAATGCCAGCTTCCGCTACTTTGATCTGAACTCATCGGGAAAGACACGTAAACTCATTGATGACAACGCGGCCCAAACGCATTCTATTGTAGCCCATCTGATTCCTGACAATGCTGGAGCAATTCTGACACCGTTTTTGGCGCTTGTGGTGGGGTTTTTGATCAGTCTGCGGGTAGGCATTGTTCTATTGGTTCTGTTCCTACTGAGTGGCGTGCTCCTTGTCCTGATGACCGGGGAAAAGAAGTTTATGGAAGTCTACCAAAAGGCGCTGGAGACAATGAGCAGCGAGACCGTGGAGTACATACGCGGGATACAGGTGCTCAAGATTTTTGGCATAGACGCTACATCTTTCAAGACGCTGCATCGGGCAATCGCGGATTATGCACGGCATGCCTTGAACTATTCCATGAGCTGTCGCAGACCATATGTGTTATTCCAGCTGATTCTATTCGGCTTTATTGCCGTACTCGTTTCAGTGGCAGCCTTAACGCTGAATCGGATGCAAGACCCTGCCGTGTTGGCGGTGGAACTCATTATGACGTTATTCCTTGGTGGAGTAATGTTTACCGCCTTTATGAAAGTGATGTATGTAGGTATGTATGCATTCATGGGAACTTCGGCGGTTGAAAAACTGGAGCAGGTGTTTTCAGATATGCAAAAGGATCGGCTTACATTTGGGAACAAGAGCACATTCAAAAACTATGACATTGAATTTGAACGGGTATGCTTTGGGTATACAGACCAGATGGTGCTGGAGGATGTTAGCTTCACTCTGAAAGAAGGCAGGAGCTATGCTCTGGTGGGATCTTCTGGAGGAGGAAAGTCCACGATTGCCAAATTGATTTCTGGTTTTTACAAAGTGGATGGAGGAGCGGTCAAGATTGGGGGAGAGCCCATTGAAGCCTATACAGAGGACGCCTTAATCCGCAATATCGCCTTTGTGTTCCAGAATGTCCGTTTGTTTCACATCAGTATTTACGAGAATGTCCGTCTGGCGAACCCAGACGCTCAAAGAGCGGAGGTCATGGAAGCGCTGCATCAGGCAGGTTGCGACAGCATTCTGGATAAGTTTAAGGATCGGGAAAATACGGTGATTGGCTCCAAAGGCGTATACCTGTCGGGCGGTGAGAAGCAGCGGATTGCAATCGCACGGGCAATGCTAAAGAATGCGAAAATCGTGATCCTTGACGAGGCCAGCGCGGCAATCGATCCGGAGAATGAGCATGAGCTGCAAAAGGCGTTTGCTCACTTAATGAAGGGAAAGACTGTCATTATGATTGCACACCGGCTGTCCAGCATTCGAAATGTGGATGAAATTCTGGTTTTGGAGGACGGGAAAATAGCAGAGCGAGGAACGGACGCAGCGTTGATGGCGACCGATACCAAGTACAGAGAATATCAAACGCTCTATGAACAGGCAAATGAATGGAGGGTTGTAAGATGAGAGAACTGTTTAAAACGCATTTTGCCCTGACCGACAAGGGGGCCAAAGATTTGCAAAAGGCCAGCGCGGCCTCCTTCTTCGTCTATGTGATCAACTTTTTCCCTGCAATGCTGCTGCTTCTCTTGGTGGATGAGTTGCTGTTGAACAATGTCAAGGAAACAGGGCTGTATTTGTGGGGATCTATCCTGGTTCTGGCTGTGATGTGGATTCTGCTCCGAATTGAATATGATGCGCTGTATAACACCACTTATCAGGAGAGCGCGAATCTTCGCACGGAGATTGCAGATATTCTGACCAAGTTGCCCTTATCCTACTTTTCCAGGCATGACCTTTCGGATCTGGCGCAAACCATCATGGCGGATGTGGCAGCTATTGAGCATGCTATGAGCCACGCTATGGCAAAGGCAGTGGGATTCCTGTTCTTTTTTCCGTTGCTTTCGGTTCTGCTGCTCCTTGGCAATGTTAAATTGGGGCTTGCTATCATTCTGCCAATTCTGCTTGGATTCGGGCTTCTTTTATTGTCGAAAAACCTTCAGATTCGGGAGTCATTCAAACATTATCAAAAGCTCCGGGACAACTCTGAGAGCTTTCAGGAGGCCATTGAAAATCAGCAGGAAATCAAGAGCTTTGGCTTGACTCAGAAGATCCGGCAGACTCTTTATCAAAAGATGGAAGAAAGTGAGAAAATCCATCTTCGTGCAGAGATTTCAGCGGGTATTCCTATGTTGTGCTCGAATGTCATTCTGCAATTTGCCTTTGTGCTTGTGATCCTGATAGGCGTCCAAATGCTGCATACAGGAGAGATCAATATCCTGTACTTTTTAGGATATGTACTGGCCTCCATTAAGGTGCGGGAAAGCGTAGAAGCGGTCAGCATGAATGTGGCAGAGCTGTATTATCTGGATTCCATGGTCAAACGTATCCGGGAGGTGCGGGAGACAAAGATACAGCAGGGCAAGGATCAGACAATCTCAAGTTATGATATTGAATTTGATCAGGTGTCTTTTTCTTACGATAAGGATACGGAAGTGCTCAAGAACATCAGTTTCACCGCGAAGCAAAACGAGGTGACTGCCTTAGTAGGGGTATCCGGTTGTGGAAAAACCAGTATCTTGCGTCTGATGTCAAGACTTTATGATTATGACGGCGGAAGCATTCGAATCGGCGGGCTGGATATCAAAGAAATCTCTACAAAATCCTTGTTTGAAAAGATAGCCATCGTGTTCCAGGATGTAACGCTGTTTAATGCATCTGTTCTGGAAAATATCCGTATTGGGAAAAAGACGGCCACAGATGAGGAAGTCGTTCAGGCAGCACGATTGGCCAACTGCGAAGAATTTATCCGGAGGCTTCCGGATGGGTATAAAACGATGATTGGAGAAAATGGAGCAACACTCTCTGGAGGAGAACGTCAACGGTTATCCATCGCCAGAGCCTTTTTGAAAGATTCACCTATTATCATTCTGGATGAGATTGCAGCCTCTTTGGATGTGGAAAACGAAAAAAAGATCCAGGACAGTTTGAACCGCCTCATTCTGGATAAGACCGTTATCATTATTTCCCACCGTCTCAAATCCGTTGAAAATGCAGATAGAATCGTGGTGATTGACTGCGGGAGAGTGGAGGCGTCCGGTACTCATCTTGAACTGCTTAAAGCTTCTCCAACCTATAACAATTTGGTGGAGAAAGCAAAACTGACGGAAGAATTCCAGTATTAACGTAAAGGGAACGGGGTGACCGTCATTCCTGGCGCGCCTTGTCCTCTCATTCATAATGAAGAAAGGAAAATCATATGAAAACAAACAACAAATGGACAGTCAAGGATGTGATTACAACAGTATTATTGACGGTGCTTCTCATCGGCATTCATTTTGTAGTTATTACTGTCTCTATGGTAAATCAATTTTTCAACTGCGTTTTATCTCCTGGGGTATCAATGTTTTTCTCTGCCCCGGTGTACATGCTGATGGTCAGCAGGGTAAATAAAAGATTCGTTTCTTTGACGTATCTGACGATTCTGGGCGTGTTTTTTTTGCTGACAGGCAACTTATTTCGTTTTGGTAGGCCTACTATGCGAGGTGGTACTATGGAAGCGGGGATCCTGTCGCAACGCAAAGAGATTAACCTTCGCATGGGCGATGGTGAGCCTGTTTTATAATGGAGGCAATCTTCTTCCGCTTTTGTTTTTCTGGGACACTTTTTACGCGTTTGCCGTCGCAAGCGGCATGGATCAAAGCTATATTGACAGTTACATACAATATTACACCTCCCCCGGCTGGCTGATCTTTATTGTATCTTTCTCTGTTATCTGTGGCTTTTTAGGCAGTATACTTGGGAGTCGGCTGATTGGGAAACACTTCAAGAAAGCGGGTGTTCTATGAGAGGTGAGCACTCCTTTGCTGTCCCGACCAAGTTTTTTGCATTGCTCTGCGCCATGCTAGGTATTTTTCTGGTGAAAAACATTCTGTTTACCACCGTTTTGGTGATATTCTGCTTCGTGTATGTTGGATTCCAGAGAAACTACCGATTAATGACATCCTGTGGAGCCTTTTATCTGCTGTTGTCATTGCTTTTGTACGCGATTCGGTTCTGGGGATATCATACGGTCATTATTTCCGAATTCCTTGTGTTGTTTTTCTGGAGCAGTATGGTAATGCTCATGCTGTTTTGGGATTTGTTTATGACGCCTCCTGGAGAACTGTCGTCGTTCTTGTCAAGTATCCACATGCCCACTGGCGTCATATTGGGACTGATGGTCATATTTCGATTTTTCCCCACCATGAAGGCTGAGCTTAAAGCAGTGGGCCTTTCGATGAAAAACCGGGGCCTTACATCTGTAAGACAATTTGCAGTACATCCACTTGCAAGTGTTGAATATGTCCTTGTCCCACTTCTGCTACGTATTTTGCAGATTGCCGACCAACTGGCCGTTTCCGCTGTGGCAAGAGGCGCTGAGTGCCCTGGCGTGCGAAAGAGTTACTACGAAACAACGATGCATATGCGCGACTGGTGTTTCCTTGCGCTTTGGGGAATCGTTACAGCAGCAGTTCTTTGCGTTGGAGGTGTGAAAATTTGATCGAATTTAAGAACGTATCCTTTCAATATGAGGGGAGCGAACAGCAAATTTGGAACGTAAATCTATCCATAGCACAGGGAGAATGTGTGGTACTCACAGGAGTGTCCGGCTGCGGGAAAACGACTCTGACCAGATTGATGAACGGTCTGGCTCCATCCTATTTCAAAGGCTCCATTTCCGGAAGTATTTGTATAGATGATAGAGACATTACAGGGATGACAGCCTGGGAAATCGGAACAATCGTCGGAAGTGTATTCCAGAATCCTAAAAGCCAGTTTTTTTCATCAGAACTTGTGGGTGAGGTGGCCTTTGGATGCGAAAACCACGGCTTCTCCCGGGAGGCAATTCAAGAGAGGACGGATAAATCCATTGAAACCTTTTCTCTTTCCTCAGTAAGAAAAAGACCTCTGGATGTGCTTTCCAGCGGGGAGAAACAGCGCGTGGCCATCGCTTCCGTCTATGCCGCGCGCCCCAAAGTATTTGTTTGTGACGAACCAACTGCGAATTTGGATTTAGGGGGGATCGAGCAACTATTGGGAACGCTTTTTAAGTTGAAAGCCCAGGGCTACACGTTAGTGATCGCAGAGCACCGTCTCTCATGGCTTTCTGAGCTTGCTGACCGGATGATACATATGGAAAAAGGGAGGATTGTAGGCGAATACACTCCCAAAGAGTTCACAGATATGCCGGAAATGGAACGGCGCAACAAGGGGCTTCGGACGATGCACCGTGTACAAACACGCGAACCGCTACCACTTCCGAAACTTTTCGAGCGTGGGTCGCTGATTATGCACGACCTGTGTAAAAAATGCGGAGAAATAGAGGTGTTTACAAATCTTTCAGGAGCTTTCCCCCAAGGTTCTATCACTGCTGTCACCGGGCGAAATGGCGCCGGAAAAAGCACTCTGGCTTTAGTGCTTGCAGGTCTCTCTAAGAAGAGCGGCGGTGACATCATCGTTTGTGGGAGTAAAAATCATCTGTCTAGAAGGCGAAAAAAAGTATACTACTGCGGCAATGACACGACAACACAGTTCTTTACCGCAAGTGTTTCAGAAGAGCTGCTCTTGAATCAACCGTTGTCAGAGGAGCGAATGGAAAGGGCAAGGCAGTTGTTAAAGAACATGAATCTGTACGAGTATCGGGATGTACATCCGGCAGCCCTGTCAGGGGGACAGAAACAGAGACTTGCCGTTGCCTGCGCTATATTTTCGGAGCGTGAGATACTCTTGTTGGATGAACCTACAAGTGGATTGGATGGCGCAAACATGAGGAGAATATCCGATGCATTGAAAGCCGCTGCCAGCCGCGGAAAAACCGTGATTGTTATCACACATGATCCGGAGTTTATGGAAGAATGCTGTCAATATTGTTTTTCTTTAAAGTAGTTTTGTATCAGTATGCAAAGGAGCATACCTACATCTAGCAGATATTGGCTGCGGGGTGCCCGAAAAAATCTATGAGTGCCATTAATTCTTCATGGAGCAGTTAATAACCGCAGGCGTTAATCCTAAGACAGCGGAGGCCGATGCTTGCCATATGGAACATACTATCAGTATAGAAGCCTTTGAGAAACTCAGGGATTACTATTCCTCTCAAAAGGAAAAACAGTTTGCCCGTATAGCAACGGACAGATAATGCGGCTGGGCAATACACCCGACCGCATTATTTGTTATCTTTCTTCTCTTTTGTATCCAGCATTTTATCAATCAGGGCGAGCAACAGCTCCTGATCTCGCTGACTGCATTGTGGGACCAAGCGCCTAATCCGATCAACGATTTCTCTGTCTGTGATCATCTGCGGCGCAAGGATTTCGTCAAACGAAGCGCCGATGGCATTGACAAGACGAATCAGGACATCCAAGCTAGGCTTTCGCCGGCCGCTTTCTATGGCCGCCAAAAAACGAGGACTGATTTCTGCACGTTCCGCAATCTGTTCTCTCCTGTAGTTTCGCTTTTCCCTGGCATTCCGTAAGGATGCCCCAAACGAAAAATCTATATGTCGCATTTTTTTGTTCACTCTCCGTCACCTCACATAATTATATTTTACGGGGTAAAAGTATTATGCGAAATGATTGAAGAGTGGCTTTTTTATAGCTACTATGCGTTGTTTTTTTGCTTAGGAGGAGATGATTATGTGGGAAAATAATGACCTGTCCGCTTCTGGCAGGTCCTCTTAACGAAGAAAACCTGGTTGTAAAACTACGCCAGAACCCCAAAATTCCCGCTTCTTCCCTGCCAGTCTTTTATGGCCTTTATGGGAACTATTAGTAGCAATTAGAAAGCGACAAAACAGAACGGACACCGACATGGGATATTCCTGTGCCTGTGTCCGTATTATTTTTCCCTTATTCCCACGCTGCCGTTCGCCGCCTTCCGAGAGTTCGAAAACGATCCACTTTTCAAACTCTTGGAGGTAACGGCTGTGAGCAAAAATCGTGAAGAAAGAGCGAATTATTATCTTTATATAGATGGACAGGCTGTACCGGTAAGCGAACAGATTTACCGCGTGTATCAGCACTACGAGCGAAAAGAAGAATACTTTTCCTACGATCTGAAAACGGAAAAGTTCCAGAAAGACACTGCATCTTTCCTGCCCAGCAGAGAGGATTCCTATGAGCGTCTGTTGGAAAAGGACAGGCAGTTTGCTGCGCCCGGAAAAAACGTAGAACAGCTTGCATTGGAACATCTGGAAGCGGAACAGATACGCTTTTGTTTGGCTCAATTAAACGAAGACGAACAAGAACTGATTTTCCTGCTTTTCTATCAAGAAAAGACAGAACAGGAAGTCGGGAATATATTGCACATTTCGCATCAGGCGGTCAATAAGAGAAAACGGGTTCTACTGTTGAAGCTGAGAAAAATTTTTGAAGAATTTTTCTAAAATCGGTTGCTAAACTGCTCTCCCAACGGGGAAGTAAGTGAGAGGGTCTATCTCCCTCATGCAGCTTGACAACTGAATAGACGGCATTTCCGGTACATAACCCATGTACGAGCGAATCAGGCGCGCCGCGAAGATGACAGTCCAGGAGGTGATGAACAAGACTGTTCTGAGCAATCTACGCAAGCCTGAAACCCGAAAGCGGCATTTCGGGGCGCGATGACTGCATGGGGGCTTAAAGATACTTCCTCACGGCCTCCTAAAGACTTGGGGGGAACCCTGCGGCGCACGAGTAAAACGACGCTGCGGAGTTATGACAGCCGCGCCAGCGGAGACCGGAATGTCCCCATCGTCAGGGGTGCGTGGCAAATGTGGCGAGAATTGAGTTGCATTAAAAATAGGAAGCGATTACTTTCTTAGGTGGCCGTTTTCTATTCAAAATCAGATACCATGCGCTGGCAGTTTCGGTTGCCAGCGTATTCATGTGGTTTTGAAAGCAAGATGATAACCTTGACAGATTGGAGGGAATATGGTCTATGGAAAAACTCATTACACGAAAAGAAGCTGCTGAAATCTTAGGAATCAGCATAGCAACGCTGGATGCCGCCCGTAACAACGGCTTGATCTCTTATGTGCAGTATGTTCAGAATGGCTGTGTGTATTTTACTGCGGCAGGTCTCCAGGAGTATATCGCAAAATGCACGCACAGAGCAAAACCAGTTGAGAGAAGCGCAACTTACCGTAAACCTCGAAGCGGAAGATCGTGAGCCGGTCCGTATCCTTGATGGAATCAGAGAGGTCTGATAAAACAAAGGTACAGCGCTGGAGATTATTCTTAGGAGGTGGAGGAATTGGCAAATAGAAAAATAATACTTCCTCAATATGGCACAGTCATGAAAAGAGGTGTCCTATATTATAGGACCAGAATCAAAGACGCGAATGGTAAGCTCGTAGCTATCTACGCAAAAACACCTGAAGAACTATACAACAAAGAAACGCTTGCGTTGGAACAGATTGAGAATGCCACTTTTCATCGGAAAACGCCCACAGTTGCAGAGTATTGTGAAAAGTGGCTGCTGATGCAGTCGGTTCATGTACGAGCTACTACTTTGACGGATTACACCTCAAAGGTCAGGCGGCATATTATAGCGGAATTGGGAGATAAACGGATGGGTGAGGTTAGCCTGGATGATATTCAGCTTGCCCTTGTTCCGGTTTCCAAGAAATCTGCATCGGTTTATAAATCTGTGGTAATCCTTTACAAATCTATCTTTCGCGCAGCGATGGAAAGCAGGATCATTGACCATAACCCGACGATTTATCTCACGACAAAAGGTGGCGGTGTTCCACAAGAGGATCGTCAGGCTTTGACAGATGAACAGGTGGAGCGCCTTTTGGATGCTATCCGAGATTTGCCGCCTTATGTCTTTGTCATGATCGGTTTGTACGCGGGTCTACGCCGGGAAGAAATTCTTGCTCTGCAATGGGATTCAGTATATCTGGATACGGATACTCCATATCTGACGGTAAGGCGAGCATGGCATACAGAACACAACAGACCGGTGATCTCAGATGAATTGAAAACCAAGGCTGCGGGGAGAAATATCCCCCTCCCTGTTTGTTTGGCCGAGTGCTTGAAAGCAGCAAAGGAAACTTCGACTTCGGAATATGTAGTTTCAAACCGGGATGGCGAACCGTTGTCCTACACGCAGTTTAAGCGGCTGTGGCAGTATATTGTTACGAGGACGGTCAAGGAGCGGAGCTATTATCGGTATGAAGATGGAAAAAGAGTAAAGCATACTGTCACACCTGTCTTGGGAGAAAAGGCCGCTCATAACGGAAAAGTGGTTTACAGCCTGGACTTTGAGGTAACACCCCATCAGCTGCGGCATACTTACATCACCAACCTTATTCATGCGTCGGTAGATCCCAAAACGGTTCAATACTTGGCAGGCCATGAAAGCAGCAAGATTACCATGGACATTTATGCGAAGGTTAAGTACAACCGACCAGATGAGCTGGTCAGATCAATGAGCTGCGCGTTTGCAAGCTGGGACGCAGCACAGTAATAATAAAATAGGAAGTAAAGCAGGAGCGAGGCAAGGATGTCTCGCTCTTTGTTTTGCATCAGCCGTATCTTTGATTAAATCGAGGCTTTCTGATAAAAAGAGAGTGTAGATACGGAGACTACACATTATCAAGAAAGGACGATCAAAGATGGCAAAAAAGAAAGCACAGATCCCGAAGTATGGGACCATTACATTGAAAGGAATCCAGTATTACAGAACCAGGATTACGGATGCAGATGGCAAAGAGTTGAGTTTGTATGCCGCTACTTGTGAAGAATTGTATGAGAAGCAGTTAGAGGCCCGGAAGCAGGTGGAAGAGATTATCTTTCACCGGCAGCACCCGACAGTAGCCGAGTATGGCGAGAAGTGGCTGCTGATGCAGTCGGCAAAGGTGTCTGCGTCTACACTCAGAGGTTATACGAGGGATATGACAAACTATATCATCAAACCCCTGGGAGAGATGTATATGGAAGAAGTGACTGCTGACGATATTCGGCTGGCTCTTGTTCCATTGTCAAAGAAATCAGAAGGCTTATACAATAAGGTCAATATGCTGCTCAAGTGCATTTTTTATACGGCAGAGCGAAACCAAATTCTTGAACACAACCCCTGTGCAGGAATATCCGGTAAAGGCGGAAAACCGACAAAAAAGAAGGAGGCATTGACAGATCAGC
>ERZ839767.5582-NODE-5582-length-11088-cov-5.846461_pt1 | contig 11088 bp, 6 predicted proteins | sample MGYA00519879_ERZ839767 | MGnify/ENA primary metagenome ERZ839767 (study PRJEB31850, sample SAMEA3708852) | human gut metagenome | biome: human gut; feature: human-associated habitat; material: faeces | place: China | collected 2014 ...
TGCGGGCGTACCACGCCCGCAGCCTGCGCAGGAAGTCCGCCGAGGAATAGGTGGATTGCTCCGGATACGCCGCCAGAAAGCGCAGCCGTGTGAACTCGTCGATAGCGGTGTACTGGAACAGGCGAAGCTCCGGGTCTGCGATGCAGCGGCGGGGAACGACCTTGACATCCACCTGAACGCGCTCGCCGGGGTGCGTCATCTGCTCATAAGGCTTTGGTTTATACTTCTTTTTCGGCTTTTCCGCCGGAAACAGTCCCAGTTTGCGCATGACGCGGAACAGACTTTCCGGACAACGGCTATAGCCGCGCTGCCTCAGCCGATGCCACAGCTCGAGCATTCCGAGCGTCGGATTGCGGCGGCGCATATCTCGGATGAGCTTCAGCTCGTCTTCCGTGTGCTGATTTGGGTGGCTGTGCGGACGTCTGGACGCGCAGGCCAGGGACGCCACACTTCCGTCCCAGCGCTTTTTCCAGAAGTAGATGTATGAACGACTTTTGTTGTACTTCCGACTGGCGCGGCTGACACCATATTTTTTGGCGTACTGCATTAGGGATTGCCGAAAGGCCATGTCTTGTGTTATACTGTTTGACATGAGGAATATGGTCTCCTTTCTGGTGTGTTTGGTGTGGTAGCTTAACTATATCACAGGAGACCCTATTTCTCATACTTTTTTATTCGCTTGTCCAAGATGTATTATAGTCCTACATGTAACAAAATGGCAAAATCCGCGATAAGCTTGACAGAGTGACGCGGATGGTGTATTCTGGCGGCAGGTATGTGAATTACCGTTACAATGCAGAGGGTTCCCTTGCTGAGCTGGACTACGGCGAGGGCGACGCGGCCCCGACGGCGACGTACCGCTTCGAGTACGACTCCCTTGGCCGCCTCATCCGCAGCCAGCAGCGCGACGGGAATACCGTCACGCAGCGCACGGAGCAGCTTTACGACACGGCGAACCGCCTGTCCGCGCAGGGCTGGACGATCGGCGGGACGAGCTACCGCGAGTCGTATGCCTACGACGCGTCAGACGGCAGCCTGACCACGCTGAACACGGCCGTCGGCACGAAGATCGGCTACAACTACGACGCGCTCAAGCGTCTGCGCAGCCGCGCAATTTATCAGGGCAGCACGCCGCTGTTCGAAAACCGCTACGCTTATGCCACGCAAAGCGGCAATCAGAGCACGGCGCTCGTCGAATTCTTCAACTACCGTCTCGCCTCGGACGACGGAAACGGCGACATCATCGTCGGCTACCAGTACGAGTACGACAACGGCGGCAACATCACGGACATCAAGGCCGAGGTCGACGGCGCGCTGATCCCGCTGGAGCACTACGAGTACGAGGAGAAACAGGGCCAGCTCAAGACGGCCATCCGCTATGAAAATGGCGAAGAGGTCGACAGATGGACCTATTCCTATGACACGGCAGGCAATATCCTGTCAGAGGACCATGAGGGCACCGTGAGCGAGCTGCACGAGTACGCCTACGAAGACGGCCGGTGGGGCGACCTGCTGACGTCCGTCGACGGCATCGACCTCGAGTACGACGGCAGCGGAAACCCGACGCTTTACGCGAACGGGACGGAGCTGCTCTGGAGCATGGAGTGGCAGAACGGCCGCCAGCTCAGCCGGGCGACCACCGAGCGCGACAGCACGACCGAGGACGTCCTCGATTTTGCCTACGACGCAAACGGCATCCGCACGAGAAAGACCGTTACGCGGAATACTTACCGCCCCGTTCAGACTTATAAAGTTACTTTTGTGGCCGACGGAAAGACTGTCAAGACCATGAACGTTACGGAGGGCTATACCCTCAAGGACAGCGACTACCCGGCCGTGCCCGAAAAAGCGGGCTACACCGGCGCGTGGCAGCGGTATCCCTCGCCCGTCCAAAGCAATGTGACGGTTAGCGCAACATACACGAAGATCACGACATATTACACGGTCACCTTCGTGGCGGATGGAGAGACCGTGAAAACGATTTCCGTTTACAGTGGCTATAAGCTGACGGACAGTGATTATCCGCGTGTGCCCTACAAGGTGGGATATGAGGGCAGCTGGCAGAAGCGGACTGCCCCGGTCACGAGTAATGTGACGATCAACGCGGTCTATACGCAGATTCTCCACACGGTTTCGTTCCGCGTCATGGACGAGGGCATTATCCACACGATGGAGGTCCCGGATCGTTACGTCCTGCAGGAAGAGGATTACCCGACGATCCCGAAGCGAGTCGGTTATACGTCGCGCTGGGATACGCGTGTCACAATGATCGTGCGGGATACCATCATTGATGCGATCTACTCGGATGGTTCTACACATGAAGTGACGTTCCTTGCCTATGGGAACGAGGATCTTGGCACGATCACCGTGGAGGACGGCTACCTGCTGCAGGAGGAGGACTATCCGACGATCCCGGAGCGCACCGGCTATCGCGGTTCGTGGCCAACGCAGGTCGACCCGATCTACGAAGATACGATCATTCATGCGCAGTATGAAGAGGCGATCCCGGTTCCGACACTGCCGACCAGCCCCGGTGAGATCATGTCCGGCGGCGAGGGCGAACCGGTTGAAGCTGATGAACCGGAAGAGGGCGAAAACGACACAACACCGGCCGAAACAGAGCGCACGATCTCTGGCGTTCTGGCCTCGACCGAGACTGTGACGCATGAGTATCTGACGCAGAGCGGCAAGGTTGTCCGGGAGACTATTACGACCTCAATGGATACCACGACCCTCGATTTCTTCTACGATGAGTCCGGCCGACCGTTTGCGTTCAACTACACGCCGGAAGGCAGCACTCCCAATACCTATTACTATATTCTCAATCTGCAGGGTGACGTTGTCCAGATCATTGACGAAGGCGGTGTCATGCAGGCAGAATACGTCTACTCCCCGTGGGGCGAAGTGATTTCTGCCGAGGGCGATCTGGCCGAGATCAACCCGCTCAGGTATCGCGGATACTATTATGATAGTGAAACGGGATTCTATTACCTGCAAAGCAGATACTATGACCCGGAGAATCATAGGTTTATCAATGCGGATTGTATAGCTAAGACGGAATACCTGTCAATAAGCACAAATGTGTTTGTATATTGTCTCAATAGTCCGGTATACTGCATCGACAGTTCGGGAACTGATGCAATATGGCTGCAGGAGCGAGACAGCGCCGCATCAATGGGACATTCCGGACTTATGGTACAAGATACGAATGAAGAATGGTTTTTCTTCTATTGGGGACCTGCTAGCGAAACATTTTCCGCGGGCCTCCTTACGGGCGTTTCGAATGGATGCTACGTCGTGAAGATAGAGACAGACGGGCATTCCCTATCGGATGTAGAAGACATTCAAACAGTTCTGAAAAAAGCAGGAGGGAAAGCCGGAGATCGCGCAGAAAAAATAACGGATGCCTATTATTTTAAGGGCGATTATACCAATACATATGAAAAAGTCAAGGAAATGGAAAGGAGTGGCAGTGAATACAATCTGATTACTCGGAACTGCCTCCAGCAGACGCTTGAGGCTTTTATGGCCAGTGATCGACGTTTTGGATATGTGAGCTACGGACTTATTAATGGAGTCGTTCCTAATGAAGCGGTAAGAAGAGTTGCGATGATACCCTCCCAAAAAGGAAAAACGCCATGGAAACTAATTATCATTTCAATGTTTAGCTAGTGGGGAAGGAGCGAAGAGCAACATGAAGAAAACGAGAAGCAAATACTTACGATCCTTCCTTTTCCTTCTCCTTGCAGCAGCTGCCTGTCTGGTCTTCTTCCACTACAATGATCGAGCCACTCTTTATAATGTTCCGGGTGATGTCGTAGTGATTGGGGACCATCCTGCGAACAATCGTCAGTATCGGGCAACTGTGTGGATGGGGGTATATGCAGATAAACTATATTTTTGCTCACGTAAAGGGATATTTTCAAACCGGACAGAATACGGGCGAAAACTGTATGTGTTTGAAGATGGAGAGGCCCATGAAGTGGCGAGACTATCGCAAAATGTAAGTGAATTTCACATGATGGGGCAGAGCGGCGCTCACTTATATTATTGGGTAAAAAAATGGGAAAAAAGCAAGCAGTATTCGCTTTACTGCTACGATCTGTCAACTAACTCAAAGCAAGTAATATATCAAGGTGAACCAAATGGTAAGAAGACCAGCTATTTTGCAGAAGATGGCACCTGCTATTTCCCGCTGGATGTCGAACATCCCGAAGATGTACCACAGTTTGTTCATGTCTCCGGAACTGAAGTTTTGGAAGTATGTCCGCTTACAAAGGGATATCCCCTTGGAGATAGAACATACGAGGTGGTAGCCGGATATGGCGATGTCGAAGCAGAACGAATTCTGTGCAAAGAAAGCGACGGAACAACAACGGAGTTAACATTTGAAAAGGATTCATGCACTCGTGCGATTATTCCATGCGTCGGAGGACTTCTTGTTCATAATTATAACTTGCCGACGATGCTCTATTACATTCGCAATGATGGAGAGATGACGCTGCTGTTTTCTCTGCCATGCCTTACATCACATAGTTCCGTTCAAACCTGTGGTTCGACTGTCTATCTTTCTGTAAAACGCTATGAGTCATACGGTGAAATTGGCATGCGCCGCTTTGAAAACGACACAGAGGAAGGAACGTGGCGTATTGATCTGAAAGACGGGACGAAGGAAAAGATAAACGATTATATTTTCTGCGGAATGTATAATTTTGATGACACCTGTATTTATTGCTGCGATGAGGATGGGAATATCTACCGGATGGAACTGGACGGCGAGGTATCTCCTATTCTAGTGAGGAACAACTAAGCGGGTAATTGTTCTGCTTACCGGGCGGGAGGGGCAAAACCTGCTAAAGACGAAACTTTCATCTTTAGCAGGTCCGCCCCCGCCTCTCCGGCCAGAGCTGGACGCTCGGCGCGCAGACCTACTCGGAGCGTTACGCCTACAGCGACGGCGAAAAAGGCGACGGCAGCCTGACGTCCATGACGGCCGCGACGGGCGACAGTCTGGAATTCGGCTACGACGCCCTCAAACGCCTGAATCGCGTTACAGTGAAAAACGGCAGCTCCGTGATCCTGAACACGGCTTACGCGTATCGTGACGTGAGCTGGAACCGCGGCAGCGCGCAGGTGGAGTTCCGCAACGTCCGCCTCGGCAGCGACAGCGGCATGCTCCTCGAGGGCAAGAAATACAGCTACGACAAGGCCGGTAATCTGGTCATGATCAGCGAAAGCACCGGCGACTTCAACAAGCTCGTCGAGTATACTTATGATAGCCAGAATCAGTTGACGTCGGAGGCATATTACAAGTCCGGAGAGGCAGAAGCCTATATCACCTATAATTACACCTACGACACAGCCGGAAACCTGCTGACCGTCTCCCAGAAAAAGGGAAATACCACGACGCTGCTCCAGACCTACACCTACGGCGACGCGCAGTGGCACGACCTGCTGACGGCCGTCAACGGGCAGGCCATTACCTACGACGCCTCCGGCAACCCGCTGTCCTACGGCGGTTGGAGCTTCGGCTGGCAGAACGGAAGACAGCTGAAAACGGCATCCAAAACCTCTGACGGAAAAACGGAAACGTTAGAGTATTCCTATGACGCCGACGGCATCCGCACAAGCAAGACTTATACCGTCGAGACGTTCACGCAAGTGCCGGACTATACCGTCACCTTCCAAGCCGACGGCGCGACCGTCAAGACCATGACCGTCGAGGATGGCTACACGCTGAAGGACAGCGACTACCCCGCCGTCCCCACCAAAACCGGCTATACCGGCGAATGGGTCAAGTATACGTCGGCGGTGCACAGCAATGTCACGGTGCAGGCAAAGTATACGGCCGTCGTGACGAAATATACCGTTACCTTCAAGGCCGACAATACGGTCGTCAAGACCATGACGGTCAAAGACGGTTACACCTTAAAGGCCAGTGACTACCCAACCGTGCCCGCAAAAAGCGGCTACACCGGTGAATGGGTGAAGTACACCGCGGCCATTCACAGCAATGTCACGGTGCAGGCGAAATATACGGCAGTCGTGACAAAATATACCGTGTTCTTCAAAGCGGACGGCTTTACGGTCAAGGCGATCCAAGTGAACGACGGGTATGTTTTACAGGATGCGGATTATCCGGAAGTCCCGGCCAAGGTCGGCTGCAATGGCGCGTGGGAGAAGCATACTGCGGCGATTCACAGCAATGTAACGATCAATGCAGTCTATTCGCCGATCGCCTCACATTATACGGTCACATTCAAGGCCAATGGGAAGACGCTCAAGACCATGACGGTTGCGGACGGTTATGTCCTGAAGACGAGCGACTATCCGACGATCCCAAAACGGGCCGGTTACACAGGATCGTGGCCGAAAACAGGCGCGATCCATGCGAACACGACGATCACGGCTGTCTACACGAAAGATAGCGGAATCGTCATCCCGCCGCAGCCGACCGACCCGGGAGAGATCATGTCCGGCGGCGAGGGCGAGCCGGTCGAGGCGGACGCTCCTGCTAAAGATGAAACCGTTGCCCCGCAGGGGATGCACGTCACCGGAACACAGACTGTAACACATGAGTATCTGACCCTGAACGGCAAGGTAGCCAGAGAGACAATTAAAACGAATAACTCCTTGACAGCAGTCCTTGATTTCATCTATGATGAATCCGGAAAGCCGTTTGCACTGAAGTATTCTACCGATGGCGCTACCTTTGATACCTATTACTATGTCCTGAACCTGCAGGGCGACGTTGTCAAGCTGATTCAGGCAAATGGACATGTTGTTGCGCAGTATACTTACGATGCGTGGGGCAATATTCTGGACAGCGGCGGCGACCTCGCGGCAGTCAATCCGCTGCGGTATCGCGGATACTATTATGATAATGAGACAGGATTCTACTACTTGCAGTCTCGTTATTATGATCCCGCAAACCGGAGATTTATTAATGCGGACAATTATCAAAGCACAGGGCAGGGATTCGTTGGGACTAATATGTTTGCGTATTGCAATAATAGTCCTGTAGATTTGTATGATCAAAGCGGTAATGCGGCTGGAAAGTCTTTCTTGACCGTAATGGAGGATTGTGCCGGTGGAAGGCCGCGCGAGTTGGATCCCAATGGCATTTATCAGTACGCTCCAAGTGGAACAGAGGCTCTGTTGCTTTATGAATCCCCTTATGATTCCCGCGCCAATCTTACGAGAAAAGTAACATACCTTTCTCCTACACAAACGCGTGAATATGTCGAGAATTTAGCGTACTCCAATTTCATTGGCACAAGTTCACCAGGAAAAATGTTGGGAGGTATTGCGGGGTCGTATTTACTAAACTATACCGACAAATTGCTTACTCCGGCACAAGGGGCTACACTTACAGCAGCAATTATTTGGATGCAAACTTATCAACACTCAGCCGAATCAATCCGTGCCCGTCAAATGATAGAAATTATGAATAGCGGAACCGGAATGGTCATTGTTAATTTCACAATTTATGGAACGCAATGTGTTGCATATCTCCCGTGGGATTCAAACTCTCGCGGGGGAGATTACGGAATATATCCCTATGCTCGAATTGGTTGATAAGTGAGGTGTCTAGACAATGAAAATCTTTCTGAGAAGGGTACCATTTTTCACACAGCAACTTCTTGGTTGGGCTTATCTTGTATTTTGGGTTTTGAAAATCGTCTCTCCAGAAATACAAGTGCAATTATCGCATTTACCTAGGCTTGTATATGATTTGCTGCTATTCGTTACGCTGAATGCATTCATTCAAGTACTTTCTGCACTTCGACGCCGGAAAAAAGCAACCCAGTTTCTCAGCACGCTGCCCACACAGTTTTATGAGACAGTCCATACTCTTTCCGCGATGCCAATTGCATACCTGAGTTCTGCAAAATCCAGAAGGAGGCCGACAGCTGTCCGGGTTGGTGGAATGTTTGTCCAACCGGCACAGCAAGCCTGCGCAGAGAATATACAAACGGCAGCAGAGCTTGCAGCACAGCTCCGGAACGCGTTGCAAGAGCGTGAAAACAAATTGTATGCAGATTATTCGGAACCTCCTCAAGTTGATTTCAGCTTCTGGAATTTGGGTGTCGATGTTTACCGCATTAAAATTCGCAGCTCTGACCTGAATAGCTATACTGAACTGTACTATTCCCCGCTCGGGAAGACGAAAGCCTTAAAGGAACGGACGTGGTTCCCGCCGGTCGAGCTTGCTCCGTCGTGGTTTGTGTAAGCCATTGCGGGAATGTCATACCGTACATAGGATGAATTAGGAATACCTGCTAAAGATGAATGTTTCATCTTTAGCAGGTACACCAAAAACGAACAGGCAGGTGGTACATTTGCAGCAAACCAGATTTTTCTTTCCTATGATTTTCCTTTTGGGCGAGGAGGCAATCCCGAAAAGGGCCGGTTACACAGGATCGTGGCCGAAAACAGGCGCGATCCATGCGAACACGACGATCACGGCTGTCTACACGAAAGATAGCGGAATCGTCATCCCGCCGCAGCCGACCGACCCGGGAGAGATCATGTCCGGCGGCGAGGGCGAGCCGGTCGAGGCGGACGCTCCTGCTAAAGATGAAACCGTTGCCCCGCAGGGGATGCACGTCACCGGAACACAGACTGTAACACATGAGTATCTGACCCTGAACGGCAAGGTAGCCAGAGAGACAATTAAAACGAATAACTCCTTGACAGCAGTCCTTGATTTCATCTATGATGAATCCGGAAAGCCGTTTGCACTGAAGTATTCTACCGATGGCGCTACCTTTGATACCTATTACTATGTCCTGAACCTGCAGGGCGACGTGGTCAAGCTGATTCAGGCAAATGGACATGTTGTTGCACAGTATACTTACGATGCATGGGGCAATGTGTCAAGTTCCGGTAGACTGGCTGAGATCAATCCTCTCAGATATCGCGGATACTATTATGATAATGAGACAGGATTCTATTATTTGCAGTCTCGTTATTATGATCCTGCGAACCGGAGATTCATTAATGCGGATACCTATTCCAGCACAGACCCCGGTGATGCAATCGGCTGCAACATGTTTGCCTATTGCGGGAATAATCCTGTCATGCGCAACGATTATTCCGGAGACGCATGGTGGCATTGGGTCGTGGCCACGGTGGCCGTTGTTGGCTTGGCGGTTGCCTCTGTCGTTACCTGTGGCGGTGCTGCAGCTGCTGCAATGACCGCGACGGCACTCATAAGCGGAACCTGCACGACAGTCCCGGCAGCGGCGACCATTATAACGGGCGCTGCCTTGGGGGCAGGAGTTGCCTATGCCGGAAGCGTTGTTTCTGCTGCCTCAAGCGTGAAATCTACGGAGGAATTTGCTGAATACGGAAAGAGCGCACTGATCAGCACGGTGGCCGGTGCGGTAGTAGGGGCCGTCGCAGGAGCGATAAATGCCGCCACATCCTGCTTTGTCGCCGGAACGCCCGTGCTGACAGAGGATGGCGATAAGCCCATAGAGGACGTTACCGTTGGAGATTATGTCTGGGCTTGGGACGAGGCGACCGGCACGACAGAGTTAAAGCAGGTTGTTGAGACTTATGTAAACGAGACGAGTGAACTGACGCACATCTTCGTGAACGGCGAGGAGATCGTTGCAACACCGACGCACCCGTTCTATTGCCCGGTTAAGGGCTGGACGGACGCCGCACATCTCCGCGCGGGCGATATCCTCGTCCTCGTCAACGGCGAGTATGTCGTAGTCGAAAAAATCCAGCATGAGTTGCTGGAGAATCCGGTCAAAGTTTATAATTTCCAAGTCCAAGATTACCATACATACTATGTAGCCGAATCCTGCGTTATAGTACATAATACATGTAATCGATATGGCGGTGAGCATGGAAATGACATACACAAAGAGCGGATTAAAGCAAAACTTAATGAACTAGAAAACTCCGGCCTATATTCTGATATCTATGGAAATCGATCACTCAATACTGCAGGACTGAACGGCAATCAGCGTCCTGATATTATTGCTAAAGGGACGTCCGGAATATATGAGGTTTGGGAATTTGCCAGTCCCTCTCAGGCATCTGGTGCTGGTTTTGCAGCACTTGCAAATAAAGTGGAAATTATGAAAGCCGCAAATCCGGGTGTAATATTCCATGAAATTATACCATGGTAAAGGAGAACATTATGAAACTGGTTTGGAGCCAAAAGTTATATTTACAAGACCCATGGAAACCTGCGCTGGAGGGTGTATTCTTCTATCAGAAATCCGGCGTTAGCTTTTACTTTAAGGACGCGGGTGCTGTGAAATGTGTATGTGGCTGCACGAACATGCCTAGTGTGCTGTTCCGGCCAGAAGCCCGTCAACTGTGTATTCCGCTGCCGCGCAACTGGCAAGTGGTCAATCAGGTAGGCGATAACTTCTTAATGTGCAATGAAGAAATTGCAATTAATCTGATGAATGGTGTTCTTATAAACCCGGTTCCGGACAGTATGCTTCGGGAATATCGGCGGAAACGATTGCCTGATAAGCATTTCGAAGAAGACTCTTTCACACTTGGGGAATATCAGATTCGCCACAAAGGCCAATGGGGGTATATCTGTCAAAAAGGCGGAACGGATATCTGGAAATTCGCTGGGCGCGCATATCTGCACACCGATATGCAGCGCGAGGGCGACAATCTGTATTTCGGGACAGCCGGAGCTGGCGGCTACTTTTACATTTTGAACATCCATACCGGCGTCCCAATCCTCAGCCTGCGGACCGGCGGCACGACTGTGATCCAGCGGCGCGGCTCTCATGCGTATCTCTACACGGGCGTGGGACAAAGAAAATCCCAACTGATCTGCGTCGACCTGATCAGCGGCAACATTCTGGACGAAATGGAGCTTCCCGGTATCGCGTCTGATGATAGAGTCCTCGGCCTATGGGAGGACTGTATATATACTATGACATTTGAATACAAAAGCAAAAGGTATTACGACCAGGTGAAAAATGTGATCTATAGCTGTATTGCGCTGGATTAGTTATGCCTATTTATATGCTTTTTGAAATGATAGTGTACAGTGCGCGGAATTTCGCTGTCAATCAAACCGCGAAATTGAATTGTGGCCTG
>ERZ839767.5583-NODE-5583-length-11086-cov-5.025383_pt1 | contig 11086 bp, 7 predicted proteins | sample MGYA00519879_ERZ839767 | MGnify/ENA primary metagenome ERZ839767 (study PRJEB31850, sample SAMEA3708852) | human gut metagenome | biome: human gut; feature: human-associated habitat; material: faeces | place: China | collected 2014 ...
TTTCTAAAAGCTTATCAAAGAGGCTTTAAGATTCTTGATGATTATGATCATCATCATTTAGAGATTCCTATTGGTCAGAAAGATACTTATGTTCTTCGTTATGATGAGTGTATAAATCTTATACATAATACGATGTTTGAAAATAGAGGAGATTTATTTTCTATTGAAAGAGATGATTCTTTTAAAAGTAGTATTTCAACGATTTATCAAAGTTTTGGAGAGATTGATTTATATCCAACTTTAGAAGATAAAGCAAGTGCTTTACTGTATTTTATTGTTAAAAATCATAGTTTTATTGATGGGAATAAAAGAATTGGAGCAACTATTTTTCTTTACTTCTTAAATCAGAACAATGCTCTTTATAAAAATGGTAAAGAAAGAATTAATAATGATGCTCTTGCTACTCTTACTATCCTTGTCGCAAGTTCTAGACCTGAAGATAAAGAAATTATGATACAACTTATCAAAACTATTATTAAATAATTAAAAAAATAAGGAATCGCTAGATTCCTTATTCAATATAGATAGTAGAACTATTTTCTACTTGTTTCATATCTGCTTTTGGAACAGATAAACGAAGAACGCCACCTTCATATTTAGCTTTGATATCTTCTTTTGGAATATCTAATTGAATTGCTAGTTCCAGCAGATTTGAAGCAGTGCTGGAAACTTGTTTTGTTGGTCCGATCACAAATTTATATTCATTAGAATTGACAATGCCATAGCAACTGAAATTATCTGTCAGCAAATAACCGATGTGATCAGAGATTTTAAGAATATCTGACTGATGTATGGAAATGGGATCTTTTATAAAATGAGTTATAGAATAATAAAAAATAAGTTCATTGTTTTTATAAATATGTACTGGAACTCCGGAAAAATCACCTATCATTGTGGCGATATAATTGTAATCAGCAAATTTCATATTAGATGCCTCCTAATGCATTTTCGACACAATTATATCATTTGTAAACACAATTCTGCAAGAAATATATATATGAGAATGATAAAATCTTGCAGAATTAAGAATACAAACTATAAGAAAGGAACTAGAGAATAATGTACACTAAATTTTTTAAGACAAAAATCGAAAATATGCAGTTACGAGAAAGAATAGGCTACGGATATAAAAAAGTAATTATAATGATGCTTATTTCTGGAATACTTTCTATTGCAGCGATAGGCATGTTGCTTGCAAGTCTTGTACATTATGTTAATAAAATTAATACTTCTGATATAGCTGTTAAGATGTGCAGAGTGGATGTAAATGCTGCAGCAAGAAATGTGAGAGAAATGGCACTAAAGGATGACACATCATCTTATAATAGTTATGAACAGACCATAGCAAACTTACTTGACGATATTGATTCACAGCTGAAAATAATAAAAAGCTCGGGCATTGTTTCAAAGAAGAAGTATGAGGAATATGCAACAGCCTTATCTGATTGGGAAACTATATGTTCATCTATTTTGAATGAGATCAAATCGGGACAGAAAGAGAAAGGGATTGAGGATATTCTTACAAAATGTACTCCTGCATTAAATAAATTGGTAAATCTTGCTCTAGAACTAGATGATTTTACTGATAACGTCAGCAACGAGGCAGTAAGAAACACCATACTTTATGCTGTTGTAGGCATTATTTGTATTATTTTCTTTTTAACTTTGGCATGGATCAGTTCAAGAAAAACGAGCAAGAAAGTTCTTTACAGTATTTTAGAGCCTTTACATGCCATTGAGGATGTTGCAAAAGAATTAACAGAGGGAAACTTGCATAGTACGTTAGATTATCGTTCAGAAGATGAAATTGGACGATTGGCACATAGTATGCGTAAATCTATTCGGATTCTTGGTTCATATGTAGATGATATTGATCGTGCGATGAAACTGTTTTCAGAAGGAAATTTTGATGTGCAGCCTAATGTAGAATGGAAGGGCGACTTTATTGGAATTTTACACTCTTTTATGGATTTTGAAAAAAGTATGGCGAAGATGGTAAAAGGGATACAACAAGCTTCCAATCAGGTGTCAGGTGGCGCAGAACAGGTGTCAGCAGGGTCAACAGAGTTGGCGGATGGAGCTACGAATCAGGCAGCATCCGTAGAAGAATTGACGGCAACAGTTGAGAATGTTTCAGAACAGGTAAGACATAATTCAGAGACAGCCAGCGAAATAAGTACAAAGGTAGTGGAACTAGGAGATCATATTTTAGAAAATGATTCTAAGATGCATGAGATGGTTCAATCCATGCTTGAAATCAAGGATTCATCTATGCAGATAGATAAGATTATTGAAACAATTAATGATATTGCATCGCAGACGAATCTTCTTGCATTAAATGCTTCCATTGAAGCAGCAAGAGCAGGAGAAGCAGGAAGAGGCTTTGCAGTTGTAGCTAATCAGGTGAATCAGCTGGCAGATCAAAGTGCACAGGCAGTAAAAGAATCGGCTGCTTTAATTAAAACATCTGTCAATGCTGTCGGAAAAGGAGTCTTGCTTGCAGAAGAGACTGCCCAACAGCTTGAAGAAATCGCAAAAAGTTCGAAAATGATTACCGAAGAAGTATCAGGAATTGCAGATACACTTGCAACCCAGACAGAGGAAATCCAGCAGATAAATGTAGGAATCGAACAGATTAATGATGTTGTACAAAGCAATTCGGCAACTTCTGAAGAGTGTGCTGCAGCAAGCCAGGAAATGAATAACGAAGCAGAACATTTACGTGATATGATACGCGAAATCAAAGTGGCCAAATTTGAATAGAAGAACGAAATGATTCATTTCGCGAGACCGTTTCTAGTTTGTGTAAACCTTCAAACTGATGTAAGATAACATTACTCAGTTTGGAGGTTTTTATTATGGCAAGAAGAAAAAGTGATTCACCACAAAAAGCAGCAATGCGCGAAATGATGCAGGGATATCTCAAGGAGAATGATATCAGTATCAAAAGCGGAAACGATGTTAATTCCATCATGCGGGACATGATGTCTGTTTTATTGGAAGGGGTTCTTGACGAAGAGCTTAATGAGGAACTGGGGTATTCCAAATACGATTACCGCAATAAAGAGACCGATAACAGCCGGAATGGACATTCCAGGAAAACAATGCGTACCAGTTATGGGGATATGGACATTGCAATACCCAGGGACCGCAAAGGGGAGTATGAACCGCAGCTGATACCAAAATATCAGAATACGGTCACTCAGGACATGGAAGAAAAGATCATATCTATGTATGCAAAAGGAATGACCACGGGAGACATTGAAGCACACTTAAAAGAGCTTTATGATCTGGATATTTCAGACAGCACGATCAGCCGTATTACCGATAAAATAATGCCACTTGTAAAGGAATGGCAGGAGCGTCCACTACAGGAGATATATGCTGTTGTTTACATGGATGCGATCCACTACCACGTCCGCAGCGAAGGGCGTATTGTGAAACGTGCGGTATACATTGCCCTTGGGATCGATATGGATGGGAAAAAGGATGTGATCGGCATGTATGTTGGGGAAAATGAAGGTGCGAAATTCTGGCTGTCTATTATTAACGGATTGAAAAACCGTGGTGTGCAGGACATTCTGATCGCTTGTGTGGATGGACTGAACGGATTTCCACAGGCGATCGAAGCAGTTTATCCAAAGACCGAGATCCAGCAGTGTATCATCCACCAGATCCGGAATACCACGAATTATGTATCCTATAAAGACCTGAAAAAACTTATGGCAGATTTAAAAATGGTCTATGCAGCACCGGATGAAGCTGCAGCCCTGGAGGAATTAGAATCTTTTGGTAAAAAATGGAACAGCAAATATCCGAAGATCTATAAATCCTGGAGCGAACGCTGGGCTACACTTTCCACTTATTTTAAATATCCCAATGAAGTGCGGAAGCTCATTTATACAACAAATGCGATTGAAGGATTCAACCGGCAGCTGCGTAAAGTCACTAAAAGCAAGACTGTATTTCCAAGCGATGACAGCCTCTTAAAAATGCTCTATCTAGCTACTATGGATATCACTAAAAAATGGACCGGGCGCCGCAGGGACTGGTCCCAGATACGAGCCCAGCTGGAAATCTACTTTGAAGAACGGCTGGAAAAAGCAGAATTCTAGAGATTCTATTTGACATGTGCATTTATACCTGTATAATGCAGATAAGAGCAGAAAACCAAAATCTGGTCTCTGCTCTTAATAACTATCAATAAAATCTTATGTCAGTTTTTTGAGTTTACACAAAACTTGAAACGGTCTCTTACTCTATGATACGTTTTATTTATTTTCTATTTTTTCTTTACCAAACATCTTTTCTTAAAAAAAGAAATACCATAACATAAAATTTCATCATATGCGTCTTCAAATTCATTTGCATACATTTTCTCATTAATCTGTTTGATCGCTTTCTCGCAATCTAATATCATATCTTCTGGATTTTGAGATTTTTTTGCTTCAAATATTGCAACCTTTCCTTCATAATCATCGTAGATCACAATATCACTGCGTCCTTCACCATGTTCTTTATTCGACTCCACAACATAACCTGCTCCTGCAAAAATTCCTGCAAGGAATGCATGATAGAAATCTTCTTTGTAATCATGATAGCTGATCGTCATACGCAATAATGTACCTATCTCTTTTGTCAAGATATCTGCATTTCCAGTCCATACTGCATCAAATAATTCTTTGCGATCTATGGTTTTTGCGTTATCTTCAAACCATTTCTTCACTGTTGTTTCAAAAATCTCTTTAATCTCTTTATTCGGAATCTTTAATTCTATCGTTCCATCTGTATCCTGTTCACTGACATTGGTCAAATATCCTGTCAAATAAAGAATGCTCCAAAGATTTTCCTCTGATGAATGTAGATAATCATAAGTAAGATTTTCTTCTATCTGCTGCCTGATGCTTCCACCTGAGATCAATATCTCAAGTTTTTTCTTGATCGCCGCACCTGAATAGTCAATAAATGATCGAATGATCGCATTATCACTTGTATTCTTCCAGTAACTGACTGGTTTTGCATTTTGGTTATTCGTAAGATCCCACAAATAATTCATAACATCCCATGGACAGTAAACATCAAATTCTCCAAACCTATATCCATCATACCATTCTTTGATATCTGAAGCCTTCTCTTCTATCTGTGCATCTTGTAAAATCTGATCTACATCTTTCTGTGTGAATCCATAATATTCATTATATCGCTCGGAAGATATCGTATCCGAAACAAAGTTATTTGTTCCTGTAAATACACTCTCTTTCGCAATCTTTAAGCAACCTGTCACTACTGCAAATTTCAATGCTTCATTATCTTTCAGTGCTGTACTGAGCATAGCTTTCATAACTTCCAGCATTTCCTTATAATATCCATTGCTGCTTGCTTTTGCAATCGGTACATCATATTCATCAATCAAAAGAATAACCGGTTTATTATAATATGCCTTCATCATATTCATGAGCATTATGATAGATCCTTGAAGTTCTGGTAAATTTGATCCCATACTTTTCAATTTTCGAAATGTTTCTTTGTCATCTTGATCTACAACATCACTTTCTATCAGATATGTATGCTTTTTGCACAGTTCTGCAATCGTAAACTGAAGAAGCCCAAGTGCATTCTCAAATATCGTTCCATCCACATCCTTAAAGGATAAAAATAATGTTGGATATTGATTCATCCAATCGTTACAAAGTTGTTGTTCCTTAGAAATATTCAATCCTTGAAATAATTTTTTACTATCTCTTCGTATATCAAAAAAGCTTGCCAACATACTCATTGCCAGAGTTTTTCCAAATCTTCGTGGTCGGGTAATTAATGTTACTTCTGGTATTTTGTTTTTTAACATATCTTTGATCAGACCTGTCTTATCAACATAATAGTATCCATCCTGCCGAATTTTCTCAAAATTTGAGATTCCAACTGGAACATTGATATTCTTCATTGTATTACCCCTTTCTTTTTACACTTCATTTAGAATAAGTATACCACGGATTCTTTCTTATATAAATCGAAAAAATCCGATATTTCTATAAGAACAATTCTATGACTATTCTTATAAAAACATCGGATTTTATATCTTTATTCTTTACTCTACCGGATGTAAATTCTTCAAAGAAATGTCCATAATAGGAGCTGAATGTGTTAAAGCTCCACAGGATACATAATCCACTCCGATCTCACGGATCGTCTTTAGGCGTTCTTTTGTAACATTTCCTGAACACTCTGTTTCAGCTCTTCCGTCGATCAGTTTGACAGCTTCTTTCATTGTCTCATCATCCATGTTATCTAACATGATGATGTCTGCGCCTGCTTCTACGGCTTCTTTTACCATGTCAAGATTCTCTGTCTCTACTTCAATCTTTCTGACAAATGGTGCATAGTCTTTTGCCATAGCTACCGCTTCTTTGATTCCACCTGCAGCACCGATATGATTATCTTTTAACATGACTCCATCGGATAAGTTGTAGCGGTGATTATGTCCACCACCAACCGTCACTGCGTATTTTTCAAATGGGCGCATATTTGGTGTTGTTTTTCTTGTATCTAATAACTTTGTTTTATATCCTTCAAGCTCTTTGGATAACTCGCTTGTCATTGTTGCGATTCCACTCATTCTCTGCAAGTAGTTTAATGCAACTCTCTCTCCAGATAAAAGGGCACGGATATCTCCTTTGACAACTCCCATTAGCTGTCCTTTGGTTACTTTATCTCCGTCTTTTAATTCTGTCTCAAAAACAACAGTTTCATCTAAAAGTTTGAAGACTCTTTCAAATACTTCTAATCCACAGATGACCCCATCCTGTTTACAGATTAAATTTACTTCTCCCTGTTTTGGTTCTGGCATCACTGCGTTTGTACTGACATCTTCCTGAGTGATATCTTCTTTTAATGCATTCATCAAATATTCATCGATGTTAATTCTCATCGTTACACCACTGATCATAAAAACTTCTGTCCTTTCGTTTAATTTCGTCAAGAACAAGCTGTTCATTCTCTTTCTCACGCTGTTCTTCGTTCTGATACTTACTTAAATCTACTTCGACTGTCTCGGCTTTTGATGGATGTTCTGTGATGTCTTTCGCTGCTGCCTTGGCAAATACAAGTGCTTCCAATAATGAATTACTTGCCAGACGGTTCTTTCCATGAACCCCATTACAGCTTGTCTCACCGACTGCATATAAATGTTCCATAGATGTCTTGCTGTCTAAGTTTACTTTAATTCCACCCATGAAATAGTGCTGTGCCGGTGTTACTGGAATCGGTTCTTTTGTCATGTCATATCCTTCATCCAAGCACTGTTTGTAGATGTTTGGGAATCTATGTTTGATTCTTTCTCCATCTAAATGTGTAACAGATAAATAAACATGATCACTTCCGTCTTTCTTCATCTGTTTGCAGATTTCTCCAGTTACAACGTCTCTTGGTTTTAACTCATCTGTAAAACGTTCTCCATCTTTATTCAGCAGGTAAGCTCCCTCTCCTCTGACTGATTCAGAGATTAAGAATCTTCTTCCTGGTTTCTTTGAATAAAATGTTGTTGGATGGATCTGGATATAGTTAATATTCTCTAATTCAACATTATGGCGCAGGCAGATAGCCAGACTGTCTGCTGTCAGATGTCTGAAGTTTGTAGAATGTTTAAATAACCCTCCAAGTCCTCCTGTTGCAAGAACAGTATCCGGAGCTTCGATCGTATCTAAATTACCATCTGCATCTTTATATACAATTCCTTTACATTCTCCGTCTTTCTCAATAATATCGATCATCGTACAATTTTCCATGATCGTAATATTATCACGTTTCTTCGCCTCTTCGTATAAATGGCTTGTGATCTCTTTTCCTGTCAGATCTTCATGATGAAGAATACGGAATGTGGAATGTCCACCTTCTCTTGTAAACTCGATCTCTCCATCCTTCAAGTCAAATCTTACACCAAAATCTTTCAGATCCTGAATAATCTGTGGTGATTCTTTGATCATCTTCTCGACGGCACCTTTATCATTCTCGTAATGTCCGGCCTTCATAGTGTCCTCGAAATATGAATCATAATCTTCCGGATTCTTCAGCGCTGAGATTCCTCCCTGCGCCAAAAATGAATCACTTTCTTCAACTTCCTTCTTTGTAATAACGATTACTTTGTAATCCTGCGGAATAAATAATGCATTAAATAGCCCTGAAGCACCACTTCCTACAATAATCACATCTGCTGTTTTCATAATTCTCTTTGCCCTTCCTTGGAACTTTCCTGTCTTACTGCGCGATTCTTAACATCTCATCTAATGCTTTCTTAGCATTCAATCGCAGTTCTTCTGGTAATTCTACCTGATTCTTCATGTCTCTTAATGTGTCTCTTACATTCTCTAAGCTGATACGCTTCATATTTGGACAGAACTGACGGTGTCCTACAGAGTAGAATGTCTTTCCTGGGTTCTTCTGTTTTAATTCATATAAAACACCCATCTCTGTACAAATGATAAATACATCTTTATCAGATGCTGTCGCATAGTCAATGATTCCTGATGTACTTCCTACATAATCACCTAAAGCTACAACGTCTGGTGTACATTCTGGATGTACTAAAACTTCTGCTTCTGGATGTACTTCTTTGGCTTTCTTTACGTTCTCGGCTGTGATACTTCTATGTACATGACAGAATCCGTCATTGTAAATAAAGTTCTTCTCTGGAAGTTTGCTTCCGATATAACGTCCGAGGTTCTCATCTGGTACGAAGAAAATATTCTTCTGTGGAAGTGCTGTTACAACTTTCAGAGCATTGGATGAAGTTACACAGACATCAGAATGTGCTTTGATCTCTGCTGTAGAATTAATGTAACAGACAACAGCAAGATCATCATATTTCTTACGCATCTCTTCAATCTTCTCTACATCGACCATATGAGCCATTGGGCAGTCTGCCTTCTGATCTGGCATGATCACTGTACGGTCTGGGTTTAAGATCTTGGCACTCTCACCCATAAAGTTTACGCCTGCAAAACAGATCACATCTTTGGATTCTTTTAATGCAACTTTGGCAAGATAATAAGAATCCCCAACATAATCAGCAATTTCCTGAACGGCATCGTCTACATAATAATGTGCTAGTAAAACAGCATTTTTTTCTTGTTTTAATTGTTCGATCTCTTTTTTTAAATTTTCCATCTTTCTCTCCTTGTTATTAAATTTTAATATACCACGACCACCCCTTCTGTTCAAGTATTTGTGATGTTTTTATATGATAAATACCAGTGATTTTACCTCTTTTTCAGATGCTTCAATCACTGGTATTATTATAAATTCTATTTATTTTATATGATCACTATATATTTTCATATGCATTTGCTGTTTTCGTCCGATCATATCTTGTACATTGTCTCGTAATTATTTTTTCACATAGCATGTGTTCTTTCCTCTGCCTCTCTGCATGATCAATCCTTTTTTAACCATCTGCTTCAAAATCCTTCCACTCGTTGTCTGACTGATTCCTAATCTTTCCTGAACTTGTTTTCTTTGAATTCTTTTTTCTTGATCGATCATTTGCATGATCTGTGTTTCTTCGTCTTCTGGTTGTATATGTGTATGGTATTGCAGTTCTTCTCTTAATTCTGCCTGTGCATTTGTGTTTGGTAATATGATCTTAAATACATTATTACTGACTTTGATCTCTGGTTTTATAAACTGATCTTGATAAGCATTCATGATCTTTTGTATTCCTGTTCCATAAGCTTCGATCAATTCTAAACGGTAAAAAACATTCGCTAATTTTTTATTCCTGCATACAGAAATCCCCATCATCACATCTTCTAATGTAACTCCTGTTACCAATCCCCCAATGGATGTGAATTCTAACCGATCTTCGTACATACTGATCAGAATACTAGAACTATATCCGTAATCTCTGTGTACAAGACAGTTTAGCAATGCTTCTCTTACTGCTACTTCTGGATAATCTCTATTATCAATTCGATAAAGTTTTTCAAAAGTTGAATGTGTTTGATTTCTGAAGTCAATGTAATCATATACTGCTTCCATTTGTGCAAATAGTGATCCTGTAAATTCTTTTCTATCTTTAAATATATTTTGATTCTTTCCTTCAAAAACTGCTGTTTTAATCGTATGCACGCATTGGTCTGAAAGTAATAAAGCAAGATTCGTATAAATTCCATCTTGGTTTATAATTCCTAAAGTTTTCATCTGTGGCTGTTCTAATGTGATGTTTCTCTTTTGGAATTCTTTTTTTGTTTCGCAAAAAGTCAATTCTTGATCTAATGATCTCATATCTTCAAAATGATCACCATCTGTTTCTTTAATCATCTTTCTAATAGCTGTATCCGTTGCTGGGACAGAAGAATATCCTTGTCTTACATATACGCCTTCTGGTCTTAACCCTTTCTTCGCTATATAGTATGGGCGTTCTGTTCCTCTTTGAATATCTATGATCACAACTTGTTTTTGTTCTATCTCTTTTGTCTCATAATGCAAGAACATGGTTAAATCTGGTTTAATCGCATCTCTAACCATATTGCTTACTTGCAATGCTACACTGTCTGAATCTTCTACCCCGATAACTGTCCCATCATCTTCAATTCCAATATAGATTTTTCCTCCATCACAATTGGCAAATGCTATGATTTCTTTCTTGATGTCTGTGACTACAATGGATTTGAATTCCGTTCTCTCAGATTCTTGTAACTTCATGAAAAACCCTCCTTGAAATTATTCTGTCTGTTCTTTCTAACTTTATTCTAGCCATTCTAACCATTCTTGTCAATTATAAATCACAGTGTTTGTATGCTGTATAGTGGTTTGAATCACGTAAATTATTTGAATATTATAAAAAGCGATCATGTGTCGGCAACCGTACGGACACGTCTGTACTAAGCTCCTGGATGGTCATTAGACCATTCAGGAGCTTAGTACAGCTACGTGGGAGTCCGAATGCGAGTGGGTTGCAGGCACATAATCGCTTTTTATAATATTCCACCAATACTTTCCGTTATTCAAATCAGAATTTAATAGTTTTCTTCATGCACTTCAAAATAGCTCTGTGGATGTGCACAAACAGGACATACTTCCGGTGCTTTTGTTC
>ERZ839767.5587-NODE-5587-length-11079-cov-6.861393_pt1 | contig 11079 bp, 9 predicted proteins | sample MGYA00519879_ERZ839767 | MGnify/ENA primary metagenome ERZ839767 (study PRJEB31850, sample SAMEA3708852) | human gut metagenome | biome: human gut; feature: human-associated habitat; material: faeces | place: China | collected 2014 ...
CCTCGGCCTGCCCCTTCTGCGGCAACCCCATCGTCCTCACCGGACAGTTTGCCGGAGACCTGCGCCCCGACCTCATCATCCCCTTCAAGCTGGATAAAAAAGCAGCGAAGGAAAAGCTGCAGGAGCACCTCAAGGGCAAGACCCTGCTGCCCAAGGTGTTCCGCAGCCAGAACCATATCGACGAGATCAAGGGCGTGTATGTGCCCTTCTGGCTGTACGACAGCGATGCCGACGCTCAGCTGCGCTTTACCGCCACCCGCACCCGCTTTTGGTCGGATGACGACTATGATTACACCGAGACCAGCTACTACTCCGTGCGTCGGGACGGCGTGCTGGGCTTTGACGCGGTTCCGGTGGACGGCTCCTCCAAGATGGAGGACGACCTGATGGAATCCATCGAGCCGTTTACCATGAGCGATGCCGTGCCCTTCAAGACGGCGTATCTGGCAGGCTATGTGGCCGATAAGTACGATGTGGACGCCCAAAAGAGCATCAAGCGCGCCAACGAGCGCGTCCGGCAGTCCACTGAGGACGCCTTTACCCAGACCGTTACCGGCTACGACTCCGTGAAAATGGAGAACAGCAGCATCCAGCTGCACGGCGGCAAGGCAAAATATGCCCTGTTCCCGGTGTGGGTGCTGAGCACCAGCTGGCAAGGCAACAACTACATCTTTGCAATGAACGGCCAGACCGGCAAGTTTGTGGGCAACCTGCCGGTGGATAAGGCCGCTGCCCGCAAGTGGACGCTGGGTCTTACAGCAGCCGTTGGTGCCGCATCCTATGCGGTGATGTGGCTGCTGTGGCTGGCCGGGATTCTGTAAAGGAGGGACGGAAGATGAAAAACACTGCTACCCGACTGCGCTCCCTCTGTGCTGCGCTGGCCGCACTGGTGCTTTTGCTGGCGCTGGCCGTACCGGCCTTTGCCGCAGACGGCTTTGCCGACCTGTATTACCGCATGAACGACAGCGCAGAAGTTCTGACCGAGGACGAGGACGGCGAGCTGGAAGCTTCGCTGGAGGAGCTGAGCGTCCGCCAGAGCTTTGATGTGGTCGTTGCCACCATCGACTCGCTGGAAGACGAGGGCTACACCAGTATGGAAGAATACGCCGATGACCTGTACGATTACTGCCAGTTCGGCTACGGCGAAAACCGGGACGGCGTGCTGCTGCTGGTGAGCATAGGCGACCGCAAATGGCATATCTCCACCTGCGGCTACGGCATTACCGCCTTTACGGATGCCGGCATCCAGTATCTTGGCGAACAGATGACCCCCGACATGGCAGACGGCGATTACGCCGCCGCCTTCCGCACCTTTATCCAGTGGACGGATGCGTATGTCACCGCCGCCCGCGAAGGCCACCCCTACGATGTGGACAATATGCCGCATGAGCCCCTCTCTATCCTGTATCTGGGTCTGGCGCTGGTCATTGGTCTGGTGACGGCACTGATCGTGACCGGCGTGATGAAGAGCCAGCTCAAGAGCGTGGCACCGCAGCGGGACGCAACCAGCTATGTGCGGCAGGGCAGTATGAAGCTGACCAACCAGCGGGATCTGTTCCTGTACCGTGACGTGCACCGCACCGAGCGGCCAAAGGAGTCCAGCTCCAGCGATTCCGGCGGCAGCTCCACCCACACCTCCTCCAGCGGCACTACCCACGGCGGCGGAGGCGGTTCGTTCTGAAAATGTTCCCCGCAAGATAAAATTTCAAAAAACGATCCGCAGCAGCCGGACGCATCCGCGCCCCGGCAACCACTGCGGATCGTTTTTTACTTTTCTGCCGCCCGACACAAACAACTGATTTTTTCTGCGCCTTTGGGGCTATACTTCCAGTGCAGACGATTTTATATGCAGCAAGGAGCAGACACATGGGCATTTGGGAAAATCTGGGCATGGGCGGTTACCGGGGCTTTTCGCGCCCGGCGGCGCGGCTGTTGCAGCAGGCGGTGCAGCTGGCGGGGGATTTGGGCTGTGAGCAGGCAGATACCAGCCACCTTTTGCTGGCAATGCTGCGGCAGCAGGGCGCTGCGGCGCAGTTCCTTACTCGGAAAAACATCACCGAGCCAGAGGTGCGCCGCCAGCTGGCGCAGCGGCGCAGCGCCCCGGTACAGCGGCTGACCCGGCAGTCCATGGCACCGGACCTGCGCCGCACCATGGACTACGCGCTCATTGGGGCGCAGAACGCCCACGTCAGCCGGGCAGAGCCGGAGCACCTGCTCTGCGCCATGCTGGAAGATGACGGCTGCGCCGCCGGGCTGCTGCTGGCGGAGATGGGGCTTTCACTCACCGAGGCGGTGCGGGAGTGCCGCCAGCTGAGCGGACAGTTCGTGCTGCCCGCCCAGCCCCGGGTGTCGGCCAGCATCCCCCGGGGCAGCCGCGCCAGCGATAAATACTGCCGCGATTTGACCCGCCGTGCCGCCGAGGGGGAGCTGGACCCGGTGTTCTGCCGGGAAGCGGAGCTGGACCGCATGGTGGAGATCTTGTGCCGCCGCCAGAAAAACGATCCCTGTTTGATTGGCGAGCCCGGCGTGGGCAAAACGGCGCTGGCCGAGGGTCTGGCGCTGCGCATTGCCGCCGGGCAGGTGCCCAGAGCGCTGCAAGGGCGGCGGCTGCTGGCACTGGATATGGCCAGCTTGGTGGCGGGCACCAAGTACCGGGGCGATTTTGAAGAGCGGCTGAAAAACCTGCTGGAAGAGTTAGTGCGGGACGGCACTGCCATCCTGTTCATCGACGAGTTCCACACCATCGTGGGAGCCGGTGCCGCCGAGGGTGCTATTGACGCTGCCAGCATCTTAAAACCGGTGCTTGCCCGGGGCGAGCTGCAGCTCATCGGCGCCACCACCAATCAGGAGTTCCGCACCCACATCCAGAAGGATGCTGCGCTGGAGCGCCGCTTTGGCCGGGTGCAGGTGGAAGAACCCACCCCCGCGCAGGCGGTGGAGATCCTCAACGGCCTTGCGCCCCGTTACGAGCGGTATCATAACGTGCGCCTGCCGCCCCAGACCCTGCAGGCGGCGGTGGAGCTTTCGGTGCGGTATCTGCCCGGGCGCTGCCTGCCGGATAAGGCCATCGACCTTGTGGACGAAGCCTGTGCGGCGGCGCGCATCCTTGCCGAAAAGGAGCAGCGCACCCAGCCGGTGCTCAGCCCGGAGGACATCGCCCGGGTGGTGGCAGCGGCCAGCGGTGTGCCCGCCCAGCGAGTGGGCGAACAGGAGCGGGAGCGGCTGGACAAGCTGGAAAGCCGCCTGAATGCCGAGATCGTCGGTCAGCAGCGAGCGGTGGCGGCCGTGGCTGGAGCCATCCGGCGCAGCCGCACCGGTCTGGGAGAGCCGGGGCGTCCCATCGGTGCTATGCTGTTTTTGGGGCCTACCGGCGTGGGCAAGACCGCACTGGCGCGGGCACTGGCGGTCAGCTGGTTCGGCAGCGAGAAGGCATTGCTCAAATTTGATATGTCGGAATATCAGGAGCAGCACACCGCCGCCCGGCTGCTGGGTGCGCCGCCGGGATACCTCGGCCATGACGAGGGCGGGCAGCTGACCGAGGCTGTGCGCCGCCGCCCGTACAGCGTGGTGCTGTTTGACGAGATCGAAAAGGCGCACCCGGATATCCAGAATATCCTGTTGCAAATTTTGGAGGACGGTCAGCTGACCGATGCCATGGGGCGCAAGGCAGATTTCCGCAACACCATCGTGCTGCTCACCTCCAACTTGGGCGCACGTTTCTTAGCGGGGCAGAACGCGCCGCTGGGCTTTGCCGCCGGGGCAGAAGCGGTGTTTGAAAAGCAGTCCGCACAGGCTGTGGAGGAGGCCAAAAAGTGGTTCCGGCCGGAGTTGCTCGGGCGGCTGGACGAGGTGATCGTGTTCCGCCCGCTGGCAGAGGAAAACCTCTGCGCCATTGCAGAAAAAATGCTCTGCCAGCTGGAGCAGCGCGCCGCCCGCAGCGGTTACCGGCTGCGCCACACCCCGCAGGTGGGGGCGGCACTGGCTGCCCGGGCGCAATCGGCCTACGGTGCGCGGGAGCTGCGCCGTCAGGTGGACAGAGCAGTGGAGCAGGCGCTTGCAAACCGCATTGCCGCCGGAACTGCCTGTGTAGGGCAGCACTGGACAGCAGACTGCGCCGCCGATGGCAGCATTGTTTTGCGGGAGGATGAGACCATAACCCTATAAGAAAATAACGTTTTTGCTTGCAACCGGCACGGTTTTCGACTATTATAGAGGAAATAGAGTTACAACACGGAGGACCCCGATGCACACGCTGTTTCTTCTGAACCCCGCAGCCGGAAAGGCCGACTGTACCCGCACCCTGCCGCAGCAGATCGCGGCTGCAGCTGCCGGTGCCGGGCTTGCCCCGGAGGACTACACCATCCGCGTTACCACCCACGCTGGCCACGCCCGGGAACTGTCCCGCGCTGCCGCCGCTGCTGCCCAAAAGGCCGGGGTAGAGCTGCGCGTTTTTACCGCCGGCGGTGATGGCACCTTCAACGAGGCACTCACCGGTGCCCACGGCTTTGATAAAACCGCCGTGGGCTGTCTGCCCTATGGCAGCGGCAACGACTTTCTGCGCACCTACGGTACAAAGGAAGAGTTTCTGAATCTGGACGCCCAGCTGGCCGGCGGGGCAGTGCCCATCGACCTGATGCGCACCAGTCTGGGGCTTTCTGCCACCATCTGCGCCGCCGGTCTGGATGCACAGGTGGCCTACGGCATCCCCAAGTTCCGGCGCATCCCGCTGTGCGGCGGCGAGGCAGCCTATGCGCTGTCCATTGTTCAGCAGCTGTGCGGGCATATCGGCCGCAGGGTGGAGTACGTCATTGACGGCGAGGTGCTGACCGTGGACTGTCTGATGTGCGCAGTGTGCAATGGCCGCGCCTACGGCGGCGGTTTTATGGCCGGGCCGGAGGCACAGCCGGATGACGGCTGGCTGGATGTGTTCATCGTGCGCAAGGTCAGCCGTCGGGTCATTGCAAAGCTGCTGATGCTGTACAAAAACGGTCAGCACTTTAAAAATGGCCAGCTGACCGAGGCCGCAAAGCCCTACTTTATCTACCGCCGTGCAAAATCGGTCAGTCTGCGGGCAGCAGATGACCGTGGGCCCATCATTGCCACCGTAGACGGCGAGTGTGCCCCCTGCAAGCAGGTGTCGGTGCAGGTGCAGCCGCTGACAGGCCGCGTGCTGCTGCCGCTGCCCGCCTACCAGCGCTTTACCGCCAAAAAAGCGGCTGTGAAGTAAAGAAATAAACCATCAGACCCAAACAAGGCCGCTGCACATTGTTCCGTGCAGCGGCCTTGTGTTTTACTGTTGTGCGCCGGTTTGGGTATGGCGCTGCCGCACCCGGCGTTCCAGCGCCTTGTAAAAGCTGCTCAGGCAGAGCGTGAGCAGATATACGGTCAGGGTCCAGACCACAGGATGTACCGTAAAGCTGAACTTGTCCGCAGTCCACTCCATATACCGGATCAGCACCTGATGAATCAGAAAACCGTAAGGGGACAGCCCGGCCAGCCACAAAAACGGCTTTGCGGAAAGCAGCCGGGAAATGATTCCCTTACCCACGGCAAGCAGCCAGACCAGCAGCACCGCAGAGGGAGTGAACAGCACATTGTACCGGAAGGCCACCGCGCCCAGAACCCCCACCTGCCTGGCGGCGATAAACAGGCAGCCGCTCGCAAGCAGCACAGCAGCAAGCTCCAGCAGGGAGAAAGCACCGCCCGGCAGGCCGCTCTCCTGTTTGCGGCTGTGGTAAAGGCAGCCCATGCAGCAGCTGATGGTAAAATCTCCCGCCCGGAACACAGGGCACAGATAGGTCAGGTAAAAGGCCGCCTTTCCGCTGAGCCCGGCTTTCCAGAAAACAAAGGACGCAAGGCACTGTGCGCAGAAGATCACGGCGGCAATGCAGCGCAGCCTGCGGACATCCGCCTTTTTCAGTACGGCGAGAAGCGGGGGAAAGATGGCATACAGAAAAGCCTGTACCGAAAGATACCACGCCACTCCGTTCAGGCAGAACCAGAAACGGCTGGAGGGAATCCATGTTTGCAGCAGAAAAATGCTTACAACAAGCTGCGCTGCACAGGAGAGCACCCCGCGGGCAGAGGGCTGCGCCAGAAGCCCCTTCAGCACAAATAACAACGCGGCAGCCATCATTATAAGGTGCAGCGGGTACAGCTTTCGTATTTTTTTAAGAGAGAAAGCTATGGCAGACCGCAGTCCCGGTGCTGTGCGCGGGCGGTCGTAATAGTTGCAGGTCATCAGAAAACCGGACAGCGCCACGAATACCGTGATCGCCCACGGCCCCAGCCACGGTGCCCCGCAATGGGAGAGCACCACGCTCAGAAATGCGACTGCCCGCAGCCCCTGCAAAGATGAGATCAGCTTTTTGTCTGTCAAAGTATCCTCCGTTCTGCCGCAAAGCGCGTCAGCTGTGTTTTTGTAATGCGCTATAAGTATAAAAAAGACGGCGCGTCCTGTCAAGAACACACCGCTTTTTTGCGTAGTAGGGTGCGATTTTTGGACGTCATAAATTCTTAACAAAGAAAAATTGCAAAACCCCTTGATTTTTCAGAGCAAGATGAGTACAATACAATTAGCACTCAGAGAAAAGGAGTGCTAAACCGCTGCGGAGCACACACGAAGCCCCCGCAGGACGTAACAAAGTTTCAAATAAATTCAATATAATTGGAGGGCAAGAATTATGAAGATCATTCCTCTTGCAGACCGTGTTGTCATTAAGACTGTTGAAGTCGAGGAGACCACCAAGGGCGGCCTGATCCTGACCGGCAGCGCAAAAGAGAAGCCGCAGGTAGCACAGGTAGTGGCTGTCGGCCCCGGCGGTGTCGTGGACGGCAAGGAAGTCAAGATGACCGTTAAGGTCGGTGACAAGGTCCTCACCAGCAAGTACTCCGGCACTGAGGTCAAGGTGGACGGCGAAGAGTGCACCATCGTGCGCCAGAGCGATATTCTGGCTGTTGTGGAAGACTGAAACTGAATTTTCCCTTTTCAATTGAGTTTGCATTATAAAGGAGCGATTTATTATGGCAAAGCAGATCAAGCAGGGCGAGGACGCCCGCAAGGCACTGTGCGCTGGTATTGATACCCTGGCTAACACCGTCAAGATCACCCTCGGCCCCAAGGGTCGTAATGTGGTGCTGGGCAAAAAGTTCGGCGCACCGGTCATCACCAACGATGGCGTGACCATTGCTAAGGAGATCGAGCTGAAGGACGAGTTCGAGAACATGGGCGCACAGTTGGTGCGTGAGGTCGCAACCAAGACCAACGACGCCGCAGGCGATGGCACCACCACCGCTACCGTGCTGGCACAGGCCATGGTCAATGAGGGCATGAAGAATGTTACCGCCGGTGCAAATCCCATGGATATCCGCCGCGGCATGAGCAAGGCCGTTACCACCGCTGTGGAGACCATCAAGGCTCACAGCCAGAAGGTGAAGGACAGCAACGATATCGCCCGCGTCGGCACCATCTCTGCCGGCGACCCCGAGATCGGCCGTCTGATCGCCGAGGCTATGGAGAAGGTTACCTCTGACGGTGTTATCACCATTGAGGAGAACAAGACCACCGCCGAGACCTACAACGAGATCGTGGAAGGTATGCAGTTCGACCGCGGCTACCTGACCCCCTATATGGTCACCGATACCGACAAGATGGTGGCCGATCTGGACAACGCTGCTGTCCTGATCACCGATAAGAAGATCAGCGTCATTCAGGATCTGGTGCCCTTGCTGGAGCAGGTGATGCAGAACGGCATGAAGCTGCTGATCGTGGCTGAGGATATCGAGGGCGAGGCTCTGTCCACCCTGATCGTCAACCGTCTGCGTGGCACCCTGAACGTCGTGGCCGTCAAGGCCCCCGGCTTCGGTGATCGCCGCAAGGAGATGCTGCAGGATATCGCTATCCTGACCGGCGGCACCGTGATCTCCTCTGATCTGGGCTATGAGCTGAAAGACGCTACCGTCCAGATGCTGGGCCATGCCCGTCAGGTGAAGGTGACCAAGGAAAACACCACCATCGTGGGCGGCGCAGGCGACAAAGACGCTATTGCATCCCGCATTGCTCAGATCCGCAGCCAGATCGAGGCCGCTACCAGCGACTTTGACCGTGAAAAGCTGCAGGAGCGTCTGGCTAAGCTGGCCGGCGGCGTGGCTGTCATCAAGGTCGGTGCTGCTACCGAGGTTGAGATGAAGGACAAGAAGCTGCGCATCGAGGATGCTCTGAACGCCACCAAGGCAGCTGTGCAGGAAGGTGTTGTGGCCGGCGGCGGTACCGCTCCCATCAATGCCATCCCTGCTGTGCGCGCTCTGTGCGACACGCTGGAAGGCGACGAGCGCACCGGTGCCAAGATCGTGCTGAAGGCTCTGGAGGCTCCTCTGCGCCAGATCGCCAAGAACGCCGGTCTGGAGGGCAGTGTCATCATCGACAAGATCGTCTCTGCCAACAAGCCCAACTACGGCTTCGATGCTCAGAACGAGGTCTTTGTCGAGGATATGATCGCTGCGGGCATCGTGGACCCGACCAAGGTCACCCGTTCCGCTCTGGAGAACGCAGCTTCCGTTGCTGAGATGGTGCTGACCACCGAGAGCCTGGTTGCCGACCTGCCGGAACCCCCGGCTCCCGCCGCACCTGCCGGCGGTGACATGGGCGGCATGTACTAATAACTGCCAAAAAACCGCATGAATCCTTGGTTTTTGGAGCGCGTAAAAGCGGATTTACGCCAAACTTACGCCACTTACGCCAAAAATCAAAGCGCATTATAGGGTAACAAAATCGGCACTCGCTGAAAAGCGGGTGCCGATTTTGTTGTCTAGGGGATTTGAAGACTCATGAAACCCACTGATGGATTCTGCGAACGGCAGACTGTCAGCGGCTTTATTGTTGCTGTATTATATTCAGGGCAACTATGCAGCGATTTACGACAAACCGCTGTTTGATGCCCCCTTTGTGCCGCTGAAGGAGAGCGCTCTGCCGCTTACCCCGGAGGCCAAAGAGGTGGTAGACCGGGTGCTGGATACCTTTGGTATGTACAGCGGAAAGGTTCTGGAAAGCATCACCCACAAAGAAGCCCCTTGGCTGGATGCCCGGAAGGGATTTCTGCCGGACGAAACTTCTCATGCAGAGATTTCGCTGGATGCGATGAAGGCGTACTTCAAAAAGGTGGATGAGAAGTATGGCATTCGGATGGAGGATGGGCTAAGAAAGTATATTGTAACGATGATATAAAAATGCCCGATTCTTAGTAGTTTTATCTTGCTGCTAAGAATCGGGTATTTCAGATTATTTATACATCTGGAAGTTCTGATAAAGTGTCAAGCCATTTAAGTCCATCGGTCCACGAATAAATACAATCGCTACTGTCTTTAAAAATATTAAGGATCATCTGAAGTTCTTTGGAAGCGGATTCATCTGAATTGAAATTGTAGATAATAACAGTCTTAACATCTTTAGGTGAATGCTGACAATTCCATGCCCACGCTTTAACACTGGTTATTATGCGGTTGAGATCTTTTCCATTCAGCCAGAATAGTTTGATGCCATAATTGTTAATTCGAAAATCGTATCTTATAGGTTCAGAATAACTTCCCCATTCTCTGACATTCCGCCTGAAATCTACATTACCCGTTTTGAGGATTTTGGTCATGAATTGAAGCTCTTCTGCATGAGAAGGACGCTTTTCTTTAGCAAAATCCTGCGGAAGATACATGCGGAATAATTCTTCCAAAGTTGAATCGAAATCATGGTAGGAAAAAGTCATTATTCTGCTAAAATGATATTCGTTACAATAAAATTGAACGAATTTTTGAATATCGAAAATTTTATCGTAATTTTCCAATGTAATACTTGCCTTGTTTTTTATGCCCTGAAGGATGAGCTTCAGCATATCCAAGTCTAAGCTATCATCGAATTCTGCAATGCGAGTCATCTTCTTTGTTGGAATAAAATCAACAAAAGGTTCAACATCTGATGCAGCTAAGACACCAAGATTAATGCTTTCGCCAGAAACAAGCGAAGGCGAATATTGTAAGATAGAATATTTTAGTTTCTTTTCACACATACAATTACCTCCCTCCTTGTTCTACAGACGAACAGAAAACGTTGATGTTTTGAACTCGATTATACAGATACTCGCATAGCAGTAACTTTTCATCTGATGTTATAAAATTGTTCCATGCAGACGGGATAGAGTCAATTACAGACTTTAAAGCATCATATGTCAGTATCTGTTTTATAGATTGTGCATCAGTGTACAGATTTTCTAATTGTAGTACAGGTTGAAAAGTATTGTACACCTCTCCATTGCCTTTTTTATCCAGGAGATGAATGCCTGTATAATCCTTTGCAAGAATTTCTTGTTTTAGCGTGGTTGCGTTCCAACCACGCTGAGAATTAAAAATATTACTGTAGTCAATTGCATAAAAATTTCTATCTTCTGATGAGAAAAGGACATTTCCTGAATGACGATCTACATTGCAAACAATGTAGTCTAAGAGGAGCATAAGGCTAATATTTGCAGCATTTCTCATCACAGGAAAATAAATAGAATCCATGGGAACTGCCTTTGAAACTAAAGATGAGAAAAAACATAGACCGAAGTTTTGAGAATCAAAGCAAATATTACCAAATTCGACGGCCTTTAAAAAACGAGCATCATATTCGCTCTTGTCGTCCAAGAGGCAGCAACCGAATGGTGGGACAGGAGCAGATATAATATTGGCAATACTATAGGCTACCCATTCATTAATAAGAACATGATTTCCTAAAGGGTTAAAAGGGTATTTAACAACAGCCAATGAATTGTTAGTGGATAATACGCATGAAAGGGGCATAGTAACACCAGCATCGTATACCTTAACAATCTGCATGACATGAGGAACCGTACCCATCACCACTTCCTTACTTGATACATATTATTATAGCATTCTGGTGGATTCTTGTCGATACGTTTTGATTGGACTCTTTTTACATTTTAGAAAAGCATTTTTGGACAAAAACACTAAAATTAACAGCCGCCCAGCGACCTTACGGTCTCGCTGGGCGGCTTATTTTTTGCGTTTCCACAACAGATATTCTTCGTAGCG
>ERZ839767.5591-NODE-5591-length-11068-cov-24.741124_pt1 | contig 11068 bp, 8 predicted proteins | sample MGYA00519879_ERZ839767 | MGnify/ENA primary metagenome ERZ839767 (study PRJEB31850, sample SAMEA3708852) | human gut metagenome | biome: human gut; feature: human-associated habitat; material: faeces | place: China | collected 2014 ...
CGAACCGCAGCTTGGGGATCTTTTATTTAGGGGCGGTATGTTATTAGGCGGGTACGATGTAATCATCTTCGTTTCCGCCTGAGATACAGTCATTTCCTGATTCTCCGAACAGAGAGTCATTTCCGCTGCCGCCGAAGATCACGTCATTGCCGTCATTTGCTGTAATTCTGTCAGTTCCGGAATCTCCGAAGATATAGTCAGATTCTGTTCCTCCGATAATAAAGTCATCTCCGTTACCGCCTGCGGCGATATTGGCTTTGTCGCTTTCAAGAGGTAAATAATCTGAATTCTCTGTACCTGTAACATAGTTATCGATGCCTGTGATATTATCCTGTACGGGCAGGATTTCTTCGCCTATCTGCAGAACGTAGTTTTCGGGAGCGTCTGCAAAATCGGTAATGATAAGCTTGTCCTCTGTATCCTTAATACTGATAATCACATCATTACCAACGGCATTGATCTCGATATCCGACAAAGTCAGATCGTCGGCAAGCTTAACAGTTGACGTTCCTTCGCTGTCATCAATGACATCTGTACCGTAATCTCTGCTGAATACATATGTATCGTTTCCTGCTCCGCCATAAAGTATATCGTTTCCTGCTCCTCCGTCGAGAATGTCATCACCGTTATCACCGTAAATAATATCGTCGCCTTCCTCACCGAAAATAGCGTCGTTATCATCTCCGCCGTAAACAAAGTCGTTTCCGTTTCCTGCGTAAACGGTGTCATTGCCCTCGTTGCCGTAGATAACGTCATTTTCCTTACTTCCGTAAACGGTATCGTCACCGCCGAAAGCGTGCATGATCGAATCATCTACAACTGCTTTAAGAACATCGTCGCCGTTTCCGCCGTAGATATGTCTGAACGGACTATCCTTATCTGTAACGTGCATTTTAACTCCGTCTATTTCAAGGTCGTAATTGCGGTATTCCTCACTCTTGCGGAAATCCTTGATAACAAGAGTATCGTTCGTACCCTTTATTGTAATAGTTGCGTCGTATTCATCTGTGCCGTTTACAAGGATATCGCTTGGTTTAATTCCCTTAAATCTGAGAGTATTCAGACCATCGGAGTCTATTATTGTATCGTTTCCGTAGCCATTTGCGAAAATGTATGTATCATCGCCGTAGCCGCCTTTGAGAGTGTCATTGCCTGTCCCTCCGTCGAGAGTGTCGTTGCCTGAATCGCCGTAGAGCATGTCGTTTCCAACTCCTCCGGATATTTGGTCATTGCCGTTGTTTCCATGAATAATATCAATTCCACTCGCACCATTTAATATATCATTTCCATCCAATCCGAAAATGAAATCATTATTTCCAGTTCCTCTATATGTGTCATTGTCATTGGTTGCAAGATATGTAGTTCCTGATTTAGACAGTTCCAAAATATCAGCATATTGTGGTGAAACTGCTTTATAGTATGTACTAAACTCACTGAAAGCATTAGTATCATAAGCTTCATCGAACAGAGAAAGATATGAACCGATACTATAAAGGTTTCCCTCAACGTTTTCACCAGTAGCAATTTCCATTTCTAAAATGGCATTAAGAAAAGTGAAATCTACGATTTTATTTCCCTGTTCATCCTCTGAAACAAAAATCATGTTAATATAGAAACTGTCCTGTGATTCTACATTAAGATCGCTGAAAAAGATATTTTCAAGTGATATATACAACTTTTTCAAAATGTTTGCTGCATTTGAATTTGGATTTGTTCCACCAACGCCAACAAACTCACGTCCCATAAAGGTTTCAATCACATGCAGGTCACGAGCATCAATATTTCCGCCGCGCGAATTCGGACTAATATCTGTTGAATCAGTAATAAAGTATAAAATCTGTTTTGAGAGAAATCGCTTTTCAACAAAATCTTCTGATAAACAATATTTTTTATACAGTACCGCAAGTGTTCCTGTCTTATCTGCTTCAATAGCTAAAGTAATATCCGGAACATTTCCTTTGGTTTCTACAATTTCACCATCTCCGCCCGTCTGTGTTGTATCTGAAGTGTTTACTGGGAACCAAAACTCGCTAATCTTTCGCTCAGTTCCATCTGCGAAAGTAACCATAGCAAATTCAGCTTCCATAGTTCCAGTTGCAGTATCAACATTCTCCTCCTTGGTAACATCAAGGCTTATATTTACTACTCCTAATTCGTTTAGTGTTTTCAATTCTCCTGAATCAGATATACCATTATGATTTGCATCAATCCAAACTCGCAAATCATTCCATACTGTATCATTATGGTCAATTACACCATCGCCATCTTCATCAAAGTCCGCCAATGCTTCAAAACCCGAAACAGAAATTGCGCCATTAGAAAGTTCGACTTGATCACCGAAAAGCTCACCGCCATCGTCAATTTTACTATTACCATTGCGATCAAGACAAAGGAAACCATCCTCAAGACCTATCCATGCTGTCTTTTCAGCAAAACCATTCTTATCTAGGTCGAAGTTAACACCGTTTTCAAGTGTCGTAAGTTCAATCCCTAATGCTCCAAGATCTATCGCAAGAGGATCACGAGGAGGTTGAGCGTTACCTGCATTTGTATATTCGTCATTGAGAGGGTCTAGTAGCCAATCCCATATACTCTCACCCAAAAATCCACCAAGAATACCACCAGCAAGACCAGCTGCAGCAATTGCAGCCCAGCCAATTGGTCCAGATACAAGTCCAGCTGCAACAAGAGTGCCCATACCAATGCCCGCTAGAGCACCTGCACCTGCACCACCTGCCATTCCACCTAATGTACTCATCCCCCATGAACCAAGTGTATCAGTTGCTCCTTCAATATCTCCATTTTTATATTGTTGATATGCTGTACTAGCTGTTGTGACAACATCAGCAACATCTCCAACCGTTCCTAAAACACCAAGTACAGCACCAACACGCACACCAAGATGTGTGCCATTACTACGTCCCGGTAGAGTTGAAACATCATCAATAGCGTCTATTACATTTGTTTTACCAGTAGTAATATTCTTTAATAGCGCATTCTCATCTATATTTGTTCTCGGAATATCATCTACTGCATCAGTAACAGTTTTAAGTGCGTTTGAATCTCCTCCTAACGAATTATATAGATTATTTAATTGTTCGGTCGGGACTCCATTTACTGCAGTAGTAGTTCCAACTCTATCAATATTGGAAGTAGGACAATCAGAAAGTATAGCTTCAGCTATACCACCACTTGTTTCTCCACCAGGAACTATTTGCACCAGATTCTGAACCTGTTGGAAGCTTAAGATTTCCACTTTCATAGAAATCATTTACAATGGATTTATCTATGTCAATTCTAACTAATTCTTGACCTGCCCATTTATCGGTCTCTATACCTAGTCCTTCTTCTATAATGCCAATATCACCATTAGCTACAATAAGCAATTGATCCATTTGATTGCTTGGTGCAATAAAGCGTTGCCCTCCCGCACCAAGTAAACTATCTGGATCACTATAATACAAATCATAATCTCTCTTTGTAACTAAAAAAGAAGCTCCATATTCTAAAAAATCATTATTCACTTCACTCATAATACACTCACCCCATAATCTTTTTTTAAGACATTATCTATACGAATTATGTAATCCCATAATCCATTTTTTTTGTTAATCCCCATCCACTCTTTACAATTACGTAGAGATGATTCATTGTTTATCAAGGTACTTTTTAATGTCTTTAAAAGGGTATCATCAATCATTTTAAACGGTGCTGGATATTTAGAATGTTCATTGAAAATTTGATTCCAACAAGCCATATATGCACACCAAACTTGAATAGGTGTACTATTTAGTGTCATAATTGCTTTACGGAATTTCTTGATAATTACTTCATCATTTGTAGTCAAATATAACTCATATATTCCTTTTTCTACAATGCGTCCGAAATCTGTAGGAATATTAATAGGTATATCCCTGTTTCCCATAACTGAATATCCTTTTTCTCCGCAAAGAAATTCAGCAACCTCATCATTCTCAAATGCTTTTCTTGTAAGTTCAAGCAATTCTTCGTTTGTAATCTGTTTTTGCAATTTCATGACATTTCCTTTCTCATCAAGCGACGAATAAAAATTATTTTTTTATATTTCACAAAAACCATCTACGGTATATGTTTCTTCGTCAGATAGTTTTATCATTGTTTCTTCTACTTTTGTCATATCATTGTCTAGTTTTAATATAATCTCAAAACTTGTATCAATATTAATCGACGTTTTATTTTCCTCCAAAATTAAGATCTATAATATTTAGATGCCCATAATTAAAAGAAAGAGTCAGCCACTTTTTATCAATTAAATATAAATATGAGCTAAAGTGACTTGAATCTTCATGATTGTCTGTCGGTTCACCAAACATTTGATTTATTTCTGCTTCTGTACTCTCAAAGGTTATTCCGCCTATTGAAATATTATCAATCGTATCCTGCCTTTTAAAAGCACTCGCAGTAAAGCTTATACAAATAATATCATTATCGTCTGCTGCACAATGCATTGTGACCGTATCCAGCAATTTACCGTCATATAACAATCCTCAGCTTCTAAGTTCGGTTTTCTCCTCATATATCATGCTTTCATCCCAAAAAGAAAAACCCTCACCCAAATCATCCAGCGAGCATGGAAATGAAAAAGTTTTATCGGCCCTGTGAAAAAATCTCTGTGAATTCAACAACAGTGATAAAAAACGATATTGTGGAGCGGCTTGAAAAACAGCCGCTCATTTTTTTACAGTATACAATAAATACCGTAATTTGTCAAGGTTCTTCAACAGTCAGTCTGCTGGAATGGAGCGTAGCGGAATGGAAGCAGACTGACTGTGCCGGCTCAGCTTAGCCTGTCGAGATACATGATCTCCAGCTCGCCAAGAACTATGCCCCAGTTCCTCAGCGGCATAGTCCACTTCTTTGTAATCTCATGAGTTGCAAGATACAGAACCTTCAGGAGCGCTGTATCGCTCGGAAATACGCTTCTCTGTTTGTTCAGACGACGATAGCCGCTGTTAAGGCTTTCGATCGCATTGGTGGTGTAAATGACCTTTCTCACATCAGCGGAAAACTTGAAGATCGGTGAGATCACATCCCAGTTTTTGCACCAACATATTTCAGCGTGTTTCTTACTTGATGAACGTTACAACGCTGTAATTCTGTCTGTGGAAATGCCGCATTTACAGCCTCTTTCATACCGCTCAGACCATCGGCACATATCACGAGAATGTCCTTTACGCCACGATTTTTCAGCTCATTCAGCACTCCAAGCCAATACTTTGCACTTTCATTTTCTCCAATATGTATGGGCAAAACTTCCTTGTGACCGGTTAAGCTTACTGCAAGGATTACATATGCTGCAAGCTTTTTTATCTGTCCGTTATCACGCACTGAAAAGTGTACTGCATCGATGAAAACAATCGGATACACTTCATCAAGCGGACGATTCTGCCAATCTTCTATCTGCGGAAGAAGTCTGTCTGTGATGTCGGATACCATACCATCGCTGACCTCAAATCCGTAAATATCTTCGATGGTATCGCTTATCTGGCGTGTTGTCATGCCCTTTGCGTACAGCGAAATGATCTTCTGTTCAATGCCGGAGATGTCCTTTTGACGCTTTTTTACCACCTTTGGCTCAAATGTTCCGTCTCGATCCTGTGGTACTTCGATCTCTGTTTCGCCCAAATTTCCACGTATCTTCTTGGTTTTCCTACCATTACGGTAATTGGAGTTGTCCGAGCGTTCATATGAACTGTACCCTAAGTGTTCATCCAGCTCTGCCTCAAGCATTTCCTGTATAGTGCCGCCCATCAAATCCCTGAGAGCATCCTCTATATCCTTTGCTGTCCTGATATCATACTCCTCGATCAGTTCTGCGATGATATTCTTCTTCCCCTCGCTCATTGGTTCTCTTTTTCTTCTTGCCATAAAAAATCAGCCTCCTGTGTTATTTTTATTATATCACAGTTGACTGACTTTTTACAGACTTTTTTTCAGAGGGTCAATCAATAAAACAATTAGAATGATTGCAGTTTTTTAACTTACCAAAGAATTGATTCATTCATTCGACCTCCTTTGTTCCAAGTAATGACCCTTGTATAAGTTCCAACAGATTTATATTCTCTTGCCATTCCTGCTTCATGTAATTCATACATCTCTCCATCAGTAACAAGACCGCCTCGAAGAGGAGAGCCTTACTCCCAATCATAGAAATCAATTAAATTATATGTTATAGTTGCAATATAACCATTTCTATTTTTTGCACAATGCATGCTCATTGCAGAATCAGCATCACCAATCGAATACCACCAATCAGTTGCAATCTCCGTTTCTCCGACACATCCTGTAGTAGAAAAATTAGTTCCTGGAAAAGCTGTGGCCGGATTTGTAATAAACCATTTTATCAAAACCATTTATTTTGGCATTTTGCTGTTGAAATCAGTGTATACCGGATCAGAAGTTTTTATCTTTACAAGAAGATCAACATAATACGCCTCATCAGATAGTCCTTGCGTATGAATTGTTATCGTCCTTGCTTTATCTTCTGCCGCATATACAATGTTTTGTTAAATGTAAAGCACAGAAACAATCAATGTAAATATAACAGCTACTATGCTATTCTTCACTACAATTCATCTTAGTTATGATATGTATAAAATATTGCTGAACCCAGACAGTTTATACCCAATGTATTCTTCATATTCATCATAATCAATAAAATATTTTCCTCCCCAAGAATAGAAATTTTCATGATATTCTGGTAACTGTTCACTCCATTTAGCAAAACTTTTCCAATTGCTTACCGAAAGATTATTTTTTCCTTAGAATAACGATTGTAAGAATAATAAATAATACAACAGCAATAATTAGATATAATACAAACAATTTGGCATTGAGCATTCCAATTAAACCTATTTCTTTATGATCTTTTTTCCACCAAATGAGTATGATAGATATTATTAAGATAATAATGATATTTATGATCCACAAAATAGTGATTGCTTTTTTCATTATTCATCCTCCCATAGTTACTCATGAATGAAAACTACTGAAATTGCCCAATGAAAGAGTAGATTTCTACACTTTCATCAAATGTTCTCAAATTAATTTTAAGGCCTTTAGGTTACCACAAGCATATTCGTCAATCATATCAATCACTTTTATGCAAATAAAACCAAACTTAAGGATAGATTTAAAAATTCCAAATAGGTCCCGCAATAAAGTACATCCAAAACCATGCGGTAAACAGACTAAATAGTTCAGAAACAATCCAATAGACAATCTTATGGACTGTTGAAGATAGAGGTGCGATGAAATAGACTACGAACAGAAGAATTTCCAGTAGCAGAAAAAAGGATAACTCCAGCCATACCGCTTTTCTGCCAAGAACCGTATTTGTAATACCGATTCCTGCAATTACGACGAAATATAGTATGTGTAAAGCCAAAGCAACCAATAATTTCAGAATTAATTTTTTCATAAACTATACTCCAAAACTGAATACAAATCATAAACAAATGAGTTGGACTTTTCTTTTATTCTATTCTTTACAACAGATGGTATTGCATTTGTATCAATTTGGTCATCTTGATAAATGAGATTCCAGGCTCTTGTAGCAACCAATACACAGTTGTTCCAAAGCAAATCATATGTGTTGTGATCATTATGATATTGTATTAGTTTATCCCACTGATCCTGTGTAATTTTCTTAGTATAGGCGTAGTTTTTATCATATTCCTGCTTAAAATCACTTGGGTTTGAAGAATCATAGTTTTCTTTATAATTATTTGCTTCAACAGCAAATTCTCTGTTGAAGTAGATTCCTGCCACATCACTCTCACTGCCACTAGAGGAGCCACTAGAAGGTCCTGCAGAACTGCCACTTGAACCACCTGAACTACCAACAGAACTGCCACCGGAATTTGATCCACTTTCACCAGAAACTGAAGAGCCACCAACAGCAGCTCCCGCATTTCCGATTGAAACAGACTGTCCACATTGAATATCATAAAAGCATGGGTCAACCTTATTCCAAGTTTGATAGGTATAGCCACGAACAAATCCTGTGAAATCAAGCGTGTCATTAACAGCACTTTTGTATACAAGAAATCCGTGTCCAGTAAGAGGGTTGCTACAAGAAACTATTGTCAGTTCACCTATGACGATATCTTCTACTTCTTCATCATAGTAACCCTTGACACGTGGTTCATTATCCACTTCATCATAGATACCATCCTTATCCGTATCCTCTTTAGTCGGATTACTATAATAATCATAAGCCGGAACAGAGGGATATTCATAATCCCAAGGGAGTCCTAGAAGGTAAAGAAACGGTGAAACATCAATATATTTAGTAGGCCAAACACTCTTAAGTTCCTCTCTGTCAAGCAGAGAATCCTTATCAGTATCAGCTGTTCCGTTCCAAACTGGTCTTTCATCAAGCTTAACAATTTGCGGAATGAGTCCGTTAAGAGCGACCCAGCATCCGCTGTTGGTTTCCTCGTTGATCATATCTGCAATTGAAAGCAGCTCATCCTTAAAATTGCCGCCAACATTTGCAAATATGCCTCCGGTACTTTCATAAAGAGATTTGTATGTAGACTGATAACTTGAATTTGAAACGACAGATACATTAATATCATCATCAACAAGTAAATCGATCATTTCACTCATTGATTTGATTCCATAATTGTTGTCAATCTTGTATCCTGCGTCTGTTACAAGAACAAAGAATTTTTGTGATGACGTTCTTAAATTGAGCTGACGAGCCATTTCTAATGCGTCTATTGCCGTTTCAGGAGTATCTCCGCCGCCGTCAACAGTCAATTTTGCAATTTCAGCTTTGAAGTCATCCGCATTTTTGAACCAGTTATCTCCATCTGGATTTTTCTTTGTATTGGTTGAATTTTCACCGTCACAGGTAATATCTCTGTAATCAACAAGTGCAAAAGATGGAGTAATTCCTGCAGATTCGATTTCATTTACAAACGCAGTAATGTTATTCTTTACATTGTTAATATATCCGCTCATTGAACCGGTTGTGTCAATTACAAACACAATGTCTACCTGACCTTTGATCTGAACTGTTGCAATGCTTGCCGCAGCGTCGGATACGGCTCTTGCAGCAAAAGTCTGAATTGACGGCTGAGCCTCTACAGATGTTTCTGAAGGAATATCAAGACCAAGTGATTCAAGCCAACTAATAACATCAAGGACAAAATAAATGCCTTCTGCTGAAATATCAGCGCTTAATGTTCTTGTTTCTTCATCGTAAGTTGTAGCCAACGGAGTTGTATTTTCTCCGTCATTATAGCAGATAAGGAGTCCGTTTGTCAATTCGCCTGCTAATTCATAATTTTTTACTGTGTAATCCTCGCTCAAAGTAAAAGAAAGATTTCCACTGTTAATTTCGGATTTTGTAATTTCAATGACCTTGCCTACATATACTCTTTCTTCGCCTTTTAAATGACCTGTATACTCGGAAATATCAATATTGCTGTTTACATTTCCCTTTGCCGAAACTGTAAGTAACGATGGCACTGCAAGATTATCTTCAAACAAATCGCTATCAAATCTGCTTTGATCAACAGTCTGCTCGAAATACTCATCACAGTCAAGCACTCCATTATCATCTGTATCAGGCTTTAACGGATCAAGCCCGAGAACAATTTCGTCTCCGTCATTTACGCCGTCCTTGTCGGTATCCGGATTCAACGGGTCGGTGTGATAATCATTCACTTCTTCTCCGCCTTTCAAACCATCGCCGTCGGTATCGTCATTCTGCGGATCAGTTCCCAACTCTATCTCCTGTGCATTGGTCAATCCGTCTTCGTCAGGATCAGCGTCTGCGTCCGAAACACCATCGGTTACCGAATCATACTTTGTGGGATCCGTTCCTGTTATGTATACTTCCTGATAGTCGGTCAGACCATCCCCATCAGTATCGGGATTATTCAAATCTGTACCGATCATATTCTCATAAATGTCCGGAAGACCGTCACCGTCGCTGTCAAGAAAATCAACAGAATATTCATCCTCTGTTTTTGTTACAACAAAGGGAACAGACTCGATTGTTTCACCGAAATCATTAGGAATTGAAACTTTAAAATATTTTGTTTGAAAATCCTCAGTGATGACATACTGATACGAGTCAGCATCCGAAACTTCTGAAACCAAGGTGTAGCTTTCATTATCATCAGACTGCCATACATCGAAAACCTCGGCTTCATAATCGGTATACCATTCAATATCTATTGCATTCGCTTCGTTATTGTAGTCGCCGTAGGCATAAATTGAAACTCCATCCGGATAATTCTTTATGAAGTCAATAAGGCTTTCATTCGCAACGACTTCTGTCAATGAAGTGTTAGATATTTCCGGATCACCGTTCTTAACGCCTGTAAAACCAAGTGTTACGCTTGAATTAGCATATACGGTGCCTGTATATGTTCCTTTCAAACGATAGCTATACGGTTCTAACTCAGTTACAGTAGCTGCCCAGCTATTCGTAATCTCGGTAATGGTAAAGTTTGTATCAAAGGTAAGTTCCCATGCTTCAATAGGGGAATCGGTGTTATTAGTAATTACGATAGCTCCATTGAAGTTATCTCCCCATGTTTCGTTGACAACTAGCTGAACATCGTAACCGGATTCCTTATTGATGCGCCCTTGACAAAGCTTAAAAGCTTCGGGAACAGCTTCACAATTATCTACTGTATAGCTAAAAGTGATCGAGGAATTAGGCTCAATCCGTGCATTATATCCTGCATTTTTAACATATGAAACTCCGGTAGACGTCTCAGCCCACTGTGCGTCCCAAATGCTTGAAGTGCTGCCGTTTGGATCAAAGTACAGCATCCAGTTTTCAATTGTACTGTCACCTGTGTTGGATAACGTAACGGAAACAACCTCCGTATCACCCCATGAATTAGTTACATTGTAGGAAACAGCATAATTGTCGTAGACATAATTCTGCGTTGTAAAATCCTCTGCCAGTACTGGGATACTGGGTACAAGAGTTGCCGCCATAGCTAAACTCATTACGCCGGAAAGTATTCGTTTGAAGTTGCTTTTAAGTTTCATAACTTCT
>ERZ839767.5595-NODE-5595-length-11062-cov-3.642954_pt1 | contig 11062 bp, 7 predicted proteins | sample MGYA00519879_ERZ839767 | MGnify/ENA primary metagenome ERZ839767 (study PRJEB31850, sample SAMEA3708852) | human gut metagenome | biome: human gut; feature: human-associated habitat; material: faeces | place: China | collected 2014 ...
GAAGAACCCAGACAGCCGTGCTCTTTTGCCACAAGCTGCATATTATAAATCAGGATTGAAATAAACTTTTGAGGCAATGACAACTATTACCGGTAATCCCCGGACACCTCCAGATAACTCCGCTTCCCGCTGATATAATCCGCATAGGCAAGTTCCGGATCTTTTCCGCGAAAAACCGTACAGAGTCCGCACATATCGCAGTCCGCGATACAGGGAAATGTATCTTTAATATACTGCCGTCTTTCCTCTTCTGTTGATGTTTTAATCTCCGGTGGTCTCATACACTCACCTACTTTACCAGTCCGGAGTTACTTCGGTACTCCTCGTTGATCTCGCGCAGTTCTTTCTCGCCGTTAATGTAGGGCTCATAAAAAGCATCCACAGAACCGCCGATCTGTTCTGCAACCTGAAGGGCAATATCATTGGCAGAAGCCAGCATGATCGCATAGAGGCACTGCTCCATGGTAAAAACTTCTCCGAGCTGTGAGGAAATATGAGCGCCTCCGTCTGTAACACCGGATACACCGGTTTCTGTCATGGTAACCTGATCGTCAAGCTGGCTGTTCTCCAGTGCCAGAAGACAGGTCATGATCTTAACTGCGCCGGCAGGGGAGAGCGCGGTATCCATATCTTTGGCGTAGAGAATGGTATCGGAAGAATCTTCCATGACTACGGCAGATGCGGAAGTGATCTCAGGCCCCTGTGGCCATCCGCTGATGGAGTTGGTTGTAATACCGGATGTGGCGGCAGCAGCGGTTTCTTCTGTGGCGAAAACTGGAGTCTGGAACACCATGGAAGCGGAGATCCCAATAGCCAGAAGCGCTGTGGTTATTCTTGATTTTTTCATGATAAATGGTACTCCTGTATAAAAAATAATTCTTATGTAAGCAATACATACGTAAGCTCAGTATAACACATTTCCTCTCTTCCTTGCAAAAAAAATGATGGAATGGTAAAATATGTTCATCAAACTGTTACTGAGAACAGAGTGAACAGTAACATTAAACTGAGTAATACGGAGATAATATATGAGTAAAGATGATTCTACAGGAAAGATCCAATGGGACAGACTTATAAAGAAGCTTTCCAAAAAGCAATTCGTTCACTTGAAATTGGTCAATATGGATTAGGATATGCGAAAAACTTCAATGAATTAACAAAAGAAGAATTACTACAAAAGTTAACTGTACCAACAAGTCAAAGACAATTCATTATGTATGAGGCTTTAAGAAAAGGGGCAACAGTAGAAGAATTATTTGAATTAACTCAAATTAAACATTATTTCATTGAACAAATGAAAGAATTAGTTGAAGAAGAAGAAAATATAAAAACATTCAAAGGAAAAGAATTACCTGTAGATGTTTTAAAACAAGCAAAACAAAACGGTTTCTCTGATAAATATTTAAGTGAAATCTTAGATGTAGAAGAAGCAGTGATTAGAAATGAAAGATTATCTAATGGAATTAATCAAGCGTGGGAACCAGTTCATGTGAGTGGTACAAAAGATAATGCTTATTACTATTCTACATATAATGCTCCAGATCATAGTGATATTCATACTGATAAAAAGAAAATTATGATTTTAGGCGGAGGACCTAACAGAATTGGTCAAGGTATTGAATTTGACTATTGTTGTGTTCATGCTTCTTTAGCACTAAAAAAACTAGGATTTGAAACAATTATTGTCAATTGTAACCCTGAAACTGTATCTACTGATTATGATACTTCTGATAAGTTATACTTTGAACCATTAACATTAGAAGATGTCTTAAGCATTCATGAAAAAGAAAAACCAGTTGGTGTTATAGCCCAATTTGGTGGACAAACACCATTAAACTTAGCTGCTCAATTAAAGAAAAATGGTGTAAATATCCTAGGAACAACACCAGAAACAATTGATATGGCTGAAGATAGAGATTTATTCAATGCAATGATGGAAAAATTAGAAATTCCAATGCCTGAATCAGGAATGGCAGTCAATGTAGAAGAAGCATTAGAAATTGCAAAACGTATTGGTTATCCATTAATGGTAAGACCTTCTTATGTATTAGGTGGTCGTGGTATGGAAGTTGTTTATGATAATGAATCATTAGAACAATATATGAAAGCGGCTGTTGGCGTAACTCCAGATAGACCAATCTTAATTGATAGATTTTTAAATAATGCTATGGAATGTGAAGCAGATGCTATTAGTGATGGTACAAATGTATTTGTTCCTGCAGTTATGGAACATATTGAATTAGCTGGTATTCATTCAGGAGACTCAGCATGTATCCTACCTTCTAAACATATTCCAATGAGACATTTAGAAACAATTAAAGAATATACAAAGAAAATTGCTAAAGAAATGAATGTTCGTGGTTTAATGAACATGCAATATGCAATTGCTGATGATAAGGTCTATGTATTAGAAGCCAATCCAAGAGCTTCAAGAACAGTGCCTTTGGTATCTAAAGTATGTAATATTAACATGGTTAAAATTGCTACTGATATTGTGACAAGCGAATTAACTGGAAGAGTTTCTCCAGTTCCTACATTAACTGAAAAGAAAATTCCACATATTGGGGTTAAACAAGCTGTTTTCCCATTCAATATGTTCCCAGAAGTTGATCCAATTTTAGGGCCTGAAATGAGATCAACAGGAGAAGTTTTAGGAATTGCCAGTTCATACGGTGCAGCAATGTACAAAGCTGAAGAAGGTGCAAAAACAATTCTTCCAACTGAAGGAAAAGTTTTATTCAGTGTTAATGATTTAGATAAACCACAAGTTGTAGCTTTGGCTCAAGGATATTATGATGCTGGATTTACAATTGTCGCAACTGGAAATACATATGAATTGATTAAACAAAGTGGAATTCCTGTAGAAAAGATTAAGAAGATTCATGAAGGTAGACCAAATATTAATGATGCTTTAACAAATGGTGATTTAGCAATTATTATTAATACACCTCATGGTAAACAAAGTGCTCATGATGATAGTTATATTCGTAAATCAGCTATTAAAATGAGAATTCCATATATGACAAATATTGCTGCTGCAAAAGCTTCATTAGAAGGTATTATGGAAATGAAGATTCATGGTAGTCATGAAGTTAAATCTTTACAAGAATATCATAAAGCCATTAAATAATTGATAAATAGAAATCTATCACGTGGGAAAACCACGTGATTTTTCTATTATTAAGTTTGTAAAAATAATTCTCTCCTTGAAATAGACAAAAGAGTTAAATATAGTTAAGATAGAGTTGGAGGAAAAGAATATGAAAATAGAAGATTTATTCAAACAAGCAGATACTATATTAGAAGATGAAAAACTAAGAGAAATGTTTAAAAAATGCTTTCTATCAACATTAGAAACAAGTGTCAAAGTAAAAGGAGATAAAACGTATATCATTACTGGCGATATTAATGCTATGTGGTTACGTGATTCTAGTTGCCAAGTGAATCATTATCTTAAGTTTATAAAAGATGATTTAAAGTTACAAAAACTTATTAAAGGTCTAATTAAAGCGCAGGTTGATTACATATTGCTTGATCCTTATGCTAATGCTTTTCTGAGTGAACCAGATGTTGAAAGAGAATATCATGATACAACAATAATGAAACCTTATGTCTGGGAAAGAAAATATGAATTAGATTCTTTATGTTATCCTGTCAAACTGACTTATCAATATTATCAAGAGACAAAAGATCAAAGTCTCTTTGATGAAAAATATTTACATTTTATTCATACAATACTTAATATTATCGAATTAGAACAAAAACATAGTGAAAACTCTACATACACTTTTGAAAGAGATATAGCTAAGACATGGGATTTAAGAAAAACAGAAACACTTCAAAATCATGGACATGGCTTTGATACAAGATATACAGGAATGACATGGAGTGCTTTTCGCCCATCTGATGATGCGTGTACATTTAACTATAATATTCCTGGTAATATGTTTTGTAGTGTAATTTTAAATTATTTAAGAGAAATTGTTAGAGATATTTATAAAGATTCGTATTTAGAAGAACGTATTGTTGATTTGAAATTTCAAATTGACTATGGAATAGAATTATTTGGAATTGTTCATCATCCTCAATATGGTAAGATGTATGCATATGAAACAGATGGATATGGAAATCATGTTTTAATGGACGATGCCAATGTACCAAGTTTATTATCAGTTCCTTATTTAGGGTTTACTGATTATCAAGATGAAGTTTATCAAAATACGAGACAATTTGTTTTGAGTCATGAAAATCCTTATTATTATGAAGGAACACGTGCAAAGGGAATTGGTTCGCCACATACATGGCCACAATATATCTGGCCAATTGCATTATCAATGCAGGGTTTAACTTCACAAAATGAAAATGAAATGAAAGAATTAATTGATATGATTATGAATAATACTGGTGGGACTGGAGTCTGTCATGAAAGTTTTGATGTCAACGATGACTCAAAATATACAAGGCCTTGGTTTTGCTGGGCAAATTCTTTATTTGCTGAACTTGTATTGAAAGCATATTTTAAGATGTAAAAAAATTACAGTTTCTGTAATTTTTTTATGTAACCGCTTATTATATACTTGAATATGCAAGGGAGGAAGTTTCAAATGAAATATATTATGACTTTTTTAGAAAAATATTTGATGCCATTTTCAGATAAAATTACATCAAATAAATTATTAAATGCGATCAAAGACGCATGTATCTTAACAACACCATTTACTGTTGTTGGTTCTTTGGCAGGGCTTGTCAGCCAACAAGCGACTTATTGGTTTGGACAATGGGGAATCCCATTAGAAGGAATTTTAGGTAGTGTTGTTCATGCTTTTTCTAACATCAATACAGTTGCTATGGGGTTGATTGGTATTGTTGTTGTGCTTGCATCTTCATATAATTATGCAACACAATTAAGAATGGGTAAAGAAGGAGATAAATGTGTTCCTTTGGTTGCAAGTATTGTTTCTTTAATTGCTTATATTGCAACAATTCCAAATGCACTTCAAGTAGGTGATAATACAATTACAGCATTCCAAATTAATTTCTTTAATTATGAAGGAATGTTTGCTGGAATGATTATCGGACTACTATCATCTTATATGTACTACCGTTTAATTAATTCTAACTTTACAATTAAATTGCCTGGACAAGTTCCACCAATGGTGTTGAATTCATTTATGTCTATCATTCCATTCTTAGTTATTATTACAGTGTTTTCAGTTGTGAAAGAAGTTGTCTTATTAGCAGGATTTGAATCTTTGCAACAATTAATTACACAATTTATTATTTCGCCACTTAATGGTATTGGTACTGGTTTACCAGCAGTTATTATTGTCATTATTATTATGCAGTTATTATGGTTCTTTGGAGTTCATGGATTCTCAATTATGTGGGGATTAATCTCTGTATTATGGATGCCAATCTTCTACGAACATATTCAATTATATGTTGAGACTGGATCGTTTGCTGCAATTAAAGAAATTGCACCTAATACATTATGTAATGTTTATGCAATGATTGGTGGTTCTGGTTCAACATTAGCATTAGTTGTCTTATTACTTGTTTTAGGTAAGAAAGGTTCAGCTGAAAGATCAATTGGAAAGGTTGCTATTATTCCTGGATTATTTGGAATTAATGAGCCAGTAACATTTGGATTACCAATTGTTTTCAATCCAATTATGTTCTTACCATTTGTATTTGTACCAGTTATTAATGCAATTGTTGGTTATGTTGCAACCGCTGCTGGATGGGTTAATCATTTGGTTGTATTAAATTCAGGTGTAGAACCAGTTTTTGCAAATGCTTGGGTATTAGGTGCATTTACAATCAGTCCAGTTATCTTAATGGTTGCTTTGTTTGCATTAGATTTAGTTCTTTATTATCCATTTGTGAAATTACAAATCAAACAAAATAGTGAAACTGCTGAGAATGTGGGTGTGACAGTTGAGTAGAATACATTTTATTCCACATGTTCACTGGGATCGAGAATGGCTACGTTCAACAGATTCATCAAGAATAAAGCTTGTCTATTTCTTCGATCGTTTAATTGATATGTTAGAGAATGATCCCAAAATGTATTACTTTACTTTTGATGGTCAAACTGCTGCTTTAGAAGACTATCTTGCAATTCAACCGTTTCAAAAAGAGACAATAAAAAAATTAGTAAAAGAACGAAGACTCTTCATTGGTCCTTGGTATGTTCAACCTGATATGATTATTCCTTCAGGTGAAGCATTGGTTAGAAATTTACTCATTGGGTCTCAATATGCATCATCATTAGGTCATTGTATGAATGTTGGGTGGGTTCCTGATGCCTTTGGGCAAAATAAAATTACACCATATTTATTTAAAGAATTGGGCATGAAAGGAATTTATGCTTGGCGTGGATTTGATTATGAAGTCTTAAAGGATTCCTTGTTTATGTGGAAAGGAAATGGGAATGTTAAATTACCTACTGTTCATTTTGCTTTAGGTTATGGTCATTATCGTGGTTTTCCAGAAGAATATGAAAATGTCAAAGCAGATATGCAAGACTTTATACCAAAATTAGAAGCACGTTTTCAGGATCAGGAAGTTTTGTTTATGCTAGGAAGTGATTATGCCTTTCCACGTAAGCACTCTTCTTTAATGATTGAAAAATTAAAGCAAGAAGGTTATGATTGTCAAATGAACAATCCTGAAGATTACCTAGAGACTCTCTTATCAGCTGCTAAACACAATCATCATGTTCTTGAAGAATATCAAGGCGAAGCAAGAAGTGCGACGTTAGGGAGAATTCATGCTGGTATTACCTCAACTCGTATTGATATTAAAAATGCCATGAGATATTATGAGACCCTTATGGCTAAGGTTGTTGAACCAATGATTGCTATTTCACGTTTTCAAGGTGGTCATTGTCATCAGGAATTGGTGAATTATTTTTGGAAAATTATCTTTAAAAATCAATTTCATGATTCTATATATAGTTCATCACCTGAGAGTATTAATCAAACTGTTGAGAATCGTTTATTAAATTTAAGACATGGTTTAAATGAACTTATCTGGATGAATTTTAGATATTTGGCAGAATCAGCAAATCTAAGTTCAGTACAAAAAGATGAAGATATACTTGTATTGTTTAATACTTTGCCATATCAAAGACAGGATTATGCATTTGTAAGCATGATTGTTAAACATAAAGATTTTGTATTAAAGCGTCAAGATGGGACAATTGTTCCGTATCAGATGATGAATGAAGTCATAGCAACGTGTCACGATATTGAGTATTACAATGGTATGGAGAACTTTCATGATTCTGGAGAGGTTTTAGAAGGTACAAAATATAAAATACAAATCAAAATAGATGCATCTATTCTTCCAGCAATGGGATATGAAATCTTAAAAGTTTGTTTTCATCAACAAAATTCTCAAGAAATGATTGGCGATGTTCAAATCTTAGAGAATGGAGCAGAAAACCAATATTTAAAGATGTTTATTCAAAAAGATGGAACAATATCAGTTGAAAATAAGAAAACAAAAGAGGTTTATCATCATTTAAATGCTTTCGTAGAAAAGGGAGATGATGGTGATGAGTATAACTATTCACCATGTGGAAACGATAAAGAAATCAGTATTTATCATAATCAACCAACAATAACATGTATTGAATCTTCTGATATTGAAGTCAAGTATCGTATAGAATACAATGCCAAGGTTCCAGCAAAAGTCGTTAATCATGAACGAGTTCAGGAATTAGAAGCATTAAAAATAATTAGTGATGTTTCATTAAAAGCAAGAAGTCAGACAATTGATTTTACAACAACAATTGAAAATCATTCATGTGATCATATTGTTAGAGTCACTTTTGATGATCTTTACCAATCAGAAGAAAATTGTAGTCAAGATCAGTTTGGAACAATTATTCGTAAAAATATTATCGAAAATCAAAAGAGTTTAGAAGACGGTGCAACTGAATATGTTTTACCAATGTATGCAATGCAGCGCTTTGTTCAATTACATCACCAAAAGTCAATTATGGCACTGATTAGTAAAGGCCCTTTAGAATATGAAATAGAAAATAATCAGAAAATCTGTTTAACTTTATTAAGAAGTGTAGGGAAATTTGGAAAAGCAGACTTGCTAATTAGACCAGGAAGAGCTTCTGGATATCGTATGGATGCTCCATCTTCGCAGTTATTAAATAAGAACATAACGAGTGAATACTCTTTATTCTTTGGCATACAAGCAGATATGTCAAAGATGATACAAGATGCAGAAATGCTAAATACGCCTGTACAAACACGTTATTTAAATGATATAAGTAGACAGAAAAATCAAGGTCTAGATTGGCAGTATAGTGCTATCAGTCTTGATACACGTGTAGAACTTATGGCTTTAAAGAAAGCAGAACATGGACAATATTCAGTTATTCGTATAGTAAATAATCGTGATAATGATGTGGAGAATGTTAGATTTCATGTTCCTTTAACAAAGAAATGTTATTTGAGTGATGTTCAAGAGAAGAAAAAAATAGAACTTGAAAATAAAAATGGTGAAATTATTATCAAAAATATTATGTCAAATACTTTTGTTACTGTTATAATAGAGTAGATGAATTCTACTCTATTTTCTTGTAGAAAGGATGGTAATATATGAGTTTGATTAAGAACTTTCAAAAACATGGTAATCATTTAACTGAATTAGAAATAGAATGCTTTAATAAATTATTAGCATTCCATGATTTAGAACCAAGCCTCACTATTTCTTCTTTAGCAGATACACTTAATGTTTCTACTACAACAATTTTTAGAATGGTTAAGAAATTAAATTATAAAACATTTATGGATTTTCGGTATGATTTATTATATCATCGCAGAGATGAATATGAATATCAAGCACCAACTGAAAGTACCTGTGATTCATTAGAAAAAGAAATTAAAGATACAATGGAAATGTTAAGAAATGTAGATATTAATGATGCAGTTAAAGATATTGTTCAAGCAAAAAGTGTCTTGATTTGTTCTTCAGGGATGAATAAATATGTTGCTAAAATATTAGCTGTTAAATTAAGCTTGTATGGAATTAGAACAATATATCCTGATGATCATTGGTTTCTTTATTTAGAAGCTAATAATTTAACGGCAGAAGATTTTGTTATTGTCCTTTCTAGAGGTGGAACAACAGAGCCTATTCTTGATGTGATGAAGAATGCTAAATTAAGTGGCTGTAAAATCTTGTTAGTCACAGAAACAAGAAATTCACCAATGACACAATTATCTGATTATGTTATGAATGTTTCTGTATCTAAAGACGAAGGTTATGATATTGATTCTCGATTACATATCCATCTTGCTATTGAGTATTTATTAAGAGAATTAATGAATCAATATTTGTATAATAAAAAGTATTTATAGAATTCATGATAGAGTTTTATTTTATGTCAAATATTGTCTTTTTCTGTATTATAACTTAAATATGTAGATTTTATCTAAATGTAAGGGTTTCCATTCGTGGAAACTTTTTTGATTTTGAGAAAACTTTTGAATATAATAAAGGTGAAAAGAGGAGGGGGCATGTCAAGATTTATTATAGAACTGATCAAGCTATCATAAATCAGATAACATTATTCATTCATTTTATGTAAGTCTCTTTTTAAATGAATGACTGAACTAAAAAAGGAGGAAGAAAGTATGCAAGCTTTAAATCGTTTTTTTGAAAAATATTTTATGCCTTTTGCGACGAAACTCAATAGTATTAAAGGGCTAATTGCTATCCGTGATGCATTTATACAGATTTTCCCTCTTACATTTGTGGGGTCAATCGTTGTCTGTATTAATGTTGTATTATTAAGTTCTACAGGTTTTATTGGTCAGTTTCTTGTGAAATTGATTCCTAACTTAGATGATTTCCAAGCTGTTCTTGCACCAGTAGGGAATGGAACAATTAATTTAATGGCTGTCTTTATCGTTTTCTTAATTGCTAGAAATATGGCCAATCAATATAAAGTTGATGGCTTAAAAGCTGGGCTTACAGCTTTGGCATCATTCTTTGTGTTATATCCACCTAAAGTAGAAGGCATGTTAACTGATTCTTATTTAGGAGCAAATGGTATCTTTGTAGCCATTATTGCTGGATTACTAGTTGGTTATGGTTTTAGTAAGTTAACAAAGGTTGACAAACTTCAAATTAAGATGCCTGAACAAGTTCCACCTGAAGTGGCAAAATCATTTATGGTTGCAATTCCTTCGGCTATTCTTATTATATTGACTTCAATTGTTTCTTATTGTATTTCATTAATTGAACCTGCTGGGTTAAATGCATTGGTTTATGCTGCTTTACAAGCACCAATTCAATCTTTAGGAGCTACTCCATTTACACCACTTATCTTAATCTTGATGGCTATGATTTTATGGTCTGTAGGAATTCATGGAACATTTACAGTTTCTCCTATTTATCTAACACTCTATGCATCAATGAATATTGCTAATATTTCTTATGCTGCACAAGCTGGAACAACTGCTGGATCACCATATCCTTATACATGGTTTGCACTTTTTGAAAATTATGGATGTATTGGCGGGACAGGAAATACACTTGCATTGATAGTTGCTATCTTAATTTTATCTCGCAAGAAGGGTTGGAAAAGGGATGATTATACAAAAACAGCTAAGATTGGATTCATACCAGGCTTATTCTGTATTAATGAACCTATTATCTTTGGGCTGCCAATTGTCTTAAATCCAATACTTGTGATTCCATTTATATTAAGTCCAATTGTTTCAATGGGTTTAGGTGCATTAATGATTTCAACAGGATTTGTATTGCCAGGTACATTAGATGTTGGCTGGACAACTCCACAACCTATTAAAGCTTTCTTATCAGCTTCAGGTTCATGGGAAACGGCAGTATCAGTCTGTCTTGTCTTTGTCATATGTGTATTGATCTATTTACCATTTGTTGCAATGGCTAATAAGCAACAAACACAACAATCGTAAAGGAGAAGAGTTATGAGTCAATTTCCAAAAGATTTTTTATGGGGTGGTGCTACAGCCGCTAATCAGTTAGAAGGAGCATATAATGAAGGTGGTAA
>ERZ839767.5602-NODE-5602-length-11050-cov-8.031105_pt1 | contig 11050 bp, 9 predicted proteins | sample MGYA00519879_ERZ839767 | MGnify/ENA primary metagenome ERZ839767 (study PRJEB31850, sample SAMEA3708852) | human gut metagenome | biome: human gut; feature: human-associated habitat; material: faeces | place: China | collected 2014 ...
AAAAGCTGGAAGCCGCATAGGCGTTTACATCGTCCGGGTGCTGGCCGAACTGCCCCGCCAGATACATCTTGACCAGTGCGCTGGAATCGCTGGCATAATCCGGGAAGGTGATCTTCTGCACCGGCACGCCCTGCGCGGCAAGGTGCTCTGCCAAGAGCTTTGCCTGTGTGGCTTTGCCGCTGCCGTCCAGCCCTTCCAGAACGATGAGTTTTCCCTTGCTCATACGACGGCACCTTCTTTAATGGCAGCATATTTTGCGCGCACCTCAGCGGTCTTGCCGCAGCACATCTTGCCCTCCGGGCAGGCGCCGCACAAGCAGGCAGGGCCGGCCTTGGCAAAGATATGGGGTGCCACCGGGTAAACCAGCGCGAACATTTTTTCAGCCAGTTCCCGGATCTCCCACTGGGCGCGGTTGCAGCAGCGCAGCTGGAAGAAGTTCATCAGGCTGCGGGCGTTCATAGTGACCACCATTTTGGTCTCGCAGGCGTTGGGCAGCACAAAGCGGGCATCCTCGTTGGCCTGCTTGGAAGCCTTGGCGCGTGCCTGCTTTTCCGGCATTCCCTCGGCCATCAAGCGGGCGGTGTGCCCCTCCTCCAGCTTATGGGCAAGGTCGAGGTAACGCTGAGCGTCCTCTTCCATGCCGGCAAGGAAAGCCGCCTTTGCTTCCGGGATAGCCTCGATCTCCGGGGGCGTCACATAGCGGAAATCATCCAGACGCACATAGCGCTGGCTCTGCACGCTGAAGGATGCGATGCGGTGCCGGGTGATCTGGGCAAGCAGAGTGCGGCTGACTCCCTCGATGCCAAAGGTAAAGCTGGCGTGCTCGATGGGGCTGGCATGGCCAAGGTCGCTGAGCATGGTCAGGAATTTTGCAGTTTTTTCCTCGTCCAGCCCATCCAGAAGGTCGGTGATGTGGGCGTCGGAGTAGCAGAGCTTTGCGGCAGCAGCCACCACCTTTTCCGGTTCCGGGGTGTGGGCGATCAAACGAACAGTCATCATAGGGTCATTCTTCCTCCGTAATTTTGGTCAGGGGCGCAAAATTGGCCATCGTTTTCTTGATGCCCACTTTTTCAAAGTTGATCTCCACGATTTGATCTCCGGCAGCGGGTTTTACCTTCAGCACCGTGCCGCGGCCAAATACCTTGTGCTCCACGATGTCGCCCGGTTCATAGTGCTTTGCACTAGAAACCGCCGGTTTTGCGGCAGAATTTGCTGTAAAGGATGTTTGCTTTACAGCATTTTTTGTCGAATTTCCGTTTGAATATGCAGTTCCAAATCCGCCGCTTCTGGTAGTCGGCTGGGTGGAGCTGTTGCCATAGTGACTGCCAAAACCGGAGGAAGCGGTGCTTCTTCCGCCGTAAGAAGAGCCGAAGCCACGGCCTTCACCGGCGTTATATTCCCGATTCAGGTAGCCGCTGCGGTTGCCCGAACTGTAACCCGAGCCATAACCGCCGCCGTAGCTGCTGCGGCTGTAACCGGATGGACCGGAGTAACCGGATGCCCCGCCGGGCACTGTATCACTGTACTCAGAGCCCCAGCCGCCCATACGGGAACGCTGTTCCAGCACCGGGCTGCGGGACTCCTCGATATATTCCGGCTCGATCTCCCGCAGAAAGCGGCTTGGCTCGTTGCGCTGGGTGCGGCCGTACAGCATCCGGGTGACGCTGTTGGAGATGTACAGTTCCTTTTTGGCGCGAGTGATGCCAACGTAAGCCAGACGGCGTTCCTCTTCCAGATCTGCTTCGGAATACTTGCTCATCTCGCTGGGGAAAACGCCCTCCTCCATGCCGATGAGGAACACATAAGGGAACTCCAGACCCTTGGCAGAGTGGATGGTCATCAGCACCACCTGATCGTTACTCTCGTTATAGCTGTCGATATCGCTGATGAGGGCGATATCCTCCAGATAGCCCTCCAACGTGGCTTCCTCGCCGTGCTGGTCGCAGTAGTTTTTGACGTTGTTCACCAGCTGGCCAAGGTTCTGCAGCCGGTCGGCGGCATCCTCGTGCCCCTTGGCGGCGTCTGCTTCCAGCATGGCCTTGTAGCCGGTCAGTTCAATGACATCCGAGGCAAACTCGTCCAGCGTGCGGGTAGCAAGAGAATCCTGCAGGCGCTGGTAGATCTGCCAGAACTTGAGCAGCGGCATCACCGCGCGGGAAAGCTTCGCGTACTGGTCTGCATGGCTGATGATATCCAGCATATTGACGCCCTGCTGCCCGGCAAGGTCTGCAATGACGTCAACGGTGGTAGCACCGATCTTGCGGGCGGGCTCGTTGATGATGCGGCGCAGCCGCACATCGTCCCGGGGGTTGGCCACGATGGACATATAAGAGTGGATGTCCTTGACCTCCTTGCGGTCGTTGAAGCGCTGCCCGCCCACGATCTTATGCGGGATGCCCGCGCGGGTGAAGTAGCTTTCGATGGGGGCAGACTGGGCGTTCATGCGGTAGAGAATGGCGTGGTCTGCCAAATGCCCGCCCGCTTTCAGGTGCTGGCCGATGACATCCACGATATGGCTGGCTTCGTCCTGCTCATTCTCGGCGGTATACACCTGCACCTTATCGCCCTCACCATTATCCGTCCACAGAGTCTTGCCCTTGCGCTCGGTGTTGTGCTGGATGACGCAGTTGGCTGCGTTAAGGATATTGGAGGTGGAGCGGTAGTTCTGCTCCAGACGGATGGTCTTGGTACCGGGATAGAGTTTTTCAAAGTTGAGAATGTTCTCAATGGTAGCGCCACGGAAGCGGTAGATGCTCTGGTCGTCGTCGCCCACCACACAGATGTTGCGCTCCGGCCCGGTGAGCAGGCTGACCAGACGGAACTGCGCCACGCTGGTGTCCTGATACTCGTCCACCAGCAGGTAGCGGTACTTGTTCTGGTAGAATTCCCGCACGTCCGGGTGGTCGGCCAGCAGCTGCACGGTCTGGTAGATGAGGTCGTCAAAATCGAACGCGCCAGCCTCTTTCAGCTTTTTCTCGTAAGCTGCGTAGATGCGGGCGGTCTGGGTGCTCTTCACGTCTCTGGCGTGGTCTGCAAGCGCCTGCTCCGGGCTGACCAGCTGATCCTTCCAGCGGCTCATCTGGTTGATGGCGGCCTTGATGGGCAGAAATTTATCGTCGATGCTCAGCTCTTTATATACCGTTTTTATCACACGCTGGGCATCATCGGTGTCGTAGATGGTAAAGCTGCGGGGGTAGCCGATCTCTTCGGCCCAGCGGCGCAGAATGCGCACACAGGCCGAGTGGAAGGTGGAGGCGAACACTTCGTCCCCTTCCTCGCCGCCCAGCATCCGGCGCAGACGCTCTTTCAGCTCCCCTGCTGCCTTGTTGGTAAAGGTAATGGCCATCACGTTCCAGCTGCGCACCGCGTTGCGGCGCAGCATCCCGTCCAGCCAGCTGGGGGCGTCTGTACCGGTCATAATGGCGGTGCGCAGGGCTTTGACGTCCTCCTCGGTCACCGGGCGGGGCGTTTCCTTGGAGCCGTGCGCCGAGCCGAACCGGATAAGGTTGGCGATGCGGTTGACCAGCACGGTGGTCTTGCCGCTGCCGGCACCGGCAAGGATGAGCAGCGGGCCATCCGTGGTAAACACAGCCTGCCGCTGCATATCGTTCAGGCGGCCGAATTGCTTTTCAATGTAAGTATCACGCAGGGTGCAGAATTCCTGCCCGAGAGATGCTGCCATGGTTTCACCTGTTTCCTTCGCTGTTATTCATACCGTATAGTATAACACATTTCAAAAAGGTTGTACACCAAAACTGCATAGAGTTACAGCTGCTTTTCCAGCAGATAGCGGTCGTAGCCGCCGTACATCTCCCGGCGGCAGCGGATGACAAAGCCGGAAGCCTGTGCATTACGCAGGCTGTAGCTGTTGTCCGGGCTGACGGTAGCCCCCAGATGGGTGATCTGTGGCGGCAGCAGCGGCAGAGCCGCTTCCAGCATGGCGCGCTGCAAACCGTTGCCTCGCCAGTCCGGGTGCACTACTGCGCTGTCTGCGTTGGCCCAGTGTTGCCACTGACTTTGCGGCACGCCCAGAAAGGCGGCATAGTTTTCATCGCTCTGCCCGCACAGGCGCAGAATGAGGTACGCGCCCAGCCGCCCCTGTTGCCACGCACCGATACATATCCCGGTGCGCAGATAGCCGGTAATGTTTTCCAGCGTATCCGGCACGAACTGCTCCGGGTGCGGCATGGCGGCGCGCACTTCGTTTTGCAGCGCAAACACTGCCGGAGCTTCGGCAGGGGTGCAGCGCCGCAGGGTGACAGCCTGCCGGGCGGGCTTGCCGCATACTTTTTGCAGAAAATAGTCCATCTGTACTATGCCCTCCAAAATAAAATCGTACTTTTCAGCAGATTCCAGTATAAATGACGCTTTTCTAAATGTCAAATTATGCTATAATAGGAGAGAAGGGGCTGTGGAGGAATCCTCCCTGCCCGTTTGTATGAAGTTCGGGGCGGCTTGCCGCCCGGAAACGGAGGAACCATCCATGAAAGATCCCGCACTGGCATCGTCCAGCCGTCTGGGCGGCGCTGTGATCAGCGACCGTGTTGTTGCAAGCCTGCTGGAGGAGCTGTCCAACGGGCGCTATGCCCAAGCCGACCGTCTGCCCGCCGAGGTAGACCTTGCCACCGAGCTGGGGGTAAGCCGCACCGTGATCCGTGACGCGCTGAGCGAGATGGAGCGCGCCGGTTATGTGGAACGAGTGCGCGGCATTGGCACGGTAGTGAACCGCGCTGTGCTGGGGCTGCGCAGCCGCTTGGACCAGAAGCTGGAGTACTACCCGCTGATCCGCAGCTTTGGCAGCTACCCCCATGCAGACGGCATTCAGGTGATGCTTCTTCATGCAGGCGAGGAGATGGCGCATGCGCTGGCGCTGGAAGTTGGTGAAGAGGTGATCTGCATCAAAAAGCGCATCCTTGCCGATACGACCCCGGTGATCTACTCCATCGACTACCTGCCCCGCAGCCTGTTCGGCAACCGAGACTACACCCGTATCGACCTGACCGGCGACATCTTTGAAATTTTGGAGCAGGAGTGCCACCAGCAGATCTCTTCCAACGTGGCGCACCTGAAGGCCAGCTGCGGCGACGAAGCCATCCGTGCAGCCATGCGGCTTGCCCCGGGCGAGGCCATGCTGCTGCTGGACGAGGTATGTTTCAATCGTTTGTGCAGGCCGGTGATGCGCTCGCTGAGCTACTACACGAACTTTTTTGATTTTTCCATCTTACGCAAACTGCTTTAAACGGAGGTATACTGTCCATGCGTCATCTGATCGATCCTTTGGATCTCACCCAGCAGGAGATCACGCAGCTGCTTGATCTTGCCGACCGTATCTGCGCCGACCCTGCTGCCTATCAGGAGGTTGCCAACCACAAAAAACTGGCCACCTTGTTCTACGAGCCCTCCACCCGCACCCGCCTGTCTTTTGAGGCGGCTATGCTGAACTTGGGCGGCCATGTGCTGGGCTTTCCCAGCGAGAACGTGTCCAGCGCCACCAAGGGTGAGAGCGTAGCCGACACCATCCGGGTGGTGTCCTGCTATGCCGATATCGTTGCCATGCGCCACCCAAAGGAGGGCGCACCGCTGCGTGCTTCCCGCTATTCCAACATTCCGGTGATCAATGCCGGTGACGGCGGCCACCAGCACCCCACCCAGACCCTGACCGACCTGATGACCATCCGCCGCCGCATGGGCAGGCTGGATGATCTGACCATTGGTCTGTGCGGTGATCTGAAGTTTGGCCGCACCGTCCACTCCCTGCTCAAGACCATGGCGCGCTGCAAGAATGTGCGCTTTGTGCTGATCAGCCCGGAGGAACTGCGGGTGCCGGATTATATCATCAACGATGTGCTGGAGGCCAACGGCATCCCCTACAAGGAGACCCGCAGTCTGGAGGAATCCATGCCGGAACTGGACATCCTGTATATGACCCGCGTGCAGAAGGAGCGCTTCTTCAACGAGGAGGACTACATCCGCCTGAAGAACAGCTATGTGCTGACCCGGGAAAAGATGGCACAGGCCAAGCCTACCATGGCGGTGCTGCATCCCCTGCCCCGCGTGAACGAGATCGCGCTGGACGTGGACGATGACCCCCGCGCCGCTTATTTTGAACAGGTGCAGAACGGCGTTTACGTCCGCATGGCACTGATTATGACTCTGCTGGGGCTTGCAGACCCCAAAGCACCGAAGGAGGAGAACTAATATGTTGAATATTGACGAGATCCAGAATGGTATTGTGATTGACCACATCAAGGCAGGCACTGCCGTTGGTCTGATGGATCTACTGGGCATTGCGGGCAACCGTACTGCCAGCGTGGCGCTGATCCAGAACGCACGCAGCAAAAAGACGGCCAGCGGCCGCAAGGACATCATCAAGGTAGAGGGCGATGCCTCCTGGCTGAACCTGGATGTGCTGGCTTATCTGGACCCGAACATCAGCGTGACCATTATTGAAAACGGCAAGGCTGTCCGCAAGGAGCAGCCCAAGCCCCCCAAGCGTCTGGTGAACATTGTGCGGTGCAAGAATCCCCGCTGCATCTCCAGCATTGAAGAGGAGTGCGACCAGATTTTTGAGCTGAGCTCCAACGGCAAGTACCGCTGCATCTACTGCGAGCAGGAATTGCAGGTAAAACCGGAATAAGTTTTTAAATTTTGAATATCGAAACGCCCATGGGCGTTCCGATATTCCATTTTCACGATTCAAATATAAAAAGGACTGCTATACTGGGCAAAACCCATGTAGAGCAGTCCTTTTTTGAACAAAAGAAAACTGACGGGACTCTTTGCAGCGCACGACACTCCGGCCTGCCTACGCCATTCCCATACAGCAAGCAGAGCCGGAATTGCGACGCATCGAGTAACTTTATCGACTGCAACCCCCAAAAGGCCCGCCGCAGAAAGTCCCGTCAGCAGAGGTCTGCGCATCTCTGCGCAACCCAAAAGCAAAGGTAGACAGCCTGCTTACACGCACCGCAGACTGTTTTTCCATCCAGCAACAAAGCTCTTAAAAAGAAGGGTGTTACCCTCCCACCGCAACGTGACAATGTCCGCACGGAAGGCTTCCTTTACCTGCTTTAGTATAGCAGAGTTACGCTTGTGTTGCACAAAAACTGTCATATTCTGACGGTGCAGATGTCATGAATTGTCGGTGGGCACCGCACAGGTAAAGCGGAACCAATTGTCCCGGCAGCTCAGGGTATACTCCGCACCGTGGCGCAGCAGAACATCCCGCACGTTGGAAAGCCCCATGCCGTGGCCGGGCTCCTTGCGTGTGGTGCGGGGCAACTGCCCATCCGGCGGCAGCTCCACATCCCGTTGCACCCGGTTGCGCACCGAGAGAAGGTATTCCTCCCCCGTTTTGCGCACCCGCACATACACCTCCGGTGGGTACGCCTGCGCTGCGGCACAGATGGCGTTATCCAGCAGATTTGCCAGCACGGTGACCATATCCACCCCGCTTAAGGGGAAATTCCGCAAATCACAAAGGTCAAAATACACGCTTACGCCCTGCCGGGCGGCTTCCTCGTATTTGCGGGTCAGGATGGAATCCAGCAGCGGGTTGTGGGTATCCATAATGGTGGTGCTGGCTGCCACAGCCTTATCTACACCGGCAATATAGTTCTGTGCACCAGCCACATCTCCCTGTTCTAGCAAGGCACGCAGCGCACTGATGTGGTTGGTGAACTCATGGGTCAGACGGCGCTGGGCGGTATAGGAATCCAGCAGAGCCGAGGCTCGCTGCTGCTCCAGCTCGGCCTGAAAATGCAGGCTGCGCCGCTGCATGACCTGATCATTGAACATCGCCACGATACACAGATGCACCATGACAGCCACCGTAAGCCCCACTGTCATCCCCATTGTGGCCATGGTGGCCCTTTTGTTGTTATCTGTGAGCATGAGCAGGATGTTCAGCACCACGACCACACCCGGAAAAAAGCTCATGGTCAGCGCCTGCAAAGGCTCCAGCGCATTGTATCTGCGCCACTTGCCCACAAAGAACGATACCCCGGTGCTGACTACCAGATTTGCGAATGACATGATGATCAGACAATCTGCGCGCTGGATGACCTGCTGTAGCTCACATTTCAGCACCCACGATATGACATACCGCACACTGTTTTCAACCAACAGGCACATGGTGCCGTTGATCAGACAGGCGGTAAATTTCTGCCCCGGCGTGCCACCAAACAGCATAACTGTGATGAACAGAAAAAGAAGCGTGTAAACCACTGCCATCGGCGTAAAAAAGCCATGGTTGCGCACGACCGAGAGGGTCATTGTGAGCACGGTTATAATGCAGGACCACACCAGCGGGTGCTTTACCCTGCCCTTGCCAAGGTAAGCATATTCAACCATGATAAAGCCGAGCCATTGGGTCATGCAGACCCAGTGGCCGTACATATACCAGCGCCAGAATTCTTCATTCATCGCCGAACTGCCCCTTCCATTCCAGCCATGCACTGCGGATAGCCGGAAAATCCTGTCGGCTTGCGTTCAGTTCTACCCCGCTGCGCAGCTCCACCTTATAGTTGCGGATGGAACGCACATATTGCAGGTTGACCACATCGCTGCGCCCTACCTGCAAAAAACCGTTTTCGTACAGCATGGCGGGCAGATCAGCGATTTTGCCGTAAAAGGTGCAGATGGGCTGGTGCGGGATATCGCCGTAGACGTTGATCTGCCGCAGATCACTTTCCAGATAATAGATCTGGTCGAGAGGTATCTCGCTGGTGGTACGGTTGTGGCGCACCTCCAGCGTCTTTTTAGGGTCGGTCATGCCGGCAAAGATATCCTCCAGACAGCTGGGCAGCTGGGCGGCAATATCGCGCTTGAGTAGGTAACGGTAGGCGTTGACCGTGTAGCCCTGCGGGGCAAATTCCAGATAAGCCGAGATGTACACCAGCATGATATCCGGGGCGACCTGCCGCAATTGGCGCCCCAGCGCAATGCCGTCGGTCGTTTTCAGGTCTACATCCAGAAACGCCAGCTGGTAGTGCCCCAGCTCTGGGGTGGCCAGCAGCTGCTCGCCGCAGGTGCAGACAGTGCTCTGCACCTGAATTTCCCGGGCGCGGAACCATTCCGAGATGTATTCGTCCATCTGTGCAGCGAACGCCGCATCGTCGTCACAGATAAGAATGTGCATGGGCTGTTTCCTCCTTCTGAATACAAAAAAGCATATAGCAGTGTTCCCCGCCGGGAGAAGCACTGTATATGCTTTTATATTACACTTGTGCCGCCCGTTCGTCAATCAAAGGCGGAACGCACTTGTTAAAAAATCACGCAAGAAATTTGTCGTAAAGGCCAAACGCAAAGATGAACACCACGATGAGCGGCAGCACATAGGTCAGGTAGCCGCGCATCCAGTCCTGCACCTTAAGGCCCTTGCCGGTATTGACCTCTTTTTTGTAGTTCTGCCAGCCCCAGCCGTAGCGGGTAACACAGAACAGCAGATACACCAAGCTGCCCAACGGCAGAAAGAGGTTGCTGACCAGAAAATCCTCTACATCCAGCACAGCACCGCCGAATACCGCAAAGCCATCCCATGCCCACAGGTTATAGCCCAGCACGCAGGGCATGGACAGCAGGATGATGAGCACGAGGTTCACCAGACTGGACTTTTTGCGGCTGCATCCGGTCAGTTCCATGCCGCAGCAGATGATATTTTCAAACACTGCCAGCACGGTGGACGTGGCTGCAAAGGCCATAAACAAAAAGAACAGGCTGCCCCACAGCCGCCCCATGGACATATTGGCAAAGATGTTGGGCAGGGTGATAAAGATCAGGCTGGGGCCGTTGGTCTGGTCCACATGGTAGGTAAAACAAGCCGGGAAGATGATCAGACCGGCGGTAATAGCTACGAAGGTATCCAGCACCACGATGCGGACAGACTCACCCAGCAGAGAGTGCTCCTTGCCGATATAGCTGCCAAAAATGGACATGGCACCGATGCCAAGGCTCAGGGTGAAGAAGGCCTGATTCATAGCGGAGACCAGTGTGTTGACCACGCCCACCTCCTGCATCCGGGCAAAATCCGGCACAAGAAAGAAGGAAAGGCCTTCCTTTGCCCCGGGCATGAACAGGCTGTTGACGGCAAGCACCACCATAATGAGGAGCAGGGCGATCATCATGCCCTTGGTCACACGCTCCAGACCGCTTTGCAGACCCTTGGCGCACACCAGAATGCTCACTACCACCACAAATACCATCCAGAAGGTCATGGTGGCGGGGCTGGCCAGCATTTCGGTAAACTTACCAGCTACCTGCTCGGCGTTGAGCCCCGCCAGCTTACCGGTGGCAGTCATGTAGAAATAGTGCAGCATCCAGCCCGCCACGGTGGTGTAGAACATCATCAGCAAATAGCAGCCGATGAGGGTAAAGTAGCCGTGGATGTGCCACTTCTGCCCCGGCTTTTCCAGTGCCTGATACGCCCGCACCGGGCTTTTGCGGGAGGCGCGTCCCACGGCAAACTCCATGGTCATGATGGGCAGACCCAGAATGACCAGAAAAATCAGGTAGAATAGCACAAAGGCACCACCGCCGCCCTGCCCGGCAATATACGGAAACTTCCATACGTTGCCGATGCCGATGGCGCAGCCCGCAGAAAGCAGAATAAAGCCCAGACGGGATTTCAGAGTTTCTCGTTCCATGATTTGGTAACTCCTTACTTCTGCTTCCGGGGTGCGTTTTTGCCCACAGGGCCGCGGGGACGGCGCTCGGCAGCCTTGGACTGCTGGGCAGCAGAGCGGGTCTGTGCACGACCCTTGACCGCTGCGGCGCGCAGACCGTTCACCTCGGCCTTAGTCAGTTCGCGGTAGGTGCCGGGCTTGAGCATGCCCAGCTTTACCACGCCCTCGGCGTTGCGCTTCAGGCGCACCACCTCAAGACCCACGCTCTCGCACATCCGACGGATCTCGCGGTTCTTGCCCTCTTTCAGGGTCATTTCCATCACGGTGCGGCCGGGCTCATCGGTGACCACGTTGATGGCGCAGGGCATGGTCTTGGTGCCATCGTCCAGCACGACGCCGCTGCTCAGCTTGAGGATGGTGGCTTCATC
>ERZ839767.5605-NODE-5605-length-11042-cov-3.670975_pt1 | contig 11042 bp, 7 predicted proteins | sample MGYA00519879_ERZ839767 | MGnify/ENA primary metagenome ERZ839767 (study PRJEB31850, sample SAMEA3708852) | human gut metagenome | biome: human gut; feature: human-associated habitat; material: faeces | place: China | collected 2014 ...
CTTTACAATTTAATTAAGAAATAGGGTTTTCCCTATTTCTTATTGCTTATTTTATAGATATTATGTTATAATAATTAAGCGTCATGCAGGCGTGGTGGAATGGTAGACACGCTATCTTGAGGGGGTAGTGGACGTACGTCCGTGTGAGTTCAAATCTCATCGCCTGCACCAATATAATTTATAAATATATATAATTTTTTGATATTGCAGCTGTGGTGGAACTGGTAGACACGCTATCTTCAGGCGGTAGTGGATAATATCCATGTGAGTTCGAGTCTCATCAGCTGCACCAAATCTTTAAGAGTTGAAACCAACGATAGAATGTTGGCTTTTTATTTTAAATGAATAATATAGTCATGAGGGATTTTAAAAGGTAAAGTCAAATATGGAAACTCTCTGTGAGTTATGATAAAATAACAAGCAGTGATATTAAAAAATATAAAACTTGATATGGATAAAATAAATTAAGTTTATTTAGGGAGGATTTATATATGAATACTGAGATTATTAAAACGATGAGCATTGAACTTAATATTAGTGAAAAACAAATTGAAAATGTATTGTCTTTATTACAAGAGGGGGCTACTGTTCCTTTTATTGCACGTTATCGTAAAGAAAAGACGGATGGACTTAATGAAGATCAAATTAGAGAGATTTCTAAGGTTTATGAATATCAAATGAATCTTCAACAAAGAAAAGAAGATGTTATTCGTTTGATAGATGAAAAAGGAATGTTGACTGAAGATCTTAGAAATCAAATATTGAAGGCAGAGAAATTAAGTGAAGTTGAAGATTACTATCGACCATTTAAAGAAAAGAAAAAAACAAAAGCTTCTGTTGCAAAAGCTAAAGGATTAGAACCATTTGCTTTAGATATTTTAAAATTATCAAGACAATTTGATTTAGAGGCTGCTGCTCAAAAATATTTAAATGAAGAAGTATTAACCATTGAAGATGCCATCCAAGGGGCTAAAGACATTATTGCAGAACAAATAAGTGATGAACCTCGTTATCGTAAATATACAAAAGATATGATTTATAAAACAGGAATAATAACATCTTCTGTTAAAAAGAAAAACCCTGATGAAGATGGTATCTATGAGATGTATTATGATTATAATGAAAAGGTACAGTATATAGCTTCTCATCGTATTTTGGCTATGAATCGTGCTGAAAAAGAAAAGGTTTTGAATGTTTCAATAACAATTGATGAAGAAAAATTTGAAAACTATATATATAATGGAGTGATGAGAAAACGTGAATCTAATCTAAATGATTTCATTATGATATGTGTAAAAGATGCATTTAAGCGTTTGATTTACCCATCAGTAGAAAGAGAAGTCAGAAGTGAATTGACAGAAAAGGCTCAGGAACAAGCTTTAAAAGTCTTCTCTATTAATTTAGAAAAATTATTATTACAAGCACCTCTAAAAGATCGTTATGTATTAGGAGTAGACCCCGCTTTTAGAACAGGTTGTAAATTAGCAGCCATTGATCCAACTGGAAAGGTTTTAGATATAAATAAAGTTTTTATCACTTTGCCTAAAGCCGATTATACAAAAGATGAAAAAATTCTTCTTTCGATGATTCAAGAATATAAAATTGAAATTATAGCTATTGGAAATGGGACAGCAAGTCGTGAAACTGAAAGTTTTATTGCTGAATTTATTAAGAAGAATGCTTTAAATCTTCAATATGTTATTGTTTCTGAAGCTGGTGCTAGTGTTTATTCAGCGAGCGCAATTGCCAAAGAAGAATTTCCTACATATCAAGTTGAGGAGCGTTCTGCTGTTTCTATTGCTAGGCGACTTCAAGATCCGCTTGCGGAACTTGTCAAGATCGAGCCAAAAGCGATATCTGTTGGTCAATATCAGCATGATATGAATCAGAAGAAACTGGGAGAAAAGCTTGGGGGAGTCGTAGAGAACTGCGTTAATAAAGTCGGCGTTGATTTGAATACGGCGTCTGCGCCGCTTTTATCGTACATTTCGGGAATCAGTTCGGCGATTTCTAAAAATATTGTAGCCTACAGAGAGGAGCACGGAAAGTTTACGAGCAGAAGAGAACTTCTGAAAGTGCCGAAACTTGGGCCGAAAGCGTTTGAACAATGTGCGGGATTTATGAGAATCCGCGACGGAGAGAATCCGCTTGACGGTACGGGCGTCCATCCTGAATCATATGAAGCGGCAAAAGGCCTTTTGCAAAAGCAGGGGTATTCACCGGAAGATGTGGCGGCTCATAATCTGGCGGGATTATCTCTTACGATAAAAGACTATAAAGCGACGGCAGAAGAATTAGGAATCGGCGAGATCACCCTGCGCGATATCGTAAAAGAGTTGGAAAAGCCTGCGCGCGACCCGCGTGACGAGATGCCAAAACCGATTCTTAGAACGGACGTACTGGAAATGAAAGATTTAAAAGAAGGAATGATATTGAAAGGAACGGTGCGAAACGTCATTGATTTCGGCGTGTTTGTGGATATCGGAGTTCATCAGGACGGTCTCGTACATATTTCCCAGATTACAGACCGTTATATCAAACATCCCCTTGAGGCAGTGAGCGTCGGAGACGTTGTGGATGTAAAGGTGATGAGCGTGGATATGAAAAAGAAGAGGATACAGCTTACGATGAGAGGAATTTCCTGAAAAACGAAAAAAGAAAGAAGAAAAAAGATTTGAGAAGACAGCGGGAGGTATAGGAATGGCAAAATACAGACATATTGTCTTTGACGTGGACGGAACACTGATCGATACGAGAGACTGCATATTATATTCATTGCAGGAGATGCTCATGACGGTAAAAGGAGAGCGGTACGAGATAGAAGATCTGAAGTTTGTGCTGGCTAATACATCTGTGAAAAATATGCATCTTCTCGGGGTGGAAGAAGAAAAAATCCCGGGCGCAGTCGAAATGTGGGTGGCAAATGAAGAGAAGAACATCGATATGATCCGCATTTTTGACGGAATAGAAGAACTTCTGGAAAAACTGGAGAAAAAAGGAAGTACGCTTGGTGTCGTAACATCAAGAACACGCGAGGAACTGGAGCTTGTTCTTGATCAGCTTCCGATACGAAAATATTTTTCGATATGCATATGTGCCGATGACACGAAAGAGCATAAACCGTCGGCACAGCCGCTGCTGAAATATATGGAACTGTCAGGAGCGCGGAAAGAAGAAACCGTCTATATCGGAGACAGCGCTTCAGATATGGCATGCGCCCTCAATGCGGGAGTGGATTGTGTTCATGCGGTATGGGGCGAACCGGAAACAGAAGCGGATGCGACTTATCGCGCCGGGAAACCGGAACAACTTGAGGAAATATTTTTATAAAAATTGTTTGACAGAACCGGCTTTCTAAAGAGCGTTTTGTAAATTAGGTTTATTGAATCACAGCGCCGGATTTGTTATGATGATAGAGAAATCAATTTTATTGTAAAGAAGCATGTAAATAAAATAAAGTGGAAAAGAAAAGGAGAAGAATATGAAGATCGGAATCGGAAATGACCATTCAGCATTAGAATTAAAGGCGGAAATCATTAGTTTCCTGAAAGAAAAAGGACATGAAGTAGTAGATTACGGAACAAATTCAAGCGAGAGCTGTGATTATCCGGTCTACGGGGAAATCGTGGCAAGAGCAGTGGCAGCAGGCGAGGTTGAACAGGGAATCCTGATCTGCGGAACAGGTCTTGGAATTTCTCTTGCGGCAAATAAAGTAAAAGGAATCCGCGCCGCGGTTTGCAGCGAGCCGTTTACGGCAAAGATGGCAAGAGTGCACAATAACTGTAATATCCTGGCGTTCGGAGCTCGTGTGGTAGGAGCGGAGCTTGCGAAAATGATCGTAGAGACATGGCTTGACGCTGAGTTTGAAGGAGGACGTCATCAAAGAAGAGTTGACCTGATTACAGCGATTGAGGAGAAATAAACATGCAGTCATATCATCTGACACAATGGGTATTGTTCTTTTTCATTTACAGTTTTATCGGCTGGGTATGGGAATGCTGCTTTGTTTCTGTGCGGAAACGCCGCTGGGTAAACCGCGGATTTATGTACGGGCCGATGCTGCCGATCTATGGATTCGGAGCGCTTGCGGTCTTGATCAGTACGATCAGAGTCAGAGACAGTATTCCGTTGATCTTTTTATTCGGCATGGTTGGAGCAACGCTGTTGGAATACGTTACAGGGGCGGTTATGGAGAGACTTTTCAATGTGAAATACTGGGATTACAGCAATCAGAAATTTAATCTGAACGGATATATTTGTCTTACCTCGTCTTTGGGGTGGGGATTGTTTTCCGTTTTACTTGTTAAGTTTGTTCATGTACCGATCGAGGGAGCGGTGCTGAAGATTCCGACGATTATTGCGGAGGGTATCGCATTTGTGCTGACTGTTGCGGCGGCGGTCGATGTGACGCAGTCGTTTAATGATGCGATGGATCTGAAGCGGATTCTTGCACAGCTTGAAGAAAGCAAAAAACAGATCAGGAAGATACAGGAGAAATTAAAAGTCGCTTCTGAAGAATTTGTGGAAGATTATCGACAGCGCGCAGGTGAGTTTGTGGAAGATTATCGACAGCGCGCAGGTGAGTTTGTAGAAGATTATCGCAGGCGTGTAGAAGAACATGTAGAGGATTACCGCGGACGTGCGGAAGAAATGGCGGAAGATTACAAAAAACTGGCAGAAGAGCATATGGACAGTTACCGTCAGCGCGCAGAAGAAATGGTAGAGGGATACAAAGAAGAGATCAAAGTTCAAAAGAAGAAACGCCGCGAACAAATCAATTCACGCAAAGAAGAATATCTGGCGCGTGTTCATGCAAGGCGCGAAGAGAGACAGCGTCTTCTTGCAAGATTGTCGGAGAGGGCGGAACTGTTGATGAAGGAAGAATTTACATCAAAGGTTGACGAATTGATCGGCGAAGATAAACGGGAAGAATATGCGAAGATCAAGAAAAATATTTCCCGGGAGATGACGAAGATGCACGACAGAACAGACAGAAGCTATATCCGTGCAGCAAGACATTTGAAAGGCAATCCGACGGCTGTGTCAAAAAGATTTTCAGAAGCTCTTGCCGAACTGAGAAAACATATGGATGAGAAGTGATAGCGGAGGGATACCAAAGATGACAAAAAAGCAGCGTGCGTTACAGGTGATCGAGCGGCTGAAAAAAGAATATCCGTCCGCCGGCTGTACGCTTGATTATGATCAGGCATGGAAACTGCTTGTCAGTGTGCGGCTTGCGGCACAGTGTACAGATGCCCGTGTCAATGTAGTGGTGGAAGGGTTATATGAAAAATATCCGACAGTGGAAGCTTTGGCGGAAGCGGATGTAGATGAGATTGAGAAAATTGTGCGTCCGTGCGGTCTTGGCAGAAGCAAGGCGCGCGATATCAGCGGCTGTATGAAGATGATCCGGGATGAGTATGAAGGGAAAGTGCCGGATGATTTTGACGCGCTGATGAAACTTCCGGGAGTCGGAAGAAAAAGCGCAAACCTTATCATGGGTGATGTGTTCGGGAAACCTGCGATTGTGACAGATACGCATTGTATCCGGCTTGTAAACCGGATCGGACTCGTAGATGGGATAAAAGAACCGAAAAAGGTCGAGATGGCATTGTGGAAGATCATTCCTCCTCAGGAGGGAAGCGATTTCTGTCACAGGCTTGTCTTCCACGGGCGGGATGTGTGTACGGCAAGGACAAAGCCGTACTGCGAGAAGTGCTGTCTGGCGGATATTTGCAAGAAAAACGGAGTTTCATAAAAAAGAAAAAGAGGAGGCAGAAAATGAAAAGTTTGAAATTAAGAGATGATTTTTATTGGACAGGTATTATTGACGATCAACTCAGAGTATTTGATATTATCATGTATACGGAATTCGGTACAACTTATAATTCTTATGTGATGAAGGCGGGGGACAAAACAGTTCTTTTCGAGACTGCAAAAGCGAAGTTTTTTGACGAATATTTGGAACATCTTCAAGAAGTGATCGACATTCGGAAAATCGATTATCTTGTTGTAAGTCATACAGAGCCGGATCATGCCGGAAGCGTAGAACGCCTTCTCGATTATAGTCCGCAGATGAAGGTGATCGCTACGGGATGTGCGCTCGGTTTCCTGAAAGAGATCGTAAACCGGGATTTTGTCGGCATTCCGGCAAGGGATAAAGAGAAGATGACGATCGGAAATAAGACGCTTGAGTTTTTGTTTGTTCCGAATCTTCATTGGCCGGATACGATGTACACTTTTATTGAGGAAGAACAGATTCTTGTAACATGTGATTCTTTCGGTGCACATTACTGTCTCCCGGAAGTCGTATCAAGTGAGATTAAAAATGAGGCGGATTATCAAAGTGCTTTGAAATATTATTATGACTGCATTATCGGACCGTTCAAACCTTTTATGCTTAAAGCTCTCGACCGTGTTGAAACAATGGATATTTCCATGATCTGTACGGGGCATGGACCGGTTCTCGTAGGAGATCGGATCAGACAGGTTATGAAGCAATACAGAGAATGGTCGACAGTGGTCAATCCGAATGAGAAAAAAACAGTTATTATCCCGTATGTGAGCGCATATGGCTACACGAAGATGCTTGCGGAAAAAATCGCGGAAGGAGTCAAAGACAGCGGCGATATCGACGTCAGGTCTTATGACATGGTTGAGGCAGACGCAGAGAAAGTGAACGAAGAACTTTTGTTTGCGGACGGAATATTGCTTGGAACTCCTACGATTGTCGGAGAAGCGCTCAAGCCGATATGGGATCTTACACTTGCAATGTTTCCGGCTACTCACGGAGGAAAATATGCCGGCGCATTCGGAAGCTACGGTTGGAGCGGAGAAGGAGTGCCGAATATTACGCAGCGTCTGAAACAACTGAAAATGAAAGTATCGGAAGGATTCCGCGTTCGGTTTAAACCATCGGAAGCGGATCTTGTGAGCGCTTATGAGTACGGATATCAGTTCGGGTGCATCGTGCAGAACAAAGAACCTGTAAAGCCGAAGAAAAAAGGCGCCAGAACGCTTGTGAAATGTCTTGTCTGCGGAGAAATTTTCGATTCTTCGATCGAGATATGTCCGGTGTGCGGAGTCGGAAAAGAGAATTTTATAGAAGTTGAAGCAGAAGAAAGCGCCGTTTTGAATAATACAGAAGAATATTATGTTATCCTCGGAAACGGAACGGCAGGATTTAACGCTGCCAAGGCGATAAGGGAACGTGATAAAACGGGAGCTGTTACGATCATTTCTGATGAAGAGTATCCGGCATACAACCGTCCGATGCTGACAAAGTCGATCGTGGCAGGATTGAGCGCGGATCAGATCGCGATCGTAGATCCGTCATGGTATGAAGAAAACAAAGTGTTCCAAATGTTAGGAAAGAAAGTGGCGTCTGTCGATGTAAATGAAAAAGAAGTGATTCTTGAAAGCGGAGAGAAAGTGCATTTCACGAGACTGATCTATGCACTTGGAAGCGAGTGCTTTATACCTCCGATCGAAGGAAGTTCTTTGCCGGAAGTAGTTGCGATCCGCCGCCTTGCAGATGTGGAAAAACTGGAAAAAATGATGGAACATGCGGCGAAAGCGGTTGTGATCGGAGGCGGTGTGCTTGGTCTGGAAGCTGCCTGGGAACTGAAAAAAGCGGGGATTGATGTACAAGTGTTAGAAGCTGCTCCGATTCTTATGGGACGTCAGCTTGACGAGAACGCTTCGGACATTTTGAGGATGTTCGCCGAAAAGAGCGGTGTGAAGATCAGTACGGGCGTTTCCGTGGAAGCAGTGGAAGGAGACGGACATGTATCGGGAGTCTGCTTGTCTGACGGTCAGGTGATTCCTGCGGAAGTTGTCGTTGTATCGGCGGGAGTGCGTGCAAATACAGCATTGGCTAAGGAGATCGGACTTGATGCGGACCGTGCCGTTAAAGTGAACGAACGGATGGAAACGAGTGTTCCGAACGTATATGCATGCGGTGACTGTGCGGAATTTAACGGGGCAAACTATGCTGTTTGGCCGGAGGCTTCCGAACAGGGACGTATCGCGGGCGCAAATGCGGCAGGGGATCAGATTGAGTATGCGGCGACAGCTCCGACATTGACATTCCATGGGATGAACACGGCTCTTTTCGCAGCCGGAGATAACGGGAAAAATCCGAATCTGCTTTATAAGACGGCAGAATTTAAAGATATGGGAAAAGGAAGATACAGTAAATATTACTTTTTAAACAACCGCCTTGCAGGCGTTATCATGATCGGAGATCTGTCCGATATGGTCAAAATCACGGAGGCATTGGAAAAACATGCCCTGTATAAAGATGTGCTCGGATAGAAAAGAACGCATCACATAAAGCGGCGCCTCCCGGGCAGGAGTGAGTGTCTCGTATAAAACCGTGTCCGGGGGGATTATTTTTATCGAAGGTGCATCTGAAACTGCGTCTTTGCAAAAAAGATGTGCGGGAAAGGAATTCAAAAGAGAAAATATGGTAAACACAATATATGAACTGGCATGGATCTTTTTTATTTATTCATTTATCGGATGGTGCGGCGAGGTCATCGTTGCGGCGGTTAACAGGCACAAGTTTGTCAACAGGGGATTTATCGCGGGACCGCTCTGCCCGATCTACGGAACGGGAGCGGTGGCGGTGGCGGTGTTTTTGCCGGAATTAAAAGAAAATCTGATCTTTCTTTTTATCGGCGGAATGATCGTTACTTCGTTCGTAGAATATATTACGGGAAGGCTGATGGAAAAGATACTGCATAAAAAGTGGTGGGATTATTCAGATCAGAAATTTCATCTGGACGGTTACATTTGTCTGCGGGTATCTGCTTTATGGGGCGTGTGCAGTGTACTGATGATCTACTTCCTGAATCCGTTTTTTTGCGGTCTTGTCAATATGATACCCCGTTTGATCGGAGAAGTGATCTTATGGGTGCTTTTAGGCCTGCTTATTGCGGATGGTCTCGGTTCGGGAATTGCGGTTCTTGAATTGAAAAGAAAGAAAGGTCGGATCGAGCAGATTACGGAAGAGCTGCAGAAAACGTCTAAATTTCTTGAAAACGCTCTGACAAAACGGATCCAGAAAAGACTGGTAAAGGCATTTCCGAATATTGAGACTGAAAAAGATGCTGAACAGGAAGAAAAATTTGCGGAAGGATGCGGATTTTTTAAACTGGCGAGTCTGTTTATCATCGGAGCATTTATCGGGGATATAGTAGAGACGATATTCTGCCTTATTACAACCGGGCGTCTTATGAGCCGCAGCAGTCTTGTGTTTGGTCAGTTCAGTATCGTGTGGGGAATTGCATGTGCGCTTCTGACATGGATTTTATATAGATACCGTGATAAGAGTAATTGGTTTATATTCCTTTTCGGAACAATACTCGGGGGCGCATATGAATACATATGCAGTGTTTTTACGGAGATTGCCTTTGGAACAGTGTTCTGGGATTATAGTAAGATCCCGTTTAATCTGGGAGGAAGAATTAACCTGTTGTATTGTTTCTTCTGGGGATTTGCCGCCGTTATCTGGATGAAAGCGGTTTACCCGTTTTTGTCAAGACAGATCGAACGATTGCCGAAAAAGGCGGGACGTATCATCTGCTCCTTGCTGCTTGTTGTTCTGACGGCGGATATGGCGCTGTCATTTGCCGCTTTGGCGCGTTACGGAGAACGTCAGGAAGGAAAAGAAGGAAACGGGATTATCGCTGAAAAGTTAGATGAGTATTTCCCGGATCAGTTTATCGAGAAACGGTATGAAAATCTGAAAATAGCGAAATAAATAAAACAGATAAAACAAAAAACCGGAATGTGCCTTTTGGCGCTTCCGGTTTTTGCTGATGTGCGGCCCTTCGCCGGGAAATTATGATTTGGAATTCAGAGACTGCAGTTCGCGAAGAAAGTCCAGATCATCTTGCCTCAATTTTATGTTTGTAACATAATTTTTATCGGAAGGCGATGTGACGCTGATTTCGATCACTGTGCCTTCTTCCAAAGCGTTATGAGACACCGCGTTCAAAAAAGAAGGAAATTTCGGGTGATTTTTACGAAAAGTTTCCAGATGTTTTTTTAAAGCTTGTAAACGTGCGATTTGTGATAAATTCAAGTAACACAACTCCTTTTTGGTTATTCGGAATATTTTCCTTTATATGATTTCGATTTGTGAAAATCTATTTAATCTTATAACAAAGATTCAATAAAAAAGCAAATAAAAAAATAAAATAAAAAAAGTAAAAAAGTTCTTGCAATTATCTTTATCATGTGGTAGTATACTACTTGTGTCAGAGATGACGCGGGTGTAGTTCAATGGTAGAACACCAGCCTTCCAAGCTGGATACGTGGGTTCGATTCCCATCACCCGCTCTATTTTTTTATCGTAACAGTTCAGCCGGTTTCAGCCGTTGTGGTTGGACTGTTTTTTTGTAACGGCGAAGAGCCGAATCCCGGACTTGCCTGGGAACTTGACGGCTGCTTGCGATTCCGGAACGCATCTTTTATCGCTTCCGGTGATTATCCGAAAGAAGATGTGAAAAGCCTGTGCTATACAGGCTTTTCTGTGCTATACTGTAGTTTACAATAGAAAAAACGGGAGGCGGATCATGCGGGGTGATGTTACTGACAGCGGTATTATGCGTGTGCTTTCAAAGATTTGCGATATCGTGTGTCTGAATGTTTTGTGGCTTGTTTGCTCACTGCCGATCATTACGATCGGAGCATCGACAACAGCGTTGTATACAGTAATGCTGAAACTTGTAAAAAATGAAGAAGGTTATATATTTAAAGGGTTTCTTCATGCATTTAAGTTGAATTTTAAGCAAAGTACAATCATATGGCTTATATTGCTTTTGTGCGGAGGCGTTTGTTTTGTTGATTACAGAATATCGGAAATGATGCCGGGGACACTGGGAATGGTGTTTAAAAGTGTTTTTTTACTGCTTGCATTTTTTTTGATTTCAGTAACGATTTATTCATTTGCGCTGACTGCAAGATATGAAAATACGATAGGGGCTACGCTGAAAAATGCGCTCCTTTTAACGGTGGCAAAATTACCTTATACA
>ERZ839767.5615-NODE-5615-length-11020-cov-2.636753_pt1 | contig 11020 bp, 9 predicted proteins | sample MGYA00519879_ERZ839767 | MGnify/ENA primary metagenome ERZ839767 (study PRJEB31850, sample SAMEA3708852) | human gut metagenome | biome: human gut; feature: human-associated habitat; material: faeces | place: China | collected 2014 ...
GAATCTCCGCATATAAAAAGTAATCCGAACGCCCTTTGACGTTCAACATATTATGATTGATCTTCATTACCGGATCCCACATATAGGCAATACATAAGATTTGCAATAATGGTACAGCCGGCAACCATTTATCCGTCAGCAACAAACGCACCAAAGGTTCCGCCAATGCACAAAGACCTATCATCACAGGAAAAATAAAAAAACAAGCCATCCGCATATACTTCAAAAACATTCCATATAACTGTTCATGATCATCCTGCAACCGGCATTGGATCGGATAAATCGCACGTACTATCACATTGGTGAGATTCGTCGACGGAAATTGGGCAAGTGTAAAAGCACGATTATAAAATCCCAACTCTCCGGCAGAAAACTTTAAACCGATGATCATTGTATACAAATTAGTATAAATCGTATGTAATAATGAAGACAGCAGAAGTTTGGAACCAAACGAAAATAACTGCTTAAAAGATTTGACCGAAAAACGGAAAGAAGGCATCCAACCGGAAAAAAACCAGACAAAAAGAACACGAAGCAAATTATTCAAAAGAGATTGCCAGACAAGTGCCCAGGCTCCACAACCTTTACAAGCCATGATAACCCCAACAACTCCACTGATCACAACAGCAGTCAATGACGCCATTGCCAATCTTTTAAAATCAAGTGCAATGGTTAGTTTAGCCTGTTGAACAATTCCAAATGAATTAATAATAAGGATTATACCAAATATCTTTGTAATGCTCTCCAGTTCTTCTTCATGATAAAAGCCAGCAATCGCAGGAGAAAAAAGATATAACAATAAATACAAAAAAACAGATATAACAATATTAAAGAAAAATACGGTACTATAATCAACATCCGCTTTATCTTTCTTCTGGATCAAGGCATTGGCAAAGCCACTATCAATGAATGTTTGGGCTATCGCCATGAATATACTCAGCATCGCTATTAAACCATAATCAGAGGGCAATAACAATCTGGCAATTATAAGACTTAGTAGAAATTGTATGCCTTGAACAGAAAAGCGCTCTACTGCACTCCAAAACACACTTTTGGTTGCTTGTTGTTTAATAGACATTTGTATATATGATCAATATTAATTATGATTTTGCTCAATAAATCTCTCCCACCATAAAGCCAACGTATACAAATTGAAATATTGAATAGCTTTACTTTGCTTATACCAGAACCAATTTCCGTTTTCATTGACGTCCTGGTCGTATTGCTTTATAAAACGATCTACTGCATCCCGTTTCAGAAAATCACGGGTTACAGACGAAGCCATTATGAAGTCCGCAATCCGTGCCCTTTGCTTATCATTTTTAAAGAAGAGTGGCATCGGTGCGAAGCCTCCCTGTTTCTTTTTTGATGTGATAACTTCCGGCAGCATTTGTTTATAATGATATTTCAATAAATATTTAGCCGTAGCATGTCCCTTCGCTATATCAATAACATTTCTCCCTTTACATTTATAATATACCGGCAATTGTTGCAGGAAATTATAAATATCTGAATCCATATAAGGAAAAGCCATCGAATTATCAAACATATCAGCCATCCTGGATGCTTTGAACAAAATCACCTGATTAATGATTTTTTCTACATCCGTTTTATAAGCATGCTGAAGATATAAATGTTCAAAACTCCGCAAATCGGATGTCATTCTTTCCCCGGAACGGATCAAAGAACGATCCTGTAACATCGTTTTCAAACGGAAATCCGGGAAACCGAACAAATCTCCTTTCAGAATACTCAGGATTTTATCCAGATGAAAACGGATCCTATATAAACTATTATTTTTATCAAATCCCGGTTGACTTAACAAACGGTATATTAAACCGAATACAGGAGCAACCTTATATTTCGATATCAAATAATGTAATGCTATTTCACGCCCGGATGTTCCAAAATACTGATCGCTACCATCTCCACCCAAAATAACATCCGGCTTGTTATGTCCTATAAGCTTCATTACGGTATAATTGACCATCAATCCCCCTTCTACAAAAGGATCACCTAGAAAATCCACAATATCAGGTAGTGCTGTTATTTCACTTCCGTCAATTTCATATTCCGTATGGATCGTACCGAAGGTTTCTGACATACATCTGGCAAGTGGTAATTCAGTCCAGGTATCTCCCTTGAAACCAATAGAATAAGAATGAATATATCCTGAATATATTTTACGTAAAGCAACCAGATTACACCCGGAATCATAACCTCCACTTAATAAAATACCTATAGTCGAGTTTTTTCCAATTCTTTTTTTTATCGCTTCAATATGTAAAGTTCCATATTGCTCAGCTAATTCGTCCAAACTTTTATCATTTTGAACAGGAAGTATATAATCAGTCGGATATAGCTGTCTGGTTATAGATTGTCCATTCCGGTATACCAACATTTCTCCGGCACCCAGTTTGTTGACCCCTTTTAAGGAAGAAGAAGGAGTCGATATATATCCGATAGAAAGAAAATCTGCTAACGCCTGACAGTCCGGTTCAGTAATAAACCCATCTGTCTTTTGCAGTAAGGCCAAAGAAGATGCAAAAAAGAAATTATTATAATAAACCGGTTTATTTGTACCGTGATGATCACGAACGATTATTATCTGTTCAGAATCAAACACTATAAAAGTAAAAGAACCGTCTAAATAAGAAAAGCCACTATCCCCCGATCGTTCATACATTTCTGCAATTATAGCTGCATCAGACAGATTTTCCACATTCATCTCTGATTTTCTATTATACAAGACTCCCCAGAAATAGACTTTAGTCCTATCATTTACACATACAGATGATACTTGATCATAAGTAATCTGATCGCCTCTATTCCATGCTAACTTATCAGGAAAAGGCTTATCATTCTTAAACTTTCCAATAAACATCATTCTCTTATTTTTTATTATCTAGGCCATGAGAAGTATGAATAAATTTCTTATTAGCACCTTTCAGGCGAAAAAGATTACAGAACATCAATAAAAAAGAATACGGCAATTCAAACAAAGCAATAATCAATCGTTTATTAAGTAGCGAAGATGGAATAGCCAGCAATAAAGCCAGAATCAGAAAGAAAAACAATATCCACCATTTAATGGACAGCCCTCCGGCTATAAACGCTAAGCATAGAGAGATAACGAAAGTCATACCCAAAAGAAGTATCCGGGGAATACTCATCTGCTGAAAAACCTTATCACAGAAATCCCAGTTACCTTTTAATAAAGCGGCCGGTACATCTCCTATAAATCTTCCTAAATAATGAATTTGTGCGGAAAGCCATCGACGTCGTTGGTTTGAAAAGTTTGCATGGCTTTGAACCTTTTCATCTAAAACGTCAACATCCGAGAGGTAATAAATTCTTTTGCCCTCCTTTATCAGAGATAGTTCTAAAGCACGGTCAAAACCGCCAACAGCATCTATAGACAACATTATTTTTTTAAATAAAGTATAGTCAAAAGCCATGCCCGAGCCTATCAACGCAGCCGATAAACCGACATTAGCATGCCCTAATCTAAAGATACTATTATTAATCTCTTCGCTGACAGCATCCAGAATAGATAAGTTTGTGTTCAGGTTCTTGGCCATTCGATGTGCCTGAACAATCTGAACCTTGGGTTCTGAGAATGCATCATTGATTTTCTGCAAAAAGTCAGGATATATTATATTGTCTGCATCTAATACAATGGCAGTATCATAATCATCACCGAGTTGTTCCATTGCATAATTTAAGGCTTTAGCCTTTGTACTATTCTGAAAATAGACTTTTATCAACCTGATAGGTAACTTTGACAAAACTTCATTTGTTTCATCCTTCATTCGATCTGAAATAGCTACAACTTCATATTTATCAGCAGGATAATCCTGACTCATACAAGATTGTATGCACTCCATAATCACCAGATCCTCTTTATAGGCAGGTATTAATATTGCTATTCGCTTTATTTTATCCATATTCTTTTTGAGTAAGTTTCTCTGTTTATTACGGGAAAACAAACTAAAAAACAACAAATAGATAATATTGATAGCAAAACAGACAAATAAGATTTTCTCTCCCCAGTACAGTAATATCATATTTAATAATTTTACAAAAACATAAATGCTACAAAAATAATAAAAACACTACAACAAAAAGCAAAAAGTGCTTATTTTTCAACAAGAGTTTAAAATAAATTATTCTTCCAAGTTATTATTACAAAACTTTACTACATTTGCAAATATTAAAATTTACATTCTATATTATGGAATATTTTCACATTATACTTATATGCCTGTTTTGGTTCGGTATCTCTATAGTCTTCTATATCTATTTGGGATACATACAAGACGCCTTTTTCCTAAAAGTTTTTTGTATTAGACACAATAAAAACACATTGAAAATCATAGCTTACCACTATTTATCTCTATTTTTGTAAAAAAAAGAAAATGAATCTTATTTTAAAAATAGATATTCTACTGTTTGTTATCACTGTACTATTCACAGGATACAATCTTTTTTTCACTTTGGCCTCTTTTGTCAAAAGAAAAAAAGGAAAGACAGACCATGTTAAAACACAAAGCATTGTAGTTATCTTTGCTGCCTATAAGGAAGACCGGGTAATAAAAGAATCTGTTGAAAGTTTTATGAAGCAAGATTATCCCCGGGATAAATTTCAGGTAGTAGTGGTCTCTGATCATATGGAGGAGGCAACCAATCTCGCTTTGGGGCAATTGCCAATAACTCTTTTTACTCCTGACTTTCAAGAAAGTATGAAGCATAAATCCATATCTTATGCATTAGATCACTTGGAAGGATTTGACCGGGTTATTATTATGGACGCCGATAATATTACCGACACAGACTTCCTGGCCCGCATAAACCAAGCCACACAAACAGTTAAAGTATTGCAGGCCCACAGAACCCGGAAAAATGAAAACACATCCGTTGCCGTGTGGGATGGCATTTCAGAAGAGATAAATAATACTATATTCAGAAAAGGACGTGTGAACGTCGGACTATCATCAGCTTTGATCGGCTCCGGAATGGTTTTTGATTTTGAATGGCTGAAACAACATATGCATGAGTGCAAAACCTTTGCGGAAGACAAAGAACTGGAAGCCATCCTGGCCAGAGACAACATATTCGTAGATTATAGTGATGATATATATGTATATGATGAGAAGACCGCCAGACAAGACATTCTGATCAGACAACGATCAAGATGGTTCCATGCTCAGATTCTTGCATTTTCCCTGATAACAAAGGATTTTAATATAAGGAAGATAAATCTGTCATATATTGACAAGGTCATCCAATGGATCCCTTTCCCCAGACCAGTCCGTTTTTTGCTGATATTCCTGATGATACTCTTCTGGTCTGTCGTATCGTTTTCCGTTGCAATTAAATGGTATTACCTGCTAATCATCAAAATAGGAACATATCTCTTAGCAATACCCCGGAATATGTACACCCAAGACTTTTTCGTCAGCATAACAAAACTACCATCAATGATGATAGCACTGTTACGCAGTTACACGGCTTCGATTTGCCGCGTAAAAAAGAAAGACATGAGTTTCAACAATACACCGCATCATATCACTAAAAAGAATAATCATGAATAAAAAAGTCTCCATAATAACTGTTAATTATAACGGGGTCACAGATACATGTGAAATGATTGAATCATTAAAACGGCATGAAAATTATCCTTACGAACTGATTGTTGTGGATAACGGTTCAGCCAGTCTGAATGATTACACTTTGTTAAAAGAAAAATATCCTGATGCAAAAGTAATACGAAACGATATAAACCTCGGATTTGCAGAAGGAAATAACATCGGCGTCAAACAGGCAACCGGTGATTACTTGTTTTTCCTGAATAACGATACGATCATTACCCGCCCTATTCTTGAGATACTGGTAAAACGGCTGGATAGTGATGAAAAAATAGGATGTGTCTCCCCTAAAACGACTTTCTGGCCGCAAAACAATAAACTGCAATATGCAGGAGCCACTCCAATGAGTTACATAACACTCCGTAACGAATTCATCGGCTACTCACAGGAAGACGACGGAAGGTTTGATGTCCCGCAGGAAACAGCCTTTGCCAATGGAGCAGCCATGATGATCCGGACGGCTGATATTCAAAAGTTCGGTTATATGAGCGAATACTATTTTTTGTATTATGAGGAACTGGATTGGTGTACCTTCATGCATAAAGCCGGATTTAGTATCTGGTATGAACCTCAGGCAGTCGTCGGACATAAAGAAAGTGCCAGTGTCGGTCTGCAAAGTCCGTTACAAGTATATTTTCATACCCGCAATCGCCTGATATTTGCCCAAAGAACATTGTCTGACCCATTTGAAAGGAAATGTTCATATCTATATCAGCTTTTTGTTGCTTTACCTAAGCACTTTCTGACTTATTTATGCAAAGGAAAATTCAAGCTGATACTTCCTTTGCTTAAAGGAGGAATAGACGGAATCTCTTTTATCAGATAAATAAATATAAAACCATGCAAGAAGTATTTTACACTGTAATCGAATGGCTATTTTGGATCGGTATCTTTATAGTCTTCTATACCTATCTGGGATACGGTATATTATTATATGTATTAGTAAAAGTAAAAGAACTCTTCAAAAAACCCATAAGCATAGGATTGCCTGAGCCTCTTCCTGAAGTTACCCTCTTCATTGCGGCATACAATGAAGAAGATATCGTTGCTTCCAAGATGGAGAACAGTCATGCCCTCGCCTATCCGACCGATAAACTGAAAATCGTTTGGGTTACAGACGGGTCGAACGACCGTACGAATGAACTCCTGAAGCAATATCCGGAAGTAACCGTGCTTTTCCAACCGCAACGCAAAGGGAAAACAGCCGCCCTGAACCGAGGTATACAATATATAACAACGCCCTACGTCATCTTTACGGATGCAAATACCATGCTTAATAAAGAAGCCGTGCATGAAATTATCCGCCAATTCTCCAATCCGGAGGTCGGATGCGTAGCCGGAGAAAAAAGAGTGGAAACAAACACTGCCCGGGGAGCTACGGCGGGAGAAGGTATTTACTGGAAATACGAATCAGCCCTGAAAGCATTAGACTACCGGTTGTATTCGGCAGTCGGAGCAGCAGGAGAGTTATTTGCCGTACGGACGGAGTTATTCGAACAAATGCCGTCAGACACCCTGCTTGACGACTTCATTCTTTCATTACGTATTGCACAAAAAGGATATAAAATAGCCTATTGTAAAGAAGCCTACGCTACCGAAACCGCTTCCCTCAATATGAAAGAAGAAGAAAAACGCAAAATACGCATTGCTGCCGGAGGACTGCAATCGGTCTGGCGTCTGCGAAACCTGTTCAACATCTTCCGTTATGGTATGCTTAGTTTTCAATTTGTGAGCCATCGTGTCTTACGATGGACCATTACGCCGGTCATGTTATTTCTTTTAATACCATTAAATATAATATTAGCCTGTTATGGAGGGTTTACTTATATATTTTTACTACTTTTACAAGTTGCATTCTATATAATGGCTTATGCCGGTTATATGATGGAACAGAAAAATGTTCGAAACAAGTTGTTTTTTATCCCCTACTACTTCTCTTTCATGAATATAAATGTGATAAGAGGTTTTTTCTATTTAGCTGGAAATAAAGGGAATGGAGCATGGGAGAAAGCAAAAAGAATTCAATAAAAAAAATAATTCTAAAATGTAACAAGGAAAACGCCTGTAAATTCAAACATTATTAATATTTTTGCGTACGCATAGTGATTGAATATCAAGAAAAGTTTAAATTTGATATGGATAATTTAGCAGCAGGATATACAGTATTGATCGTTGACGATGTACCAACCAACGTCATGTTAGTACAAGCTATATTAAAAAAAGAAGGCTACAGGCTATTAACCTGTGACAGCGGAGCCAAGGCTTTACGTCTGGCACATGACAAGCACCCTAATCTCATACTATTAGATATCATGATGCCGGAGATGGATGGATACGAAGTATTACAGCATCTTAAAAGTAATCCGGACACAAACGATATACCTGTTATTATCATGTCGGCCCTGAGTGATATGCAGAGTATAGTAAAAGGTTACCAGCTCGGAGCAACAGAATATGTGACGAAACCGTTCCAGAGAGAGGAATTGGTTAAGCGCGTAGCTCACCGTTTCGAGTTATTCAGCATTAAACGAATTAAGCAGGAACTGGAAAACACCATAGAATCCCGTGACACCCTTTATTCCGTTATCGCCCATGATCTGCGTTCGCCACTAGGTTCTCTGAAAATGATGAACAATGCGATCCTTATGATGGTAGATAAGGACCAGGTAAGTCCGGAAGTATTTGAAATGCTCCAGATGATGAACAAGACGTCGGAAGAAATCTTCCTGCTGTTGGATAATTTGCTTAAGTGGGCTAAAAACCGTCTGAAGAAACAAAACGTATATAAACAGGAAACTGATATAAACAGCCTGGTTTCAAGCACAGCAGAAATATATATCCCGATGGCAACTCAAAAAGGACTGACTATCCAATTACAGGACATGGACAAAGAATTATCCGGTTTTGTTGATATAGACATGATCAAAACAGTTGTCAGGAACCTTATTTCAAATGCTATTAAGTTCAGCTTTGAAGGCGGAACCATTACTATCGGTTCCAAGATAGAAGGAGACCATGTTGTTATCAGCGTCAAAGACTCCGGCAAGGGGATAAAGAAAGAAGACCAGGAAAAGCTGTTAAAACAGAATACTCACTTCACATCCTACGGAACGAATAATGAAAAAGGTTCCGGATTAGGTTTGATGCTTTGCAAAGACTTTGTTGAACAGCATGACGGAAAGCTCTGGTTCGAGTCGGAAGAAGGTAAAGGTTCCACATTCTTCGCATCCCTGAAAGCGTTGAGTAAAGAATAAAAAGAAACTATATAATGAAAAAGGGAAGGTTCGTCACCTTCCCTTTTTCATTATAACCCGATTCAAATCTGAAGCGAACCGCTTATATTCAATATCCGGTATGGTTTCTCCGGAGGAAAGAACAACTAACGAATGATCCGGATATCCATTTCTGTAAGCCGGATGGGTATGAGGAAACGGATTTTCTACAAACCCATGTAACTGATAAAAATGCAGGCGGGCAGCAGAGACTTTATCCGTAACAGGGTCTATTTCTAATAATACACGCCCGCTTTCCTGCTCTATCAGATTCTTCAGAATCAAACCTCCCAGACCTTTCCCACGCTCATTCGGATGGATTGCAAAATGTTCCACATACGTATAACTATCAAATCTCCAATAAGCGATAAAGCCCAATAAAAGATCATTGACCGGATCAATATAACAATCCAGATGATACCGGCTGTCTGAAAACGCGTCCTGTTGCTGCTCCACAGTTCGTTGTTCATAGATTGGGAAACTTATATCATATATGTTTCTAAAAGCAGTATACCACGGATGATCCGTTGCTGTCAATCTTATAATCTCCATCTTGTTTTTGTGTTCTTAAACGGATACAAAGATAAAAACTAATGCTTTCTAACCTGCAAGCAATTGTATTCAAATATAAACATACAACCTTTATACTGTTTCATTACTATGAAACAAATGTTTCTCCCTAATGAAACAAGTGTTCCACTAGGGAGAAACAGATTTTACTTAGTATGTATTTTCCAGAGGTCACTGCATCCGTCGGATACCAATAGCCTTATTATACTGGGCCAATGATGCTTTTTGCTGGTACCAGGTCTGGATCAGGCTGCTATAAGACTGTATCCATGACAACTGGGCAGAAAGGACATCGACAATAGGAAGCTTACCTTCGTTGTAACTGAATGTATTCAGATCCAGATTCTCTTCTGCTATCTTACAAGCCTCTTCAGCGACATCGATCTGTTTAGTATTCTCTGTCAGGCTTGTCCATGCATTAGCCACTTCCTGAGTGATCTGGTCGCGGGTATTATCCATTGCATACTCTTTACTGCGCAGCACGGCTTTTTGGGAATTTACTTCCTTGAAACGGGCACCCCAACGGAACAAAGGAATCTTTAAAGATGCAAAGACAGCCGGTGTCCATAAGTTATCGGAGCCTTTTACGTTCAACATAGGAGTTCCCCATGTGCCCTGAAAACCGACAGACAGGGTCGGATTATATTTTGCTTTTGATAGGTTGATCTGTCTTTTCTGATACTCGATGTTCAGTTTGGAGATCAGATAGTCCGGCCGGTTTTCCAGTGCTGCCGATTCACCGACCTGCATAGGCAATGGCAAAACCATCGTAATAGAGTCTGTGATCGTTATCGGCTCCATTGGAGGGACACCCATCAGGACATTCAGATTCTGCAATGCAATCTGATAATCCTTATAAGCGGCACTTTTATTCAACTCGGCTTCCTTTAAACGGGCCTGTACCTGCAACAGGTCGGTCTTGCTGATCTGTCCGTCCTGAAAACGGAGAGTCAGCACGTTTGCCAGTTCCTGTACAATATCGACATACTGTGTCATTACAGCGTACATGCCTTTACGGGCAGCAACAGACCAATAGTTCATGTCGGCAGCATAAACGATGTTATCGGTCGTCAGCTCTTCGGCCTCGGTAGCGATCTGGCCCTGGATTTCGGCAGCCTTATAATTGTTGTAAATTTGTCCGCCGGCGTAAATAGGCTGGCTTACTGTGGCACCAAGACTATACGTATTATGGTCCATTTCGATACCGGGTATGCCATCTCCCATTCCCAATTCGTATTTATTTATACGGTATTGATAACTTCCTGAGAAATCCACAGCCGGGAAGAATGCTGTTTTAGCAGCTTTGATAGCATGCTGCATTGCAATCCGTTCTTCCGAACTTTGCTTGATCTGACGGCTGTATTCAAGTACTTTTTCTTTGTATTCGGCTGCCGTAATGGGCTGAACCTGTGCTTTCGCAGACAGGGCACCCAGTAACATACAACCTATTATCAGTTTACTTTTCATATCTTATTCCGATTTAATCTTAAAGAATATACAATAGGTCACCGGAAGCACGAAGATGGTCAG
>ERZ839767.5619-NODE-5619-length-11013-cov-2.419967_pt1 | contig 11013 bp, 8 predicted proteins | sample MGYA00519879_ERZ839767 | MGnify/ENA primary metagenome ERZ839767 (study PRJEB31850, sample SAMEA3708852) | human gut metagenome | biome: human gut; feature: human-associated habitat; material: faeces | place: China | collected 2014 ...
GACCTACATCGAGAAATACCCACAACTGAAAGGTGTACGCCTCTCCATGTTGCCTTACCACGACCAAGAGTGGATGACCAACTATCCACTCTATTGCGTCAACTTCATATAGAACAAGAGCAACACCCCCCATGAGGCTGCCCACACATCAAAACAATCTATATTCATTTGAGCGCATAGGAGGCAATGCAGAGACCGACTCTATACCCGTCCAAACCTCTTGGAAGCAATCAAAACATTTCACAAAACACCTCTCTCTGAAACTTGCAATCTAGAGAAGAGCCGTAACAGAAAGAGGAGCCTTTTCATCAAAAAGCAAGGAGAAAAGAGAGGAAACAGTGGTTTCTCATCATCAAATCAGTGATTTTACTTGGTCAGAAAGGTCGTTTGACCCGATCATCTCGGTTGTTTGACCTTATCAAAGTGCCTTTCTGAGCAGAAATTCTCTAGAGAATTTTTGCTCAGAAAGGCACTTTTGTCGTAAGACCCTTGATCTTTTCTCTTCTCAAAAGGATCAAATCTACATAACATTCTTATTATCAACAAAATACAGAAAACAGCCAATTTTTCGCAAAATTGAGAGCAAAGTGGCCTCTCGTGCAGAAGATCGCCAAAAAAAGGGCCGTTTTTTGTCAGTTTTCCCAACAACTTAGAAAACACCAGAAGACGGAGAATCCTTCTTCCGTGACCCGCCTAAGCGTATGCAACCAGTTGGCTAATGAAGAGAGGCGAGTTGTCTACAGAAGAGGGGGCAGCACACTACAAAAGAGGGGGGCAGTACAAATTTACCCTCTCTTTCGTGTAGAAAATGCAGCCTGCGCCTATGCCTTCGTGTAGAAAAGTGTAGAGAATTGGCAAATATTCGTGTAAAAAAGTGAGGAAGGAGAGTGATTATTCATGTAAATTTTGTATTTTTGCCATAGATATTAAAGAATTCATACTTAGGATACAAATGGAACGCAGCATTATCTCACAACTGAAAACGTGGAAGGAAAGCCCGTTGCGCAAGCCGCTCATCCTCGCCGGTGCCCGTCAAGTGGGTAAGACATACATCCTCAAGGAGTTTGGCAAAAGGGAATACGAGCATGTTGCCTACATCAATTGTGACAACAATCCCGAAGTGGTCAACTTGTTTTCCGAAGACTACGACATGAAGCGCGTACTACTCGTTATTGGCGCTCTGACAGGTCAGCCCATTCTCCCCGGCAAAACGCTGATCATCCTCGATGAGATACAAGAATTGCCGAAGGGATTGTCTTCCCTGAAATATTTCTGTGAGGACGCACCGGAGTATCATGTTGCCGTAGCGGGATCGCTGCTCGGCGTCGCCATGCATCGCGGAGAATCGGCTCCGGTGGGCAAAGTAGATATCATCCGCCTATATCCGATGACTTTCGAAGAGTTTCTCTTAGCCAAAGGTGAGGACAAGCTCTTGGAGATTCTCAAGGCTCAGGACTGGACGACAACCTCATTGCTCCACGACAAACTGACAAAGCTACTACGTGAATATTACTTTGTAGGAGGCATGCCTGAGGCAGTCAGCACGTTTTTGCAGACCAATGATGCCAACCAGGTGCGACGTGTACAAGACAATATCTTATTTGTGTATCGCAGCGACATGTCGAAGCACGTTTCTGCCGACGAAGCCACACGCATCAGTATGGTGTGGCAGTCCATACCCTCGCAACTGACCAAAGAGAACAAGAAGTTCGTCTATGGCGCAGTCAGAAAAGGCGCACGCGCCAAGGATTTCGAGACCGCCATACAGTGGTTGACAGACGCAGGACTCATCTATAAGGTGCCACGCGTCAGAGAAGTGGGTATGCCTCTGAAATTTGATGAAGATCTCAATGCCTTCAAGATCTTTATGCTCGACGTTGGATTGTTAGGAGCTATCAGTGAGATGGATCCCGCACAAATGCTGATGTCAAACAATGCTATGACAGAGAGCAAAGGCGCATTTACGGAAAATTATGTACTATGCCAACTTAAGACAATGGAAGGTATGGCCATATACTACTATAGCAGGGACGACTCCAGGCTGGAAGTAGACTTCATCGCACAGTACCACGGAAGAATCATCCCTATCGAAGTGAAGGCAGAAGAGAACCTGAAAGCTAAATCGCTGAAAGCGTTTATGGAGAAGCACACCAGTCTGCATGCTGTAAGGATCAGCATGGCTCCATATAAAGATCAGAACTGGCTAAAGAACTATCCGCTCTATGCCGTAAAGGAAATAGAAGGTTAATGTGTTAAAATCATAGTTTCGTGAGTACCATCAGAAAATTATTGCTACCTTTGCTTTAACGCATATCATCTTTTAATATATGAACAACCTTTCCTTACCCAAGCAACAACTCCGACAAGCCATCCGGCAACGGAAACAACAATACTCCGCTGAGCAACGTGAGGCTTGGTCGAAAGAGATCGAGCAGGAGCTGCTCAGCCACCCACGCCTGCAGGCTGCCCGCGTGGTGATGCTCTACTATGCGCTGCCCGATGAGGTGGACACACGCCATCTCGTTGACACACTGCTCAAGGAGGACAAGACCGTCATCCTGCCGAAATGCGTCGACAAAGGACACATCGAACCACGGCAATATACGGGATCTGACGACCTCGCCGAAGGCATCTACAACCTGCTCGAACCCGTAGGCAAGCCTTACCGCGACCTCGACAGCATCGAGCTGATCATCGTTCCGGGCATGAGTTTCGACAGCAAGGGACACCGCCTCGGACGCGGACGCGGATACTACGACCGCTTCCTGGCGCAAGTACCACGGGCTTACAAGATCGGCATATGCTTTGACTTCCAGCGCGTGGAGCAGGTACCCGTCGACGACAACGACCGGGTGATGGACGAAATAATCAGCAACAAAACACTCTGACTTTATGAAAGGAGAGCAAGGATGATGACCACTAGGCCACAACATATCGGCCGCCTACACCACCGGGGGCTTTCACCCATATGCCTGTCAGGGCGATCACCACTATGGCTCTTGGCCCTGATCGTCGTCCTCAGCGCTGTGTTTCTCACCAGCTGCACCAAAGAAAAAGAAAACCACCTCCAAAAAATAGCGACAAAAAGCCCTTAGCTATGAGTTTTATACCCACAGCTAAGGGCTTCGTTTATAATATGGATTTATTGGTTGCACAACCACCTGTCAATCATTCTCTAACCCGAAAACCACTGGATTACAAGAATAATGGCTCTTATGCAACTGTTATCAATTTGTTATCAAAAGACTTTTAAAAATGCTGCAAACCCGCATAAACGCTGGGTTTACTAAGCATTTTTGCTTATTCGAATTCTATTGTTGCCGGCGGCTTTCCTGTGCAGTCGTACATTACGCGGTTTACACCCTTTACCTCATTAACGATACGGTTTGTTACCTTTCCAAGTACTTCCCACGGAAGCTGCGCTGCGTCAGCAGTCATGAAATCTGAAGTATTTACAGCGCGAAGCGCAATTGCGTAATCGTAGGTACGGAAATCACCCATAACACCAACACTTCTCATGTTGGTGAGCGCTGCAAAATACTGACCAAGACCCTTATCCAAACCTGCCTTTGCAATCTCCTCACGGTAGATATAATCAGCCTCCTGAACGATCTTTACCTTCTCCTCTGTTACCTCTCCGATAATACGGATTCCAAGACCCGGGCCCGGGAATGGCTGACGGAATACCAGGTAATCCGCAAGGCCCAATTCCGTGCCGAGCGCACGAACCTCATCCTTAAACAGCATACGAAGCGGCTCTACGATCTCCTTGAAATCAACTACGTCTGGAAGTCCTCCTACGTTGTGGTGAGACTTAATAACAGCTGACTTTCCAAGACCAGACTCGATAACATCCGGGTAGATGGTTCCCTGTACCAGATAGTCGACAGCACCGATCTTTCTTGCCTCTTCCTCGAATACGCGGATGAACTCCTCACCGATAATCTTTCTCTTTGCCTCTGGCTCTGTAACGCCCTTTAACTTCTCATAATAACGCTGCTGTGCATTGACACGAATAAAGTTTAACTCATATGAGCCGTTTGGTCCAAATACAGCCTCAACCTCATCACCCTCATTTTTACGAAGCAGGCCATGATCTACAAATACACAAGTCAGCTGTTTGCCAATTGCCTTAGAAAGAAGTACGGCTGCAACAGAAGAATCTACTCCGCCAGATAATGCACAAAGAACCTTGCCATTACCGATACGCTCACGTAGCTGTGCGATTGTTGTCTCTACAAAGGATGACATTTTCCAATCTCCGTGACATCCACAAACCTTGTATACGAAGTTTGAGAGCATCTTCATCCCCTCTGCTGTATGCATAACTTCTGGATGGAACTGTGTTGCATAAAGCTTTCTCTCTGGGCAGGACATTGCGGCTACCGGGCATACAGGTGTATGCGCAGTCACACGAAAACCTTGCGGTGCCTTTGCAATGTAATCAGTGTGGCTCATCCAGCAAACAGTTGTCTTTGATACGCCTTCAAATAAAGCGTCCTCTGTGTCAACCTCCACCTCTGTATGTCCATACTCACTTGTCGGTGCTGTCTCTACAGTTCCGCCAAGACTCCATGCCATTAACTGTGAACCATAGCAAATACCAAGAATCGGAATACCCAATTCAAAAATGGCTTTGTCATAATGTGGTGACTTTTCATCATAAACGCTGTTTGGACCACCAGTAAAGATGATTCCCTTAGGATTTATTTTTTTGATCTCTTCCAGGCTCATCGTGTAAGGCTTTACCTCACAGTATACGTTGCACTCGCGCACGCGGCGTGCAATCAGCTGATTATACTGACCACCAAAGTCTAATACAATAACCGACTCCTTCTCCATTGCAATTCCTCCTGCTTTTGTTATCGTCTGCTCTCATCCTCGATGCACTATGCTTTCTGGCGGGCAAACATTGCTTCATACTTTTTCTTTTTTATTATACAGAGTGTGACTGTTTTGTGCAATGCAAAATTTTTATAACAGTAGAGCGCAATCAGCCACTTTTTTAGGAAAAATTCCTACAAAACATAACTTACTTTCCTTATTTTATCCATGCAAAGAATGCACAGTCATATGCCTCAAAATATTCTTGTGCATCAGCAATTGCCATCGTAGTAGTCTCTGATGTAACGGGATCATACACACTTACATTTTTTGTGTCATAGCCTGTAAGCAATAGCGCACTGCTGTCTCCAGTAACTGCAAGCACCAGATGATTTTCGTTGATATAATATAAAATCTGTGTTACACTGCTGCCTCTTAGATTTTCTGCACGGCCGCTTACACTTTTTGATGTATCTTTTGTGTTTTCAGCCTCTATTGCCTGAGTCATAATATCCTCAACAGCCGTCTTCTCATTCAAAAGTGCTTCTACTAAAGATGCATTTCCGCCTTCAGCCGAAATAAGAATCTCTAAGCATGCCCTTAAGCCATCTTCTGCGCTTTTTGCCTGCTGTTCTTCAAATGTCAGATTTTTACTCAGCGCTCTAGTTCCTCTTGTCCAAACATAGCTTGCCCTATCATCTATCACTACTCCCATCTGATCATATGCGGTGTCAATAGCATCTGCAAGCACACTGTCAATCTGCTGTAAGCGTCCCTTGGCATATACATAGTAAAGATGCCCCTGATCACCATCATCTAAGTTCAACTGATATGAGGCAGCTACATCGCGAATCTTGCAAAGTGTTCCATTTGTCTGCACCTTTTCTGTATCGAGAGGAATACTAATAGACCACACCTTCTGGAAATCATCTGCAATTTTGCTCTTTGTTAAGCTTGTAGCCTTCTTATCGCTTCGATTATTGAAAAACATCTGATCATCAGCCGCTTCTTCATAGCTTCCAGACGCATTGTTCTTCGTAAGACGATAAATGTTTAGCTGGTTCTCCAAAATTTGTGTTCCTTCTATATAATATCCATCCATCTGATATGCACCAGACTGTGTCATGTCTTCATCAAATGAAAGTATTGCCAGTTCATACATAGGCTTATGCACTACCTGTCCGGCCTGTGTCAGCACATCACTCTTTCTTCCCGTGCCATACACCAGATCATTGCCCAAAAAGCCCTGAATCTGAACAAACTCACCTTCTCCTGCATCTATACGATACGTTTCTCCAGTGCTTAGATCAGCAATTCTAATCACGCCTGCATATCCCTCATCGCCCTCCTCCCAGGCAATAAGGCTGCTTGATTTATTGGAGTAAAAGCTTCCTGCACTTGATGCCTTAGCAAGCTGTGCCTTCTCTCCACTGCTTAAATCGATAGAATACACAGTACTCTGATACAAAAGGTACATCAAATCAGACTCATTATTGACATAGGCAAGCGTTCCCATATTTTTCATAAGGATCTCTTCCGAGAATGTAACTGGAATATAGAAGATTTCATCAATACAGGCTGTCTCACATTTATAATGAAGGAAGCTGACGCCAACCTGTCCCTCATGATTTCCTCTGCTGTGATAACCATATGCCATAAAATAAATATCGCCACTGTTTTCAACACGAATTGGCTGCAGCTTGTACCCATCTAAAAATGATTTATCCTCAGCTCCATCCTGATATGTGTATATAAGACTTAATGAATTATCTTTTTCATTTGATGTAAACAGCTGTCCGTCATACACGTATGCCTGAATATTTTCATCATCTGATGCCATCTTGGATACTTCCTCATCTGTAATGCCAAGCTGCAGTGCCCCCTTTGCATACACTGGTGCTGCTACCGAAAACTGCTCTTTTACATGGCGTTCAAAATCAAGAAGATAAAGCACATCACTTCTAAAACGCACAACATAATTTTCATTCACCATACATGTTTTGCTGTCTGTGCCGTTACTTATTGTTACAGGATAGGTCAATGCAACACTTGCCTGACTGTCACTTAACTCAGTAAGCGTCGTCTCTACTGTTCCAGCCTCAACCAAAAGCCCCTTCCACGTGATCATACCACTTCTTGAATGCTGATTCACGTAGCTGAAATCATCTGTTCCCATCGTCTCATCTGGCTGTATGTAATTGACGACAAAATCACTGTTTTTGTCAATTGATGCCTGCCAGAAATCATGTGCAAAACCAACGAGGCTTTCTGTATGTTCATCTGTAAGATAAATAATTCTGCTATAATAATAGACAGGTTTTTCCTTCTGACTGACACATAAAACAAATTGATATTCATTGCCATCATCTACCAGATTAGAAAGCTGCAGCTGTGTCTTCATAGTGCTGCCATCCGTTTCCCATCCGCTTATCACACCATCCTCTACAAGACGTGTGCCATCAAGGCCTCTGACTTCATATGAAACCTGACCGACATTCTCCGCCTGATCGATCTGAATGGACAGTTTATGTTCCTGCGACAGGGGCGTAATACAGCCCCTCATCGTGGAAACATCCATCTTTTGTGTATAACCACGCAGAGTATTGCTGTTATCTGTAAGATACTTAAGCCTTACAGCGGCAAGTGTGCCTGACTGCATCGTTTCGTAGCTGTCTGTCTGCTGTGTTTTCTGTGTATACTGCTGATATACGACAAAGCTGCCAAATGCAGCTGCAAAAATAAAAATCAGCAGCAGAATCCTTCGAATTAGCTTTTTCAAATCAAAACCATACCTTTCTTTTTCCCTATTAACAGGGTATTGTTATGGCTTTATTTTACTTGCAATCCAGTAAAATCACAAGTCTTTTTTTGTACTGCCGTTAACATCAATATCGTCCTCTGCATCGTCTGCACCTTCGCCTTGCAATCTCCTGATATAAAAGTACACTTACTATATCTTCCAGCCAGCTTTGCTGTCTTGGCGGCCTAGGCGGCGGTGGTCCCTGAGGAGGACCAAATGGTGGCGGCGGTGGCCCAAACGGTGGCGGCGGTGGCGGCATAAATGCATCGTGTCCGCTTGCCTCAAATAGATCCTCTATCGGTATTTCTCTAAACTCCTCATTTTTTCTAAGACGCTCACAGATTTGACGTCCTGTTCGATTAAGATTTATTTTATCTGGATATTCATCATAAATAAAGCTTCCTGCATAATCAAGCTCATCACAAGTATGTTCAATTTCCTGCTGTATCTTTTTTATTTTTTCCGGATAGAGGCTTTTCCAGTACTGCGTTTGAATCTCATCTGCTGCCTCCTCAAGCCTTTGGGCGATCAATGCATCCTGTGGGGTCTGCGGCCGAAAGCGTGATGACTGATGATACAGCCCGTACTGGCTGTGACTGCTCCATATCATAGCAAGATCCTTTCAAACGGATTTACTTTTATTTTATGCCGCATTAAATTCAAGTGTTCCACGCCTTAACTAATCATCCCACTGTACCGTTGGAAAACCGAGAATACATATTGTTTTCTCGCCATTTACACGGTACAGCAGATTGATATTTGATCTTTCGTTTTGAAACCGTATCACTTCTCCTAATTTTTCCCCATATCCATAGTATAGCTGCAGATTGTCCTGTCCTTTTGCACTTACAAGCGATGCGCCTGCTTTATTTATCATCTTTTTAGCACATTCATCTATCTGTTCTTTTGTCATTAACTGCGGCCAGCTTCCTATAAGCTCTAAACATAGTTTTGATTGGCTCTGGCTGTATTTTTCCAGTCGTTCTTTTTTCTCATATATCCTTTGCATTTCTTCTGACCAGTCTCCCGCAAACCGCCAGCTGATCAGCCCTTCACACATATTGTCATTTTTTATTGCCGTCTGATTTTCATTTGTATCTTCGTCATTATTTTTTCTTAAGTATTGCAGGCTCCAGGAAAAATCTTCATTTGCACCTTCAAGCTCCCATATACATCCATACGTTTCCTTCTTTTTTATAATCCCATATCCACTGTAAATTTGACAGACGGCCGCCGCACCCTCAAGGTATTCTGTAATCTCTTCTTCTGACGTTAATGCAGGACCAGTACCATAAAGGCGAATCTGTGCCGTCACATCATCTGTAAATTCGTCATTAAAACAAGATGCCATCTCAAAGCTGTCTAGCGCCATTTCCTGTCTTTTATTCAGCCCAAACGCTTCCACCGCAATCACTGCGCACCACACTGCACAGCAAAGCCCTGTCAATATACGGTACATATTGCCTCCTTTCTGCTCCTATTGGAAAGTATTTCCTATTAAAAAAACTTTATACACATTAATCTTTTGCAAAATTTGCGTGTTGCCATTCTATGTCATCTTTGCTATACTAAGAAAAAAGTGCCTATTTTAGCCACTTTTTGATTAGGAGGGATTCTATGTCTAAGCCAACGCTCTACCGAAACCGTCTGATACCACTTGAATCAATACTGTTAACTAATGATGAAATCCTATATCACGATGATAAAAAAATCATTACATTCTGGAAAACGCTTCATCCAAAGTCTGATCTTGCATACGGCTATTCATGTTACTTTTTAGACCGTGGTTTTAAGATCAGCCGATTTTATTCGCACAGTCACGATTTCATGTATTGGTATTGTGACATCATTGAGACAAACTACGAAAAGGACAGCGACACTTATGTCTTTACTGATCTGTTGGCAGATGTGATAGTCAAGCCAGACGGAAACACTCGCGTAGTGGATCTTGATGAGCTGGCAGATGCCTTTGAGCGCGGACTTCTCTCTTCACAGCGTATGAGCTGCGCACTCAGACAACTCGATGATCTGCTTCAGGCAATTTACAGAGACCGTTTTGAATCACTGACAGAGCCACTTATGAATCAGATTGCTGAGTATGAATCATCGCAGCAAAAAGCGTAACAAAACATGCCCTTTGGGGTAAAATTTAACACAAAGATCAAAGGAGAATCATATTATGATAGCACTTGGATGCGACCACGGCGGTTACGAATTAAAGCAGGAGATTATCAAATACCTAGAGGAAAATAATCTGCCATTTAAGGATTTTGGCTGCTACGACAACAGCTCAGTGGATTATCCTATTTATGCACGCAAAGTAACAGATGCCATTACACACGGTGAATGTGACAAGGGTATTTTAATCTGCGGAACAGGTATCGGTATTTCCATCGCAGCAAATAAGGTTCCTGGCATCCGCGCTGCACTGTGTACTGACTGCTTCTGCGCTGAAGCCACAAGACTTCACAATGATGCCAATATCCTTTGTATGGGCGGACGCGTTGTTGGTCCTGGACTTGCTGTAAAGATTACTGACACATTCTTAAATACACCATTTTCTAACGATGAGCGCCACATAAGACGCATCAATCTGATTGAAAACAGAGATCCATCTGAAAATTAATCATAAAAAAGCCGCTTACCCATCAAAAGATGAGCAAGCGGCTAATTCTTTTATTATCCTATATTATTATCCTAAAAGTGCTTCTGCATATTTTCCAAGCTCAGCGCTTCTATTTTCAGCATCTTCCATGCTGCTTCCCTTTACACCGTAATACAGCTTGATCTTCGGCTCAGTTCCTGATGGTCTTACACACAGCCATGCGCCGTCCTCAAGATCATAATACAGTACATTTGACTGCGGCAGTCCAGTTGGTGTTACCTCACCTGTCTCCATGTTTTTGCAAGTATCTAACTTGTAATCTCTTGCCTGCAGTACCTTGTACGGTCCGATATTCTCTGGTGCATTTGCACGTAAGTTTTCCATAGTCTGAGCGATCTTTGCCAGACCCTCAATGCCGGACAGTCCGATGGACTTGACTGCATCCTTGTAGTAGCCGTATTTCTCATACATTGCTACCATTGCATCCCACAGGGTCATGTTTCTGGTCTTGTAGTATGCTGCAGCCTCGCACAGGGCAACGGTTGCGGAAACCGCGTCTTTATCGCGGGCATAGGTGCCGATCAGGCAGCCGTAGCTCTCTTCCATACCGAACATATAATGACCAACACCGGTGCGCTCCTCTTTTAAGATCTGCTGGCCAATCCACTTAAATCCGGTCAGGCACTCTACCAGCTTGCAGTTGTAGGAAGCTGCCACTGCATCGATCAGGTTGGTGCTGACGATGGATTTCACCACTTCGCCGTCTGCCGGGATTGCATTCTTT
>ERZ839767.5629-NODE-5629-length-10997-cov-3.214769_pt1 | contig 10997 bp, 12 predicted proteins | sample MGYA00519879_ERZ839767 | MGnify/ENA primary metagenome ERZ839767 (study PRJEB31850, sample SAMEA3708852) | human gut metagenome | biome: human gut; feature: human-associated habitat; material: faeces | place: China | collected 2014 ...
GTGCTGTTTTCACTCTGTTCAATGAAAGAAAAGCCGGCATATTCCGGAAAATATTGCGTGCTTTTTGGGGGAAAACAGCGAATGCAGTACGCAATATAATCGTTTGCCATCGCCTTGCTTTTGCACATCCATTGAAAAGATTCAAACAGGGGCAACAGGTTCTTGCTGGCTAATTTGTCACAAGGAACGACTGCAAGATGGGTGCTGTCATCCATACTGGAATATGAGACATATAAAAACTCTTTTTGTTGTCCGTCTTTGTCAATATAGCAATGGAAAACGCTGTGAATTCTTAGCTTGCCGATTCTTTTTATTTTTCTTTTTTCGTAATCTATGCAGCCTCCAATACCCGTTGTTTGCTCTTCGCCATATACTCTGAGAACCTCCTGAAATGGCATCGCCCCGCTTGGCACAGCATGATTTGCAGCTACCTGCATTTTATTTGCGGCGATCAATTGTTCTGCGGTTGACATTCCGTACATTCCGTTCATATAGGTGGCCTCCTAAAAACTTTTTATTGAAATACATTTTACCTGGCACACGGCACAGGCGGTTCTGTATTTCCAAAAAGCATTATAGCACATCGGAAAATTTCATGCAGACAAAACGCTCTTATTTTTTTGCAGGCGCTCTGGGGGAGGGGACGGAAAACGTAAAACAAACAAAAAACACCTGGCACACGGCACAGAAAAAAATCAAATTCCGTTTTCTTTTGTACCCCTTTTCTGAAATTGCCGCAGGAAATGTTCCTGTTTGGGCGAAAATCAAACTTCTCCGATGCGCTTTTGGAAAAAGGGGAACAAAAATCCTCCGGATTTTTTTCGGAGGACGTTCTTGTGCCGTGTGCCGGGTAAAAATTATGCGGGTGGGAGAATTGGGGCTGTGCCGTGTGCCAGGTAAAAAAATTTTGGAAAGTGGATTTATATAGCCCTGCCAGGCAAAGGAAAACCCCTCCGAGCGGCTTTGCCGCCCACCTCCTCCTTTCAGGGGAGGCTATAAGGAAGAAAATTGATTTTGCAGTTTTTTTCAAATCCTCTTTTCTTTCCCCGGAATATGTGGTATGATATAGATATCTTGTAAAACAAAAGGGGTTGCATCCGTATGGCATCGATGGAAGAACTTTATAACACCATAGCAGACATATGGGATTCTTATGATATATATCGGCAGGAACACGCTGACAAATATGGCGAGGCAGAGGAAAGTCCAAGCACCATAGACCACTTCAACAAAACCATCACCATTGACGACTGCATCTTTGAAGAACCATACGAGCAGAAACTGCGGCAGTATCTGTGAGTTTTTGCCGGGGAGAAAATTTGAATCAATTGGTATTGACAGCTGCGGTGTAATAGATTATAATAAAATTATACATTGGACTGCGGCTGTATTCCAACAATTTATTTGTAAATATCCGCAATTTAGTCATTGATACGGATTTCTCATACAAGGAGGCGATGCAAATGCAGAAAAAAACCAGGCGATTTGAGAGAACGGCGGCATCGGTGTGCAAGGAATATGCCATTCTGACGCTGGCAACACTGGTGATGTCCGCAGGAACCTATCTTTTCAAATTCCCAAACAACTTTTCCTTTGGCGGTGTTACCGGTCTGGCAGTGGTGCTGAGTGCTGTTTCACCGCTGTCTGCAGGGACGTACAATTTTATCATCAATATGGCACTGCTGGTGCTGGGATTTCTGTTTCTGGGGAAAGGCTTTGGCGTAAAGACGGTGTATATCAGCGTTCTGATGTCTGTGGCACTGTCTGCGGCGGAAAAGCTGTTTCCCATGTCCGGACCGCTGACTGACCAGCCGGTTCTGGAACTGATTTTTGCCATTGCCATTCCGGGCATCAGCTCCGCGATCATGTTTAACATGGGTGCTTCCAGCGGCGGCACGGACATTGTCGCCATGATCCTGAAAAAGTATACCTCTATGAATATCGGGACCGCTTTGCTGGCGGTGGATCTGCTGATTGCCGTTTCAGCCTGCTTTGTGTTCGATATTACCACCGGTTTGTTTTCCCTGTGCGGCTTGTTTACGAAAACCATTGTCATTGATACCGCCATTGAAAACATCAACCTTTGCAAATACTTCACCATAGTCTGCAAAGACCCCACGCCGATCTGTGACTTTATCCACACAGAACTGGGGCGAAGTGCGACGTTGTTTACCGCGGAGGGAACATACAGCGGACAGGAGGAATATATTGTACTGACCGTCATGAAACGAAGCCAGGCTGTGCAGCTGCGAAACTATATCAAAAAAGTACAGCCCCAGGCGTTTATGATGATTACCAACAGCAGCGAAATTATCGGAAAAGGATTCCGCAATACCATATAAAATGACCCCGTACAAAACTTGTTTTTTGGGTTTTGTGCGAGGTTGTTTTCTTTTTTGGTGCTTTTGTTCTTCCATCTCAACGGTCTTCATATGTCAAAATTCGTGCTCTGTTTTTTACAAAAAAGGAGGAAGAGCAGGACTTTGCCTGCTCCTGTCATATGAACTCATCACAGTCGCTCTACATATTGTTTCCTGCAGAGCATTTCTACAACCATTACTGTAATGTTTGTATGCTTGTATTTTTTTACAAGCATGCTCTGCCTTTTTCAGTTCTTCCCCGCAAGCTTCCCCTCCACATACACCGTCACCGACTTTTTCGGTATTTTCCAGACCTTTCCGATCCGAAACGCCTGAATTTCGCCGCTGTTCAGGAGTGCGTACAATGTATTTTTTCCAACGCTGAGAAACTCCATGACCTCCTCAAACTTCATGATCTCATTTTCCATGTTACAGGACTCCTTTCCGCATTTTCTCGTATTTTTCTGCTTTTTTTATCTCTATGTTAGGCCGTTTGTAAAAGATTTCAAGCCATAGCTCCGTTATTTTTGCCTGCACAGCTCCATATTGGATTTTTCCGATTTATTCTGTTTTTTGGACACACAAGCGGTCTATATATTTTGCCTGTTCCACCGGGAATCCGGCATAGACAAACACCCGGCAGTCCTCCCGCAGCAGTCTCGCACGTCCCACCGCCTGTTCCAGCTGGGAGGACAGCAGCCAGGTCTGCACCATCCGGAGCGTTTCGTCCTTGTAGGTGTTGAGGAAAAACGACTTGTTCTGATAGGTGATTCTCTGCGGGTACATATGCACTTTTGCCAGACTTGCCCCTGCACGCATCGCATACAAGCCATACACCACCTCGTCCAGATTGGGCAGGCCCACAACAGACAGATCTTTTCCTTTCAGTGCATTGATGCCCTCCACATTGCCGAAGTGATAGTGTGTGATGAACTCTTTTTCAATGTCCTTAAAGGTGATGACCACGGTATCTCTGCACAACTCTTTGAGCAGGCGTATTTTGTCATAATCATTCTGAAAAGCATATCGGCTGTAGCTGGAATCGGTGTACTGGAAAATATGCCCTTTGTATTCCGCCTTCGGGCATTCGTGAAAGTCAATTGCCCGGTTGGGGTAAACCTTTTGATACAGTTCCCGGCAAACCGTTGCCGAAAGCATCACCAGTTTGCAGTCCGGCAGCGGTTCTTCGATCAGAAAGGTCACCCGTTCTCTGTCCGCATGGATGTACTTTGCACGCAGCAGACCGTATAGATTCACTCCAAAATGGCGTATCTTCCGCAGCTGTTTGGCATCCAGTTCCACCGCAAACTCGTCCATCTGATGATAACCCCGTTTCAGGCAGATTCCGTTCAGGCGGCTTTTTACCGAGTCCGGAAGATACCGACTGCCAGTCATCTTTTTTAGGGTATGCATCGAAACAGACTCTGTGCGGAAAATCGTCCGGAAAATGTCCTCATCCAAGATCACATCATGGGTATGAAATACCTCCTTCGGCAGATGTAGCAGCTTGGCATGGGTGGTGATGATATGCCCCTGAAATCTGGCAGTGCTTTTGCAGTCCTTCAAAAACCGGGAAATTTTCGCATAATCCGGGTTATCTTTTCCCATATGCTGTAGCTTTTCCGCCAGAAACCGCAGTGCATATGCACCTGCTCCGATGTCGTAAAAATCCTGCATCTCCTCGGTCACTTTCTCTGAGATGCCGTATGTGGCAATATCCGGCGTAGCACAGATCGCTTCGATTCCATGCAAATTCGCATCATAGAATATCTGCTGTTTCAGTTCGTGAGTCGGCACAGCGATCACAACAGGACGCACGCTGTCTTTCATGTAGTTGAGATAGGTGCTGGTCTTGCCCAAAGCGGTCTGCCCCTTGATGAGGTAAAGCTTGTTTTCCGCAGATGCCATTGCCGTTTGAAAGGCGTTTTGCAGGTCTTGATAAGCCGTTTCCAAATCCACATAGCGCTCTCTTTTCAAAATGCACACTTCTCGACGGGTCGGTTTCGCCGTGGAAAGCATATTTTCGGAATGGCTGCACCGGTCACAATAATCGCAGTTTTCGCAAGACGGCACAGGCAGATTGTCCTTGATGATTGCTGTCAGAATTTCCTTCCAGTTGATATTCTGGTAGTGCTGTTCGGCATTCTTTTCCGAATGCATGATCTCCAGAAATTTTTGCTTTCCCTTTTCTGCACCGCACATGCCTCTTGCCAGAAAGTAAATGTCCTGGGTGTTTTCGATTCTGCCCTCGGTGAAATCCCAGTAGAGCGGGCAGCGGTCATAGAGATTTTCCCAGCTGAAATTGCGGTAGACCGCTCTTCGCTGCTTGTTCCGGACACCCTGTCTGGTTTGGGTCTTGCCGTGGAGCTTCCATTTCGCCATGACCATTTTTGTCTCGTATCCATAGGTGCAGGCATCCAGAGGCGTGACGGAATAGGTGTTGTCTTTCAGCAGATAGAGGATGGGGAGCGTATCTTCGACCTCTGTCTTTTCTTTTGCAAATTCTCTTCGCAGCACTTCCTTGTAGTGCTTGGCATCGGTCAAGCCTCTTACATAGCTCAAAAAGGCAAACAGGACATCGTAAATGCTGATCTGAAAGCGTGGTTCAAATTGGGTGGGATAGGCATAGGTTCGGTCTGCATACTGCGTTTGAAAAATCGCACAGAGCAGGTCGCCAAAAAACCGTGCGGTTCGTTTGTCGGCAAGCTCCTCCCGGAAAAAGAACAGCATATCGCCGTGTTGTTCCTGGTATAGGATTCCGTAGTGATAGGCGAGGTTCAGCATATGATCTCCGTGAGGATTGGTTTGAAAATGTTTGAGTGCAATGACGTATTTCACGTTATCTTCTCCCTTCGTGCATTATCTTTTACCAGATAGTTCTGTTCGTTTTATTTTGAAAACCGGCGGTGCTGAAAATTCCGTCCATGCGTGCCGTCGTCGCTGTGCGCCGTCACGCACAGACCAAAACGCCAGAAAGAACGGGATTTTTGTACACTGCCCTTATATAAATAAGGGAGTTGTACATTTTTCCCGTCTGGTTGTTCTTCTGTGGTGTTTGTCGACCGGGGAGACAAAAACACCATGGAAGAAACGGTCAGCAGTGCCGGATAATTTTCAACTTTCAAGCAAACATATGGATAATAGCAGTATACATAATTTCTATAGGGTATACTGTCCATGGTTTTTGCGGATATTTCAAGGAAAATCCGCCACACGATCGGTTTTATTTCACACACAAACATACCACATATTTTTGCATCAACACACCACCGAAACCGAATGATCACTACCTGAAAAGACGACGTATGAAAAAGAAGAAACAAGCTGAATCTGAGAGAGGAGACTTCCATTAAGTGAGGGCTCGGATTCAGCAGAGGGGCAAAGGAACGCTGCAATTGCCTTTGTCCTTCCACTCCTCGTGTCAGCCCTCATATCCTCTGCGACACCCTGTACAACAGCGTACAGGGGAATTTTTTGCCCTGAACATACCACAGTTCGTAAACTGAAACATTGCAAAATCTCTGTAATCCACTGAAAAAGTCAACGGATACAATTATATATCATTATCGTGAATCTGTGCCAGGTACTGATGATACGATCATGTCGACCGCATAGAAAAGCCGCCTTCGGGCGGAGCATAGGGACATAACAAACCAGCGAAAGGAGGGAAAAAGATGTTTCAGAACAAGCGTTTTTTGACCAGAGGCGTACAGACAGAAATACCAATAGAGCTGCAATTGTTTCTATGGCACTGCATTGACCAGTTGCCAGAAGAACGGGACTATTTCCAGGTGTTCAAGCTTAATGTATCCAATGGAAAACAGCACATCCACCACTTTTCCGAACAGCCGGAGTACAGCAAGGAATATATGATTGACCTTGCCAATCCAGTCAATCAAAAGGTCTATGTCATTGACGACATCGACCACTCGACTATGCTCTTAGCAGAAGAATATTAAACCCAAACACAAAGCCCTACCGAAGAAAATCGGTAGGGCTATTTTCATTTTACGGAGGAATTTCAAATGAGCGAAGAAGTAAAAAAAGAACAAGAAGAAACCTTGTATTGTGAGTGCTGCGGCTGTGTCATTGATGACGATGACTACACGGAATGGAATGGGCAGATCATCTGCTCTGACTGCCTGGAAAACCACACTACCACCTGTGAATGCTGCGGCGAACGCATCTGGGACGAGGATGTCTATGGCGATAATGATATTACGCTGTGCAGCCATTGCTATCATCACAGCTACACCAGATGCAGCTGCTGTGATGCTCTTTTGCACGAGGACGATGCCTATTATCTGGACGGCGAGACATACTGCCGTGACTGCTACGAGGACGAACGAGAAGAAAACAATTTGATCCACGAGTACGGCTACAAGCCAAATCCTATTTTCTACGGCGAAGGCAATCGTTACTTTGGCATCGAACTGGAAATTGACGGAGCAGGCAGAGATGATGACTTTGCGGAAGAGTTGCTGGACATTGCCAATGCCCACGCCGACTTGCTCTACATCAAAACAGACGGCTCGCTAGATGATGGTATGGAACTAGTCTCTCACCCCTGCACTATAGACTATCACATCAACGAGTTCCCGTGGGAAGATATTATGCACCGTGCAGTCCATCAAGGCTACCGCTCGCATCAGACTTCAACCTGCGGTCTGCATCTCCATGTGAACCGCAACGCTTTTTCCGATAGCCAAGAGGGGCAAGACGAGGTGATCTCCAGAATCCTGTATTTTGTGGAGCATCACTGGAACGAGCTTTTGAAATTTTCTCGTCGTTCGGAATACACCATGAATCGTTGGGCGGCAAGATACGGCTATGAACATACCCCGAAAGCGATCATGGACAAGGCAAAAAAGGGCGGCAACGGTCGATATGCTGCCGTCAATCTCTGCAACTATCATACCGTGGAATTTCGCCTGTTTCGTGGCACTTTGAAGTACAACACGTTCATTGCCACCATTCAGCTGGTCAATCGAATCTGTGATGCCGCCATGTATAACACCGATGACAGCATTGCAAAGTTGTCATGGTCGGATTTTGTGGCTGACATTACAGAGCCAGAGTTGGTACAGTATCTGAAAGAGCGTCAGTTGTACGTAAATGAAGAAGTTTGTGCAGAGGAGGAGATGTAAAATGTGTGCATTATTTGGTTGGCTGGACTACAAAGGTATCGTGTCGGACAAGCTGTTGAAAAAACTGACACAGGCTCTGGCAAATGCGGCGGAAGAACGAGGGACAGATGCGTCTGGCATTGCCTATGTGAAAAGCGACAAGGTTACTATCTACAAAAGACCGAAACCAGCTCATAAACTGCGGTTCAACGCACCTAACGGCACAAAAGCGGTTATGGGACATACTCGCATGACCACACAGGGCGACGAGAAGTTCAACTACAACAATCATCCCTTTTATGGTCATGCCGATGTGGACTTTGCCTTTGCCCATAACGGTGTGCTGTACAACGACAAGGAACTCAGAACAGAAAAGCATCTGCCGCAAACGCAGATCGAAACTGACAGTTATGTTGCAGTACAGTTATTGGAACAGCAAGGCAAACTAAACATTGACTCGCTCAAAAGCATGGCAGAGTTAGTTCAGGGCAGTTTTTGCTTTACCGCCTTGGACGAGGACAACACGCTCTATCTGGTGAAAGGTTCAAACCCAATGTGCCTGCTCCACTTTGCACAGCTGGGGCTTTAACATGCAACACTTCAAACGGATACTTATGGAAACCAGACTTCTGCAATGCCTTTTTCAAAATGCTTTCCGTTGAGGCATAGATATAAAGAGGGCACGATTCTGAAGATTGACCGCTATGGTTTTTTAAGCGGCTCTACCTTTGAGGTACAGGAAAGTTTCCGGTTCGGCAAGTGGTACAACTGGTACGACGAGTTGGAGGAAGAGTATTACTCGCAGCAGGAGGAATTGCTGTTGGAGATGTGTAGTTGCTACGGCGTGACAGAAGAGGATGTTCTCCTGCTGTTGGACTACGGTTACTCTGCCGACGAGATCGAAGAGATGCTGTGCGACAGCAACTTGCTTTTGGAGACGCTTTGTGCGGTTCGGTGTGAAGAGGAGTTTTGCTGCGAATAGGACAAATCACACACCGCTGACAAAAAGAAACCGCTTTCCCACAAGGAAAATGGTTTCTTTTTTCGGAAACAAAATTTGAAAAATACAATCGCTCAAACAGTTGGATAAAAAAGAAAGGTGGTGTGACACATGAAAAACAGTAAGTTATAGCAGCATATTCTGAATTTGCAGATGTAAAGCAATATCCCAAATTCCAACGAGGAGGAAATTACAATGGCTATGAAAAACAAGCAAAAACACATTCCGCTCCAGAAAACCATCTGGTGCAAGATTCGCTACTGGCAGCTGCTTCACGACTGGACAGACAATGAGCTGGCGATGTATCTGAATTGTTCCACAAGAACGCTCCAGAACTACGATCATGATGCGAGAGGGCTTACGCTGAAAATGGTGGATACATTCCTCTGCATCAACGATCTGACACTGGACGATCTATTGGCGGCGTAACACACAGAGCAGGCGACATATTAGAGCCTGCGCATTTGAAAAGGAGCTTATGAAAATGAAAAAGACAAAACTGGTCATTCAGCAGGCAGAAAACGGCACATATTTCACCCAGGTGTCCAAGGGCGTGCGTCCGGACGGCAAGCGAAACCGCAGAATGTTTACCGGCAGCACAGAGGACGAAGTGTATTTCAAGGCAACCAAGTGGCTCAAGGGCATCGAGGAAGAGGAACGAAACCCTTACACTGTGAGAGAAGCCATGCTGCAGTTTATTGACAGCAGAAGCAGAGTGCTGGAACCCACCACCCTGTGCTGTTATCGGGAAATGCTCCGCAACAAGCTGCAGTACATCATGGACATCAAAATCGAAGATCTGACTGCCCGTGACATTCAAATTGCCATCAATGTGGACGCCCAGCGTCTCGGCTATAAGTCCATCAAGAACGCAGTCGGCTTCCTGCGTGCGGTGCTGAATGCCAATGATATTACCATCAAAATGGGCAGCATTCGCCTGCCGAAAAAGGAGGTGCGGGAACGAAGACTCCCGTCCGCAGATGTGATCTATGCCATCGTCAAGGGGACGAGCAGCGAACTGCCGGTATTGCTTGCCATGTGGCTGTCACTACGCATTGGAGAAGTGGCAGGTTTGCAGTTCTGTGACATTGACCCGGTGCAGATGCGGCTCTATGTACGCCGGGAGATCGTCAAGGTGGACAGCGGCTGGGCGGAGATCGACCACTGCAAAACTGTCAAGAGTATGCGCTATGTCAATCTGCCGGCATACATTTATGCACTGATACAGCAAGTGCCCCATCAGTCGGGAACCGATCATATTGTTCCGTTCACACCGAACACTATCCGTAAGCGGTTCAAGAAATTGCTGGAGGCACACGGTCTGGAAGAGATCCGTTTTCACGACCTGCGGCATATCTTCGCCAGCACCACGGCAATGCTGAACATTCCAGAGAAATATGCCATGGAGATGGGCGGCTGGAGTACACCGGATGTGTATAAGAACGTGTACCAGGAAACCTTCGACAGTGAGCGCAACAAGGCGGACAGCGTGATCGACGGCTATTTCAATGAGATTATTCAGAATCACTGAGGATTTGCGAGGTTTTGGGATAGAAGGAGAGGTCTGCCTGTAGGGGGCAGGCTTTTCTTTTTTTGTTATGAAGTCAAGCTCTATTGGAAGAGGAGACATATAGGAACATCTGCCAAGAAAAATCACACATACGGAAGCCTCCTCTATAGGGTGCAAATCCTTATTATACTATACTCAAATGCATCCTAGTAACAAATGATGCTTCAATGCAACGCTTAAAGCACAATGCGGTAAAGCAGATAAGGAACGATCATCCAGATAATTTTAGAATTTTCTGCACCACTTGCGTCTTCTTCAAATCTGTGGTATAATAACATAAAACCACAATTTTCTAAATCACGATTAGAGAAAAGAAGCGAACGTAATGCTTATTGGCAGAATAGTTAGCCAGGATACCTAATTTCAGAGACTTGCTTTGATTATTAAAAACAGTGATAGGTTTATTAATCATTTAAAAAAGAGGACTTTTAGGTGCATCAATATTGGAGATATTAGCAATATTGCTGATTTATAAAAGACAGAAGAGTTATTGAACGCATATGCTGAAATTGAGATTAAGTCTACTGAGTAATTTGTAAAATATGTAATACCTATTATGGTAGTAAATAAAGGAGGTATATATGTGGCTGAAGATGTAATTTATATTTCACCAGAAGATATAGAAAGTGTCGATGCCTCTGAGTATAGAGAAGATTTAACTGAATATTTTAGTGATATGCCAGATATGGCAAGGCCACTTGTGAAAGGTGCAAAAGCGGCTTTTTCTAAGATTGAACAGATGCTTTATTCTGCTCCGGCTCTTATAAATCTTGTAAAAGCTAGTGTCCCAGAACAAGCCTTTCAAGCAATTCTCACTGATGACCAGAAGGATAAATTAGCCAGCGGTGCTTTAAAGTTAATGACAAAGAAAGATGGTTCTTTAATGGCCAATCTTGTAAATCCAGAGACAAACAAGATTGTCTCAACGATCTCTCTCCAAA
>ERZ839767.5631-NODE-5631-length-10994-cov-19.166834_pt1 | contig 10994 bp, 10 predicted proteins | sample MGYA00519879_ERZ839767 | MGnify/ENA primary metagenome ERZ839767 (study PRJEB31850, sample SAMEA3708852) | human gut metagenome | biome: human gut; feature: human-associated habitat; material: faeces | place: China | collected 2014 ...
TGAAGATCAGCTGCGACCTGAACTACCGCGGCAAGCTGTGGACCCGTGAGCAGGCTCGTGCTGCCATGACCGATCTGTGCCAGTACGTTGATGTCTGCATCTCCAACGAGGAGGACGCAAAGGACGTGTTCGGCATCGAGGCCGAGGCTACCGATATCTACGGCGGCAAGCTGAATGCTGAGGGCTACAAGAGCGTTGCCAAGCAGCTGGCTGACAAGTTCCACTTCGAGAAGGTGGCTATCACCCTGCGTGAGAGCCACAGCGCATTCGACAACGGCTGGAGCGCTATGCTGTACGACGTTGCTTCCAACGAGTACTGCTTCTCCAAGAAGTACGACCTGCACATCATCGACCGCGTTGGCGGCGGTGACTCCTTCGGCGGCGGCCTGATCTACAGCCTGCTGACCGGCAAGAGCACTCAGGAAGCTGTTGAGTTCGCTGTTGCTGCTTCTGCTCTGAAGCACTCCATCGAGGGCGACTACAACATGATGACCGTGTCCGAGGTCGAGAAGCTGGCTGGCGGCGACGGTTCCGGCCGTATCCAGCGCTAAGCAAGCGTTACAGGAGGTCGTCCGCAATGGATATCCGTTATTCCTGCAACCAGAAAGATTTCAAGCGCTACACCACCGAGGAAATGCGGGACGAGATGCTCATCACCGGCCTGTACAAGGCGGATGAAGTTGTTGCCGTTTACAGCCATGTGGACCGCATGGTCACGCTGGGCTGTATGCCGGTGCACGAGACCGTGTCCATCGACAAGGGCATCGATATCTGGGCAAACTTCGGCACCCACTATTTCCTGGAGCGCCGCGAGATCGGTATGTTCAACATCGGCAAGGATTCCACCGGTATCGTGGTGGCTGACGGCGTGAAGTATGAGCTGGGCTACAAGGACTGCCTGTACATCACCCAGGGCACCAAGGAAGTGACCTTTGCTTCCGCTGATCCCGAGCATCCTGCCAAGTTCTATATGGTGTCTGCTCCGGCACACTGCGCTTATGAGACCCGCCTGATCAAGATGGCCGATGCAAACCATCGTCCTCTGGGCAGCGTGGAAACCTGCAACAAACGCACCATCAATCAGTTCATCCACCCGGACGTGCTGAAGACCTGCCAGCTGAGCATGGGCATGACCGAGCTGGACCCCGGTTCCAACTGGAACACGATGCCCAGCCACACCCATGAGCGGCGGATGGAGATCTACACCTACTTTGAATTGCCCGAGGGGCAGGTGGTGTTCCACATGTGCGGTGAGCCTACCCAGACCCGCCATATCGTGATGCACAACGAGGATGCTGTCATCAGCCCTTCCTGGAGCATCCACAGCGGTGTCGGCACCTCGAACTATACGTTCATCTGGGCTATGGGCGGCGAAAACATGGAGTTTGACGACATGGATAACATCGCTACCACCGACCTGCGCTAAACACAAACAAGACCCCGCACCGGCGATCCGGCGCGGGGTTTTTCAGTAAAGGAGTTCTACTTATGGATCTTACTGCATTTGACCTGAAGGGCAAGGTTGCCCTGATCACCGGCGGCGCACACGGCATCGGCTTCTCCATTGCCGAGGGCATGGCAAAGTGCGGCGCTACCGTCTGCTTCAACTGCTCCAACGAGGGCAGCCTGGAAAAGGGCATTGCCGCCTACAAGGAGGCCGGTGTTGAGGCACACGGCTATGTGGCCGATGTCACCGACGAGGCCGCCGTCAACGCCATGGTGGCCAAGATCAAGGAAGAGGTCGGCCCCGTGGACATTCTGGTCAACAACGCCGGTCTGATGAAGCGTGTGCCCATGATCGAGATGAGCCACACCGATTTCCTGCGCGTCATCGACGTGCACGTTGGCGGTGCTTTCAACTGCTCCAAGGCGGTTCTGCCTGATATGATCGCCAAGCGCGAGGGCAAGATCATCAACATCTGCTCCATGATGAGTGAGCTGGGCCGCGAGACTGTCTCCGCCTACGCTGCCGCCAAGGGCGCACTGAAGATGCTGACCCGCAACATTGCCTCCGAGTACGGCGAGTACAACATCCAGTGCAACGGCATGGGCCCCGGCTACATTGCCACCGCCCAGACCGCTCCCCTGCGCGAGATCCAGCCCGATGGCAGCCGCCATCCCTTCGATACCTTCATCTGCGCCAAGACCCCCGCAGGCCGCTGGGGCACCCCCGAGGACATGGTCGGCCCCTGCGTGTTCCTGGCTTCCCACGCTTCCGACTTTGTCAATGGCCAGATCCTGTACGCTGATGGCGGCATCCTGGCTTACATCGGCAAGCAGCCCAAGTAAGTAAAGCACCTCGAAATAGAAAAGACCCTCTCCGTCATTGCTTCGCAATGCCGCCCCTCCCTTTTGGAGGTGCCGGCGTGCATCAGCAGGACAGAGAGGGTCTTTGTATTACTTTTCACACTTTTGTAAAGGATTTGTTATTGTATTCTTCGACATATCCTTGTATAATAGTTGCCTGTGGACAGCCTTTCACGAGAGCTGCCCACGAGAAAAGATTTTCGTCACGAACAAGGAGAGATTACACAATGAAACTCAAGAATGTTGCTGTTGTTGCCGCTGCTTTGGCACTGGCTGTTGGTATGACCGCTTGCGGCGGTTCTGCTTCTTCCACCACCGCTTCTTCCGTTGCTTCTTCCGCTGCCGCTTCCTCTGAGGCTGCAAGCTCTGAGGCAGCTTCCAGCGAGGCCGAGGTCGAGTCCGCCGAGTACACTGTCTACAACACCACCGGCGAGAATGTCACCGACCTGTACCTGTACGCTGCTGGCTCTGAGGACAAGGGCGAGAACCTGGCTGCTGACGGCCTGGCTGACGGCGACAGCGTTGTGCTGACCCTGCCCGAGGACGCTGACAAGAGCGCTGAGTATGTCCTGGAGTTCACCACCGAGGGCGGCGACACCCAGAGCTTCGACACCCTGGGCTATGAGGTTGCTCCCATCTCCCTGCTGAGCGTTGACGCTGCTGCAGGTGCTACCCCCATCAGCTTCACCGCTCCGGAGCAGTAAAAAAACGCAGGCCTGAGCCTGTAACATAAAAACTCCCCTGCACTCCATTTTACCGGAATGCAGGGGAGTTTTTTGCGTATCAAAGGTTTCGCAGCGGGCAGTGCGTTCGTACCGACAGAGAGAGTTGCAGCCTGGCTGATAACTAAAAAATCAATTGATAATTATTTTATTATTTGTGCAGTTTTTCCCTTTCCAACCGGGTTATAATGTGGTAAGATAAAGGCACAAAAAGCAGAGACGCTTAGGAGCTTTCCAAAGCGTCTCTGCTTTTTTTTCCGCTTTTTTCTCAGGCCTGCGGTTTGTTCAGATAACGATAAATCGTAGGAACTGAAACCGAAAGCTGGTCTGCGATCTCTGCGACCGCGCCTTTCATCATCAGGATACCGTCTGCATCCAGCTTATGCACTACGCGGATCTTTTCCTGCATGGACATGTGGGCCGGTGCAGTGCCTTCCCTGCTGATGATCTCCGCAATGCGGGAGTGCATTACACTTTCCAGCGGGCTGCTCAGATCCTCAGAGGGCGAATCTTCCGGCGGGGCCGAGAGATTGAACCGATCCAACAGCGCACGCAGAGCAAGATTCAGTTCCTGTGCAGCGGCAAGTTCCTTGTTGACGCAGAGCATCCCAATGAGCCGTCCCTCGTTCTTGATGAAGTACGTCGAGGAGAGGAATTCCCCGCTCTTGGTTTTTCCTTTATAGTTCAACAGGGATTCGGTATCAGCGTAAGTCCCCTTCTCCTGCAATTCCCGTGCAAGGTCGGTCATGGGGTCACCCAGCTCACGGCCAGAAATCCCGTTTCCAATGGCGATAATAGACTGTTCCGGGTTGGTCACATCATGGATGACGATCTCACACCCCGGTCCGCACACAGCCGCCAGAAACGGAACGAAATCCGTGTAGCACTTCAGCAATTCCTGATCTGTCACATCGTTGTCCTCCTGTTTCTCACCGTAATTATTCTATTATTATTTATTATATAGAATTTTGCGGCAGAGCGCAAGTTAGCAATCTGCACAATTTAGAGTGATAAAATTTTACTCACGATGATAAAAATATTTGTAAAAAAGTATTTACATTTGTGATGTGGTATTGTATAATCGCATCAACAAGTGATAACTAAATTATCACAGTGATTTCGGTATTCTTAAATTCAAAGGAGTTGTTTCTATCATGGCAAAGAATCAGGTATCTACCCCCGCAGCACCCGCAGCCATTGGTCCCTACTCTCAGGGCATCACCGCCACCGGCACAGCCGTCTATGTTTCCGGTCAGCTGCCCATCGACCCCGCTACCGGCGCTTTCCCCGGTGAGGACATCACCAGCCAAACTCGTCAGTCCATTGAGAACATCAAGGCTGTGCTGGCCGCTGCCGGTTACGAGCTGTCCGATGTGGTCAAGACCACCGTCCTACTCAAGGACATCGCCGATTTTGGCGCAATGAACGAGGTCTATGCATCCTACTTTACCGGTGTCTGCCCGGCACGCAGTGCCTTCCAGGTGGTTGCACTGCCCAAGGGTGCCCGGGTCGAGATCGAGGCTGTCGCAGTCAAGTAACATTCTGCACTCCCTGCCGATTTTCTCACTTTTCCCACAGGTCACAACGGGCACCTCAATAAAAACGCTACCAAGAAAAGAGAGGTATTATATTATGGAAGAAAAAGGCAAAAAATTAGGCCTCTGGAACATTATTGGTCTGGGCCTTGGCGGTGCCATCGGCACCGGTATCTTCGTGCTGCTGGGCTATGGCATTGCCTACACCGGCCGCTCCATTTCTCTGGTCGTCGCCATTGGCTGCTTCTTCATGCTGCTGGCTTACTGGTATAACCTGGCAATGCCCGCCATGTTCGTGATGAAGGGCGGCGATTACAGCATGAAGGCCATGCTGTTCAACCCGTTTATGAGCGGTGTCAGCGCCTGGATGATTCTGGTCAACGGCCTGGCAATGTCCAGCTACTCGGTAGCTCTGGCACAGTATCTGGCCATCGCCATTCCCAGCTTGCAAAATCATCAGACGCTCGTTGCATTTATTGCAATGACCCTGTTCTTCCTTTCCACCATCAAGGGTTCCCGCTTCATTACCATTCTGGAAAACATCATCACACTGGTTCTGGTAGCTTCTCTGGTCATTTTCGTTGTCTTTGGTCTGCCCAAAGTCGATTTTGCCAACACCTTCTCCAGCGCTGACGGCGGCTTCTTCCACGGCGGCTTCACCGGTTTCGTCTCCGCATTGGCCGTTATGGGCTGGGCCTGCCAGGGCACCACGATGGCTCCCGTCTCCATGGCAGCCGTTACCAAGAACCCCAAGCGCACCATTCCTCTGGGCATTATCATCATCACCCTGCTGCTGGCTGTGATCTACGGTACCATGGGCATTGTCGCCGGTGGTGTCCTACCCTATGTTGAGACTGCCGGTCAGAACATCAGTGTGACCGCTGAGGCAATCCTTCCCCGTGCACTGTACATCTTCTTCGTGGTCGGCGGCGGCATCGGTGCCATCGCAAGCTCCGCTCTGGGCGGTCTGGGCATGTTCCGTTATCCCCTGCTGCAGGTCGCAAGCGACGGCTGGCTGCCTTCCGTCTTTAAAAAGACTGATAAGAACGGTTATCCCTACGTCATTTACCTGCTGTTCTATGTCATCAGCATCATCCCCATCCTCACCGGCCGTAGCCTGGATGCCATCGTCTCTCAGGTGATGATTCCCACCATGCTCATCAACATCTACATGAACCTGACCTGCCTGGTTCTGCCCAAGAAATACCCGGAGCAGTGGGCACAGCGCAGTATCAAGATGCCCCTGTGGTTCTACAACGTCTGCTGCGTGCTGGGTGCCTTCTGCGCCGGCGTGGTTGCTTTCAACCTGTTAGGATCTGACCTTCAACGATGCCGTGTTCACCGTGGTCATTGTTGCTGTGATGTGCGTGTTGACCATCGTGCGCCTGAAGCAGGGTGCTGTCAAGGCCGAGGATCTGGCCGCCAAGAAAGAGGAGATCGTCCGTCAGGCCATTGCAGATACCACTGCTGACGAGGCAGAAGCCGCTTGATTTTTCTGATGTTTCAATGAAGAGTTCAATCCCATACACACTGTAAGAAATCGGCATTTGCCGGAAAAGGAGAATTTACTATGAAGTACGATTTCACCTCCATCATGGACCGCCATGGCAAGGACGCAACCGCCATCGATGGTCTGGGCTCGATGCCCGGCTTCACTCCCGACCTGCCCAAGGAAGGCTATGATGCCATTCCCATGTGGGTGGCAGACATGAACTTCCCCACCGTCCCCACCATCCCCGAAGCCATCATCGAGCGTGCAAAGCATCCCGCCTACGGATATTTCCAGCCCACCGATGAATACTTTGACTCCATCACCAAGTGGCATGAGACCCGCAACGATGTCAAAGGCCTGACCAAAGAGTGCATCGGCTACGAAAACGGCGTTCTGGGCGGTGTTGTCTCTGCACTGACCTGCTATGCCGCCCCCGGTGATGCCGTGCTGCTGCACAGCCCCACCTATATCGGCTTCACCATGTGCATTGAGAACAACGGCTATAAGATCGTTCACAGCCCGCTGGTCAAGGATGAAAACGGTATCTGGCGGATGGACTACGAGGACATGGATGCCAAGATCAAGGCAAACCACATCCACGTTGCCGTGTTCTGCAGCCCTCACAATCCCTGCGGCCGTGTCTGGGAACGCTGGGAGATCGAGAAGGCCATGGAAGTCTACAAGGCGAATGATTGTATCGTGATTTCTGATGAGATCTGGTCTGACATCATTCTGGAAGGCCACAAGCACATTCCCACCCAGTCCGTCAGCGAGGATGCACGGATGCGCACTGTCGCTGTCTATGCTCCCTCCAAGACCTTCAACCTGGCCGGTCTGGTGGGCAGCTACCACATCATCTACAACCCCACCATCCGTGACCGCGTGGTTGCCAAGAGCAGCAAGCCCCACTATAACGATATGAACGTCCTGTCCATGCACGCCCTGATCGGTGCCTACAAGCCCGAGGGCTACGAGTGGGTCGATGAGCTGCGTCAGACCATTACCGGCAATGTGGATTACGCCTGCGATTACATCACAAAGCACTTTGAGGGTGTAACCGTCTCCAAGCCTCAGGGCACTTACATGCTGTTCGTGGACTGCACCGAATGGTGCGAGAAGCACGGCAAGACCATTCAGGAACTGGAAAAAGCCTGCTGGAACGTGGGCGTTGCGATCCAGGATGGCCGGATGTTCCACGGTCCATGCTCCATCCGCATGAACCTTGCGCTGCCCCTGTCCCGCGTGAAGGAAGCTTTCGACCGTCTGGACAAGCACGTGTTCAACGGAGAGTGGGTGTGAGTTATGGCTGCTGAAACTGCTGCCCGCCTGACGGTGGGCGAGGTGATGCCCAACTTCACCTATGACACACCTTTTGCAACTGGTCTGACTCTGTCCGACACAGTGCAGAAGACCCCGAAAACAGCTCTGCTCTTCCTGCGCTACTACGGCTGCACCCTCTGCCAGTACGACATCCATCAGCTGGCCGAGAACTACCATCAGATCACCGATGTAGGCGGTCAAGTCATCGTTGTCCTGCAATCCGACCCCGCCGGGCTGGCGCAGGAGCTGCAGCCTGATACCTTCCCCTTCTCCATCCTGTGTGACCCAAAAGCTGCTCTGTATGAGCGCTTTGGCATCCAGCCCGCGGCCTCTATGGCCAAGATGGCTGATGCCGGGACGATGTTGAAGATTGCCAAAGCAACTGCCGCAGGCTACAAGCACGGTGCCTACGAGGGCAACGAGCTGCAGCTGCCCGCCTGCTTTGTGGTGGACAAGGAGCGGAAGATCCTCTACGCACACTACGGCAAGAGCGCCGGAGACATCCCCGATGCCCGCACCCTGGCCAGCCTCCTCAAATGACATTTCTCCCTTTTTACCAGCATAACCTCTGAGACCCTCTTCTATCAGCAAGACAAACGCCGCATGGCTTCCTCCCCGGAGCACATGCGGCGTTTGTCTTTTCTGTTATCTCAAAAAGAAAGGGACTTCAAGCTTAGACCTTCTCAATGGTGATGGTCCACTCGCTGGTCATGGCCTCATCTGGCTCCAGCACCTCGTGCTTGCCCTCTTCGTTCACGCTGTTGGCCCAGCCGTTCCAGGGCTCCATGCAGACGAAATTTTCGGCATCCTGCTGCCACAGCACACCGTTGGTAAAGCTCTCGTCGGCATCCACGGTGACTTTGTGGCCGTTGCCCTTATCCGTAAAGGTCATGGGGAACTCCACGCCGGTCATCAGGCGGATGGAGTTGTCAGCGCCTTCCTTGCGGGTCAGGGTGATCTTCTCGGGTGCGGCAGGCTGCTCGCCCTTGGCATCCTCGGAGCAGGTGGCACACTTGATGTCAAAGTCCACATTCTCCAGAGCAGAGGCCACAAAATAGGGATGATAGCCAAAGCTGAAGGGCATCGGAACATCGCCCTCATTGATGACGGTCATGCTCAGGGAAGCGGTGTTGCCCTGCAGGTTGTAGTTCATCAGGACAGTGAAATCGAAGGGGTAGAGGAACTTGGTCAGGGGGCTGGACTCCAGAATCAGGGTCACGCCGTCGGGACCGACGCTCTCCACCTCCCAGGGACACAGGTCAGCCATGCCGTGGATCTCCATGGGATAGGCCTGGCCGTTGAAGATGTGCACGCCGTTGTCGGGCTTGCCGCAGTTGGGGAACAGCACAGGGATGCCGAAGCGGGGGCGGTTGCACTCGCTGAAGTTGGGGCGGCGGGTCCAGATGTACTCGTCGCCGTCCAGGGTAAAGCCGGTGACCATGCCGCCGCGCTCGGGGGTGATGGTCAGGGCAGTTTTTGCCACGGGGTCGGTGATGACATACTGCTCAAAGCATGCGCCGCCCTCGGTGACGTACTGGGTGGTGATCTGGTTCATAAGTTGTACCTCCATATCATTTGATACAAAAAGGCCGCCGTACGCGCAAAAAGCACGCACAGCAGCCATTTTTCAATTAAAGAACAACGCCATCCTTGAAGATGGAGATCTCGCGGAAGCCGTGCTTCTCGGCCTTGGTCTGCTCACCGCCTGCAACGCGGATGACCAGATCCAGCAGGTCGTGGGCGGCCTCGTCGATGGTCTTTTCGCCATCCGCAATGACACCGGTGTTGAAGTCGATCCAGCCGGACTTCTTCTCGGCCAACGGGGTGTTGGTGGAGATCTTCAGGGTGGGAGCCGGGGCAGAGAACGGGGTGCCGCGGCCGGTGGAGAAGAGGATCAGGTGAGCGCCTGCGGCGGTCATGGCCGTTGCGGACACCAGATCGTTGCCGGGGCCGTAGAGCATGTTCAGGCCCTTGGTCACCACGGGGTCACCGTAGCCGATGACATCCATGATGGGGGCGGTGCCGCCCTTCTGGACACAGCCGCAGCTCTTGTCTTCCAGGGTGGTGATGCCGCCCTGCTTGTTGCCCGGAGAGGGGTTGTCGTAAACCACCTCGTTGTGGCTGATGAAGTATTCCTTGAAACCGTTGATCATGTGCTCGGCCTTGACGAATACCTCCTTGTTGATGCAGCGGTCCATCAGGAAGCCCTCGGCACCGAACATCTCGGGCACCTCGGTCAGGACAGTGGAGCCGCCGCGCTGGCCCATCATGTCGGAGAAGCGGCCGATGGTGGGGTTGGCGGTGATGCCGGACAGGCCGTCCGAGCCGCCGCACTTCATGCCGACCACCAGCTCGCTCACAGGGATAGGCTCACGCTTGAACTGACCGGCGTAAGCAGCCAGCTCCTTCAGGATCTCACGGGCGGCGGTGAACTCGTCGTCCACATCCTGGCAGGTCAGGAACTTGACCCGGTCGTGGTCATACTCGCCCAGCTCTTCCACGAACTGGTCGTGCTGCAGGTTTTCGCAGCCCAGATGCAGCACCAGAACAGCGGCGGCATTGGGGTGGCGGACCAGCGCGGCCAGCAGCTTGCGGGTCTGGGCATGGTCGTGGCCGGTCTGGCTGCAGCCAAACGGATGGGTAAAGGTATACAGACCCTCAATGGAGCCGGTGACCAGATCCTGGTTGTCGTTCACCATCTTCTTGGCGATGTCGTTGACACAGCCAACCGTGGGAATGATCCAGATCTCGTTGCGGATGGCGGCACGGCCATCCTTGCGGCGGAAGCCCATAAAGGTCTCAGGCTCCACCTTGGGCAGGGGGGCCAGGTCGGGGGCGGGGTGATAGCTGTACTCCACCTCACCGGACAGGTTGGTGTGGACATTGTGGGTGTGCATCCAGGTGCCCGGCTCGGCATCGGCGGTCGCGTGGCCGATGGGGAAACCGTACTTGATGACATTTTCACCGTTCTTGATGGGCTTTACTGCCATCTTGTGGCCCTGAGGGATATCCTCCAGCGCGGTCACGGCAAGGCCGTCCACCTCCACCAGAGTGCCCTTGGCAATGGGGTGCAGTGCAACCACCATGTTGTCAATGGGGCTGATATGAATCGCCTGCGGCATAGTTATTCTCCTTAATGGCATTTACAAAGCACAAGGAGGCCGCTGCCCAAAGCAGCAGCCCCTTGTTGTGCAGGTGATATTCCAGCTTACAGGCAGCTCTTGTAGGCAGCTTCGGCACCCTGGGTGCGGATCAGCTCCAGATCAGCCAGAACAGCGGCCTCCAGGCCCTCGATCCTGGTCAGATCCTGATCCCACATCTGGGTGTTGGTCAGAACGGCATGCACCAGCTGAGCGTCGGTGTCGTCCTTGTGTGCATAGTAGAAGTCCAGTGCCCATGCGTCATCCTGGATCTTGTAGGTGTTGCCTGCGGGGCGCTTGCAGATCAGGCCGTCGGCAGTGCGCTCCTGGATATCACTGGAGTAGAAGGCAATGTAAGCGGCCAGAGACATGGTCAGGCACTTGGGCAGCTGCTTCTGCTCCTCGATGTAAGCCAGGAAGGAAGGCATGTTGCGGGCCTTCCACTTGGAGGTGGAGTTCAGGGAGATGCTCATCAGCT
>ERZ839767.5637-NODE-5637-length-10980-cov-11.157529_pt1 | contig 10980 bp, 8 predicted proteins | sample MGYA00519879_ERZ839767 | MGnify/ENA primary metagenome ERZ839767 (study PRJEB31850, sample SAMEA3708852) | human gut metagenome | biome: human gut; feature: human-associated habitat; material: faeces | place: China | collected 2014 ...
GCAGCTACGCCAACAACATCGTTAGCGCCGGTGCCGGGGTTGGTGGTGGTGCCGGGGGTGGTGGTAGCCTGAGTAGCAGAGGCAGTTACGGTACCAGTGGTGATGATGAAATAGGACAGAGCGGGAAGGGTGAAGGTCAGAACGCCGCGATCTAGAGTGGCAGCCAGCTTGGTGATCTTGCCGGACAGATCCTTAGCATAAACATTATAAACCTTGTCAGCGTTATCTTTGCCCTGATTGAAGACTACCTTGAAAGCAGTGTTGAATTCGTTGAAACCGCGGGCAGCACCATTAGCGACAATATCAGCGGCATCATAGCCGGTATCTTTAGCGGTAAACAGGTTACCATTATCCTCTTTGAACAGGAACTTCTGACCAACAGTGAGGGTCGTGCTTGCGGTGAGGCCGTCACCAACAGCACCATAAGTCAGAGCCACGGTAGCAGAGTTTACAGGTTTAGTATTGTTAGTAATGGTCTTAACAGTGTAGATGGTACCATCGACGAGAGGATTGGGAGTGTAGCTGACATTACCATCAGCATCAATGGAGACGCCCAGATCAGCAGTCTTGTACCCGATAGCGAGCTTATAATAGTCAGTGGCGGTAGCAGTGAAGACATTCTGGGTGTCATAACCGTCAGCCCGCAGAGCAATTTTGCTGATAGAGAAATCGCAGACCTTATTGTCAGCAGCCTTGGTATAGTCCTGCTTCAGGGTAATCTGATACTCCCAGTACGAAGGAGTGGTCTCGGTGGTAGTCAGGGAATAATCGGTCGAATTGTTTACTTTAACCCATTTAGCGGAAGCAACCCACTCAGAACCCTTTTCATAGGTTACAGTCAAAGTGTTCTTATCGGGTACGAATTCGCCCTTGCTATTGAAATAAAAGTTAAATGCGTTCTTACCATTCTCGTCTTTCAGATCGACAACAAGAGTAGTACCGGGCTCTTCAATAGCGTAGGTGTCAGGAGTAGTGGAAGCAGCATTGCCACCACCAGGAACGATAACGGAAACGTTAGCAGCCATAGCCATGGTGCAAACCATGATGACAGCCAGTACCAGTGCGAGTACTTTTTTCATTGTGATTTCCTCCTAAAATTATTTTGGTGTGGTGTGCGGCGTCTCCACCGCCGCTTACCATAGTCATTGTATTACATATTGTAACCAATTGCAACCCCCTTTTGCAATTTTTAGGGTGAAAATTTGTAAATAATCCGTGAATTCCTCCAACCATATACAGATGTGTACGCCAGAGATACGCAATTCGGTTACGAAATTGTAATCAGTGTAATTTTTCCCGCCGCAGCCCAAATTATTTGCCCCGCTTGACATTGCGGATGCAAAATGTTACTATAAATGCGAAGGGTGCGACCGGACAGCGGTTGTCTTCCCCAAAGTTTAAGTTAAAAAATAACCGTCAGCTTTGCGGGCAGGGGCGGTTATTTTTTATTGCCTTGAAATAAAGCAATGATGCTAATAATTACTAAACAGAACGCAAAAAGCGCCTCGTATGTAACCATACGCATCACCCCCTTCACAAAGGAACGGGGAAAACAACCGCCGGCCGTGTTGGTCGCACCATGGTTATGGTAACATAATCGACAAAAAAAGACAAGCCCCCTGGATTTTTCCATCCGCAGGGGCTTGTTTTTTATTATATGCCCAAATACATGGACATGTACTGCTTGGCGCTGCGCCGCCAGCTAAAATCGCACCGGAGCGCGCGGGGCAGCATTTCGGCGCGGTATTCGCTGTGGTACAGCCCCATGGCCCGCCGCACGGCGCCCAGCATGTCATCGGCATTGTAGCTCTGGAAGGTAAAGCCGCAGCCGCCGCCCGGGGTATCCCAGTCGATGATGGAATCGGCCAGGCCGCCGGTTTGCCGTACAATGGGGATGGTGCCATACCGCAGGGCGATCATCTGCGCCAGACCGCAGGGCTCGCTTTGGCTGGGCATCAGGAAGAAATCGGCTCCGGCGTAGATTTGCCGGGAAAGGGTGGGCATAAACCCGCAGGTAAAGGCCACCTGCTGCGGGTGCCGCCGCTGCATCTCCCGGAAGAATTCCTCATAGCGGTACTCGCCGTTGCCCAGAATCACAACCTGCATCCCCATCCGCAGCATATTTTCCATGGCGTATTCCACCAAATCAAAGCCCTTGTGGCTCACCAGGCGGCTTACCATGGCCAGGATGGGGGTATCGGGTTCTTCCGGCAGGTGCATCTGCTGCTGCAGGGCGGCCTTGCACAGGGCCTTGCCCTCCGGCTTTCTCGCCGAGAAATTGGCGGCCAGGGCGTGATCCCTGGAGGGATTGTAGCCAACGGTATCAATGCCATTGAGGATGCCGCACAGCTTCCACTCCTTCTGCCGCAGGATCTCATCCAGCCCGTGCCCAAAATAGGGGTCAAGGATCTCCTTGGCATAGGTGGGGCTTACGGTGGAGATGCGCTCGCACTCCTCCAGGGCGCCTTTCATCATGTTCAGGTCCCCGTGGAATTCCACCTTACCGATGGCCCAATCCGGCAGTCCGCATACATCCCCGGCTACATCCAGCCCAAACTGCCCCTGATACTGGATATTGTGAATGGTAAAGACGGTATGGGTGCGGGAGAGCTTTGGTACGCTGCGGTAAAATACATTGAGGTAAACCGGGATAAGAGCGGTCTGCCAGTCATTGCAGTGGATGACATCCGGCTCATAATCAATGTGGGTTAGGGTCTCCAGCACAGCCTTGGAAAAGAACGCAAAACGCTCGGCCTCATCAAAGTAGCCGTAGATGCCGCCCTCCCGCTTGAAGTACTGTTCGTTATCCAGGAAGTAATACTGTACGCCGCCATACTGCATGGTAAAGACACCGCAGTGCGCCACCCGCCAGGAAAGCGGCACCCCAAAGCTGGTGAGAAAGGTCATATTGGCGCGCCACTGCAGGCCGATGCTGCCGTAAAGCGGCATAATGACCCGGCACTCGGCGCCCTCCTTTTGCAGGGCGGCCGGCAGGGAACCTGCCACATCGGCCAGCCCGCCGGAGGCGGCAAAGGGGCTGCATTCGCTGCACGCAAACAGAATTTTCATTGCAGACTCTCCTTATTACATATAATATAGTAGAGGGATTACACTCTGGTATCCCGCGGGAGGTACAGCGGATAGGTGGCATAACCTGCCAGACGACGATTATCGGCCACCAGCACGCCCTTATCACAGATGCAGTAATCCAAGTCGGCACCATTGCCAATGTAACAGCCCTGCATGATGATGGAATTTTTCACCACCGCACCATGCCCAATGCGGGCCCCACGGAATACAATGCAGTTTTCCACCCGGCCTTCAATGATGCAGCCATCGGCCACAAGAGAATTGGAAACGGCGGCGGAAAGACCGTATTTCACCGGGACCTCGTCCTGCACGCGGGTGTAAACGGGACGATCCATGGGGAACAGAGTGCTGCGCACCGCGGGGTCCAGCAGACGCATCGAGATCTCAAAGTAGGCCTGCATGCTGTTGGCCGCCCGGCAAAAGCCGTCATACCGATAGCAGTAGATGGGCAATTCCCGCCCTTTTTGGATCAGGCAGGTATCCACAAAGGAATACTGATTCAGGCTGGCAGCTTCGGTCACCAACTGAATGAGCAGTTCCCGGTTGACGATATACATATTATTGAACATCAGGTCGCCTTCGCCGCCGCGGGTGGCTTCCAGCAGGCGGCCGTCCTCTCCGGCGGAAACCATGACCGAGCTGTGTCCGTGCTCCGTGCAGATAAGGGTAATGCCTGCTTTATGCGCAATGTGATACTCCAAGACATCGGAAAGATCGACACCGCAGATGACATCGCAATCCGAAACAGCGATGTAATCGGCGCTGGAGCTTTGCAGATAGCCCAAAAGGCTGGTCATCGATTCCAGCGTACCGCGGCTGTAACCGGCGCTGCCGGCGGAGGAATAGGGCGGGAAATAGGCAATGCCGCCCCGCTTGCGGGAAAGATCCCACTCCTTACCGGAGCCGATGTGTTCCATCAGAGAGTGATAGTTGTTCTGCATAACCAGGGCGACAGAATCCACTCCGGCGTGGGACATGCGGGAAAGGACCAGGTCGATGAGGCGGTAACGGCTAGCAAAGGGCACTGAGCCCATGGAGCGTCGCGCGGTCAGGCCACCCAAGGCGTCATCGTGCGAATTGGAAAAGATAATGCCCGTCATTTTGTTATTGGCCATGTTACAGCACCTCCCCTACATCTTCTTCTACCATGCCGCGGGCGGGTACAATAGCTCCGGCCCCAACGGTGACCCCGGCACCAATGACGGTAACGCCCCACTGGTCTTTATCGGCCATCAGTTCCGGGCGTTCGCCCACATAGGCGCCCCGGCGGATCACCGCGTTTTCCGCCACAATGGCAAAGTGCACTTCGGCGCCCTCTTCCACCACGGCGCCCGGCATTAGGATGCTGGAATCCACCACGGCGTTTTTCGCCACATGAACACCGGAGAACAGGATGGAGAAATCCACATGGCCGGCGATCTCGCAGCCCTCAGAGACCATCGAGTTCTGTACCTTGGCGCCTGGCGCAATGTAGTGCGGCGGCATGCAGGGGTTGCGGCTGTAAATCTTCCAGCTGGGGTCGTAAAGATCCATCGGCACCTTGGGATCCAACAGGTCCATATTGGCCTCCCACAGGCTATCGATGGTACCGACATCCTTCCAGTAGCCCTCAAAGGAATAGGCTACCAGCTTTTCGCCTGCCGCCAACATCTTGGGGATAATGTTCTTGCCAAAGTCTTTTTCCGAAGCGGGGTCGGCGTCATCGGCCAGCAGGTATTCCCGCAGCTTTTTCCAGGTAAAGATATAGACACCCATCGAGGCCAGGTTGCTCTTGGGATTCTTGGGCTTTTCCTCAAACTCGTAGATGGTGGTATCCTCGCGGGTATTCATAATACCAAAGCGGGAGGCTTCCTCCATCGGCACTTCAAAAACCGCGATGGTGCAGTCCGCGCCCATCTTTTTGTGGTGATCCAGCATCTTGGTGTAGTCCATCTTGTAGATGTGATCACCGGAGAGGATGAGAACATATTCGGGGTCATAGCGCTCGATAAATAGTATATTCTGACAGATTGCATTGGCGGTGCCGGTGTACCAGTCACTGCCGCTGCTTTTTTGGTAGGGAGGCAGCACAAATACGCCGCCGTTCAGCCGGTCCAAATCCCACGGCTGGCCGTTGCCCAGGTATTCATTGAGCACCAGCGGCTGGTACTGAGTCAGTACGCCCACAGTATCTATGCCGGAATTGACACAGTTGGAAAGGGGGAAATCGATGATGCGGTATTTGCCGCCAAAGGGCACCGCGGGCTTGGCCAGCTTTTTGGTAAGGGCGTACAGCCGACTGCCCTGGCCGCCCGCCAGCAGCATGGCCACCCATTCTTTCTTCATGAACATCTGATGTCACTCCTTCTCGGTGTTGATGGGTTCCAGTATCATGCAGCTGAGCGGCGGCACATCCAGCGTGATGCTGTGTGCCCATTGGCCCAGCGGTTGTTCCTCGCTGCGGTACAGCGTTTCCCGGTCAAATCCCGCGCCGCCGTACTGCTCTTCCTCGCTGCACAGGGCCACCCGGTAGGTACCGGCCTCCGGCACGCCCATACGGTAGTCCTCCCACCGGCTGGCGGCAAAGTTGCACAGCACCAGTGATTTTTTGCCCTTTTCATCGGCGCGGTAATAGGTGATGACGCTGCGTGTGTTGTCATCGGCATTCAGCCAGCGGAAGCCATCCCAGTTGTCCTCCACCTGCCATAGGGCGGGGTGAGCCAGGTAGTAGTGGTTCAGCGCCCGGATGTAATCTTTCGTTTTGCGGTGGCTCTCGTAATCCAGCAGCATCCAGTCCAGTTGCTTATGGTAGTCCCATTCAATAAACTGGCCGAACTCACAGCCCATAAAGAGCAGCTTTTTGCCGGGGTGGGTCATCATATAGCCCATAAAGGTGCGCAGCCCCGCGAATTTCTGGTTATAGTCCCCGGGCATTTTATTCAGCAGCGAGCCCTTGCCGTGCACCACCTCATCATGGGAGATGGGCAGAATGAAATTTTCGCTGAAGGCGTACATCATGCTGAAGGTGAGCTTATCGTGATTGTAGCTGCGGAAGTAGGGATCCAATGAAGTGTAGAACAGGGTATCGTTCATCCAGCCCATGTTCCACTTAAAGTTAAAGCCCAGGCCGCCGATCTCCGGCGGGCGGGTGACCAGCGGCCACGCCGTGGATTCCTCCGCGATCATGAGGAAACCGGGGTGCTCGCTCAGCACCGCGCTGTTCAGCTTGCGCAGGAAGGCCACTGCCTCCAGGTTTTCCCGGCCGCCGTTGATATTCGGGCGCCATTCGCCCTCCTGCCGGCCATAATCCAGATACAGCATACTGGCCACAGCGTCCACTCTTATGCCGTCTATGTGATATGTATGCGCCCAGAAGTTTGCACTGGAGGTGAGGAAGCTCTGCACCTCGGTGCGTCCGAAATCAAAGACCCGGGTGCCCCAGTCCTTGTGCTCCCACTTGGCGGGGTCGCTGTATTCGTAGCAGCACGCGCCATCGTATTCGTACAGGCCAAACTCATCCTTGGGGAAATGCGCCGGTACCCAATCCATGATGACACCGATGCCGGCCTCATGCAGGGCATCCACCAATGTCATAAAGTCGTGCGGGGTGCCGTAGCGGCTGCTGGGGGCGTAGTAGCCTGTCACCTGGTAGCCCCAGGAGCCATCATAGGGGTGCTCGGTGGGGGGCAGCAGCTCCACATGGGTGTAGCCCATTTCGGTCAGGTAGGTGGGCAGCTCCTCCGCCAATTGCAGATAGGAGTAATAGTTCCCATCGGCATTGCGCCGCCAGGAACCGATATGCAGCTCATAGATATTCACCGGCAGACTGCGGGCATCCTGTGTGGCCCGCTCCATCATCCATTCGGCATCGTGCCAGCGGTAACCCGCCAGCCGGTAGATCTTGCTGGCGTTCTCTGGCGGAGTCTGGGTATGGAAAGCAAATGGGTCCGCTTTATACAGCGTGCGCCCATTCGCCGTGGTAATCTGGTATTTGTAGCAATCATAGTCATGGGTCAGCTCTACCGTGGCGCCCCACAGGCCCTGCTCATTCAGGCGGGTCATGGGGTTGGCAGCCGCGTCCCAGCCATTAAAATCCCCCACCACACTGATGGCCGCCGCATGTGGCGCCCAGGTGCAGAAGGTGGCTTTTCCATTTAGCTGCCGGTGGGCCCCCAGCAGCTCCCACGCGTGTGCGTTGGTACCCTGGTGGAACAGATAAACCGGCATTTCCTTCGATTTTGTGATCCTGTTCATGGTCTTTGCATCCTCTCCTTTGTGCAAGGGATAACAGCCATCGGGCGGAGGAAAATCCCCCTTTTTACCCAGCTTTTATTATAGCATTTCCCCCTAAAGCGGGCAAGTGATTTACACCCGGTTTGTACGATTTTACAGATAGCATACATTTTGCCGGTGTTTTGGTACAAAATGATGAACCCCTGCCAAAAGATGCCCACGGCTTGCCTTTTTGCGCCCCAAATGGTACACTGTTGGAAACCCATTACCGCGAAGGAGAATCCGACCATGTTTGTCGATCTGCATATTCACAGTTATTTTTCCGATGGCGCCCAGACCCCGGAGCAGGCCGCGCTGGCTTGCCGGGATAGCGGCGTAGGCCTGGCCGCCCTGTGCGACCACAACAGTTGGCTGGGCTGCGAGCGCTTTGCGGCCGCCTGTGAGGACCTGGGGGTACAGTCCATCCGCGGGGCGGAATTCGACTGCCGCTGGCAGGGGTATCACCTGCATATCCTGGGGTATGGTTTTACCCCCACGCCGCAGCTGGCCGCCATTGCCCACCGCAGCCGGGAGCTGCTGCTGCAAATGAGCGTGGACCTCATCGAAAAAATGGCCCCGGAATACCCGCAGCTGAGTGTGGAGGAGTACCGGGATTACCACTACGACCCGCAAAAAGGCGGCTGGGCCGGGCTGCACTATCTGCAGGAAAAAGGTGTGACCCAGACCCTGAGCGAGGGAATGCCCCTGTATGCCCGCTATGGCCTGGATTACACCGCCTACCCCTTTCCGCAGGCCGCCGAGGTCATCACCGCCATCCGGGAGGCCGGCGGTGCCGCTGTGCTGGCCCATCCGGGCAATTATTTTTCCGGGATGGAACTAGCCAGTTTATACACCACTTTTAATGAGCTGTGCGCGCTGGGACTGGGCGGTATCGAGGCCTATTATCCCACGCATAGCAAAATTTTTGCCACGCAGACGGCGCTCTTTTGCGAAAAAAAAGGACTGCTCATCACCAGCGGAAGCGATGATCATGGGCTTTTTGCCCACTCCGGCGGTTGGCAGCAGTATCGCATCGGCTGCCAGATGATGGAACCGCACCGGCTGCGGCTGGGCAATTTGGCGCCGGAAGAATGAGCGAAAATTTACACCAATTCTACACCACTTTCGAAAAAAATTCTCCGGGCGCTCACCGCTCGGAGGATATTTTTTCCTGTCCTTCTGCCCCGTAAAAGATGAAATCATCCACATCGCCAGCCACAGAAAACCAGCTTTCTCCATAATCATATGCGCTTATGTTATTATCTGGCATGATAATGCTCCTTTATGCAAAGATTAACTTCCTTATTCTATGCTATCTCACGCAAAAAGATGCTTGAAAAACATTGTAATAGTAGGAGGAAATCACAATGAAAAAAGTACTCGCACTGGTACTGGCTGTTATCATGGTTTGCACCATGGCTATGGCTGTAAAAGTAGAAGTAGTTAACCCCGATTCTTCGGCTCCTTCTGCTAATCTGTCTGGTAAGATTAACACTGTTGCCCCCGGCGAAAGCATTTACTTCTCCCGCACCGAGTTGAATCTTACCGATTCTACTGCTTATCTTGATAAGGATAAGAATTTTGTCCCCGACAAAAACACCGTTTCCGTGACTTTTGAGAAGGGCGCTGATCTGATTGCTTCTCAGGGCTGGGTAAAGTATAATGGTGAATATGTTTATGCTCTGAACACCAAAGCAAGTGAGACTGCAGCTCTTGATGGTACTGCTGAAATCATTATCAAGTCCATCAAAGTCAATGTTTATGGTGTTACCGCCCCCACCTTGGATGCTAAGTATGTCGGTACTGCGGCTGACAAGGCTGTAGGTTACTCTGTTTGCGGTCAAGCCGAAATTGGGAATGCTGCTGCTAATAATTCTTTCATGGAGAAGCACTACATGTCTTTTGCCGAGCTCAAGGCTGATGCTACTCAGGCCGTTGCTTATATGTGCTTTGACTACGGCTTTACTGCTGACAAGATCACCATCTCCGAAAAGGATGCTAAGAGCACCTACAGTACCGCTGATTGTGTTGTTAGCGTTGAGAAAGTGAAAGCCGCTGACGGTAAGTACTACAACACCATTGATTGGTCTCTGACCAACACTGTTGGTGACGGCCTTGCTATGGGTGGCTTCCGTACTCTGAAGGCTGGAGAGACTCTGTTCTTCTATAAGGTTACAATGCCCGTAACTAACTCTACTGCAGACAAGGCTCTGAATAAGAACCTGCTGAACAACGAAGCTACCGTTATCGGCACCTTGACGGGTGTTGTTCCCAATGTTTCTCTCCAGCTGGTCGCTGAGAAGGCTCCCGAAGGCGCCAAGATGTATATGGTTAATGCTGATGGTACCGTTAAGGACCTGGGCGCTAAGTTCGATGCAAACGGCATTCTGGTTGCTACTGCTAAGGTTACCGGCCCCGTTATCGTTACCGATAAGGCTCTGACCGCTACTGCTGCTCCCGCTGGCTCCAACACCACCAACCCCGGCACCGGCGCTAACGATGTAGTTGGCGTAGCTGCTGCCCTGGCTGTTGTTGCTCTGGTTTCCGGCGCTGCCATCTCCCTGAAGAAATAAGATAAGCTACCGCTTGCTTAATTCTCATTGAGACAACAAAACACCCCCCGGTTTCTCCAGCCGGGGGGCTTTGTTATTGCGCCGGGGGGCGGGATGTGGTATCATATCCATAGAAAATAAAAAGGAGCCGACTATGGATTACAAGCAGAAATTCATCGAATATTATCAGGCCAACATCCACCGGGAGGGTGCCGACCGCCTGCTGGAATGGCTGCAAACTACCGATTTTTTCACCGCGCCGGCCAGCACCCGCTATCACTGCGCCTGCCCCAGCGGCTTGGTGCAGCACAGCGTTAATGTCTACGAGGTGATGATGGAAAAGCACTTCGACCCCGAAACCGATAGCGCCGAAAGCTTTGCGCTGTGCGCCCTGCTGCATGATGTGTGCAAGGCACAATTCTACAAAATAAGCACCCGCAATGTGAAGAATGAAAAAACCGGCCAGTGGGAAAAGGTGCCCTACTACACCATCGAGGACGCTTTCCCCTACGGCCACGGTGAAAAAAGCGTGTTCCTCATCGAGCGCTTTGTGCGACTGAAGCCGGCCGAAGCCACGGCGATCCGCTGGCACATGGGTGGCTTTGATGACGCTGCACGGGGCGGGAATTTTTCCATAAGCGTGGCCTACGATAAATACCCCATCGCCGTCAAGCTGCATCTGGCCGACCTGGAAGCCACCTACCTGCGGGAGAAGGAAACAAGCGCCGTAAACCACTAAATAGCCCATACACCACCCCCGGAGCATTCTCCGGGGGCTATTTTTGTAATTAAGTGTAAATATTACAATTTGGTAACACCAGCATTTACCATATTATATAATAGTTGGACAGATTTGAGCAATACTGGGTGAAAAATGGAGTAAAAACATTGTGATTTGTGGTTTTCATGGGTGGTGAACGGGGCTTATCCCAAGCCAAAAGACCACCCCCATTTACACCACTTTTTACACACAAATTTGGGGGTGGGTGGTGTAGGCAAAATGGCTGAAAAGCCCTTGATTAAGCGGGTTTGCGGCCTTTCGCTTAATTATAGGAGGAAATCACAATGAAAAAAGTACTCGCACTGG
>ERZ839767.5641-NODE-5641-length-10975-cov-13.554853_pt1 | contig 10975 bp, 6 predicted proteins | sample MGYA00519879_ERZ839767 | MGnify/ENA primary metagenome ERZ839767 (study PRJEB31850, sample SAMEA3708852) | human gut metagenome | biome: human gut; feature: human-associated habitat; material: faeces | place: China | collected 2014 ...
TTATATAACGTGTTGCAGATACTTTATCTGCAACCTATCTGCCACAGGTATCTGCAACGTTACAACTATCTATTAACTAGTGAATTACACGCGTTTCGTTGCAGGTGGCAGATGTTTTTATGTTTTTCAACTTTATAGTAGACAAAAAACTCTCATTCATTTCTGCACCTGCTTGAACAAGATTCACCTCTGTGTCCTCCGCGTCCTCTGTGGTGAACAAATGCATAACCGCAAAGCAATTACTTAGTATGCTGCTTCACATACTCCGATGGCAGACAACCGACATACTTCTTGAAACTGGTAGAGAAGTAAGAAGAAGATCCGAAGCCTACCATTCCGCTAATCTCCGAAATGGAGTAGCGCCCTTCAAGCAACAATTTACACGCTTTATTAAAACGGATGCGCCGGATAAAGTTGGCAGGCGGTTCACCGGATATGGAATTCATCTTGAGATACAGTGACGAACGACTCATACAAAGCTGGCTTGCCAACTCATCAGAGGTGAAGTCTTCATTACTGATATTTTCTTCTACCACCTGAATAGCTTTGCTCATGAATTCCTCATCCAGATTATTCGAAGTCATTTTAGCAGTATCTATATCAATCGTATTCGAATAATAGTGTTTCAACCGCTGGCGTGCTTTCAGTTGATTAGCAATTTTTCCTTTCAATAAATGAATCGAGAACGGTTTGGCAATGTAATCATCCGCTCCAGCCTGAATGCCTTCCGTCTGTGCATCGACACTTCCTTTGGCAGACAACAGAAGGACGGGAATGTGACAGGTTTGCAGATTTCGTTTAATAAGCTGGCAAAGTTTGATACCGTCAATACCCGGCATCATCACGTCGGAAAGAACAATATCCACACGGTGCTCTTTCATAATAGCCAATGCTTCTTCGCCGTTTCCAGCGGTAAGCGTCACATAGTTCTGCCGGAAATTATCTTTCAGGTAATCCACCATCTCTTTATTGTCATCTACCAACAAGATAGTAGGCCGTTCTTCCTCGCTGCCGACTTCTATCTGATCGTCGTCCGATTTCTCTTCTGAAACCACAGCCGACGCATCACCAGAGAAATATTCATCAGCCACCGGAAGCTCCCGGAGAGAAGCAGATGTTTCGACTTCATGTGCCGGCAATTCACGTTCTTTCTCCGTGAAGGCAGCCATATCAGCAGGTAGCGTGACTTTAAATTCGGTATATTGAGCAGGTTCGCTTGCTACGGTAATAGTGCCGTGATGCTTTTCTACCAGCATCTTCACCAATGACAATCCGATACCCGTCCCCTTTCGCTGACCGTCTACCTGATAGAAACGTTCGAAAATGCGGGTTAGCTGTTCCGGAGACATACCGATTCCGCTATCTCTTACCGTGAAACCATAGGTATCTCCCTCTGTCCATAAGGAAAGCGAAATACTTCCGCCATCCGGTGTAAACTTAAAGGCGTTAGACAGCAGGTTCATCAAGATGGTCTCTACATACGTCCGGTCCGCAGGAAACAATCGTCCTTCCAGATCGGATTTTATATGAAAGCTGATAGCACGTTTCTGCGCATTTTCTTTAAACAGGGCAAAAGCATCTTGCAACAGTTCTTCCACATTTACCTGCGCAACATGAATAGGCATTGCACCTGCTTCAGCTTTACGGAAATCCAGTAACTGGTTGACAATGTGCAACAACTTACGACCGTTCTTATAAACGTAATCTAGTTTCTGTTGTACCGGAGTACCTTTCAGATTGCTCTGCCCCAAGAGTTCCTCCAACGGAGCCAGTATCAGACTCAACGGAGTACGCAACTCATGAGACATATTCATGTAAAAACGTACTTTCTCCTGACTGATTTCTTCTATCTTGTTTCGTTCTATCTGTTCGATCCGGACTTGCATCTTCATTTTGGCACGGGCAATAAAGAAATAGATCACAAAGATGAGAAGCCCTAAAGAAAAGAAAATGAAAAGTGTCTTTGCCCACCAAGTCTGATACCACATCGGAATGATATGCACAAAAAATTCAGTGGTCGCCTCGCTCCACTTTCCATTGTTGTTACATGCCTTCACCTTAAACACATACTCACCGGGCGGAAGATTAGAATAACTCGCCCGTGCAAAGGAAACATGACGGGAGTAGTTCCACTTGGTTTCAAAGCCTTCCAATTTGTAAACGAACTGATTCCGCTTGCCAGCCAAATAGTTGATAACGGCAAACCGGATATTAAAAAGTTTCTGATCGGAAGGGAACGACATACCCAGCATCCGCCCTTGCTCGTCCTGATAATAACGCACCCGTTCACTTTTCATATCCGTAATCACCTGATTTAAGACAACGGCTCCTGTTACCACCGCATCCGGGGAATATGGATTATCACCCAATTCGTATGGCTTGAAATAGGCAACGCCCCCAAGAGACCCCAGGTAGAATGTACCATCGTGCGCTTTGCAAGCTCCGAAATAGTTAAACTGATCGTGAGGCAATCCGTCCTGCTTTGAATAGTTGAGGAAAGTACCCTCCTCCGTATTGAAGCAAGCCAGTCCCTTGTTAGTTGTCAACCATAAACGCCCCCGTTCATCTTCCAGTATATTATAAATAAAGTCGTTTGGCAAACCGTCTTTCATCGTATAGTGTTTCCAGGCAGTCGGTACTCCTTCCTTATAGCAATATAATCCTGTGGAAGAACCAATCCAGATTTCATGACGGCTATCCTCCTGTACACAGAAAGCCTGTATCAACCCATGCAGATAAGCCGAAGAGGAAAGATGCAGTTCTTCCAGTTTCCCGCCGGCATACAAAAACAGGCTCTCTTCCGTACCGATCCAGATTCTTCCTTTGGAATCACGGAACAACGTATATATCAATACATTCTCCAACTTTTTATGCTTTTTAGCCAACGGATGCTGCGAAAGTTCGCCGGTCTGTTTGTCGAAAAGGTAAAGCCCGCTCATGCCGCCTACCCAAAGTGTTCCATCTGTTCCGTCTAATAAGGAGTAACAACTGTTAGTCAGGGAAGTAGAATGGGGAAAGGAATATGTTTCTATCCTGCCACTCTGATGACGCAGACGGCTCATTCCCCCTCCATGAGTGCCGATATAGACACTTCCATCCTTGTCCGTCCATATACATTTTATATTGTCCGATTTTAAAGCATTGGCGGAAGTACCCATCCGGTAATATGAAAAGACTCCGGTTTTCCGGTTATAATAATTTAATCCGCCGTCGTTCGTGCCAATCCAGAGATTGCCATTATCCGGATCTTCGGCAATACAGCTCACCGTGTTATCACTTAACGAATTCCGCCAGGCGGAATGTTGCAAGCGTCCGAATGCCGGAGCAAGGGGATGATAATAATTAAGCCCGCCATAAAATGTACCGATCCACATTCCCCCTTGATTGTCTTTCAAGATAGAGCGGATGGAATTATGCCCCAAGGTAGTCGGATCTTCAGGAGAAAAACGGCAGATACGGAAAGTTCCCGTCTCCGGTTCAAGGATAAGCAAACCTTCCATGGTTCCTATCCAAACCCTTCCTTTATCATCTCCGGACAATGTCCTGACCGAGTTCGTAAGGAAATAAGCAGGAGTATTTTGCTTGTTATAATGATGTTTTATTTGAAAGTTGTTATCTACACAATACACGCCGTTTGTCAATGAAGCCAGCCAACAGTTGCCGGTTTTGTCATCATAGAGCATATCGGAGATGGTTTCTCCTTTCAATTGGAGAAGAAGCCGGGTCACGTTTTCGTTGCGTACATAATAGAAATAGACACCTTCCGAAGTTCCCAACAGGAAACCGTCATTCATCCGGCAAACAGAATAGATTGTTTTTCCGGCAAGTTCCGGCAGCACTTTCATCCGCCCGGTCTTTTTATCAAAAACCACCAGGCCGATATTGGTAGCAAGCAAAAGCCGGTCGCCTTCCTCCGGTTCTCCGATAGCCAATACTTGCATCGGCTGATTGTCCGGTGAAGAATAATTGGTGAAATTATTCCCTACTATATTATAACGGGATAAACCGACCTGTGTGCCTACCCATACCGTACCTTTCGAATCGGTATGAAGTGAATAGACATGATTGTTTGCCAGACTGGTCGTATCATCCGGCGCTTTATAATACGAAACGAAACGGGAACCTTCATACCAGTTCAGTCCGTCTATGGTGCCTACCCAAAGCTTATTATTATGATCTTGTGTCAGAGCAAGCACAGTATTTTGCGACAGCCCGTCATCCACGGATAATCGCTTAAAATGAATGAAGCTGTCGGCGGCCGATACAGCCAAAGGAAAAAATAAGATGCAAACGGTTAATCCGAATAGGTACTTAAATAGCAAATGCCGGTCTTTCATGAGCTAATATTGAAGAATTTATCGTAAAGATAAGTATTTTCAATTCAATCTGATAAATGAATCCAGTTTTTTAACTCATATAAAGGACCGGTATCGGCTCAAAACAGGACAACCGCGCCAAAGTCCGACAGTTATGAATTCATATTTTAGACGCGGTTGCCCTGAACTTTAATTTTTTTTACGGTTTCTCTTCAAGTTAGTAAGACGGATTTTCTGATTTTTCTTTCAGATCTTTATAACGTTTCAAGGCTTCCAGATAATAATAATCGGCATAATTGAGCGGAGTATCAATTTCACTGTCGTGCGGGAAACTACCAACCGAATGTAACAGGACGAAACCATGATTTTCTCCTTCTTGGGCCAAATAATCATCAGAGGATAACTGTTTCAGGATATGCTCCGCATAACGGAAATATTCTTCCCCTTGTTTCTTGTCGCCATAACCACTCAACTCCAGTAATGCAGAAGCTGTTACGGCAGCCGCAGAAGCATCCCGCGGTTCATTCGGAATATTAGGAGCATCATAATCCCAATAAGGTACATAGTCATTTTCGGACGGGCGGTGATCGATAATGAACCGCGCTATTTTATGAGCGGCATCCAGATAGTTCTGCTGCTTGGTGAAGCGATAACACATGGTATATCCATACACTCCCCAAGCCTGTCCACGCGCCCAAGCAGAAGAATCGGCATATCCCTGAAAGGTTCCTTTCGACTCTACTTCACCGCTATCTGCCAGATAACTTACCACATGATAGGAAGTCATGTCCTCCCGGAAGTGATTCTTCAACGTTTTGTTAGCATGAGAGATGGCTATTTCACGATATTTCGGATTATTGGTTTGTTCCGAAGCCCAGAACAACATTTCAAGGTTCATCATATTATCAATAATCACCGGATAACTCCAATCACCGAAATCCCACGAACGAATCAGTCCAACTTCCGGACGAAAACGGGAGCACAAGCTTTCTGAAGAATGAATCAGAATCAAACTGTCCGTTGGCTCCGGTTTCAAACGGATGCCCTGCCCATAACTGCAAAACATCATAAAACCCAAATCGTGATTACCCGTATAATATTGCATATCCTGCAGACGGTTCGTATATTTACGCGCCTCTTTTGCGAGAGCCTCATCACCGGTCAACTCGTATGCCAGCCACATGGAACCGGGATAGAAACCACTCGTCCAATCTGTGGGGTGCTCCAGTCTGTACTTTCCTTCTTTGATAGAACGGGGAAAACAGGCGGTATCCGGTTCATTCTTCAATTGTTCTGCCATATAGAGCAACTGATGTCCCGATGTTTTCACTGCATGGTCGAACCATGCCATCTCATTTCCTTTTGAAGCATCGCAAGCAGTCAGGAGCGCCATACTCCCTACCGCCAGTAAAAGTTTGTTTTTCATTGTTCCACTTTATTTTGTTACTGTATTCTATTACTGGCAACAAAGTTAGAGCAAGTCGCAGACAAACCCTTTGCAAATCTATTTTTTCATTTTTGTTTCTATTTCTACGGACTTTGATTTTGTCCAAAAGTGTTTTGTTTTTATCTTTTATAGAAAAACAGGCACGGATTTTACCAAATAAGCTGTTGTCAGGCATAACCAAACAACTATGCAGCCTTTTGCAAAATCCGTGCCTCCACCAAAAAGTACGCGCTCTTCTATCTCACAATATCTTCCGGGAATTTAGCCGGCATCTCCACCCTCTTCCAGGTTTCATAATACCAGGTGTTCAACTCATTTCCATTCAAATCATTCTTGATAAAATATTTTAGATGGAGATAATCATTGTCTTTAATCTCAAATTCCAAAATATTGTCCTGATTGTCCAGCATCGGGAGATGAATGTTCTTCTCGATACTTTCCTTATAAGAATCGTCCGTGAGTTGTTTATAAGTACCATATCCAGTAATAATCGCATCCGCACCGGGAATAATGGTAAAGTTAACGATTTGTCCGTCATCACTCAATACTTTAAATGTATTACTGGGTTTCAACGCTCCCGGAACATCGGGAGACTCGGATACATAATGGCAGAGCTGCCAAATACCTTTCAAATCGGCCGCTTTGAATTTGGTTTTCTTCTGGGCCGTCGCACCTGTTACCGCTAACAACATTATTGAAAGCATGGTAAAGAAATAGAGCTTTTTCATTGTTGTATTATTTTAGTTAACACTCTCGAATGCGTATTTCCAAATATAAAGATTTATTTTGAGAATACAGCAATTCAGAGCATAAAAAAACTCGCATAACCTGAAGATTATGCGAGTTTTACATAAATATACCGAAATATTAGAAATCAGCATTTCTTGGTGTACGCGGGAACGGTATCACGTCACGGATATTCGCCATACCTGTTACAAACAATAACAGACGTTCGAACCCTAATCCGAAACCGGAGTGAGGACAAGTACCGAACTTACGGGTATCCAGATACCACCACATATCCTTCATCGGGATATGCATTTCTTCAATACGGGTCATCAGCTTGTTATAGTCGGCTTCACGTTCGGAACCACCGATAATTTCACCGATCTTCGGGAAAAGAACGTCCATGGCACGTACTGTCTTACCGTCTTCGTTCTGCTTCATATAGAAGGCCTTGATTTCCTTCGGATAGTCAGTCAGAATCACCGGACGTTTGAAGTGTTCTTCCACTAAGAAACGTTCGTGTTCGGAAGCCAGGTCCACGCCCCAGTAAACCGGGAATTCGAACTTATGTCCTTTTGCAACAGCTTCTTCAAGAATCTTGATACCGTCTGTATAAGGCAAACGTACGAAATCATCTTTCAATACACCTTGCAGACGTTCAATCAAGCCTTTGTCGAACATATCGTTCAGGAACTTCACATCATCCGCACAGTTATCCAACGCCCATTTCACACAATATTTGATGAACTCTTCTGCCAAGTCCATGTTGTCTGTAATGTCGTTGAAAGCCACTTCCGGCTCAATCATCCAGAACTCTGCCAAGTGGCGGGGAGTGTTGGAGTTTTCGGCACGGAACGTAGGACCGAATGTGTAGATAGCTCCCAAAGCAGTAGCCGCCAGCTCACCTTCCAGCTGACCGGAAACAGTCAGACTTGCCTGCTTACCGAAAAAATCATCTTCATAAGAGATAGAACCTCTCTCGTCTTTCTTCAAGTCATACAGGTTCATGGTAGTCACCTGGAACATCTGTCCGGCACCTTCACAATCGGAAGCCGTAATGATCGGCGTATGGAAATAGAAGAAGCCCTTTTCATGGAAGAACTTGTGAATAGCAATCGCCATGTTGTGACGGATGCGGAACACTGCACCGAATGTGTTGGTACGCGGACGCAAGTGAGCAATCTCGCGCAAGAATTCCATAGAGTGGCCTTTCTTCTGTAATGGATATGTATTATCGCAAGTACCCAGCACTTCGATTTCACGAGCCTGTACTTCCACTTTCTGTCCGGAACCCACTGATTCTACCATTTCTCCGTTCACGCTGATACAAGCGCCGGTAGTAATCAGTTTCAGCATCTCTTCATCGAAATTAGCCAAATCTACTACGATCTGCAAATTATTTATTGTAGAACCGTCATTCAGTGCGATAAAGTTTACTTGTTTGCTACCTCTACGGGTGCGAACCCATCCTTTCACATTGACCATAGCGCCAATATCTGTGCGCTTCAACAGGTCAACAATTTTTGTTCTACCAATCTTTTCCATTTAACTTTTTCTTTTTAGATACAAGAAGACGAGGTTTCAAATGCAAGATGAATTCTTTCCTGCTTTCTTTCCCCGTCCTCTGTCAAGTTGTTATTTATTGACTTATTACTCAAACGAACCCATGCGGAGGTAGTTTACTTCTGCTTCCGACAGGTAACGCCAGTCTCCGCGACGCAGACCTTTTTTGGTCAGTCCGGCGAAGAACACACGGTCGAGTTTTACTACTTTATAACCCAGTGATTCGAAAATACGGCGAACGATACGGTTCTTACCGGAGTGAATTTCGATACCTACCTGGTCTTTCTTGAAATCATCGGTATAGCTGATAGCGTCTGCATGGATTTCACCGTCTTCCAACTGGATGCCGGCTGCAATCTGATCCATATCCGCTTTTGTCAGGTTCTTGTCCAGATGAACATGATAAATTTTCTTTTTCAGAAATTTCGGATGTGTCAGCTTGGAAGCCAAGTCACCGTCATTTGTCAGTAACAGTACACCAGTCGTGTTACGGTCAAGACGTCCTACCGGATAGATACGTTCGTTACAAGCGCCTTTTACCAAATCCATTACCGTACGGCGCTCCTGCGGATCATCCGATGTGGTAACAGTATCTTTCGGCTTATTCAGCAATACATATACCTTACGTTCGATGCTAACCGGTTCATCGTGGAATTTCACGACATCCGAGCGTTTGATTTTTGTACCCAATTCAGTAACAACTTCACCATTTACAGAAACCACACCTGCTGTAATAAATTCATCAGCCTCACGACGTGAACAAACACCGGCATTAGCCAGGAATTTATTCAGACGAATCGGTTCGTTCGGGTCAACAAACTGTTCCTTGTACTCGATTTGTTTCTTTATGCTATATTTAGCATTCGGGTCATAATCGCTGGTACGTGGACGAGGACGGTAACCGCCCTGACGGTCATTATTGAATCTCGGACGATAGCCACCACCGTTGTTGCTGCGATAGCCTCCACCTTCACCACTATTGAAGCGAGGACGATACGGGCGGTCACCACCTTCGCGGTTGTAAGGACGCTGAGGACGGTCGCCACCTTCACCACTATTGAAACGGGGACGATACGGACGATCACCATAAGAGCGTTGTTCGCCGCCTTCACGGTTGTAAGGACGCTGAGAACGGTCGCTGCCGTCAGAATTCGGATTAAATCTCGGACGATACGGACGATCACCACCTTCACGATTGTAGGAAGGGCGTTGAGGACGATCACCATAAGAACCACCTTCGCGGTTGTAAGGACGTTGCGGACGGTCGCCACCTTCACTATTGTTATTGAAGCGAGGACGATACGGACGATCACCGCCTTCACGATTGTAAGAAGGACGTTGCGGACGGTCGCCATAAGAGCGATCACCATACGAACGCTGTGGGCGTTCGCCCCCTTCATTGTTGGCATTAAATCTCGGGCGATACAGACGATCCCCACCTTCACGGTTGTAAGAAGGACGATACGGACGTTCTCCTCCCTCTCTGTTGTACGACCTGTTACCATCACGGCCGGCACCTGTATTCTCTTCATTGAAAGAATTTTCGCGCCATTCTTCGTTTTCTGTGCTCATTTTTTTATTCGAATAAAATTAGACTTTGGCCTCACGGCCTATTTAAAAAACACGTTTATTGTATAAGTAAACAATTAAAGCCCCGTATAAGTATGCGGAGTAATTGCTCTTAACTCTTTTTTAATATCTTCGTTTACATTCAGTTCTTCGATAAACTCTTTGATAGAATTTTCCGTAATCGCCTGATTTGTCCGCGTCAAAGCTTTCAACGCTTCATACGGATGCGGATAAGCCTCACGGCGCAGGATTGTCTGGATAGCCTCAGCTACTACGCTCCAGCAGTTATCCAAATCACGGTAAATAGCCGGTTCATTCAATAATAGTTTGCGTAGTCCTTTCAAAGAACTCTGAATTGCAATCACAATATGTCCGAAAGGTACGCCTACATTACGCAGAACGGTAGAGTCGGTCAAATCACGCTGCAAACGGGAAACCGGAAGCTTCACAGCCAAATGTTCCAGAATGGAAGTGGCGATCCCCAAGTTTCCTTCCGCATTTTCGAAGTCAATCGGGTTCACTTTGTGCGGCATTGCGCTCGAACCGACTTCTCCGGCTTTTATCTTCTGTTTGAAATACTCCATAGAGATATATTGCCAGAAGTCCCGGTTCATATCTACCATTATAGTATTGATACGCTTCATTGCATCAAAAACAGCAGAGAGGTTATCATAGTTTGAAATCTGAGTCGTATATTCTTCACGTTCCAGTCCCAGTTTTTCTGCAACGAAACGATTACCGAACTGTTTCCAGTCATACTGAGGATATGCCACATGATGTGCATTGTAATTGCCGGTAGCACCGCCAAACTTAGCGGTAATCGGGCAAGCCTTCAACATAGCCAGCTGACGTTCCAAGCGGTAAACGAATACCATTACTTCTTTACCTAAACGGGTAGGAGAAGCCGGCTGACCGTGAGTTTTGGCAAGCATCGGAATATCAGCCCAATCTGTTGCATAAGTTTTTAACTGTGCAATCAGTTCTTCAATCAACGGATAATACACTTTATCGAGCGCTTCCTTGATAGAAAGAGGAACAGACGTATTGTTTATATCCTGAGAAGTCAGTCCGAAGTGAATGAATTCCTTATAGTCATCCATCCCCCCCATTTTGTCAAATTCTTCTTTCAGGAAGTATTCTACGGCCTTCACATCATGATTGGTTACACTTTCGATATCTTTAATACGCTGTGCATCTGCTTCCGAAAAGTTACGGTAAATATTACGCAGAGTTTCAAACACGCTGTTATCGATTCCTTTTAATTGCGGCAAAGGGAGTTCGCACAAGGTGATAAAGTATTCCACCTCTACCTGTACACGGTATTTAATCAGTGCAAATTCAGAGAAATAAGCTG
>ERZ839767.5644-NODE-5644-length-10971-cov-11.966105_pt1 | contig 10971 bp, 13 predicted proteins | sample MGYA00519879_ERZ839767 | MGnify/ENA primary metagenome ERZ839767 (study PRJEB31850, sample SAMEA3708852) | human gut metagenome | biome: human gut; feature: human-associated habitat; material: faeces | place: China | collected 2014 ...
AATGCAGTAGGCCACCTCACCCTGCCAGGAATCCAGGCACCGAAACTGCGTGTAGTTGCCAGCTGCCACATGATACCCAAACCGCAAATTCAACGCCCCATGCCCCCACTTGCCGCTGGTTCTCAAGGTGTCATCTGACAGCGGAAAATTCCAAATATACACCTGCTTAGATGCCGCAAAAGCTGTGGTAGGCAGCAGGCATAAACACAGCACCAGCGCCAGCAAAAGCGCCGCTACGCACTTGATAATTCGTTTCAAATTAACCCTCCCATTCTCCTAAATTTTGCCATAAGAAAAAGGCCCTCCACGAGAGCCTTTCTCCTATATATTTTGCGTCACCCGCGGCCGATGAACAGTTCGTACTGCCCATCTCCCACCTGTTCCGCCCATATCCACACAGCGGTGCAGCCTTCCTCGTTCTTATAATATGTCAGATCATCCCGGATATAGGCGGCCAGAACATCCTCCGTCTTACTGCTGCATCGGATGGGCGTGTCCCAGCTATCCGCCGCATTTTCATCCAGCCGCAGACCAATGCCCACGGCGTAGTCCTTGGCATAGCCCAGCCAGTAGTCCATGTCAAAGCCTTTCTCCTCCGGCTGGGGAGCAGGTGTTTCCGCCGCATCCGTCCCACTCCCAGCAGGTACGGATGGACTATTCCCCGCAGGTACGGATGGACTATTCCCCGCAGGCTTGGAAGAACTACTCCCTGCCGAATCGGATGATTCACCCCCAGCAGGCCCCGCCTTAGACGGCGCACTCGCTCCAGCCTCCTGCGCCGGAGTCGTCCCCGCCGCAGTCTTTGCGTCTCCCGCAGAGGAGCCCGTGTCCGCTTTCGCCGCTCCGCCCTGCTGGGCCAGTGTGTCCTCCGCCGTGTCGGAATTCGCCGCTATCTCCGAAGCCGTTCCGGGGGCCGCTTCCTCTTTCACATCCGTTGCAGCTTGCGTCTTGCTCTGCGCCCCGCCATCCACCGTTTCCTTTTGTCCGCCACAGCCCACAAGCAGCGCCGCCAGGCAGACAAACAGCAAAAATACAGTTGCTTTCTTCATAAGATCGCCCCCTTGTTTTTGTTCACCTCCATTGTACCGCACCGCATTTTTTATGTCAAAAAATCGAAGAAAAAACCTTTTCAGCAAAAATTGCGTCTAAATTTGAGACGCAATTCCCGTTCTGTACGCCGCCCCCGCTGCGCTCTAATCCATATTGGCTCTATCCGCGCTCTGCGCGGATAGGAATGGTTTCCCCCTTCCCTGCCACAAAAGCCGCTGGGCGGCTCCGGTCAAGGCCCGTCCAGTGCGCACACTGGGCGGCTCGTGGGCGGCTGATGCAAGGCAGCCGCCCAGCCTTGACGGGTGCAGCGCGGCGGCTTACACTCCCGCAGGCAGGAGAAACCTTACCGTCCGCTGTGCTGCATCGGCACCCGGCTCCGCTGGGGCGTGATGCTTTTCTCCACGGACGCGCCGATCTGCTTGCTCATTTTCTGTATCTGGTCCAATGCCTGCCGCCGCTCCTGGGTGTCCCAGCCCTCATACAGGGCGGGCATCTCCGCCAGGTCCGGCAATTCACGCTTCACTCCAAACCGGCGGCACAGCAGGTACGACACGCTCTGCGCGTCCAGATCACACTCGGCATATTCATACTGCGTGTTATACCCCTTGCCGTGAAGCCGCGAATGAGCCACCGCTGTGGCGACGGCAGCGAACATCTCACCGTCCGGGTAGTCCGGGTTGATGGCCACCTCCATCCGCTGGGGATCATAGACAGCCGGGGTGTGCAGTTCCTTGTCAATGACCACCTGACAGGCAGCATAGTTCAGCAGCGTCGCCATGGCCGACTCCATCTCCCTGGTGTCATTTTCCAGCTTCACCTCCTTCATAGGCCGCCCCTGGGTCTGTCGCACATCGTAGGCATCCGCCAGCGTGTAGCCCTTGCCGAAGGTAGACCGGGCGAAGATATGTATGCCATTCCCATTCTCGCTGACCGGCACGAACCGCCCCAGCATTTTCCATTTCTCCTTGGTGCCGAACACCGTCACATCCCCATCCTGCACCATAGCCAGGGCGATGTTCCCCGCGCTGTACGCCGGGTTGTCCCCCTGCAAGTCCAGGTAGTGGCTGTACGCCTCCGGACTGCTGGTAATCTCCATGACCGCCGCGTCCTGCAAGGCCATGAGATTTTCCCGGTCCGCCTGCTGCCGCGCCTTCCACTGGCTGTCGTTCTCCGTTTTCCTTGAAACGATCTCCTCCAAATTTGCCATTTCGCATAACCTCCTATTCCCGAATCTTTGGCGGCATCCGTCCACCCGGCAAATGCGGCTCCGTCTCTCCCGCCGCACGCCGTAGCGCCGCCAGTCGCCCCTTTACCGAGGACTTTCCCTCAGTAGTCATCTCCTCTTGCGTCAAGCCATTCCCGCGCTGTGGTGAGGAGCTGCCTTGTGCTGCGCGGGCATCTGCTTTTTTTGCTTTGCTGTCCTCCCGCTGGGGTGCGGCATAGCCGTGGCGCTCCAAAAACAGATTCACCTGTGCCGCAAAGTCCACATTGGTGATCAGATCCACCAGCCCATCCCGAGCGTTCTTGTCCTTGACCACCGCGTAGAGAACGCCCTTTTTGGCGTAGGCGTGGAACGCCGCCAGGTCGCTCTCCCGTAGCTGAAACACCCGCAGCTCCTTGCCCTCCCGCAGCAGGCGGCCCATGTTGGTCCTGCCGGACACCCGCTTGTTGTCTTTCGCCAGGGCGTAGATAAATGCCGCTAAATTTTTACTGCCTGCTGCCAGCAGCTTGATGCTTGCCTCTGTAATTTGCAAGCCCTCCCGCACCATCAGGTCAACGGCTTCGCTGCCTGCATCCATGTTCCGGTCCTCCTTGGTCTAAAATTTCCTGTTCCCGCTGTTGTTTGAATTGCTGCTCGATCCGCCGGGCATCCGCTTCAATGGCGCAGCACTGCCTCCACTCCTTCCGCAGCCGACGCAGCCGCTCCGTGTGCGCCGCGATCTCCGCGTCCAGCCCCTCCACGCCCCTACGCCGTGCCAAATAAAGCTGTCGCCGCTGCTCTGTGTGCGCATCCATCTCCCCTTGCAGCGCATCCCGCAACATGGTAAGCTGCTGCCTCGTCTCAATGCGGTTTTCCCGCAGATACCGAAACTGCACCTGGTATCGCTCCAGCTTCAGCATCTCCCGCCGTAGAGCCGGAGAAATGTTCCGCGCCCGCCGCGGCCCCCGCAGCAGGTACATATAATACAGGCACAGCCGCTGGAAATAGGGCAGCAGCTTCCTCTGCATTGGCATCCGCCGCACGCGATACATCTTGCGCTTAGCGGACTGCAAGGGTCTCTGCCATGCGCCTTTGATACGCGCCCGAATGTCCGCCTCTCCGTAGCCGTCCCCCAGGCTGTCCAGCCGGATAAACCGCCGCCCGCCCGACGGGCGTACAGCGGTGTGCTTCACATTGTCCCCGCTTTTCACCTGGTAGCCCATACGCCGCAGCTCCCGCAGGAACTCTCCATAGCTAAGCGCCCTGCGGATAGCCTCGTCCATGTCCCGGCACACCACATCCCGCAGCGTAGTCTGACCCCGCTGCTGCGCCCGGTACTGCCCTTGGGGTGCGGCGTCCTCGCCCGGCTCAATGACGGACAGCCCCCGCTCCCGGCATAGGGCATCCGACATACCCCGGATGCCCTCATAGTAATCCCGAAAGCTATCCCGGTACATCTTCCCATCCACAAAGGACACCGCGTTAAACACCACATGGTTGTGCAGATGCGTCCGATCCAAATGGGTGGCAACCACCACCTCATACTGTCCGCCCAAGGCCCTCTGGGCCAGCTCCGCACCTATGGCATGGGCCTGCTCCGGCGTCACCTCCCCGGGTCGGAAGGACTGGATCACATGATACCCCTTGCGCACACGATTCTGCTTGCCCCAGCGCCGTGCCGTCTGGGTCATGTCCTCATAGGCCGTGTCCCGTCCGCAGTTGATGGCCGTCTCAAAGCACACCCGCTCCGTCTTGTCCCGGTCCAGTGCGTAGTCCACCGCCGTCTCCAAATAGGTCTTTTCCTCGTTGGCCGCATAGCGCAGGCACTTATCCAGCCGCCCGCGGATCACAATGATCTTCGTATACGCCATTAAAAGCTGTCCTTCACCAGCCGCCACGCCCTTTGCACAAGGGCCACGGCCCGGTCCACCTGGCTGTCCGCCGCATACTTTTGTGCGTTGACGGTGTGGGCAATCTGATTGATGTTGTTGCCGATGGCCGACAGCTCCCGCAGCAGGGCGGCGTAGGTGTCGGGTGGCCGTGGCTGCAGCTCTACACCCAGGATGAGGCTGCGCAGAAATGGATCCATGCCCAGCCCCGCAGCCACCGCCTGCCTGCGCAGATGATCCAGCTCCGCGTCGTTCAGCCACACGCTCACATGCCGGTTTCGTTTTCTCGTGTCTCTCACCTCCTACAAAAAATGCGTCTCAATTTGAGACGCAATACGCGCTTTCGGGGTCTTAGGGGCCGCGCCCCTAACAAGCGGCATTTGTGCTACCAAATGCCATGCTTGCGTGGACAGTGCCGACCGGCGCTGTCCATCCCTACCGTGTCGGTGCCGACTTTCCATGGCAGCAGGGCTTAATTGGCAGCCCATGCCGCTTGGCAAATTCCGCAATGGTAGGTCTGTCTTTAGAGCACGGCCAGTTGAAGTCGCCCGGTGCCAGGTCCCGGTATCCGTTTTCCGGCAGGTCTATACGCTGGCCGGTCAGCACGGTCCCGTAGTGCTCCACCGTGATATGGCAGGCCAGTAAACATGGCTGCGACCAATCCTCCGGGGAGGTCTGCATATCGTAGGCGTAGACGCCATTCGGCAATGCAGACCGGCGCACGCGCTCCACGGTGAAAAGCCCCTGCACACCGCATATCTCCACCGCCTCAAATCGGGTCTTCTGCATATCCACCGTCATACCTTCTACCTCTCCAAACCATCATCCTTCTTAGGCCCGTCCCGCTTCTTAAACGGCTCCACCCGCAGCGTTACCGGCGTATTGCCCTTAACCCCCAGCAGCAGCTCCGCCTGGTGAAACTTCTTCTTATAGACCTGCATCTGCTCCGGCGTCAGCGAAACGAAGTCGTCCACCCCCAGCCCGCACACAAAGAACGGCCCGAACACCCCGCCGTAGCCACCCGGCATACTGCGGTTAAACTCATTGGGCTTCAGCATCCCTTCGTCGTCGCACACCACGGCCACCTTATCCTCAAAGGGATAGATAGCCTGGATCAGCCCACCCACAGCCTGCTGCATTTCCTTCAGCCCGTTCAGCTCCTTTTCGTAGGGCTCCATGCCCGGCTCTACCATTAACACCTTCATCGCTTACCTCTCCTTATCCCGATTTCGTTTCTTCGTCTTAGCCTCTTTCTTGGGCGGCGTGTCCCCGTCCTCCACAAACGCCAAAAGCTCCTGCGGCGTGGGCTGGTGCGGCTGCACCGTGTACCCCGGCAGCAGCTTCCCATTTACCGAAAACAGGTGAACATGATTTTCCGGCAGCGGCGGCGACAGTTCCCTAAACAAATGCGCATAAGCCGCAATGCGCCCCTGCACATACCGCTCCGCCGCCGACTTATCCGCATAGCGTTTGTTGTCCTGCCCGGCCAGCGGGGACGGTCTGCTGTAATACGGGTCCTTCCTGGGTGGGAGGTTATATTCCACGCTCCAGGACACATACCACGCCACCGGGACCTGTTTTTTCAATTTGTGGTCATAGGCGGTGTCCTCCCGGATGCGGTAGGTCATTTGGTAGACCCGGTTGCTGATCCTGCGCCAACCGTACTCCGTGTCCTCCCAGCGGTTTCCACTGTTCTTCACCTCCGGGGTCTTCACATATTCCATGGCTTTTTCCAGCACCATGGTCTGGGCCGCCTGCGCCTCCCAAAGCTGGGCCCGCTCCTGCAATTCGCTGAAAATTTTCCGCTCCTCCGCCACGCTTTTCTCCCGCATGACTTGCAGATTGCCCAGGGTCATCTCCGTCAGTGAGGACAGATCTGCCCGGTAGGGGTTAAAGCTGATGTGGTGCTCCAGGGTCATCTTCTGTCCCGGCTCCAGCTTGTCGCCGTAGGAATAGGCGTTATAAAACAGCTCCTCCCGCTGCGGCATGGTCCATCACCTCTCTTTACCCGACGCCGCTTTTTTTGCGGTCTTTTCCTGCTCCGCCTTGGCCTTTTGCCGGTTCAGCGCCCTTTGCCGCAGGTCCAGCGCCTCAAATACCACCCGCTTAGCATCCGCAATGGTGGTGTCCTTCTTGGGGAAGTAGGGCCGCAGCTCCTCCTCGGTGAATGTGACCTTCAGCGGCAAAAACATCTCCCGCTTGCTGGGTGCCACCGTCTGCTCGATCTTCTCCGCCGTCAGCTTGCCCGCCTGGCTCTCCTTTTTCAGCTCGGCGGCCTTGGCCCCGGAGGGGATCTTATCCTCCCGCTTGATGGCGTCCGCCAGGGCTTTCTGCTCCTGGGGCTTCAAGTAGGAGATGTCCGCAGCGGTGTTCACAGGCAGCTTTTTCTCCTCCACCATGTCCTGCAATTCTGGCTCCAGCTTGGTTAGGCGCGTTAGCCGCTGGATGGTGGCCCTGCTCTCCCCGGTCTGCTGGGCCAACTGCTCGTCGGCCCGCATAGGCTTGTAGCCCGCCTCCACCTGCGCCTTGGTGGGCCGCCCCGCCTTGCGCTTCATGGCCTCCAGCTTCATGGTGTAGGCCCGGGCCTTAACCATAGGGGAAATGTTCTCCCGCTTGAGGTTGGAATCCACCATGTAAATGATGGCGCTGTCCCGGTCCATATCCCGAACGATGGCGGGGATCTGCGCCACCCCCGCCAGGGCGCAGCCGTGCTTGCGGCGGTGGCCCGCCACCATCTCGTAGCGCTCCGGGTCCTTACCACTGCGGATCACCGTCACCGGCTCCAACACGCCGAACTTCTTGATGCTCTCCACCAGGTCCAGCATATCATTATCGTCCTGCACCGGGAAGGGATGTCCCTCAAAGTCGTCGATCTTCTCCACTGGCAGCATGACCACCGATCCCAGCGTACCCTCGCCCACGATGTTCAGCCGAAAGTCCTCCGGGATGCCGTCTGCGTCGGTCTGGTCTTTCTTCTCCGTCTCCTTTTTGGACTCAGGCATACCCTCGGCGCCCTTGTCCTCCGCAGGCTTCTTGTCCTCCGCCTTTGCAGGTGCGGCGGGCGGCTTCTCCTCCGTCTTTTTCTCCACCTTCTTTTCAGCAACCGCAGCCACCGACTTCGCCTCCGTCTTACCCGGTTTCTCCGCCGCAGTCGGTGCAGGCTTCTCCGTCTTTTTCTCTACCGGCTTCTCAGCGGGCTTTGCCTTTTCCCCGGGCGGCACCGCAGCCTTACCATCGGGCGGCTCCTTGGTCTCCTTGGCAGGCGCACTGCGAAACGCCCCGATCAGCGGATTTTTCTTTTCTTCTGCCATACTTTTTTGTCTCCTCCTTGTACTATATCAAAACCCGTCTCAAATTGAGACGGGTTTTGTTTCGGTCCCAGGTGCTCCTTTCTACACCCTTGTGTGGCTGCCGTAAGCGTCACCGGCCCCTGCACGGTCACATCTACGGTCAGCAAATAATACTCCGTGTGCATAAAATCCTCCTTCTTTTTTGACAGCACAACGCCCGCCTCCCTGGGCGGGCTACCCACCAGCCAGGTCGTGCTGGACCTCCGCCTGGTAATAGTGATAAATGGTGACCGGCGCGTTATACAGCGTGGTCATTAAGTACGCCCGCACATTGACCACCTGCGCCGTGGTGCGCTGCAAGCTCTCGATGACATACTCCAGGTGGTCCCGCTCCAGCAGCCGAAACCGCTTCTGCACCTGCCAGGCAGGCAGCAGCTCGCCGCCCACCCGAAGCGTTGGGCGGGTGCTGCACAGCACATCGGTGATGACGGCCACCAGCTCGTCTATGAGCTCCACCTCATAGCGCTCACAGAGCCGACCATACTCCACCTGGCTGCGCACTTTCTCTGTCATCCTCTCCCTCTCCCATCGCCCGCCGCCGGGCGGCGAAGAGGAGGATCTGTAAAGCTGATTCACATCCGTCTGCTTTCTATCTGTATAGTTTCCGTCCCCCTTTGGGAAGTCTGCCCTTCCGCTTTGGGGAACTCTTGACTTCCTCCCCGGGGAAGTCAGCCGGAGGCGGCACCGCCCGGGTGGTGTAGCGCTTCACATAAATGCGCGTGGGCTTCCCCTGGCCCTGCTTTTTCCGCTCAATGAGCCCGATGCCCTTCTCCGTGTCCAGCTCCGCCAGCAGCCGCACTGCCTTCCCATGCCCGCACCGCAGGCTCTCCTGTATCTCCTCCAGCGTGTAGTAAATGTAGACCCGTCCAGCCCCGTCATACCACCCATTCCGCGCCGAAAGATTCATCCTGTCCAGCATCAGCCCATACAGCAGCTTGGCATCCGTAGACAGCCCCGAAAACCGCGTCCCTAAAACCAGCAGCCGCGGGATACGATAAAAAGAGCAGCTTTCGCTCTCCTCGCCGTAGTAATAATCAAACTCCTCAGACACGAAACTGCCTCCTTTCATTTACAAACACAACTACAATTACAATCTAATAAAGTCAGTTATTCATTGCTTTTTCTCCAAAATTGTGTATAATTAATTTTGTATTATACTCTCAGGCTTTTAATACTCATTTATTACAACAAGCTGGAGGTATTGCTATGATAAAAGACATTCAACTTTACGAACTCTTTGGGCGCTTCAACTACAAAATATCTATGAAATCCGATGGCGTCACCATTATTACGGGGCCAAATGGTTTCGGTAAGTCTACAATACTCCGTATAATTGATGCACTGAACTCAGGAAATATTGAGTTCTTCATGGATTTAGACTTCTCCAAAATTATGATTACATTTGATAATGGTGAAAAAGCTACTATTCAAAAATCCAACAAAAAGTTTTCCATAGATGACATATCTATTTCTTTGCTTGATAATGAGAAGCTTCGTTTTTTCCAGCGCAGATTACAGGCCCAACAAAGCAATCCATCCAGTCGAAACCGCGGCGATGTCCCAGACTACGAAATGGTTTACAGCTTTGCTCTCGAAGACTATCGCTATGTATCCGATTTTTCGCCTAAATCCAAAGATTTACAATCGTTTTATAGAATACAACAGAAGCTTAAGCAAATCAAAGGGTGGTGTGGTGATGTCCGGTTCATTTCGGATCAGCGCCTTCTTCGTAAGGCAAAAAAACGCACTGGCCCAGACAGAGGTCGTGAAATAGTCGATGTTATTCAAGAACTACCTAATTGTCTAAAGGCTGAAATCAGCAAAGTGTCTGAAGAATACTCTCATATAGCAAATACTTTAGATGGTTCATATCCCACCCGTCTTTTTGCAGCTCGAACAGGAATAAGGGATCAAGCCGAATATGAAGCAAAGCTAAAAGAGACCAATGAAAAATTTGAAAAATTACGAAAGTATGATTTAGTAGAATTGTCAATAATCAGCGAAGAAAAGTATAACGAATCATACTCCACTGCACTAAAAATTTACTTCGATGATTTTGCTGCAAAGTATACTGTATTCCAAGATTTAATCTCTAAGCTCGATCTCTTTACAAAAATAATAAACAGTCGACTAACATTTAAGCATCTCCAAATAACTCGAGAAAACGGCTTTGTAATTGTGGATAATGATAACCCTCAAAAAAAGCTAAACTTATCACAGCTTTCTTCTGGTGAAAAGCAAGAGATTGTCCTTTTCTACGAGCTAATCTTTGACACCCGGAAAGAACTATTGCTATTAATTGACGAGCCCGAAATTTCTCTTCACATTACATGGCAAAAGAAGTTCCTTGACGATTTGTTAGAAGTCTCAAAGCTCATTGCTTTGCATGCCATTGTTGCCACACACTCTCCACAAATCGTTAGCAGCCACTTAGATATACAGATTGATTTGGGTGAACTATATGGGGAAGAACTCGATACACAGTAATCTAACTAAGGACGATATAATTGCAGAAATTAGGTTAACCCTATCAGCCGACTTTGATCGCAATCACGCTATAGTTGTTGTTGAAGGCGAAGACGACATCTCTTTCTTTAATGGGAAGCTTTCTTCAAATGTTGACATTCATGAGTCTTTCTCTGGAAAACAAGGCGTCTTGGACATTGTCAGTTTCTTCCAGGATAGCCGAGTTGTTGGTATATGTGATGCCGACTATACACCGGATGTCCCTTCTCAACAAATACTGTATTACGACTATTCATGCTTGGAAATGATGCTGATTTCTAGCAACTCTGCATTTATTCCATTCTTCCATGTCTATTACTGTGATAACGCAGACTTTGCAAAGATACGATTCAAATCGTTGCAGGAATTAAAGTGGATTTCATGTTATCGAAGGTTAAATTCCATTTTTAGCTGGGGGATATCCTTTAACGGCCTTTCGATGGCAAAGGCTTTTGATCCTAAAACACATGGTATAAATATCCCAGAGATTGTTAGCCAAATTAATGCGTTAAATCCGCGCCTTAGCGCACACATTCCCTGCCAAGTTGAAAAAGTATACATAGAGTACAGCAAAGAAAGCAACCTTTCAGAGTTACTGTCGATAACACAAGGCCACGATTTTTTGAATTATTTTCATGAACTTTGTTTAACCACATGGCCATCAAACAGAAAATTTCCATCAAATCGAGAATTATCCCGTTCCTTACTCGCATCTTTTCGTCAGGACGATTTTAAGGAAACTATTCTGTACCAACAGCTAAGTGATTACCAAGACAAATATCATTTTACTATCCTTTCAGCATAGTATCTATTCTAATCTCATCATAAAAGCTCACTTCCCCTTTCTTGTCAAAGGGGAAGTGAGCTTTCGATATTATCACATAGCAGTTCACTTTTCTTCCTCAGTTCTAAACAAGACCTGCAGATAATCCTGCCGTCCGTCCAAAACGCGGGAAACCTGTATCGCCTCATTCTC
>ERZ839767.5650-NODE-5650-length-10956-cov-8.168150_pt1 | contig 10956 bp, 14 predicted proteins | sample MGYA00519879_ERZ839767 | MGnify/ENA primary metagenome ERZ839767 (study PRJEB31850, sample SAMEA3708852) | human gut metagenome | biome: human gut; feature: human-associated habitat; material: faeces | place: China | collected 2014 ...
ATAAAAAACCTATGTCCTTACGAAAAGGTATAGGCTTTTGTCAACAATCTGAGACAATACAATTTGTATTGTCTTTTTCTATGTGTAACCTTTTAAAGTCTTACGATTTTTGTTAGAATAGATACGGAAAGTCAGGTGAAAATATGCGTAATGCGATTGTTCTGGCGGCAGGAAAAGGAACTCGAATGAAATCAGATCGTAGCAAGGTCATGCATACGATTATTGATCGTTCTATGTTGGCTTATATCATTGATGCTTTAAGAGCGGTGTCTGTACAACGAATTGTAGTGATTGTTGGATATCAGGCAGAAAGCATTAAGGAAGCTTTTCCAGATGTTGAATTTGCTTTGCAGGAACCACAATTAGGAACAGGTCATGCGGTTATGCAAGCTACACAATTAAAGGATGAAGATGGGGACACTTTAATTATCAATGGAGATGGACCATGTATTCAGCCTGAGACGTTGGAAAAATTATTCCAAACAAATCAAGATGCATCATTAACATTATTGACTTCTGTATTGGATGATGGAGCTCACTATGGTCGTATCGTTCGTGATGAAAATGGTCATGTTCAAGCGATTGTAGAAGCAAAAGATTGTACAGAAGAACAAAAACAAATCTGTGAAATCAATGCAGGTATGTATTGTTTTAAAAACAGAGATTTATTTGATAATCTTGATAAATTAACAACAAACAATGCCCAAAATGAATATTATTTAACAGATCTAGTTAAAATTTTGGCAAATCAAGGAAAAGTTGTTAAGGGATTAGTTGTTGAGGATCGTGATGAAGTTATGGGAATCAATGATTGTGTAGAATTACATAAAGCGTATGAATGGATGCGAAATCGAATCAACAATAACTGGTTGAAAGAAGGAGTACAGATTGTAGATCCTATGCGTACAGTTGTTGGAAAAGATGTCAAGATTGGTCACGATGTAATTATTCATCCAAATGTTGAAATCTTGGGAAATACTGAAATTGGTGATTTCGTTGAAATTTTACCAGGTACCTATTTGAGTGATTCAAAAGTTGAAGCTCATGCGGTTGTAGATTCAAGTAAAGTCGTTAATTCTTGCATAAAAGAAGGTTCTTATGTCGGACCTATGTCTTATGTAAGCAATAATCAAATCAAAAAATAAACCTGATAGGGTATGGAGAAAGGATAAATCATGAAAAACACTATTGTATTTGCTTTATCATCAAGCGTTGGTTTAGCAGAAGATATTTGTAAGGAATTAGGATTAGAATTAGGGAAATGTGAAGTTAAACATTTTGCGGATGGAGAAATTTTAGTTGAATTAGGTGAATCTGTTCGTGGAAAACACGTATATTTTGTACAAAGTACAAGTAAACCTGTAAACGCAAATTTAATGGAAATTCTAATTGGTATTGATGCATGTAAACGTGCTAGTGCTGCTAGTATTACTGCAATCATTCCATATTTTGGATATGCACGTCAGGATCGTAAAGCAAAACCTCGTCAACCAATTACTTCTAAATTAGTAGCTAGTTTATTAGAAAGAGCTGGAGCTGATCGTGTTGTAACAGTTGACTTACATGCTACACAGATTCAAGGATTCTTTGATATTCCAGCAGATGATATTACTGCAAATGGATTAATTGCAGATTATTTTAAACACCAAAAAGGATTAGGTGAAATCGTAGTTGTTTCTCCTGACCATGGTGGAGCTGTACGTGCTCGTAATTTAGCAAATGCATTAGGTGCACCAATCGCAATCATTGATAAACGTCGTCCTAGACCAAATGTAGCTGAAGCTATGAATTTAATTGGTGATGTAGATGGTAAAACTGCAGTTATCATCGATGATATGGTAGATACTGCTGGAACATTGACTGCTGGTATCAAAATGTTAAAAGACAAAGGTGCAAAAGCTGTATATGCTTCATGTTCACATGGTATCCTTTCAGGTCCTGCTATTGAGCGTTTAAAAGCCGCTGAATTAGCTGGATTCGTTTGTACAAATACAATTGATCAAACAGAGCACCAAAAAGAGTATCCAGAAATGACTGTTCTTTCAATGGCACCATTATTAGCTGGATTAATTCATGCGGTTGAAGAAAATTCTTCATTGTCTGAAGTTTTAGCTCACGCTTTTGATGACTAAAATGGAAACATTGTTTATTGGTTATCCGCCTTGTTCCACTTGTAAAAAGGCATATAAAGCTTTACAGGATTTAGGGATTGAAGCTACATATCGAAATATTAAAGAAGAAAATCCAACAAAGGCAGAAATTCAAAGTTGGATTGATAAAGGTGTGGAACTGAAGAAACTGTTCAATACGAGTGGTATGTTGTATCGTGAATTGAATGTTAAGGAAAAACGTGAAACATATACACAGGAACAATTGATAGATTTGCTTGCATCAAATGGTATGTTAGTTAAAAGACCCATTGTGATTCAAGGGGATAAAATTATAATAGGAAATAAGGTTTCTGAATATGAAACATTACAAAAATAGACCTGTCAGATGACAGGTCTTTTACTTTGAGAATATTGAATTAAAATTATCTTCAATTTGTCTGCATGCACTTGTTTCATCCAATTGTTTAATTTCACAAATCTTCTTTGCAACATATTCTACATACATAGGTTCATTTTCTTTTCCACGATATGGAACAGGCGTTAAATAAGGAGAGTCTGTTTCTGTGATGATTCGTTCAATTGGACATGCTTCGATACATTCAGGTGCGTGTCTAGCATTTTTAAAAGTGATGGGTCCGGCAAAAGAAATCATGGAATTCATCTTTAAACATTCCATCATTGTTTCTTTACTTCCACTAAAACAATGAAATATGATTTTTGTCTTTGCGTATAGTTTCAGGATATCCATACAGTCTTTTGTAGATTCACGCATATGAATGGAAATCGGAAGATTGTGTTCATTCGCAATTTGAATTTGTTTAATAAACAATTCTTTTTGAAGATCATTAAAACTAGTATCCCAATAATAATCTAGACCAATTTCTCCTAAACAATCTAAATATGAGGTTTGATCAATTAAATATTGGATTTCTTTATTCCCAATTTCTTTTGCATCGGAAGGAAACCAACCAAATGCAATTTTAAAGAATGGATAATTTTTCTTTAATTTCTTTGCACGATCTAACTCCTCAGGACTTGTACACATGATCATGCATGAAGTAATATTTTTATTTTTAATATTTTCAATAATTTCATCAATTCGCATATATAAACGGTCACAAGTAATGTGACAATGACTATCTGTAAACATAAATAACCTTCTTTCTTAAATTAGTATATAATTGTGTTAAAAGAGGTGCAACATGAAAGTAAGTATTGAATTAAATGTAAGTGATAAAGAGTTTTATGATATGATGGTAAATTCATTAAATGAAGACCTTAAAAATTCAAATAAGAAAGTTTTAGAACTTAAGGAAGGATTAAAGTATAAGAAGAAATCGACGCAAAGAAAAGGTGTTGGATCAGAGATAACGGTTCATATAAAAAGATTGGTTCCAAATCAATTATATGTAGCGACATTTACAACGGCTATTGATCATACGCAAATTACGTATAAAATTGAATCTCTAAATGAATCAAAAATAAAAGTGACTTATGAAGAAGAATATGAAAATGTATCTTCTCGAGAAGTTCCTGCCTGGAGACAAAAAATGGCTGAGAAGCAATCGGCTAAAAAAGCAAAAAAGATGTTAAAAGAAGTCGAAAAATTCATTTTGAATGAGCGAAAGAAAAAAACTAATTCTTCCAAAAAATAGACCAAGTTTTCCAGCTTGGTTTCTTTTTATATGAAGATGCGTTATAAAATTGTTGTAGAAAAGCTTTAACCCAACGATAGAAGGAGGAATTGGATATGAAAAAGTTAGGTTATTTAGCAGGGGCATCATTGTTATTTGTTCCAATGCCTCTATATGCCGCAGGAATCAATTCAAGTAATCAAATTTTTACACATACTGGATGGTTCTCTGTGATTTGTATGGCAACAATTGGTGTTGGTGTAGCAATTTGTTCAAAACACGGGAAAGAATAATAATAGAAAAATGGGTATGCAGTGGTTAGTTTTAGGACTGTTGCCCTTTTTCTTTTTCTAACCGATGATGACAATAACATATGTTACCTAATTATTTTATAGATTGTGTTATACTTGTTTAACTGATAAAGGAAGGTTAAGTTATGGGCGATAATTACTTATTAAAATTTCTTGAAAATCAAGATATGCCTACAATCACAAAAAAAAGACACACTTATTTAACGTATTATGGGTTAGAGCAACAAGATACGTATATATTAAAGGAAGGCATTATTAAAACAAGTATAATTTTAAGAGATGGTCGAGAGTTTAATATATCCTATATCAAAGCTCCTGATATCATTTCACTTTTAAAAGATGAAGTTAGTCAATATACTTCAGCACCATTTAATGTTCGTGTTGAAAGTGATACAGCAACTTTTTATCGTGTTCCAAGAGTTTTATTTTGGGAATTCGTGAATAATGATAAAGAATTACAAGAATGTGTAAATGTATATTATCGAAACAAACTATCAGAAGCTATTTATAGACAGCAATTAATGACTATGAATGGTAAAAATGGAGCGGTATGTGCTTTTATTTATCAATTGATTCCTTTGTTTGGGCGTGAAGTGAAACATGGTATCTTAATCGATTTTCAAATCACGAACGATGATATTGCAGGTTTCTGTGGTATTTCGACAAGAAATAGTGTGAATCGTATTTTACGTGGATTACGTGAAGCAAATGTAATCACAATGGTTTATCAAAAAATATTAATTTTGGATGTGGATTATTTAAAACAATATATACAGGTATAAAAATGCGCAGCACTTATTAAAGTTGCTGCGTTTTATATATACTTGTGATTTTTCGATAAGAATATACTAATTGACATGTCATTAAGCACCATATAACAGGTTCACAAAAACACACACCTATATATTTTAATTTTGGAACAAGTAAAACGGTAAAGACTATTTTTCCAACAAGCTCAATGATACTTGATATCAGTGGCGTTATTTTATATCCAAAGCCTTGAATAGCATTTCTTAAATTTAAAAGAATGCTAAGAACCATACAGAATGGAATGTTGATTTTTAAATACATGGCTCCATTATTTAATACAACTGGATTGGTAGATCCAGATAAGAAATGTACTAAATATTTAGCTGTAAGAAAAATAAATATGCTTAGAAATATAGGGTAGATAACACCACATGTATTTGCGAGTCGACCCCCTTTTAGAATACGATCATAATTTTGAGCGCCTTTATTTTGAGAAACAAAGGTTGCCATAGACGCTGCCAAAGTAGAAAGAGGCAGGCAAAATAATGAAATCAGTTTTCTAGCAGCAGTATGAGCAGCTATAATTTGCGTTCCTAGACCATTGATTCCAGACTGAAGAATAATGGTTCCAATGGATACAATAGAAAACATAAATCCCATTGAGAAACCTTGTCCTAGCAAATCGCTGATCATATAGGATTTAATATGAAAGTGTTCTTTATGAGGGATTAATATTTTAGCTTTTTTTAGAATCAAAAGAAAACAGATGATGGTTGATATACCTTGTGCAACAACAGTAGCTACGGCAGCCCCCAAAACGCCCATATCGAGTATTGTGATACAAAATATATCAAGTGCAATATTGATGATAGAAGAGCAGAAAAGTACAATTAAAGGTCTAAGACTGTCACCAATAGCACGTAACATACCAGCTCCTAGATTATAGAACATGGTAATAATTAAGAAAGCAGATATACAACGAATGTAATTTAATGAATCAGTATAAATGCTTTTAGGTGTGTGTAAAACACGCAAAAGAGTTGGTAAAGACAAATAAGAAACGGTTGTGATGATCAATGAAATAATGAGTCCTAGTACTAAAGAGGTAGCCACACTTTTCTTTAATTCAGTTTCATCTTTAGATTCGTAATAACGGGCGGTAACAATACTAAATCCGGTTCCGCATCCATTAGAAAATTGAACAATCAGTTCGAAAACAGCAGCTGTAGCACCCATAGCAGCTAATGCATTATCACCTAAATAATGACCAACTAACAGTGTATCGATGGTATTGTATAGTTGTTGAAATAGATTTGAAAAGAAAAGTGGAATCACAAAGAATAAGAGTCCTTTTGCGATACTTCCTTGTATTAGTGAATGATTTTTCATACGACCAGCCTCCTTTTAGAATATAAAATAAACCAAGAAACTAAAACAATCCCCTTGATAATACTAGAAATAGAGATAGCCCACCATACGCCATTTACACCTAGATAATGTGAAAATAAAATGGCCATAGGAATTCGTGCAGACGTGAATACAATGGAAACAATACTTGGAGGTAGAGTTTTACCTAATCCGTTAAAAGCTTCTTGTGTAGCAATTTCTATGCACATAAAGAGTTGAGAATATCCAAGTATTTTTAAATAGTCAATTCCATATGGCAAGATATTTGTTTCATGGATGAAGCATGAAAAAATAGGTCCAGGAAGAAAGACCAAGATGCATGTAGTAAATAATCCCCAAAGCCCTACCACAAGCATTCCTGTGTTGTATCCTTTATGGACACGCTCGTAATTTTTAGCACCATAGTTTTGTGATGTAAAGGCATTGATGGAAGCACTAAATCCATCGGCAGCCATCCACGATATAGATTCAATTTGCGAACCAACTTTTTGAACGGCGACACTAATAGCACCAAAAGCAGAAATTAAGCGTGCAATATACATGGATATGCATGTAAATAACATACTCTGAACAGAAGAAGGAAAGCCTATTTTTAATATTCTAGATATATGAGTTTTATCGGGTTTCGAAAACAAGTTTAGATTTTTAAATAAATCAAAATTTTTGGCATCGCATATAAATACAATCGTAACAACCATTTGAGCAATAATTGTCGCAAGGGCAGCACCGACCACCTTAAGATCGAAGACAAAAATTAATATAGGATCTAAGATTAAATTTAATACTAGACCTGTTGTCGTCGCGATAAAAGTACTTTTAGAATGTCCAGCCGCTGTTAGGATTCCTGTGAAAATTTGATTTACGAATGAGAAGATAATAAATCCGCATGTAATCCATAAATAATTTTGTGCATCCTGAATGATTGAGGAGTCATTTAAGTTGAAGAGTTGTATTAAATTCTTTTGAAAAAGAATAATAATAATTCCGTATACAATCGCAAATAAAATAGCACTTTGAAAGGCAGATTGAATATAATTTTTTGTTTCCTCTTTGTTATTAGCACCTAAACTTTGTCCAACTAAGGCTTGAGAACCGATTTTAGGCATATTGACAAGTCCATTTGCCAAATACATAAAATTACCAGATACACCAATACTAGCAACGGCTCCAGAACCTAAATATCCAATCCACAACATATCGACTAGATTATAAGCCATTTGAATAAAGTAGGTTGCCATAATAGGAATAGCTAATAAACTTAACGATTGAAATATAGGGCCATGTAAAAGGTCAATCCTTTGATTTTTTTTCATACAAGAAGTATTGTATCAATTTTTTATATATAAAACAAAAAAAGAAATTTAAGAATAACTTAAATTCCCTTTGAAAGATAAATATTATCGATTAAATTCTTCAATGATTTGTACTGTTGCACTAGCACCAATACGAGTAGCGCCAGCCTTAATCATTTCTTTTACTTCAGCATATGAATGAATACCACCAGCTGCTTTGACTTCAACATTTTTACCTACTGTATCCTTCATTAATTTAACATCTTCTACTGTAGCTCCGCTAGTTCCAAATCCAGTGCTTGTCTTGATAAAATCTGGTTTTACTTCTTTGGCTATCTTGGCGCATTTTTTGATTTCTTCTTTTGTCAAATAACAGTTTTCAAAAATAACTTTGATTCCCTTATGCTGGTCGTGACAGATTTTTGTCAGTATTTCCATTTCTTCTTTGATTTTGTCGAAGTTACCCATTTTCACATCACCAACATTTAAAACGTAGTCAATTTCATCAGCACCATCCTTTAAAGCTTCTTTTGCTTCGTAGATTTTTGTGTTTAAACCACATTGTCCTAATGGAAAACCAACAACGCTGCATACTTTTACCTCTGTATCTTTAAGTACGTTCTTACAATACGCTACCCATTCTTCGTTAACGCAAACGCTTGCGGTGTTTAATTCTTTTGCCTGTTGACAAAGCGTGTCAATATCTTGTTTTGTGGCAAATGCCTTTAAAAATGTGTGATCGAAATATTTGTTAAATTCCATATTACCCTCCTGTTTTTGCCGATATCTAGATATATTATATACTGTATGAAAAGATAAACAGAAGAAGTTTTATCGCATTGAATAATGTGAGATTCTCACATAATTGGTTTGATTTTCACAATATTTACCAAAGTTATACTAAATTTATGACAACATGGAATGTTATTCTATAGATGTCTTAAAGATAAGACAAATGAATATAGAAAATAAACCAATATTCATATCTCTCTCCTAAAAATAATAATAAACAAAAAGAAGCCATTCTAGACGCCAACACTAGAATGGTTTTCTTGTCGTTTTAGGTGAAAAATATATGGTATAATCATATCGAAAAATGGTTGTTTGGATAAGAAGGAAGAATAATAATGAAATTAATGACGTTAGACTTAATTGTTGCGGATGAAGTTAAGTGTATGATTGAAGATGGTACATTGAGTATAGGAGATAAACTTCCTAGTGAAAGAGAATTATGTGAGCGTTTTAATGTGCAAAGATTGACATTAAGATCCGGTTTACAAATGTTAGAGGAAGAAGGATTGATATATTCAATACCAAGAAATGGATATTATGTTGCGAATAATCGAATTCAAAAATCGGCCGATAACATTGTTTCTACAACAAGTGAGATTCAGACTTCTAATCATAAAATGGAAACGAAAATAATTAAATTTGTGGAAAGAGAAATTGATAAATATTTATATAGTGAAATGAAGCTTCCACTAGGAACAAGGTTGTATGAAATTAAGCGACTTCGAATTATCGATAATAAACCAGTCAGTATGGATTATTCATTTATTCCGAAATATACAACGCCTAATCTAGATAAATTTAATTTAGAAAATAGATCGCTTTATGAAATTTTAGAAAGTGAGTATGGAATTATCTTAAAAAAGAGTATTCAAAATATTATCGTAGTGCATGCAGAAGAAAATTATTGTACAGATTTAGGCCTCACTACAGAAGATCGTGTCGTTCTACAAAGTGGAATTGTGTATGATCAGAATGGTGAGTTGGTCGAATTTTCAGAGACATATTCAAGAATAGGTGCATTTGAATATGTGACATGTTAGGAGGTTTATATGGATTATAAAATTCCGTTATATATACAACTTAAAGAGATGATTCTTCAAAGAATTGCAGATGGGGAATACTTGCCAGGAGAAAAAATACCGAGTGAAAGGGAAATGGCGGCGATTTATAAAATTAATCGAAATACAGTTAAAAATGCGATTAATGCGCTGGTTGAAGAAGGGATTCTCTACAAAGTAAAAAATACAGGGGTGTATGTAACAAAGTCAGATAACCAAAGAATGTATTATTTTAAAAATAGTTCGAATGAAATATCGAGTACAAGTTTAGGTGCCATCTTAAAGTTAAGTGGTCATACCGTTGAATCTGATGTTCTTGAAAAAGGAATTGTTTCAGGACGTAAGTACATAGAATATAAGCTTGACTTAGAACCGGGAGAATCGGCATATGCCTTACATAGATTGCGTAAAATAGAAGGGAATATTTTGGCGTTGGAATTTAGCTATTTACCTTATAAATATTTTCCTGGAATTGATGAGCATAATTTCAAAAATGCGAGTCTATATGCATATATGGATACATTGGGTCATTGTCCTGTTCAATTTGAACAAAAAATGATTGTAGAAAAACCAAGACGTCCATTTAAAAAAGTGATGGATTTACAAGATGATGATTTTGTATACGCGATGGAACACATTGGTAGAGATGCAGATAATAACATTGTAGAATTCACAAAAACCTTTTTGAAATGTGAATATGGAATTTATACATTCGCAATAGAATCGAAATAAGCACAAATGTGCTTTTTTTTGTCTTTAATAAGTGGTATAGTAAAAAAGAAATATGGTATGCAATATAAACGGTAAGGAGGAAAAATGGAAAAGAAAAAAAGACAATGCAGGATTATATTGAATTAACACCTGATATGATTCGAAAAAATGTTCAAAAAAATGAAGAATTAACGAAAGTGTTAGTTGATGAATTTAACAGGGATCATTTTGATTCAATTTTAATTATAGCGAGTGGATCAAGCTATAATGCGAGTATGGGAGCACGTCCATTCCTAAAAAAGATAATGAAAATGAAAGTGGATGCTCAACAAATTCAATTTCTGCATTAAAAAAACTAAAGGCGATGGGACATCGTGCAATCGGAATTACTTCCAATGTGAATAGTGATTTCGGAGATGGCATTTGTGATGTGGTTGTTGATTATGGAATTGGTATTGAGACAGTGGGCTATGTTACTTTAGGTATGGTTGGACTTGTTCTATATTTTATAATGCAATCTAAGAACACTCGTGACTTTAGTCATGAGATGAATTAGATGTGCATATGTTAGATAAATAATTTAAAAATAAATGATAAATATAATGATTTAATCATATACATATGTTATAATATTGATGAGGGAAAAACATATGGAAGTTGTTAAAGGAAGAGGCTATGTCTATTCAATACAGTATCATATTGTATGGTGTGTAAAGTATCGTCGAGATGTCTTGAATGGACAGGTTGCAACAAAATTAAAAGAGCTGCTGACTCAGATTTCAAAGGATAATGGTTTTCAAATTCTGGAAATGAATATGGATGAGGATCATATCCGTATGCTGATCAATTGTACGCCGCAGCATTACATTCCAAATATTATAAAAGCTATG
>ERZ839767.5652-NODE-5652-length-10952-cov-2.961916_pt1 | contig 10952 bp, 9 predicted proteins | sample MGYA00519879_ERZ839767 | MGnify/ENA primary metagenome ERZ839767 (study PRJEB31850, sample SAMEA3708852) | human gut metagenome | biome: human gut; feature: human-associated habitat; material: faeces | place: China | collected 2014 ...
ACATACCGCGTTGGCAGATGGTTCAAAGAATAACAAGCTATATCCAATCTGCACCGATCGCACATACAATAATTTGTCTGTGGCCATAAGCTGTCAATTTTTTCCAACACAGTGTCTTCCATAAGATTTTTTAACGTTTGCATCGAATTACTGCCCCCAATCTTTAGTATCCAAAATACGCATCAACGCCATTTGCCATTCCGACTGCCATTTTCTTTTGGAAACTTTTATTCTGCAGTTTTCGATCCTCAGACGGATTACTTAAAAATCCACACTCAATTAAAGTAACTGGAATTTTGCTCCAATTGGTTCCCGTTAGATCATCTCTTCCACTACAACCTCTTTTCTTGATACCCGTCTTTTTGCAATAAGCATTTAATAATTTCTTAGATAAACGCTTGGAAGATCGACTCAACCTTGATACATAAGGGTTTCTAGCCGATGGATAAAAAATGCTGGCACCTTTTACTCCTCTGGAACCACTACTGTCCCCATGTATACGAATATAAATATCTGCACCACTCTTATTAGCAAGCATTGCTCGTTTTTTGTTACTGATATTTACATTATTTTTGGTACGAACCATATATACCTCATAGCCGCGTTTCTTCAATTCTTTTTGAAGACGTTTGGCTACAGACAATGTAAATTTATACTCCGGAACTCTGCTTGCAACACCGGTTGCACCACCTGCAACGCGTGCTTTTCTTACAGAAGAACCAGGTCCTACCGGTTCTTTACGAGAATCACCACGGGACTGATGTCCGGCATCTAATGCAATTTTCTTTTTACCAGCAATATGAAGTTTTCGTTTGATCTTCTGACCTTGATAAACTGCCACGATAGTTGCGTTACCAATCTTTTTGCCTGTCACGACTCCATTGTGATCAACAGATGCATAAGCATTAGCCGAAGCAAGATCTGCTGTTGCAGCATTTTTGCCTGCGACAGACCACTGAACCTTGGACGCCTCTACATTCACAGTAAGTGCGACACGTTTCTTAACCTTTACTTTTGTTATCGCACTATTCCATTTCAGTGTATCCTTTGCATCGGCTTTCACACCATTCTCATATAGCGTACTGCCCGCACCGGAAACCATCAAAACAGCCGCCATAATTACAGCTAACGCCTTAATCCTTCTTTTCATAATCTCTCATCCCTTCTGTTTGAACGATCTAAACTTGTATTATCGAAATGTACCAAACTTATCGAATGGATATATACGCAAAACTGCACGTCCTTCGATATTTTTTCGTTTGACTTTACCCACCTCTTCATAACGGCTGTCCCGACTGATCTCACGATTATCACCAAGCACAAAGTATTCATCATCACCAAGCTTGATCGGCTTCTCTGCTATTCCTGCATAATCAATTGGATCTTTGCCGTAATTCTCCTTTAATGGTTTGCCATCAATATATATTGTGGATCCTTTAATCTGTACCGTCTCTCCGGGTAAACCGATCACTCGTTTAATATAATAAGCATCATTGTCTCTGCCATACGGATAAAATACAATAACATCAAATCTTTTAGGTTCTCCGAAACGATAAGAAACCTTTTCTGCTAATAAATTTTCTCCATCTTTGAGCGTATTCATCATCGACTTACCATCAACAATCGTTCGCTGAATAACATATCTTGGAACAAACACACCACAAACTATAATGATCGCCGCATATAAACACAATTCAGCTATAATGCCACGAATCTTTTTCTTTTTGGAGACTTCATCCTGTGCATCCTCTGTATCTTTATCAGATTCCTCTGTATTTTTTGCAGCCTGTTTTTCATCCTCTACAGCATCATAGTCCTCTAGGGCATCTGCCTGCTCCAATTCCGGAGTATCATCCTCATATACCTCTTCGCTATCAATTTCCTTGCTCATGACAACCTCACTTCCCTCATCCGTATTTTATATTATTCTTCCTCGGCGGACATCTCATCTGCAGTATCTGCTGCTTCCGCTTCTACATCATCTTCTTCATCCAAAGAAAAGACCATCTCATCCATTTCCTCTGCCTCTTTCTTTTTAGCTTCTCTGCGTGCATTGGCAGCAGCAGCTTCTTCTTCGCTCAAAATATGAATCTTAGATGAATTCAACTCATCAATGGCCACAGACAATGGCTTTGGACAAGACGGATGACTCATTGCCGGAACGCCATCAATCAACTGACGAGCTCGTTTTGATGTTGCTAACACAATAGAATAACGGCTATTTACAACCGGAGCCTCTCCGCTTTCAACCTCGCTATTTACCAACTGCATTAAATCTGTGTAAGATGGATGTAACATAATAAAAATCCCCTTTCTATCTTGCATATCATATCTATTGAAATCTCACTATTGAGATTGCAAACATTTCCATTGAAGCATTTATAATACTTCCGTTTACAGTATAACAAATTATGCCTTATTTGCAAATTCACCCTTCATCTTGGCAATTTGTCCCTGTTGATTTACGCATTTCCAATGAAGTGCCTGAATCAGGCCATGAATCTGTTCTACACATACATCAAGATCATCATTGATCACAATATAATCATATTGATCCATATATGCGCATTCCTGTGCTGCTCTGGCAAGCCGCTTTTCAATCACATCCTGCGTTTCTGTACCGCGTCCCTCCAAACGTTCGCGCAGCACTTTCGCATCAGGCGGTGTAATAAAGATCAGAGACACTTCCGGAAAACGTTCTTTTACCTTCAATGCACCCTGCATTTCTATCTCCAATATTACATCAATTCCCTGTTCCAGTTTCTGCATAACATAATCTTTGGGTGTTCCATAATAATTATCTACATAAGAAGCATATTCGATCAACGCACCATCAGCGATCATCTGCTCAAACTCTTCTTTTGTTTTGAAAAAATAATGAACCCCATCCTGCTCACCGGCACGCGGATCCCGCGTCGTTGCTGAAATGGATACCGCATATCCATAACGATCCACTAATTCATGAACAATGGTACCTTTACCTGCACCTGAAAAACCAGAAATCACAGTAAGTATTCCTTTTTTAGTCATCTTCTTTTCCTCCTGCACTCGGATTATCTGTTACACGATTTTCAATTGTCTCCGGCTGCAACGCCGATAATACAATATGACCGCTATCCATGACTAACACGCACTTAGTCTTACGGCCACAAGTGGCATCTACTGCCATTCCTCCATCCCTGGCAACCTGAACCATCCTTTTTACAGGTGCTGCATCAGCACGGACAATGCTGATGACTTTGTCCATATTTACTACATTTCCAAAACCTATGTTAATTAACATACAAATCCTTCTTTATTATCCATGTCCCACAATATCACTCGATATTTTGAATCTGCTCACGGATCTTCTCGATCTCGGTCTTCAAGTTGATTGCAATACCGGAAAGCTCCTTATCATTCGCTTTAGAAAGAATCGTATTTGCCTCACGATTCATTTCCTGCGCAATAAAGTCAAGTTTTCGACCAATAGCCTCCTGCATATCCAGTGTTTCACTCATTGCATCAATATGACTGCGTAGTCTTACCGTCTCCTCATCTACACATACTTTATCCGCATAGACGATGAGCTCCGTTGCCAAAATCCCTTCATCAATCTTGCGATCACCCAACAGCTCCTGTACCTTCTCCAGTAATTTCTGTCGATGTTCCTGTAACATCTGTGGTGAGCGCTCTTCAACCTGAGCAACTAATGTGAGCAAATACGCCAGCTTTCCTTTGATATCCTGATATAACTGTTCACCTTCCCGCTCTCTCGATGCAATAAACTGTTCGCCTGCCTTTTGCAAAGTCTGCGTCACTATTGGGAATACCGACTCCAGATCATTGCTCTCTTCTTCCAAGCTAATGACATCTGCAAATCCAAGGAGTCTTTCCGCAGACAGGGAATTATGCAGTTCAAACTCTTCAGCTACCTGTGCCGCAACCTTCACATACTCTTTGGCAATCTGCGGATGATAGTGAACATGTGTTCCTTTGCCTGCGTAATCCTCATAACTTACATATACATCTACCTTGCCACGCTCAGCAATTTCTTTCATCATCATACGAAGCGTATTTTCTATCTCGTTAAATTTCTTAGGCAGCTTAATATTCAGATCGCAATATCGATGATTGACCGATTTGATCTCTACTGCAATGCGGTATTCATCTGTAACAGTCTCATACCGCCCAAATCCTGTCATACTCTTAATCATGTTACTCTCCATTTCTGTAGACACCTTATATGTCATGCGATCATTACAGCAGCAATATCCTACTGTAACATATTTCGCAACACAACAATCATTTAATTATAGTATATTTCTTATATTTGGTCAAGAATCATTCTCATCCTTCGATGCGTTTGCTGCCGTTTTATCTACCGTTTTTTTATCATCCAAAACTTTACCCGTAGATGTTTTGTCAGAATCACCCTTCTGCTTTTTTAATACAGAAACACTCTTCTCATTCCATATACGGCGCAGGTTTTTCATAAAATCACTCTCCTGCTTTTTTGCTTTGCCGGATAACTCATCCTCTGTATACTTGACGTAAACCATGCCATCTTCCTGTGCCACGATCTCCTTCAGATCCATATAATGATCTGTGATCGTTGACATCTTACGACGCTCCAGTCTGGCATTGACAATATCCGAAATAATCTGATAGATCAAAGCAAACAACGGCACACCGACTAACATTCCAAGAATACCCCATAAGCCACCAAACAAAAGGATTGCAAACAGCACCCAAAACGCACTAAGGCCAGTGGATTCTCCAAGAATTGCAGGTCCAATAACGTTACCGTCCAATTGCTGCAACACAATGATCCAGATTGCAAAATAGATCGCCTGTACCGGATTTACGATCAAGATCAGCAGAACACTTGGTACTGCACCAATATAAGGACCAAATACCGGTATGACATTGGTCACGCCAACGATCAGACTGACTAACAATGCATATGGAAATTGAAAGATTGACATAAACAGGAAACAGATCACCCCGATAATTGTCGAATCAACAATCTTTCCAACAATAAACCCACTAAACATCTGATTTGCCAATTGCGTATAATGTGAGATCACATCTGCCTGATCTTTACGGAACATACTATACAGGATCTTCTTGGCCTGTCCCAAAAACTCCCGTTTGCTCCCAAGCAGATAAATAGCGACGATCAGACCAATAAACAGATTATATAAAACGCTGACAAAACTCATAACTCCACTTGCAAAATAACCGGCGAATGTGTTCACATTTGGAAGCAATTCCTTTTGAAGCCATGGATACAACTCGCTGTTCATCTTTGCGTCAAAGTAATCTGTCACCTGCAAAAGCATCTTCTGCATATGCCCGGCAAGATATGGATTGTCCGTCAGCCATTTGGTCAATTCCGTATAATAATGATTAACCTGCTCCGGCAGATTATCAACCATAGACAGGATACTTTTATATACTTCCGGAAATACCATCCATCCCAAAATAACGATGATCAAAATACCGCTGACAAGTCCCAAAACAATACTAAAACTATAGAATATTTTTTTAGTACGGTCAGACAGCTCTTTATCTTTCCCGGTACGACAAAGCAGCCGATAAAAACGCTTACATAACGGATTCACTAAATAAGCGATCACTGCACCATAAATAACCGGCATTAAAATCTTTATAAATCCAGCTATAATTTTAAGAAAATAACTCATATTTCTGATCACAAAATACAAGATCACGACTGCTACTAATACCAAAAACAGACCGATCCAATTCAAAAAGGCCTCTTTGAGGGAAAATCTTTGCTTTACCTGTTCTGCATCTTTCACAAAAACACTCCTATCCAGAGAGAGAATATGTGTACTCTCCATCTACTTCCTTCAATATCTTATTTAGTATACTTGGTTTTGTCTTGTTTTGCAACCGAAGATTCTATTTAAAAGCAGAAGAACCTGCATTACGCAGGTTCCTCCACTTTTCATTTATTAATTGGGAATATTAATATGAAAGCACGCTTATACTTCAAACAATAACTCGCCATATGTAGGTACCGGCCAGAATTCTTCATCCACAATCATTTCCAACTCATCAATTGGTGCACGAAGTTCTGTCATTGCAGGGAATACTACCTCACGGAAGTACATAGCCTGCTCCTGTCCCTCACTCTTAGCAGCTGCAAGAGACTCTACATTTTCCAAGTTAGCCAATGCACTCTGTGCTTTTGCAAGCAATGCAGAACATTTCGTCAAAAGACCTTTCTGAACAGAAACATCTGCACTATCGCAAGCCGCTGTGATGCTATTGATCGAATCAGCCAAAGTTGTTACATAACTGATAACTGCCGGAATATACTGCTTACCAGCCATATCAATCATTGTCTTTGCCTCAATATTGATCGTCTTAGAATAAGTCTCATAATTGATCTCTGCACGAGACTCAAGCTCTGTCTTAGTCATGACGCCCTGTCTCTCAAACATAGAGATTGTCTTATCAGTAACAAGATATGGAATTGCCTCTACGAAAGACTTTACATTTGGAAGACCACGTTTCTCTGCTTCAGCAACCCACTCATCCGAGTATCCATCACCGTTAAAGATAACTCTCTGATGCTCGGTAACGGTTTTCTTGATCAATTCGTTGACTGCTACATCGAAGTCATCCGCCTTTTCCAATTCGTCAGCAAACTGATTAAGTACATCTGCAACCATTGTATTCAAGATGAAATTCACACCTGCAATTGACATTGAAGAACCTAACATGCGGAACTCAAATTTATTACCGGTGAAGGCAAATGGTGATGTACGGTTACGGTCTGTCGCATCCTTACGAAGTACCGGAAGTACATGAACACCTGTATCCAGCTTAGTACCATGAATGGAAGAAGAAAGATCTCCACGCACGATCTGTTCGATAATATCTTCAAGCTGTTCTCCCAAGAAGATAGAAATAATAGCCGGTGGTGCCTCATTAGCACCAAGTCGATGATCATTGCCCGGATTAGAAGCAGACAGACGAAGCAATTCTGCGTTCTCATCTACTGCTTTAATAACTGCGGCTAAGAACAAAAGGAACTTAGTATTCTCATGAGGTTTCTTGCCCGGATCCAACAAGTTGATACCGGTATCCGTTACGATAGACCAGTTGTTATGCTTACCGGAACCATTTACTCCTGCAAACGGTTTCTCATGCAGCAGACACTCCATACCATGTCTCTTCGCTACCTTTTTCATAATTTCCATAACTAACTGGTTATGGTCTGTCGAAATATTGGCAGTAGTGAAGATCGGTGCCATCTCGTGCTGTGCCGGAGCCACCTCATTATGCTGTGTTTTCGCAAGAATGCCGAGTTTCCATAACTCTTCATTCAAATCTTTCATAAAGGAAGCAATACGCTCTTTAATCGTACCAAAATAGTGGTCATCTAACTCCTGTCCCTTCGGTGCCGGTGCTCCAAATAAAGTACGTCCGCTAAAGATCAAATCCTTACGCTGCAGATATTTTTCTCTATCGACCAAAAAATACTCCTGCTCTGGTCCAACGGAACAAGATACTTTTTTGACATCGTCATAACCAAACAGCTTCATAATACGAACTGCCTGCTTGCTGATCGCCTCCATAGAACGAAGCAGTGGAGTTTTCTTATCAAGTGCCTCACCTGTATAAGAACAGAACGCTGTTGGAATGCATAAAGTCACTCCTGCTGCATCCTCTTTCAAGAATGCCGGTGAAGTACAATCCCAGGCTGTATATCCTCTAGCCTCAAATGTTGCACGAATACCACCGGATGGGAATGAAGATGCATCTGGCTCACCTTTGATTAACTCCTTACCTGAGAATTCCAATACCGGTCTGCTCTTAGATGCCGGACTAAGGAAAGAATCATGTTTCTCAGCAGTTACGCCTGTCATCGGCTGGAACCAATGTGTGTAATGTGTTGCACCGTGTTCAAGTGCCCATTCCTTCATTGCATGTGCAACGACATTGGCGATGTCTACATCCAGATCCTCACCATTCTCCAGCGTCTTCTTCCAAGATTTATACACATCCTTTGGAAGCTTTGCCTGCATCACTTCATCGTTGAACACGTTTTTCCCATAAACCTGCTCAAGTACGTTGTTTTCCATGTTACTACCTTCCTTTCATATTAATATGTAGTTTACAATAAGGTTTGTATATTTTATGATGTCTGCTCACTCACCATGCTGTCCGTCTTGTTGTCCATCGCTGTTGTCATTTCCTGCTGTCAACGTGAACTGACACCGAAGCCACGTCTATGATGTCTCACAAACCTTATATACTTCGTTGAATCAACAGATTACCACTCCATTTTAGCATCTTTTCTTAAGATTCTAAAGTGTAATGCCAATTTCCAAAAAAAAAGACGCACCCAAATAAATTTGAGAACGCCGTTGTTCTTGTCTGTTATTTATTCAACTGCTGATACTATAGCACACTTTTTTGGGTTTGAAAAGTGTTTTTTTAATTTTTTTAGAAAATTAGTTTCAAACAGCCATTTCATTTATATTATTTAACAGTTTGTCAGAGCTAACTTATTTTTTGAAGCTGAACTCGCTGAATCGCCAGTCCTCCCTCTCCTTTTGATCAGTCCCCTTTTCATGGCTTTCTGTTGATTTTCATTAGACGCCATGGTAAAATAAATACAGTTCTATCGGTATAAGCCACCGAAGATATCGCATTATTAATGATAAATAAATATGAATGGAGATATTGCATATGAATAGTAAAAAAATTGTTGTTGCATTAGGCCACAGTGCCTTGGGAAAAACATTCCCGGAACAAAAAGAAGCTGTCAAAAACGCTGCTGCTGCAATTGCAGATCTGATCGAAGCAAAATATCAGGTTGTGATCACACACAGCAATGGTCCACAGGTCGGCATGATACACTCTGCAATGACAGAGTACAGCCGTTTGGAACCAAGTAACACCGTAGCACCTATGTCTATTTGCAGCGCAATGAGTCAAGGTTATATCGGCTATGATCTTCAAAATGAAATCCGCACAGAATTGCTTAACCGCGGCATCTACAAACCGGTATCTACTTTGATCACACAGGTTCGTGTAGATCCATTTGATGCAGCTTTTAGCTATCCATCAAAAGAAATCGGTCGTTTTATGACAGAAGCAGAAGCTAAAAAAGAAAAAGATAAAGGTAATCATGTAAAGGAAGTTCCTGGTAAAGGTTATCAGCGTGTCATCGCTGCCCCACGTCCGATTGAAATTTACGAGCTTGATGCAATCAAGGCATTAATGGATGCAGAGCAGATCGTCATCGCTGCCGGTGGCGGAGGCATTCCGGTACTGCAGCAGGGCACACGTCTAAAGGGCGCCAGCGCTGTTATCGAAAAGGATGTAACAAGCGCTTGCTTAGCAGAAAGTCTGGATGCAGACATCTTATTGTTACTTACCGGTGTTGAAAAAGTCGCATTGAACTATGGCACATCAACAGAAACACCATTAGATGCAATGAGCGTAGAAGATGCAACAAAATACATTAATGAGAATCAATTTTCTTCCGGTGCAATGCTGCCTAAGGTCGAAGCAGCCGTTTCTTTTGCTTCTTCCGGCAATGGTCGCAAATCGATCATTACAAGCATTGACACTGCATTGGCCGGTGTTCAAGGTAAAACCGGTACTGTGATCACCTGTTGATCCCACTTATAAACATGATCGGTCTCAGACTTCATACAGCCGACAAGCTGTCATCGAATTTTGAATGGGACGCAAAAAACGCTATCGTACATAATACACGATAGCGTTTTCCTGTTTTAAATATATGTCGAAGAATATTGAAAGGGACTTTGCAATCCTAGCTGTGCTGCTGATATTTATCAGTGTGCAGCAAAATGGATTTCACTTTTTTCTTTCCTTTATAGATATCCAGATAAGCTTTTGCGCTAACACTGGAAAGCTGTACTGCTCGCGGCTTATATTGATACCCTTTCAGTGCATTCTTATAAGATTTCACTTCAAAGATCAAACGATTTTTCTTCGTTTTTGCATAGATCATGATCGGTACATCCAGTGTATTGGTAATCTTTAAATCTTTAACCCCTTCTGATATTGCCGCATCTAACCCCAATGGCACATAATGCACCGGCATGCTGTGCGGATAGCGCTTTGCCGGCAATATTCCGGCACGCAGAATCGCATTGTACGCTGTTGTAGATATTTGACAAATTCCACCGCCATCCGTTTGCACTACCTGTCCCCGCAAATACGAACTTGCTTTACGAAAAGCCTGGCCATCCGAGTTATCATGGATCCTCTCATCAAAGGAACAGCTTTCTCCCGGCAGCAAACAAATGCCATTGACACGAGATGCTCCCACTTGAATATTATGCCCACGATCCGTCGTATGTACAAATGTCGTCTCAAACGAAGAAATCACGGTGTTAACCTTTTTAAGATCTTTTGGATACCAGCTCGGTTTCACAACACTCGTCGCATAACTATTTTCATAATCTTTCTGCTCACTACTATTTAAATAGGTTTTCAAATCTTTTTGGATAGCATCTAAATCTAATGCCTGACCATCCTTCGTACCTGTAATCTTGCCATTTGCCTTCATATGTGCATTAGTAACCGGGATCACATACTTGGATTGTAATGATGACCGTACTGCCTTCAGTCCCTTAGAAGATGATTTACATTCAATTGTAATCTTTTCTGCAGAAGGTTTCATCTCCTGTTGAATGATCGCATACTGATCCAATACAGAAAGCTCCTTGTCCATTGCGATCAGCCTTTGAGCAAGTTTATCTTCCTCCCCCGGCTTAAACTTCGTACCATCACTGCAAACATAACGGATCTTTTCTTTACAGTCTTTCATAGAGTACGTCTGTGCTTCCCCATCTACTGTAATCGTCACTTTTCGTTCGCTATATTTCTGCATTACTGCTTTGAGTAGCGGTGTGATCTGCTCTGCCGTTTTACCGGACAGCTCCGTATCCAGTATC
>ERZ839767.5654-NODE-5654-length-10951-cov-8.348844_pt1 | contig 10951 bp, 10 predicted proteins | sample MGYA00519879_ERZ839767 | MGnify/ENA primary metagenome ERZ839767 (study PRJEB31850, sample SAMEA3708852) | human gut metagenome | biome: human gut; feature: human-associated habitat; material: faeces | place: China | collected 2014 ...
CACTATTTCACATATCGTATTTCTCTATTCCGAAACCAAAATCTTAATATATAAACAAAAAAGAAGCCATTCTAGACGCCAACACTAGAATGGTTTCTTTTGTACTAAACTTGTAGAAAAATGTATTTTTCGTTACAATACAACTATGCCTAGAATTCAAAATGATTGTATTAATACAATAGAAATCAAAAAAAGTAAATTTATTACCTACCTTCATAGAACGCAGGATGAACAAGAAGCAAAGGACTTCTTAAAAGCAATAAAGAAAGAACATCCAAATGCCAATCATCATTGCACAGCTATGATTATAGGAAACATTATGCGTTCTAACGATGATGGAGAACCTAGTCAGACAGCAGGACATCCCATGTTAGATGTATTGATGCATAATGAAATGCAAGATGTTTTAGCAGTGGTCGTTCGCTATTTTGGTGGAATTAAGCTTGGAACAGGAGGCCTTGTCAGAGCTTATAGTTCAAGTGTGCAAGAAGCCTTAAAAGTTGCAACACTAACAACTGTGACTACACTACAAGAATATCAAATTCATTTTTCTTATGATTTAATCGGCAAAGTGGATCATTATTTTAGAACCCAGAACATCAAAGTCATCGAACAACAATATGAAGAAGATGTAGTTTATCATTTCCTAGTTCAAGATGATATTTCAAAAGATCTTATGGAGCTAACAAATGGTAAGATTCAAATCAAATACATACAAGATATAGAAACAGAATGTGTGATATAGTTCACACAGACAAAACACAAAACAATCCAATCAGTATGATATACTTTTAGAAAAGCGAGGTACATTTATGGATAGCATTCTTACTTTAATCGCACTTTTCGTGATTATTTTTATAATCGTATATTTATCACAATGGTTTATACCAATTATTTTATTATTCCTCTTTATATTCTGGATCATTTCCTTATTTACTGGAAGAAGACATGTATATGTACATACATTTAAAAACGAATCAAATGATGATCCACGCCAGCAACAATCAAACTCCGCGCCTAAGCATGGAGCCATTGATGTAGAATATGTAGAACACGAAGATGAAGAAAATGGGGATAACCAATGATTTGTCACAATTCCATTGGCTTTGATACACAAATCAAAGGCTTACTAACTAAATCTGCCTTCAACATGAATGAAAAAGAAATTGATATCTGGATGAAATATAAATATGACCCAAATCATATGTTTTGTTTCTGGCAAGACGATAAGATTACATCTTGTCTACAAGTTTCTAAAAAAAATATGATGTTTTTAGACCAACAAATACGCGTATCAGTGATTGGTATGGCTGCCACCTTACCCGACTATAGACAAAGGAAACAATTCTCTAGTTTATTAGATGCAGTGGTTTCACAAGCTACATATAACGATTTATTCACCATCGCATACACAAATATGCCTAAGCTTTTTGAAGTCAAAAGCTTTCAACACATTTCAAATACTAAAGAATACTGGATAGGAGCACCTCTATGTAAAAGTGGAAATCCATTCCATATTGTTCGCAAAAAAGACAATTTATATCCATTATATTTTCAATTCATGCAGTATTTTGATGGAAGCATTCTATTAAATGAAGATGAATTCAATAATCTTATTCAATATCATGAAAGATTAGGTAAGTTCATCGTCACTATGGTTAATGACGAAAAACAACCAAAAGGCTTCGCAATCTATTCAACAAAAGAAGGTCAGGCACATGTTGAAACTTTAATATATTTTGATTCCCAAGCCATACAAGACCTCTTAACTTATCTATCCTATAAGCATGATGTAACATCCATTCTTATCAGTGAAAATGAAAGATTCGATAAATTATTCCCGCTTCATTTTCCTAGAACAGATAAAAAGTTAATGGTCAGACTCAACAATTATAAATTATTTGATAAATTCTCAAGCACTAATGTCAGAAACGCAAAAGCAGCTTATGAACTATTAGAAAAGCCTACATGGAACCATTTCCAGTAGGCTTTCTTCTCTCTTAAACAAAACATAACTAATATAAGTTCATGTCATCAAGAAATTAATTTTGCATATAAATCATTTCTTCTTCAATCACTGGATATGAAACAAGCGTATCACTATCCAAATTCTCATTAAACATATTCACACCACTGACTTGATGATTATTGTATGTCGTGTAATAGTAAATTCCATTTCTTAAATCGCAACAAGAAGTATAAATTGTATATTCATACTTTCCTGGTTCTACTTCACAAAGACCTTTTTGTTGCTCAACACTACCAATTATGTGGAAATATTGACTTAAATCATTCTTATCACTTGTAGCATTTGCTCTTGTATAGGCAACACGCACAAATCTTGATCCACTCGATAAGTCTCCAGGAAGTCCCATGGCACCAAAGCCACGTGAATACGCCGTTAAATCCAATCCAAAGTTATTTTTCGGTTGTTTATTTGATAAATACATATAATCATTCAAACGAAACAACTGCATAGGAAATGGTGGATTATTTGTCAAAACATGCGTAGGATTATCATGTACATGCATACCATCTTCCATACACTCAACGACAATGCTTTCATTTTCATCACTGATCATATAGTGTAATTCAGCTACTGGAAAGTGTTCATTAAATGGTGTTGCACAAACATTTGTATTTTCTAATACTACTTTTGCCTCTTTAACACTCGCACACTGCGATAAGATCCAAGGAATAAATTCAAAGGCAGCCACATTGTTCTTGTCTTCTTTGACTTCATAAAACTTTGCATTCCCAACAAAGTTTAATCCAGCCATTCCCAAGCCCTTTTCATTCATGGCATCATAATATAATGGATACTCTTCAAATACGTGAGCCATACCAATCAAAGCGTAGTGACTTTCATGTTTATCTAAATGTCTAAAATGAAAGTCATAATTACGTGGAGCCATAGCTACTTGTTCTCCATATGAAAATTCATAATCTAAATTCCTTCCAAAAAACTGATTAAAGCTTAATGCGGTACACATTATAATCATCTCCTTCTACTTAGTAGCTTAACACAAAGTTGATAAGAATACACTCATAATGAACAAATCAAAATATGTGTTCATTGCGTTAAACCCAAAAAAAATATATATTTTAAGTGTCATAAGAAATGCCTTATCTTATGATTAACCCTTTGGAAAATTATTCAATCCTATAAACTCAAGATACATTTTTATCTTAATAATTTTCCTCTCCCTAAAGCAATGTCAAGCCCGGACATTGCTTTTTATTTTATGGAAAGAAAAAAGTCATAAGTTTCCCTATGACTCAAAATGCGAATACAATTCCTACAACCGCACTAGCTACAATAAACCAGATTGGATGCAATTTAGGTTTATACTTACTCAATGCCAGTAATACAAACAAACAAATAAATTGTTTCCAGTTAAATGTGGAAAATGTATAATCACCAAATAAAGTTGTCACCAAAATATCAATGGTAGCCACGGCAATAAAGGCAACTACAGCAGGTTTTAATCCGGCAAAGATTTGTTGAACAAGTTCTGCTTCTTTGAATTTTTCTAAGAAATTGGCAATGATACAAATGATAATCAAACTTGGCAAAACCAGACCAAGTGTTACCACAATGGATCCTAGTATGCCATATTGACTAAAACCAACATAACTAGCCATGTTGACACCCATAGGACCTGGAGTAGATTCGCTTACCGCAATCATTGTAGATAGATCACTCATAGTATACCAGCCATAACGAACCCCAATCTCTCTTAAAAAAGGAATAGTCGCAAGACCACCTCCTACCGCAAATAGTCCCGTCTTGAAAAATTCTAAAAACATCAATAATAACTTAATCATTTTTCTTTAACCATCCTATTCTAGAGAACACAACCCCAGCAATTCCTGCACCAATCACAAGTAATACAGTCGATACTTTGGTAAACATCGCAAAAATAAGGGCCACCGCAAAAATCAAGAAACCAACCTTACTTTTAATATTACCCTTCCCTAGTTTCAATACGGCATTGATCATCAACATACATACCGCAACACGAATTCCATTTAGAGCATGTTGTACAATGGCTAAACTTGAAAAGTTTGTGATCAAACCTGCAATCACACTAATAATGATAATAGATGGAGTAACTACACCTAGAGTAGCTGCAATCGCACCTGGAACCCCTGCTTGATAATACCCAATAAATGTCGATGTATTGACTGCAATTACACCAGGTGTACATTGTCCAATCGCATAATAGTCCATAACCTCATCCTCTGTAGCCCAGTGATACTTTTCAATCACTTCCTTTTGAATCATTGGCAACATGGCATATCCACCTCCAAAAGTAAATAATCCCATCTTAAACCAAGATACATATAGTTGAATTAACTTCTTCATCTTATTCTCCTTTTAACACAAACTTCTCAATAGCTTCACAAACAGCACCCTGCTCACAAGTAGCTTGAGTGATATAGTCACAATCCGTCTTGATACCCGGTGCAGCATTTTGCACTCCCACACCTAAACCAGCATCCTTGATCATGGATAAATCGTTATAGTTATCCCCAATCGCCATTGTATCCTCAATATCAATATGTAATAGAGCAGCTAGTTTTTTTAGTCCAGCACCCTTATTTACTCCCTGATGATTAAATTCAATATAACGATTGCTAGAATATGAAACATCCATATCAAAGGTAATATCTTCTAAATCCCGAGCAATTCCTTGTAAATATTCAAAATCTGTATTTGTATATAACACCTTTACAATTTCTTGTCCCTTTAAAAAATCTAAGTTCTGATCAAAAATTTCCGTCATTTCTTGACGATTCTGCACATATCGCTTCTCATCCTCTGTTAAGTTGTACGCATACACTGTATCTTTCGTATATACATGAATCACAACATCATACTTTAATCCACGCTTATATAATTCTTCTGCTTTTTCAAAAGAAATACCTTCAAAATGTAAAAGTCGATTGTCCTTATTTTCGGTGATGGCTCCACCATTATATGAAATCACATATTGATTGGCTTCATCAAAAAGATCCAATTCCTTTAATGTACCCTGAACTGTGTTATAGCCTCTTCCAGTCGCAAGAACAAATTTAACACCTAAATCTTTCAACTTCTTAATGGCCTCAATATCTCTACAATCAATTGTTCGATCAGGTTTGATCAAAGTTTCATCTAAATCACACGCAATTAATTTATACATATATATCCTCCCATAGACATGGAAAAATTATAAACCATTAGTTTTCAAAAAAAAAGTAGCATAAAGCTACTTATAATACCGAACCAATCACATGAACAATAAGGGCTAAAATCCATGCAAGTACACATTGCCATGCTACTACACCTACAGCCCATCTTGCTCCTAATTCTCGCTTAATTGATGCGATAGCTGCTACACAAGGTGAATAAATCAAGCAGAACACAAGTAAGGAAGCCGCTGATAATGTGGTTAACGCACTATGTACACCACCTACAAACAATACTTGTAAAGTAGAAACAACACTTTCTTTAGCCATAAACCCACTAATCAAAGATGTCACAATACGCCAATCTTGAAGTCCTAATGGTGCAAATATTGGGGCAATCCAACCCGCTACCATAGCTAGAATACTTTGACTAGAATCCTTTACCATATCTAAATGTAAGTTAAAGCTTTGGAGGAACCATACAAGTACAGTGGCTACAAAAATTACAGTAAAAGCTTTTTGTAAGAAATCCTTGGCCTTTTCCCACAACAATTGACTCACATTCTTTAGTCCAGGCAAACGATAGTTTGGAAGTTCCATCACAAATGGAACGGCTTCTCCTTTAAATAAGGTGTTTTTAAATAAGAACGCAATTAATATTCCTACAACAATCCCCAAAACATAGAGTCCTGTCATAACTAAGCCACCTTGTTTTGGGAAGAAAGCATTCACAAAAAAGGCATAAATAGGTAATTTTGCGGTACAAGACATAAAAGGCGTCAGTAAAATTGTCATTTTACGATCTCTTTCACTAGGCAAAGTACGTGTAGACATAACAGCTGGTACCGTACATCCAAATCCAATCAATAAAGGAACAATACTTCTTCCTGATAATCCAATTTTTCTTAATATTTTATCCATAAAGAAGGCTACACGCGCAATATATCCACTATCTTCCATCATAGACAAGAAGAAGAACAAAGTCACAATAATAGGCAAGAAGGATAATACGGAACCAACCCCTGAAAAAATACCATCAATCACTAAACTATGCACCGCATAATTTACATGAGCATTTGTCATCCAGACATCCACAGCTTGTGTGACCCAATCAATACCGAGTTCTAATAAGCCTTGAAGCCAGGCTCCAATCACGTTAAATGTCAGGTAAAAAACAAGCAACATAATACCAATAAACATAGGAATTGCAGTATATTTACCAGTTAAAATACGGTCAAGTCGTTCACTTCGAACACGCTCTTTACTTTCCTTAGGCTTTACAACCGTTTGTTCACAAACCTTTTCAATAAAGGAAAAGCGCATATCGGCAATGGCCGCACTATGATCAAGTCCACGCTCTTTTTCCATTTGTAGAACAATATGTTCAATCATTTCTTTCTCATTCTCATCTAAATCCAAACGTTCGAGAATCAAATTGTCACCTTCAATAATTTTACTCGCTGCAAAACGCAAAGGAATATCAGCTTTTTTTGCATGATCTTCAATCAAGTGACAAATCGAGTGAATACAACGATGAACAGCCCCACCAAAATCATCTTCTCCACAAAAATCTAAACGTCCTGGTCTTTCCTGGTATTTCGCAATATGAATCGCATGTTCAATCAACTCATCTACACCTTGGTTTTTAGCTGCAGAAATAGGTACAACAGGCACACCAAGCATTGCTTCCATACCATTAATATCAATCGACCCTTGGTTATTCGCAACTTCATCCATCATATTTAGTGCGACAACCATCGGAATATTCATTTCTAAAAGTTGCATAGTCAAATATAGATTTCGCTCAATATTTGTCGCATCCACAATATTGATAATTGCCTTAGGCTTATCATTTAACACAAAATTACGCGATACAATTTCTTCACTTGTATAAGGTGACATCGAATAAATACCTGGCAAATCTGTCACCAATGTATTTGGATATCCCTTAATTGGACCATCCTTTCGATCGACGGTTACACCCGGAAAATTTCCAACATGCTGATTTGATCCAGTTAGTTGATTAAACAAAGTGGTTTTTCCACAGTTTTGATTTCCCACTAAAGCATATGTCAAACACGTTCCTTCCGGCAAAGGATTTTCATCTGCCTTTACATGATATTTACCATCTTCACCTAAACCAGGGTGAACGGTGTTATTTATATTCTCAGCACTTTCGTGCTTACGAGTTCTTTCATCAATTAATTCAACCAATATTTTTTCAGCTTCATCTAATCGAAGCGATAATTCATATCCATGAATTTGTAGTTCCATTGGATCGCCCATAGGCGCAAATTTTACAACTGTAACTTCAGCTCCAGGAATCACTCCCATATCCAAAAAGTGTTGTCTTAATGCTCCCGTTCCTCCAACGGCTTTAATCAATGCACTCTGTCCTATTTTTAGCTCTTTTAACGTCATGCATATCCCTCCCTAATCAGTCTAATTATATCCACATTATTTGTGTAGTCAATTACAGTACATTATATTTGTTAACTATTCGTTGACAGAATACTTCCACTTGTTTACAATCAAACTGTTTACAAGTGAACTTTAGGAGAGCATATGTTGACAATTGAAGAATTTTTACGTTTATCCAATCGATTGCGTGAATATTATGGTAAACAAATCAAAGATCGATTTGCAGAATATACCTTTTCCCCAAATGAAATTTCGATACTAATTTTACTACAAAACAACAATTCCATTACAACAAGCACACAACTTCGTGTTGTACTCGGTGTTTCAAAAGCTTTGGTTTCTCGAAGTGTGACAAGCTTAGAACAAAAAGGAATCGTTTTAGTTAAACCCGATCCAAATGATAAGAGAATTTCTCATATTGAATTAACGGAAAATGCGATTCCTGTATTAGAAAAAATCTCTATTGAGATTGAAAAGATCAATCAAGTATTATTCAAAGATATTCCCACAAAAGATATTCAATGTATGATTGATACAATGAATAAAATGAATAAAAAAATAGAAGGAGTGAATTAAAATGAAGTTTACAACAGCGTCAGAAGTAGATTTAGGGCATGAAAAAGTTGGTAAATTACTCTTTATGTTGGCAGTTCCTGCCATTTTAAGTCAAATTGTTAATCTACTCTATAATGTAGTTGATCGCATGTATATTGGTCACATACAAAATGTAGGAGCCATTGCCCTAACAGGCGTAGGCGTTTGTTTACCAATTATTATGATTGTATCCGCCTTTGCGTGTTTAGTCGGTATGGGAGGTGCACCAAGAGCTAGTATATATATGGGTAAACAAGATAATCCAACGGCTGAAAAAATCATGGGTAACTGTTTTATCGCATTGATTGTGATTTCATTAACTCTAACTATATGTTTATTAGCTTTTCAAACTCCATTACTACAATTATTCCAGGCAAGTTCACAAACAATTGTATATGCCAAACAATATATGGGTATTTATGCCTTAGGAACGATTTTTGTACAAATGACACTCGGGATGAATTCCTTCGTTTCTTGTCAGGGATTCTCTAAAACAAGCATGATGACCGTTTTAATTGGAGCTATCTTAAACATTATTTTAGACCCTATTTTTATCTTTGGATTCAATATGGGCGTAAAAGGTGCTGCACTAGCTACCATTATTTCGCAAGCCATCAGTGCAATCTGGGTTATTCATTTCTTGAGTGGTAAACAGACGGTTCTTAAGTTAAAAAAAGAAAATTTTAAAATTGTACCCAGTTTATTATTCCCTAGTTTAGCTTTAGGTATCGCACCCTTTGTGATGCAGTCAACAGAAAGCTTAATCTCTTTATGTTTCAATATGCAACTATCTAAATTTGGTGGGGATGTTGCGATTGGAAGTATGACCATTCTAACGAGTGTAATGCAGTTTGCGATGATGCCACTTCAAGGATTAACGCAAGGTGGACAACCTATCATTAGCTACAACTTTGGTGCTAAAAATGGCCAGCGCGTTAAAAAAGGCTTTTTACTTCAAACACTATGTTGTTTCACATACGCAAGTATCATCTGGCTTTTAGTGGAATTATTCCCACAAGTATTTATTTCTATCTTCACAAATGATCCAGACTTAATGACAATGGCAAGCTGGGCTATTCGTATCTATATGGCATGCGTATTATTGATGGGACTTCAAATTTCTTGCCAACAAACCTTCATTGCGTTTGGAAATGCCAAGATTTCTGTATTTTTAGCTATCTTTAGAAAGATCATTGTCTTAATTCCATTGATTTTTATCTTACCAAACATCTTATCCAATCATATCTTTGCGGTATTTGTTGCAGAACCTATCGCAGACTTTATTGCGGTAAGCGCAACAGTAACGTTATTTATTAAAAACTTTAAGAAGACATTAGCACAAATGAGTTATGAAAAATCATAACTCATCTTTTATTTTATTCAATAATTCTTCCTTATTATTCTTTTCAGGATGATAAAAACTATATTTTAAACACACATTCAAAGCTTCTTGAATCTGTTTTCCTCTTAAATTTGTCGCTTCTATAATATCATTTCCATTCAATGCAAGTTGAGATATACTCATACAGCGATTTCTATTTTGGATGTAATAAGAATAGAACAATTCTACATCTTTAGCTGATTTTTGCCCCAATTCAGAATGGGCCATCGCATCACAATAGCGAATTTGAAGTAAGTTCAATAAGTGTTCTTCATCCAAACGATATGTAACACGATACTTATAAATACAATCTAAATCACAAGTAAATTTATCATCATGATGTAAGACATAGAATGGAATCCACTTTCTTTGTTCATTAGTAAGTTTAAAACGTCGACAAAGCTCTTTAGATAATTCACTTCCTACCTTCGCATGATGCTTAAAATGATCCTTTCCATTCGAATCAGTTGTCTTCACTTGTACTTTGCCTAGATCATGAAACAATAGCGCAAAGGCTAAAGTTTCATCATATGGTTTTAAATAACTCATCGCATCTAAAGTATGATGCAAAACATCCGTATAGTGATAGATTGAGTTTTGACTACACCTCAATGCCAAATCCAACTCATTAAATATTGGTTTTAAAAGAAGTGTCATCTCCGCCAATACTTGTGGATTTGCTTCCATGATTTCTTTTAATTCATGCAAAATTCTTTCTATTGATACATATTGAATCAAAGATGCATTTGTATCGATAGATTTTTTAACTGTTTCATCCATAGAAAAGCCTAGTTTTGCACAAAAACGATAGGCACGCAACATTCTTAGAGCATCCTCACTAAATCTTCGATTCGGATTACCCACACATCGAATGACTTTAGCTTTAAGATCAAATTGTCCTCCATACGGATCTATCAAGCCATGATTCGGATGGTAGGCCATCGCATTCACAGTAAAATCACGTCTTGATAAATCTTCTTCAATTGTTGATACATATTTCACATTGTCTGGATGACGATGATCCTTGTATTCACTCTCTAAACGAAAAGTTGTGATTTCAACGGGTGAATTTGATAAAACCGTTACCGTTCCATGCTTGAGTCCTGTCCCTATACTTCGATCAAATAGATTTAATATCACTTCAGGTTTAGCACTTGTACAAATATCATAATCATGGATTGGTCGATCTAGTAAATAGTCACGAACACATCCACCTACCACATACGCTTCATATCCAATATCATTTATTTTTTGAATGATTTCTAATATATATTTAGGTAATTTCATACTTCTATTATATAAGAAAAAGGTGCTGAATTGCACCTTACAGATTGTTGACAAAAGCCTATACCTTTTCGTAAGGACATAGGTTTTTTATTG
>ERZ839767.5661-NODE-5661-length-10932-cov-3.361681_pt1 | contig 10932 bp, 6 predicted proteins | sample MGYA00519879_ERZ839767 | MGnify/ENA primary metagenome ERZ839767 (study PRJEB31850, sample SAMEA3708852) | human gut metagenome | biome: human gut; feature: human-associated habitat; material: faeces | place: China | collected 2014 ...
AAGAGGAGACTGGAATTGCCCAGCTGGCGGATACCATTAAGAGTATGTTTTTCAGTGGGAAAATCTCTTTTAACGATGAGGTTTATATTACAAATGCCCGTCACAAAGAGGCATTGGAAGAGGCAGCAGACAGCCTTGCAATGGTAAAACAGAGTATTGAGGATGGCATGCCGGAAGACTTCTTTTCCATTGATCTGATGGCTGCTTATGGAAGCTTGGGGAAAATTACCGGGGAAGAAGTTGGGGAAGATCTGGTGAATGAGATCTTCAGCAAATTCTGTATGGGTAAATAATTTTGTAGTTTAGCGGATAAATTGCATGTATTGATTGTACTGATTGATTAAAAATGAAAAAATCGCCTTCGGCGATTTTTAAAAAAAGTATGTAGAGTCATATGATATAAAAAGGAGACAAAATGAAAACTTTAGTGGAAGATTATGATATTGTCGTAGTTGGGGCCGGCCACGCCGGCTGCGAGGCTGCGCTTGCAGGCGCGCGCCTGGGTCTGAAAACCATTATGTTTACTGTCAGCGTAGACAGTATCGCTTTGATGCCATGTAACCCAAACGTAGGCGGAAGTTCCAAGGGTCATCTGGTACGTGAGCTGGATGCACTGGGCGGCGAAATGGGAAAAAACATTGATAAAACATTTATCCAGTCAAAAATGCTGAACTGTTCCAAAGGTCCGGCCGTACATTCTCTCCGCGCACAGGCTGACAAACAGGCTTACAGTAACGAAATGAGAAAAACTCTGGAAAATACCGAAAACCTTACAATTAAACAGGGGGAAGTAACCAAACTTCTGGTAGAAGACGGGAAGATCACAGGTGTAAAAACTTACTCAGGAGCGATTTATAACTGTAAAGCAGTTGTTTTATGTACAGGAACTTACCTCAAAGCAAGATGTATTTATGGTGATATCAGTAATTACACAGGTCCAAACGGACTGCAGGCTGCCAATTATCTTACGGATTCTCTGAAAGAACTGGGAATCGAAATGTTCCGTTTCAAGACCGGAACACCTGCACGTATTGCCGGAAATACCATTGATTACAGCAAAATGGAAGAACAGTTTGGTGACGAAAGAGTGGTTCCGTTTTCTTTTTCCACCAATCCGGAGGATGTTCAGATTGAACAGAAATCCTGCTGGCTGACTTATACAAATGAAAAAACACATGAGATCATCCGTGCAAATCTGGATCGTTCTCCATTATATTCCGGAATGATCGAAGGAACCGGCCCACGTTATTGCCCGTCTATCGAAGATAAAGTTGTCCGTTTTGCAGACAAAAACCGTCATCAGGTATTTATCGAACCGGAAGGTCTTTATACGAATGAAATGTATATCGGAGGAATGTCAAGTTCCCTTCCGGAAGATGTTCAGGAAGAAATGTATCATTCCGTACCGGGACTTGAACATGCCAAAATTGTAAAAAATGCTTATGCAATCGAGTATGACTGCATCAATCCACGCCAGTTATATCCGACTCTGGAATTTAAAAAGATCAAAGGTCTTTTCAGCGGCGGACAGTTTAACGGAAGTTCCGGATATGAGGAGGCTGCTGCACAGGGACTGATCGCAGGTATCAATGCTGCCATGGAAGTAAAAGGACAGGAACAGTTGATCCTTGACCGTTCGGAAGCATATATCGGTGTATTGATCGATGATCTTGTAACAAAAGAAAATCATGAACCATACCGTATGATGACAAGCCGTGCAGAATACAGACTGCTTCTCCGTCAGGACAATGCAGACCTGAGACTTCGCAAAAAAGGTTATCAGGTAGGTCTGGTCAGTGAAGAAGAATATCAGAAAGTGCTCAGAAAAGAAGAAGCGATCGCCAGAGAGATTGAGAGAGTGGAACATGCAACGATCGGAACAACAAAAGAGGTTCAGGAACTTCTGGAACAATATAACAGTACACCATTAAAATCAGGAAGTACACTTGCAGAGCTGATCCGTCGTCCGGAACTTTCCTATGAAGCAATCGCACCACTGGATAAAGAACGTCCGGAACTTCCATGGGATGTCAAAGAGCAGGTAGACATCAATATCAAATATGACGGATATATCCGCAGACAGTTAAAGCAGGTAGAGCAGTTTAAGAAACTGGAAGCAAAGAAAATCCCGACAGATCTTGATTATGAAAAAGTTGGAAGTCTGAGAATCGAAGCACGTCAGAAACTGGAAGAGTACAGACCGATTTCCATTGGTCAGGCATCCCGAATTTCCGGTGTTTCTCCAGCAGATATTTCTGTTCTTTTAGTATATCTTTCAAGCAACAGATAGAAAACAGATTGAAGAAACGCGGAAAAAAATAATCGATAATAACAGTAAATTACAAAAGAATATATAAATATATAAAATAACAATACGGTTTAATGTACTTCAAATAAAGATGAAGAAAAAAATGGAAGAAAAATAACAATAAACAATAAAAAAGTAATTTAAAGTACAATAAAAAGGAAAATAAATAGCACACATAAATAAAAAGCACCATAAAATAACCACGTTAAAACAATAAAGAAAATAACAAATAAATCATGTACAAAGTAATGTACAATAAAGATATAAAGAATAAGGAGAAAAACATGACTTATAACCTGATAACATTGGAAAATGGCTGTAAGGAACTGGGAATAGAACTTAACCAGAAACAGAAAGATCAGTTTATTCAGTTCTATGAATATCTGGTAGAAAAAAATAAGGTTATGAATCTTACAGGAATTACAGAATTTGAAGAAGTACTGACCAAGCATTTTCTGGACAGTCTGTCCTGTGTAAAAGCAGTAGATATGACGAAGGTAAAAACAATCATGGATATTGGTACCGGAGCCGGATTTCCGGGAGTACCGTTAAAGATTGCGTTTCCTCATCTGGAAGCATGTCTGCTGGATTCTCTGAAAAAGAGGGTTAATTTTCTGGAAGAAAGTTTTGCGCTGCTGGAACTGGAAGGAATCAAAGCGATTCATGGAAGAGCAGAAGAGTATGCAAAAAATAAAGAATACCGTGAGAAATATGACCTCTGTGTATCCAGAGCAGTATCGAATCTGGCAACTTTGTCTGAATACTGCCTTCCTTATGTAAAAACAGGCGGAGCATTTATTTCCTATAAATCAGGAACTGTACAGGAAGAGGCAAAAGAAGCGGAAAAAGCAATTAAGATTCTGGGAGGCCAGGTAAAAGATATCGTCTATTTCAAACTTCCGGATTCAGAAATTGACCGTTCTCTTGTTATTATTGATAAGAAGAAACCAACACCGGGGAAATATCCACGTAAAGCAGGAACTCCTTTAAAGGAGCCGCTGGCTGTCGCAACACACTATAGCGATCCTCTAAAATAACGCATCTTAATCCAGTCCATCAGAGGGTGAAATCCTGCGTCAGATATCTTTGCCGTGCGTCAGCACGCCTGCAGATATCTTCCTTGTCTTTCACCCTCTGCTGAACTGTCTTAAATGCATTATTTACGAGGATTGCTATAATCACACAAACATCACAAAATAAACACACTTTTATCCTAATTTCATCACAACTTCATCATAAACTGTTCTTATAGAGATGTCCTTGGGTTCCCCCATTCTCTGTTTCACCTGAGGACACTCTCTATTTTTATCCTTGTACAACGTTTGCAGAATAATGAGATTGCGCTAATAATACGATGTTAATGATAATATTCATTTTACTGTGGCGATGTACGGACCGGAAAAATTATTTCCTATTTAAAAATAAAATTTTAAAATTAAAATCCGGTAATTTTATAAGAGGAGGAGAACACATTGATTGAAGTAAATAATCTGGTCAAACGATATGGTGATCATACAGCGGTTGACCACCTTTCTTTCACAGTAGAGAAGGGCAAAATCTATGGATTCCTCGGCCCTAACGGTGCGGGTAAATCCACTACGATGAACATGATAACAGGATACATTGCATCCACGGAAGGAACTGTCAGAATAGACGGACACGATATTCTGGAAGAGCCGGAGGAAGCAAAGAAATGTATCGGTTATCTGCCGGAACAGCCGCCTCTCTATTTCGACATGACCGTTCTGGAATACATGAAATTTGTGGCTGATCTCAAAAAAATCCCAAAGAACAAAAAAGCGAACATGATAGAAGAAGTCATGGATATGGTAAAGATTTCGGATATGAGAAACCGACTGATCAAGAACCTGTCCAAAGGTTACCGCCAGAGAGTGGGGCTGGCAGAAGCAATTATGGGATATCCGGAAGTTATTATCCTGGATGAACCTACAGTCGGACTTGACCCGAAACAGATCATAGAAATCCGAACTCTGATCAAAAATCTGAAAAAGAAGCATACTGTGATCCTCAGCTCACATATTCTGTCAGAAGTAAGTGCAGTATGTGATTATGTATTGATCATTTCTCATGGAAAACTGGTAGCCAGTGATACACCTGAGAATCTTGGAAAACTGGCAGAAGGTTCCAACACACTGGAAATGCTGATCAAAGGTGAAAAGACACAGATTCAGAATGCACTGGAAAGTGTGGAAGGAATCAACAGTGTCAAACTTGAAAAAGATGAGAAACAGAATCTCTGGAGTGCAACAGTTTCTACTGAGGAACAGAATGATGTAAGAGAAAAGGTATTTTATAAGATGGCAGAAATCAACTGCCCGATTTATGAGATGAAATCTAAGAAAGTATCTCTTGAGGAAATCTTCCTTGAACTTACAGCAGCAGATAAACCAATATCTGAAAAATCTGTGGAAGCAGACCTGGCTGCATCAGAAGAAAAAGGTGCCAGTGAGGATTCTGCCTCAACAGGATCAGAAGAAACAGCAAAATCACAGAAAAATGATGAAGGGGGAGAAAAATAATCATGACAGCGATTTATAAAAGAGAGCTGAAAAGTTACCTGACATCAATGGTTGGATATTTATTTATCTTTTTCATTCTTGTACTTGCAGGTATTTACTTTTCTGCATATCAGCTCTCAGCAGCATATCCTAAATTTGAATATACCTTAAGTGCCATTACCTTTGCGTTCCTGATCGGAGTACCGATCCTGACCATGCGTGTACTTGCAGAAGAAAGGAAACAGAAAACAGACCAGTTACTTTTAACTGCACCGGTTTCCGTGGGAGGCGTTGTAATCGGTAAATATCTGGCACTTGTAACTGTATTTGCAATCCCTATGGCAATCATGTGTACTTATCCACTGATCATGTCAAAGTTCGGAACTGTCGCTTTCGCATCTGCCTATACAGCAGTTCTGGGATTTTTCCTTCTTGGATGTGCAAATATTGCAGTCGGTGTATTTATGTCAGCACTGACAGAAAGTCAGGTAATTGCAGCGGTACTTACATTTGTATTGTTATTTGCATTTTACATGATGAACGGAATTTCTTCTTTCTTCTCCCAGACATCCATGTCCACATGTGTAACATTTGGATTACTGATCCTGGCAGCGGCGATCATTATTTATACGATGATCAAAAATGTTCTGATCTCTGCAGTGATCGGAGTTGTAGGAGAAGTTGCCCTTGTGATCGTATACGTTGTAAAATCCAGTATTTTCCAGGGTGGTATCCAGAAGGTGCTGAACGTATTTAACCTGAGCGGACATTATGATAATTTTACAAACGGCGTGTTTGACGTGACAGGAATCGTATATTTTATCTCTGTCGTTGCAATCTGTCTGTTTCTCACCATGCAGTCCATTCAGAAGAGACGCTGGAACTAGGGGGTGAATGGAAATGAAATTCAGTGAGAAATTCAAGAAAAATAAAAGCGAGGCAGTAGAGACAGAAACTGCACAGGATTCCGGGAAAAAGAAACATAAACCAGATCCGAAAAAACTGGTAGGCACTATCAGTAAAAAGCATATTAAAAATGGTACTTACAGCATGGCTATGGCAGCGATCTTTATCGTGATCGTAGTTGTGATCAATATGATCGTAGGTGCAATCCCGTCTAAATATTCACAGCTGGATGTAAGTTCATCCAAGCTTTATACCATCGGTGATGAGACAAAGAAAGTGCTGAAAGCACTGGATAAAGATGTGACCATTTACCAGATCGCACCAAGCGGCTCTGAGGATGATACGATTTCCAACCTGCTGTCACGCTATAAAGATGAGTCCAAACATATTAAAGTTGAAGTAAAAGATCCGGTTGTAAATCCGAAATTTGCTTCTGAATATACAAGCGATGATCTTGCATCAAACAGCCTGATCGTAGTTTGCGGAGACAGAAACAAAGTTATCAATTACAACGATATGTATTCTACTTCTGTAGACTACAATACCTGGCAGCAGACCACGACCGGATTTGACGGTGAGGGACAGATCACAAGTGCTATCGGATATGTGACATCCGAGAACCTTCCGATCATGTACACGTTATCCGGACATGGCGAAAAAGATCTGGATTCCAGCTTTAAAGAAGATATCCAGAAAGCAAACATTGATATCAAGGAGCTGAACCTTCTCACAGAGGGAAAGGTTCCGGATGATGCAGACTGTCTGATGATCGTATCTCCGACCAGCGATATTTCCGAGGAAGAAAAAACAGAGATCCTGGATTATCTGGAGGCGGGCGGAAAGGCCATGATCTTCTCTGATTATACACAGGATGATCTGCCGAACTTCGATGCTGTCCTTGAAAATTATGGCGTAAAACGTGCAGCAGGAATCGTATTTGAGGGCGACAGCCAGCATTATGGAATGCAGATGCCGTATTATCTGGTACCGACTGTTAACAGCACAGATGCAAGCTCTGAGACCGCTTCCGCAGGCTCTTATGTACTGGCTCCATATGCACAGGGTATTCAGAAAACAGATGATGTAAGAGATACCGTAACGATTGACAGTATCCTGACAACTTCTAACCAGGCTTACTCTAAGACAAACATGCAGAGCAGCAATATCGAGAAAGAAGACGGAGATGTAGACGGCCCGTTTGATCTTGGTGTTGCCATTACTGAGAAACTGGATGATGACAAGGAAACACAGATCGTTTACTACTCCACAGCAAATCTGATGGAGAGTCAGGTAAACCAGATGGTATCCGGCGGAAATGAAAAACTTCTTCTGGAGTCCTTAAACTGGATGACCAGCACAGATGACGGCAATTCCGTTTCCATCCCATCCAAGAGCCTTGAGTCTACAAGCCTGACCGTAACGGATTATGATGCAGCCTTCTGGAAGATCTGTACTATTGGTCTGATCCCGGGAGTGTTCCTTGTTGCAGGATTTTTAATCTGGCTTAAGAGGAGAAAAGCATAATGAAAAAATCAACCAAACTTGTTTCAGCTGTTGTTGTTCTGGCAGTTCTAGGTGGTACGTATGTGGGACTGAATACCTACGTATCCAAAGAGGAAAAGACAGAGAGCAGCAGTGAGGAGGAAAGCAAAACAGAAGTGTTTTCCGTGAAAACGGATGACATTAAATCTCTGGAATTTATCGTAGACAAGAAGGAAACTACCTTTGAGAAAAAAGATGATTCCTGGGTGAAAAAAGATGAGACTGCTTTCCCTGTAAATCAGACAACTCTGGATTCTGCAGCTTCCGCCATCGAAAAGGTGGAAGCGGACAGAGTCCTGGAGGATGTGGAGGATCTTACGGAATACGGACTGGATTCTCCATCGAACACAGTAACCGTTGATACCGCTGATGGGACAACGAAGCTCAACATCGGAGATGAGAATACGTCTACGAATCAGTATTACATTTCCAAGGATGATGATGACAGCACGGTATATGTAGTGGCAGCGGATACAGTGTCTCCGTTTATGGATTCCCTTTACGATTATGCACAGGGAGAAGATTTCCCAACAATTGATTCTTCCACAGTGAAAAAGGTCCAGGTCAGTGAGAATAAAGATTCTTATGTCCTGGAAGAAAATTCCGACGGAGCTACATGGAATGTTTCCAGTGACGGAAACAGCGATAAAGAGTCTGCCGATACAACGGCAGCAGGAAATGTAACCTCCGGACTTGGAAATTTTGCATATGATCAGTTTGTAAATTATAATGCAGAGGATCTTTCACAGTATGGCCTTGATAAGCCGTATGCGACGATTACAGTGGATTATCAGGAAGAGGTGAAGGATGACAGCTCAGACAGTACAGATTCTTCAGAAAAGGATTCTACAGCCTCTGAGAGTGATTCTGAGAGTGTCGACAGTACTGATGATAAAGCTTCAGCAGAAAACAGTTCGACAGATAGTTCTGACAGCACGGATGCTTCTGATGACAGCAGTTCTTCAGAGGATACCAAGACAACAACAGTAGATAAACAACTTGTTATCTACGTTGGCGATGAAGCAAGTGATGGCAGTCGATATGTAACTGTGGATAACAAACATATTTATACAATGTCCGCGGATACTCTGAGCGCAGTTATTGACAAAGCACCATCAGATCTCTGGTCACTGATCGTCAATTATCTGTCTGTAAAAAATCTGGATCAGCTCCAGGTTACTTACGGTGAAACAACAAGTACTGTAAATGTTTCACGTGAAACATCCACAGATGATGACGGAAACGAGAAAGAAACAACAACCTATCAGCTGGATGGTAAGGAAATAGAAAGTACAACCTTTACCACCTTCTACAACAAGCTGATAAACATGGCAGGACAGAAGAGACTGACAGACGCTTATACACCGGCTGCAGATCCGGAGATGACCGCTGTATTCACAGACTCTGACAAGAACCAGACAACCGTTACCTTCTACACATATGACACAAACTATTACGCAGCTGTCGTTGGAAACAAAGTATTTCTCGTAAACAAAATGACGGTAAAAGAAATGTTTAATGCATATGAAACCATGGTAAACGGTGAAACAGAGACAGAAGCCACAGCAACACCAACAGCTGAGGCGGAAAAATAAAATATTAAGAAAATAAATAAAAACACCTCGGAGATCTGCAAACAATAAGGTGATCTCCGAATATCCGTTTGATGATCAGATATTCGGAGACACCACACAGATCAGGATTTTCCGGGGTGTTTTTATGTTGCTATTATTTTACGGTCCTTACAGAAGAATAAGGTCCGTATATTTTTTACCGTTTGTGATGTGGTATGCACGGATACGGTATTTGGTTGCGGTGCCTGGCTTTTAATCGGTGTAGGTTGTATTTTTGGTATTGCCGTTTCCGTCCAGAAAAACATAGGTGATAGCAGATGAAGACATAAAAAAACTGTACAGGAGCTCATCTGAGCAACTGTACAGTTTCAATTTTTCTATATCTAACAGAAGGTTCGGGGGAGCTTCTGTCAGTAACTAAGTATTATGCAAGACCTCTTTCTTCCAGCCAGTCGAAGAGAACAACTTTTTCTGCTTTCTTTCTCTTGGTCATGTGATTGAACTGAAGGATTGTCAGGATCGTGAAGATCACTAACAGTGCAACCATTACAATAATGGAAGTGGTAATGCTCCGGCCACCGCTGATCGTTGCACGGAATGCATCAACTGTGTAGGTGAATGGCAGGTATGCGTGAATCTTTGCAACAAATGCAGGAGAAATCTCGACCGGATAAGTACCGGCAGATCCTGCAAGCTGAACGACCATGAATACCAGCATCAGGAAACTTCCTACTTTACCAAGTGTAATGTTGAAGAAGTACATCATGGATGTAAAGGTCATTGCTGCGAGGCAGGCGAAGAGAACTGTCTTGCCCATCTCAGCAGGGGTGAATCCGTTAAATGCATGTAACAGAAGGATCAGACAGATTGCCTGAAGCATTGCTACCGGATAAAGTACGGAAGCTTTGCTTGCCCACCATGCAAAACCGGATTTCAGTTTGCCTTTATACTGAGCCAGAGGATACATCAGGCAGAATGCCAGTGCACCAACCCAGAGGCCTACAGACATCATATAAGGTGCCATTGCGTGTCCGTTATTCGGAACATCGGTAAGTTTTGTTTCATCGCTCACAACAGGTGTTGCGAACATTTTAATTGTTTCATCACTTGCTGAGTTATCTTTAACTGTTTTAGCTCCATCACTGAGGCTTGTGGTTAATGTCTTGGAACCATCTTTCAGTTCTTTCATACCACTTCCAAGTTTCTTGGAACCATCATACAGCTGAGAGGAACCACTCTGGATCTGAGCAGCACCATCTGCAAGCTGTTTCGCACCATTGTTCAGAGTGCTGTTGTTACTTACAAGTTTCTTGGTACCACTGAGAAGAGTTGAGGTACCGTTTGCTAATGTCTTAGTTCCGTTTGCAAGAGTAGTAGCACCGCTGGAAAGGGTTTTGGCTCCTGTTGAGAGCTTTTTGGTACCGTCTGTAAGCGCGGAGCTGTTTTCGGAAAGCTTAGCAATACCATCGGTGTAAGTTGTGATTCCATTTGTCAGTGCCTTAGAACCATCTGCCAGCTGACCTGCACCGGATTTGATATCCGGAAGTGCGTTAGTGATCTGCTTGCCGGCTGTTTTAAGATTCTTTGCACCGTCATTGAGCTGCTTATCATAAGATGTCAGTTGGTCAAATCCATCGTTCAGAGCTTTGATTCCTGTTGCTGCAGCCGGGAAGGCTTCGACTGTGCCGTCTTCCAGAGACTGAAGTCCTGCGGAAACGTTCTTGGTTCCTGTGTTTACAGCCTGTGCACCCTGATACAGCTGGGTAACACCTGCAGAAAGCTGAGCGATTAGATTTGTAGGAAGCTGACTTGTAGCTGCAGATAACTGCTCTGCACCTGCGCCCATGGTTGTTGCACCTGCACTCATCTGGTTTGCACCATCTGTCATGGTTGTTGCACCCTCAGAAAGTGTGCCGGCACCCTGAGTCAGTCCTCCGGAGATCTGAGTCAGTCCGGAAGCTGCTTCGTTAAGCTTGGAAGCAACAGTATTCAGGTTTTCCTGAGTAGAAGAGAGCTGACCGGATACACCAGCTGCAAGCTGTGAAACCTGATCAGAATAGCTGCTCATGTAAGAACCGTCCAC
>ERZ839767.5664-NODE-5664-length-10923-cov-3.732333_pt1 | contig 10923 bp, 9 predicted proteins | sample MGYA00519879_ERZ839767 | MGnify/ENA primary metagenome ERZ839767 (study PRJEB31850, sample SAMEA3708852) | human gut metagenome | biome: human gut; feature: human-associated habitat; material: faeces | place: China | collected 2014 ...
GCCGCCGCTGTTCAGTATTTCCTGTCCCGTATCCTTGATGTATTCAGGGACGGAATCTTTCAGGAAGCCCTGGATCAGGGCTCTGGCGGCATTTTCCTCACGTACGTTCATTTTTTCGGATGTCCTTGCTTCTGTCATGGCACTTTTAAACAGCGTATCCTTGTTTGTTGTGCATAAGCCTCGTCGAAACGGCAGATCCCTTGTCGACAGTTAGTCTATGGGTACGGATGCTTGCGGCATAACTGATAAAGTGGGATGGATGCCCGGGCAGAACGATGCGCTCCGTAGAATGCGGAAGGGATGCACAGAGGCATAAGCGACGAGTCTTATATTATCGTTGTATGCCAAGAATCGTCTGTTTTCAAGGGTACGCAAGTATGTTATGGCCATTTTCGAGAAAATATTTACAAATGACCTGGAATGCGTATGAAAAAGAGCTTGCTGATTCTGTTTTTCACCTGTTGGGCGCTGTTTTTTGCGGCGTTTCGCCCTGTTATGCCCTTTGCGGCAGAAACGGCGGCCTTCCCGGACGGCACCCCGGTCACAGGAGGGCGTATCCTGATGGGCACCATCGGCGAGCCGTCCAACCTCATCCCCTATATGGCGTCCGATTCCGCCTCGGGCGAGATCACCGGGCTCCTGTATGTGGCTCCGCTCAAGTACGACAAGGATCTGAACGTGGTCCCGTGGGCCGCCGCGTCCTATGAGGTGCTTGAGGGCGGCAGGCTTCTCCGCTTCGTCCTGCGCGACGATATCCGCTGGGAGGACGGCGTGCCTCTGACGGCGGACGATGTGGAGTTCACCTATAAGCTCATGATCGATCCCAAGACGCCCACGGCCTATTCCGGGGACTTCCTGGCCATTGAATCCTTCAAGAAGACCGGGCGGCTGTCGTTCGAGGTGCGTTATGCCAAGCCTTTCGCCCGCTCCCTGATGACATGGATGGGGGCCATTCTGCCCAAGCACGTGCTTGAGGGGCAGGATATCATGACCACCCCCGTGGCCCGCAAGCCCATCGGCGCGGGTCCGTACCGGCTTGCCAAGTGGGACGCCGGTTCCATGCTTACCCTTACGGCCTCGGATACGTATTTCGAGGGCCGTCCCAATCTGGATGAGGTGGTGTACCGGATTATCCCCGATCCCTCGACCATGTTTCTGGAACTGAAAGCCGGAAAACTGGACATGATGTCCCTCTCTCCCCAGCAGTACCTGCGCCAGACGCAAGGGCCGCAGTGGGAACGGGACTGGCGCAAATACCGTTACCTGTCGTTCAGCTATACCTTCCTCGGGTTCAACCTGGAGCATCCTTTCTTCAAGGATGTGCGCGTACGCCGGGCCATTTCGATGGCCATCGATCGCCAGTCGCTTATTGACGGCGTGCTGCTCGGGCAGGGCGTGCCCACGCGTTCGGCGCCTTCGGCGGCGGCAAGCGCGAGGTTGCGCGCGGAAAGCGCGGAGGAGAGCACGTGATCGCAAGCGTGGGCCGGCGTGGAGCCGCAGCAGCTCCAGTCGGAAATTTCCTTGAGGCCGATTTCAAGCGCGCGGCAGACGGCGCGGGTGGAACGTTCGTATTCGGCGGACGTCCCCTGACCAGAACAGCCGGGGTAATAGGCGAGTTTCATTTACTTGTCCCCCTCGGCGCTGCGCTGCTCGTCGAAACGCTTGAAGATACGGGCTACAGCGTCCTTGCCGACGATGGTGTGGGGTTTGAAGGGCAGCTTTTGCTTGGGCAGGATGCGCGGCGCGAGATCCACATCGGTGAAAACCCGGCCGGTGCGGGCCATGAACATGGCCATGACGCCCAGTTCGTACGTGCGCCCGAAGTGGCGGACGGTGGTCAGGAAGGACTGCCAGAACGACGCCATGGCGTAGTTCGTCTTGCCTTCCTTCCAGGCCATGTGCCGCAGCACGTCCATGACCTTGGCGACGTCGATGTTGTTGGGGCAGCGGGACGTACAGGTCGAGCACGACACGCAGAGCCACAGCGAACGGCTTGAAAGCGCCATTTCCTTGTTACCGAGCTGGACGGCCCGCATGACTTGGCTGACCTGCAGGTCGTATTCAGGACCGCAGGGGCACCCCGCCGTGCAGTTTCCACACTGGTAGCAGTTGGTCACCTTCTGACCGCTTTCTGCTTCCACCTCGCGAAGAAACGCTTCGTCGCGCGTGGTTTCAAGATTGATTGTTTCCATGATTCTCCCGGCAGTAGAGTGGTTCAAAGACCAATAGACCTTCTTCACGAGAAAAAATCTAACATATCCACGCTAACGGGGCAACAGGGCTGGAGAAAAGAAAAAGGAGAACCCCTAGGTCTTCTCCTTGCCCGCCCCGATGCAATGCAAGGAAAAAAAGCTTCCCCCCGGAGCAATGCAAAGGTGAACTTTCACATGCTATCAGACGAACCGCTAAGATGGAACCCCTTCTTGCGAAAAGGGACTGTTTGGTTGCTCAGAGAGTTAGAATCATACCGATTTCCAAAAAAGCAAGCCGGTCCCCCTGTTACGGAGGGCCGGCAAGGGCAGGGTAAAGGGAAACCGGGAATGTTACTTGTAGTCGGGGATGGGCTGCTTGACGAGCTTGAGGAACTTGTCGGTGGCGTAGGAGCCGTCCTTGACCACCTTCAGCTCGTCAGGCGTGATCCGGCCCACGCCGGCGAAAAATTCGGCGATGTCGGCCATCCACTTGGCGGCCTTGCTCTGCCCCTTGGAGCCGTCGAACAGGGCGAGCTGTTCTTCAAGGTTGAAAACGGGGTGCGTCTTGATGTCGAGCGCGGCCATTTCCGGCGTAAAGCTCTTGCCCACGAATTCCTGGAAGAAGCGGCAGTATTCCGGGGCGAGGGATTCCGGGGTTTCCTTCTGGAGCATGTTGGCGGAGCGCAGGAACACGCGCAGGAACTTGGCGACCAGTTCGGGGTTGGCGTCGCAGAACTTCTTGTCGCCCATGAGCACGGTGGGCAGGCCCACGCCGCAGGTATTGGGGGTTCCGGCGACCTTCCAGCCCTTGTCGATACCGAAGAACATGTGCGGTGCCCACAGGCAGACGCCGTCGCCGATGCCGCTGTCGAACGCCGCGAGGCCCTGCGCCTGATCGATATTCTTGATGGTGACGTCGCTTTCCTTGAGGCCGAGTACGCGGAGCCAGTGGCTCAGGGTGAAGTGGGGGGAGGACATGGTGGTGATGAGGAACGTCTTGCCGCGCACGTCGTCCGGATGTCCGTACACTTCCGGGTAGTCTTTGTTGTAGCCCTTGGTCTTGAGGATAGGGCTGTCGGGGCGGAGCAGGAGGGCGTTGGTGTAGGATTCGTCGTTGGTGACGGCGATGGTGTACGTCCCGTAGCGGAGCGCGCCCATCATGCCGGGCACGGCGCCGGTTCCGGCGAGTACCCACTCTCCTGCGGGAAGGGCGTTGAGCTGGGCCATGCCGGATGAGAAGAGGAGCATTTCGATGTCCAGCCCTTCCTCTTTGTCCCACCCTTTTTCTTTGGCATACCAGACGAGGAAGGCTTCGTGCTCGTCAAGCCATGCGGTGCGGAGTTTGACCGGGGCCGCCGCGAATGCCGCACAGGAAAATGTGATGAAAAGGACAACCGCAAGGGAACCCGTAAGCATTTTGAACCACCGTTTCATAAGAAACTCCTTCAGGTATGAGGTTCCAGTCCGTACAGCCAAAGCATGTTTCCGGTGAAAACATAAAGAAGGGAGACCCCTCTTTCCGCAAAAAGATAAAGGGTATTGTTCGCCGCTTAAGGTAAAGCCGCTGTTCTTGGAGGGTAAAAAGGAAAAAGCCCGTCCGGATAAAAGAGATAATGCGTTTATAGATAGGGATAGACGAATTGGATAACCGTGTCTCATGAGAAAATGCCAATGTATATCGAGAAACGGTCAAAGAGAGCCCGGGAAGATGCCTGCATTGAGGGGGAGTTGGGAAAAGGCGGCGGGGACGGGGGAGAAGAAGGGCGAAAGAAAAGGGAAGGGCGCTTCTTGAAGGCGGCTCCTTCCCTCTGCTTGGGGTAAGGGCTTTATTCGGGGATTTGGAACGGTTCCCCGCGCATGAGTTTGACGAACCATTCCGGTGGGCGCACGGGGCGCCCGTCGCGTCCGGTGCAGGCGTGTTCAGTCATGCCCTCGGCAAGCAGGGTCTTGCGCTCGGCGTCCATGACATTGTACACAAAGACGAGAGAGGCGCGCCTGACTTCGGCTATCCCCGCGCGGATATGGATCAGATCGTCATACCGGGCGGGCCGCCTGTAGCGGCACTGGGCTTCGCGTACGGGCAGCATGATGCCGAGGCGTTCGACCTCCGCGTAACTCATGCCCATCTGGCGGATGTACTCGCTGCGGGAACGTTCGAAGAGGTGCAGGTATTCCGCGTAATAGAGATACCCCATCGTATCGGTTTCTCCATAGGAGACGCGGTGGGCGAGCCAAACATCGGGAGTGGGAAAATCGTGCATGAACAGCATCCTTTGCTGAAGGTTCCACAAAAACGCGGTGCGGGAACGGCGGCTCTGGCCGCGGCCGTCCTTGCCCTCGGCCTGCTGGCGGGGTGCGCGGCTCCCCTTCCCGCTCCCTCAGCTCCGGTCCGGGACGTCGCGGGCGATCTTGTCCCCGAGAACGACGAGCAGGCCGCCGTGCTGGCGGGGAAGCTCGATCGAACCGGGCAGCGCCTGCATTCGTGGAAGGAGCTGGCCCCGGCCCTGCGGGCCAGCCGGGCGCATATCGCTGGGCGCGAGCCCGGTCAGGTCGCGGTGGCGCACGGCGATGTGGCGGTGACGTGGGGTGATGTGGCCAAGACGCTGGATTGCCTTGAGGCCCTGCTGCCCCGTCTCGACGCCGAACCCGGCCTGCTGGCGGAGCTGTTCCGCTGGGTGAAGCTCAAGGATGGCGCTGCCTTTTCGGGATACTATGAGCCCGTCGTCAAGGCAAGCCGTACCCGCAAGCCCGGCTACACGGCCCCGTTGTACCGTGTGCCGCCGGATCTGCGCGAGCTGAATCTGGGGAGCTTCAAGAGCGAGCTCATCGGCCAGCGCGTCGTGTACCGCATGGAAAAGGGGAAGCCCGTTCCTTATTATACGAGGGCCGAAATCGACGGGCTGGACGGCAGGCCCGGCGTCCTGCGCGGCAAGGGGCTGGAACTGGCATGGCTGTCCGACCCCGTGGACGCTTTTTTCCTGCAGGTGCAGGGTTCGGGGCGGCTGCGCTTCGAGGACGGCAAGGAGATGCCCGTGCGCTTTGCCGGGTCCAACGGCAAGCCGTACCTGAGCATAGGGCGGTATCTCGCCGATCAGGGGGAAATCCCCACCGGGCAGGTGAGTATGCAGTCCATCCGGCAGTGGCTGCGCGATCACCCGGAATTGCGCGACGATCTGCTCCGGCGCAATCAGCGCTACATCTTTTTCCGCAAAGGGCCGGAAACCTCTTCCGGCAGCATCACGTCCGGCCCCGTGGGCAGCATGGGGTCGCCGCTCAGTTCGATGGTCTCGCTGGCCGTGGACCGCACGACTTTCCCGCTCGGTTCGGTGCTTGCCTTCGATGTGAATATTCCTGATCCTTCCTCCCCCGTGGAGGAAGGCCCCGTCTCGACCACGCCGCTTTTCGGCATCGGGTTGGCGCAGGATACGGGAGAGGCCATCAAGGGACGCCGCGTCGACCTGTTCTGCGGCAAGGGCGCGAGGGCGGCCTATATCGCGGGGCACCTCAACGGCCCCGGTGAAATCTGGATGCTGCTGGCGAAGTAACACTTGTCTCTGAAGAGATTGGCCCCGTTCCATGAGCGGGGCTTTTCTTTTGGATGGATAAGGAATGAGAGGAACGCCCCGTTGTTATGGCTCTGTACGGTTCGGGGCGGAGGCCGCCGAGGTGGGTTGGCCTCTGGACAAAAAATAAAAATAGGAATAGTATTTTTTATCGTTAATTCATTACTACGTCCCCGTGGGGACAATATGCGCAGCCTCGCTGCAAAGGAGCTTCTCCCATGACCTACCGTTATCAGCTTTATAAATGCCCCATTTGCGGAACCGTGACCGAAATCGTGCACGACGGCGTCAGCGCCATGATCTGCTGCGGCAAAACGATGGAAGTTCTTGACGACCGCGAACCCGTTGGGACTAAGGAATCGCACATGCCCGTCGTGGAAGCCACGGAAAAGGGCTGCAAAGTGAGCGTGGGCTCCAAGCTGCACGGTATGGACGCCGATCACCTGATCGAATGGGCTGAAATCCGCACCTCCGACGACACCGTGCTGCGCAAGTACTTCAAGGCCGGGGAGACTCCGGTCGTTGAATTCCCCGTTCCCTTTGATCAGGTCGTGTTCGCCCGCGCCTACTGTAACAAGCACGGCGCTTGGCGTGCGAAATAGTCCTGCTGTACTGTGATCTGTTGAGCCCCTCATTCCACGGAATGGGGGGCTTTTCCATTTCAGCGGACGGCGTCAGCGCAGATGGCCGCTGGATTGGGCAAGGATGAGGAAAAAGCCGCCCTTCGTGATGGCTTATGGCTTCGCAGGGGAGCCTTCTCCATGCGCCTATGGCTGTGGGATACGCCCGCATGGGAGGGTAAGGCTGGGGGAACTCTTTTGAGGCAAGGCGTCGCGCCTTCTCGAGAGGGATCTTGTCAACATTGTAAAATCGTCCTCCTCTGCCGGGCTATTCCTTTTCTTCATGGAATATGGAGAATAGTCGTGTAAAAAGAGCAGGATTATTGCAGCGCCCTTCTTCTTGTGAAGAAGGGTACCATTCGTCACGGGCATTTGCGGCAAAGAAAATACTAGACAAAAAGACAAGTAAAAACCCAGTGTTATATAAAACAGTAATAAGAATTATTTCCGCATTATTCTCTAGTTGTTATGAATAACAAAAGTTCTTTCTAGGTCAAGTGGCTATATTGTTCGAGTGCACAAATAACACTCGGTTGACAGAAAAAGGAAAGTATCCTTTAAACCAAGAAGGAATGCCATTATACTTCAATAAGAAGTAAAGAGTGTTGATGCTTGCGGCGTCAGCTTTTGGCGGAATTGATAAAGGAGTTGGGAATAAGGAGAGGCGGAAGGATTTATAAGGTCTTTTTCATTCTTTGAGGAGGGAATCTAAAGATGGCTCAGGCGAACATCACTTCACATGTCAGATTGCGCAATCATATTTCAGGATACACCGATGTCATCCAGATGTTGACCGGTGTCCTTCTCTGCTGTTTTGTGCTGATGCATATGGTACTTGTTTCGAGTGTCATCTTGAGTCCGAAGATAATGGACTCGTTGGCCGTATTCCTTGAAACGTCTTATCTGGCGCAGATTGGCGGGCCGATCATTTTGCTTGTCATGATCCTGCACTTTATTCTCGCCGCACGGAAAATGCCGTTCAGCCCGCTGGAACTGCGTGAGTTCTGGCGTCAGGCCAAGATGATGCACCATATGGACACATGGCTGTGGCTGGTGCAGGTCGCCACCGCGATCGTCATCCTTGTCATGGCCAGCGCGCATGTCATCAACATCCTGTCGAATTTGCCCATCTCCGCGGATAAGAGCGCGGCGGCCATTCAGGGCGGCATGGTCCCCTTCTATCTGGTGCTGTTCGCCGCGTTGGATCTGCATATCGCCATCGGTTTGTACCGCGTCGGCGTGAAGTTCGGCATCCTGAACCGTGAAAACCGTTTGAAGTGGCGCAAGTATGCCCTCTATCTCGTTATCGGTCTGGCACTGCTGAGTCTGGCAACCCACTACAGCTTCGCCACGATGGCCATCTAAGGGAGGGCGTCATGAGAACGATTTATTCCGACGTGTTGTGCATTGGTGCCGGGCTTGCCGGCGAACGCGTGGCGCTCGCCGCGGCTATGGAAGGTTTCCACACCATCTGTCTTTCCGTCGTCCCTCCCCGCCGGTCGCATTCCTCGGCGGCGCAGGGTGGTATGCAGGCGGCCCTCGGCAACGCCGTCATGGGCAAGGGCGACAGCACCGACATCCACTTCGCCGACACCGTGAAGGGTTCCGACTGGGGCTGCGATCAGGAAGTGGCCCGCATCTTCGCGGACAGCGCGCCCATCGTCATGCGTGAAATGGCCCATTGGGGCGTGCCGTGGAACCGCGTCGTCGCGGGCAAGCACACCTATTATAAGGGCGGCAAGCCCTTCGAGGCCGAAGAAGAGGAAAGCAAACACGGGCTCATCCACGCCCGCGCCTTCGGCGGCACCGCGAAATGGCGTACCTGTTACACGGCTGACGGCACGGGACGTTCCGTGCTGAACACCCTCGACAGCAAATGTCTCCAGTACGGCGTGGAAATCCACGATCGGATGCAGGCCGAAGCCCTCATCCATGACGGCGAGCGCTGCATGGGCGCCATCGTCCGCTCCCTGCGCGACGGTGAGCTTGTCGCCTACATCGCCAAGGCGACCCTCATCGCCACCGGCGGCTACGGGCGCATCTACCGCGCCACCACCAACGCCATCATCTGCGACGGCGGCGGACAGATCTGCGCCCTGAATACCGGCGTCGACGGCAGGGATATACTCCTTGGGGATGGCGCCGCCCACAACGGCGTTGATGAACTCGTAACCCTTGCCGGGCTCGTTGGGCTCCACGTGGATCTTGACGTGGCCGTACTGGCCTTTACCGCCGGACTGACGGGCATACTTGGTCTCCTGATCCACAGCCTTGCGGATGGTCTCCTTGTAGGAAACCTGGGGAGCGCCGACGTTTGCCTCGACCTTGAACTCCCGCAGCAGACGGTCAACAATGATCTCCAGGTGCAGCTCGCCCATGCCGGCGATGATGGTCTGACCGGTTTCCTTGTTGGTGTAGGTGCGGAAGGTGGGATCCTCTTCAGCCAGCTTAGAAAGGGCAATGCCCATCTTTTCCTGACCGGCCTTGGTCTTGGGCTCAATGGCAACCTCGATAACAGGCTCGGGGAAGACCATGGACTCCAGAATGATGGGGTGATCCTCGTCGCAGAAGGTGTCACCGGTGGTGGTGTTCTTGACGCCGACCACGGCGGCGATGTCGCCGGCGTAGACCTTGTCAATGTCCTCACGGTGATTGGCGTGCATCTGCAGGATACGACCCATACGCTCGTTGACGCCCTTGGTGCAGTTCAGCACGGTGGTGCCTTTCTCCAGTGTACCGGAGTACACACGGAAGTAGCACAGCTTGCCCACATAGGGGTCGGTAGCGATCTTAAAGGCCAGAGCGGAGAAGGGTGCGTCGTCGGAAGCGGGACGGAAATCCTCTTCCTCGGTGTCGGGGTTGATGCCCCGGATGCCCTTCTTGTCCAGGGGGCTGGGCATATAATCCACCACGGCGTCCAGCAGCTCCTGAACACCCTTGTTCTTGTAGGACGTACCGCAGACGATGGGCACCATCTCATTGGCGATGGTGGCTCTGCGGATGACGGCCTTGATCTTCTCGACGGGGATCTCCTCGCCTTCCAGATACATCATGGCCAGATCGTCATCCAGCGCGGTGACGGCGTCCATCAGCTTCTCATGGTACTCCTCGCAGATATCCACCATGTCCTCGGGGATATCCTCGACCCGCACGTCCTTGCCCAATTCATCATAGAAGACGTTGGCCTTCATGGTGAGCAGGTCTACGTTGCCCTTGAAGAAGGCTTCGCTTCCGATGGGCAGCTGGATGGGCACGGCGTTGCACTTCAGCCGCTCGTGGATCATGTCCAGAACGCGGAAGAAGTCGGCGCCCATGATATCCATCTTGTTGACGTAGATCATGCGGGGGACCTTGTACTCGTCGGCCTGACGCCAAACGGTTTCGGTCTGGGGTTCCACACCGCCCTTGGCGCACAGAACGGTCACGGCGCCGTCCAGAACACGCAGAGAGCGCTCCACCTCAACGGTGAAATCCACGTGACCCGGGGTGTCAATGATGTTCAGCCGGCAGCCCTTCCAGAAGCAGGTGGTTGCAGCGGAAGTGATGGTGATGCCGCGCTCCTGCTCCTGTGCCATCCAGTCCATGGTGGCGGAGCCGTCGTGGGTCTCACCGATCTTGTAGTTCTTGCCGGTGTAGAACAGGATACGCTCGGTGGTGGTGGTTTTGCCGGCATCAATGTGTGCCATGATGCCGAAGTTTCTTGTATTCTCCAGAGAATACTGTCTAGGCATTGGTTTTCTCCTTTATTACCAGCGGAAATGGGCGAAGGCCTTGTTGGCTTCAGCCATCTTGTGGACGTCCTCACGCTTCTTAACGGAGGCGCCGGTATTGTTGGCAGCATCCATGATCTCGGCAGCCAGACGCTCCTTCATGGTGTTCTCGCTGCGGGCGCGGCTGTAGTTGGTGATCCAGCGCAGCCCCAGGGTCTGACGGCGGTCAGGGCGAACTTCGATAGGCACCTGATAGGTAGCGCCGCCGACACGGCGAGCCTTCAGCTCCACGGCGGGCATAATGTTTTCCATTGCCTGCTGGAACACTTCCAGGCCATTCTTGCCGGTCTTGTTCTCGACAATTTCAAATGCACCATACACGACCTTCTGGGCAACACCCTTCTTGCCGTCCAGCATGATGCTGTTGATGAGCTTGGTAACCAGAACGGAATTGTAATTGGGATCCGGAAGGACCTCTCTCTTGGGAACATTACCTCTTCTGGGCACTTTGCTTCCCTCCTTCATAATATAATGATTTCATCGGTACTCGAAAGTGTGACTTTCGTTGTGCCTGGCCAGAGGTTTCATCTATATAAAACCATCTTGGCAAGGCGAAGCCTTGCGAACGGGCTTGGAAAAGTCAAATTGGGTTGGCGGAAAGAAAATTACTTCTTCTTACCGGCCTTGGGGCGCTTCGCGCCGTACTTGGAGCGGGACTGCATCCGGTTCTGCACGCCCTGGGTATCCAGAGTGCCGCGAATGATGTGGTAACGAACGCCGGGCAGGTCCTTGACACGGCCGCCGCGGATCAGAACGACAGAGTGCTCCTGCAGGTTGT
>ERZ839767.5666-NODE-5666-length-10918-cov-2.817270_pt1 | contig 10918 bp, 3 predicted proteins | sample MGYA00519879_ERZ839767 | MGnify/ENA primary metagenome ERZ839767 (study PRJEB31850, sample SAMEA3708852) | human gut metagenome | biome: human gut; feature: human-associated habitat; material: faeces | place: China | collected 2014 ...
GTGTTTCCCGCAGGATAAAACCGTACTGGTCCGCGTCGTACTCCTTGACAACCTCGACGAATGCGTTCACCGCGAACGAATAGTGCTGACATGACACGCAGAACTTGGGCACGCGCTTTTTGCCCACGCCGAAGTGCTCCTGCATGATGTCTGCCTGCTCGAGCAGCATGCGCGCAAACGAAAGCAGTTCCTCGCCCTCCTGCGTGACGGTTACGCCCTTGTTTGAGCGCACAAAGGCGGTAACGCCCATCTCCTTCTCTAAATTGTGAATCGCGGCGCTCAAACTCGGCTGCGAGAGAAACAGCCGCTCGGCGGCGTCCGTGATGTTGCCGCATTCGGCCACAGTGACAAGATAGGTCAGCTGCTGCAGGGTCATAGGAAAAACCTCCGGGAAATAATCTGTATTTATTGTAGCATGTCTGTGCGGAAATACAATGCGTTTTCCCTATCTATTCCCGCAATTTCATGCTATGATAGAGACAAAGGAGAGCGTAAAAATGAAAAATGTACTGTTTTACGGCGATTCCAACACCTGGGGTTATCAGGGCGACGATCCCATGCACCGTCTGGACGCGGACCAGCGTTACACCGGTGTGGTTGCGGCTCAGTTCCCGGATGTGCACTTTATCGAGGAAGGTCTGTGCGGACGCACCATCTGCAGCACCGACCCGATTGATTACGGCCGAAACGGCATGGCAATGCTGCCTGCCCTGCTGGCAACGCACGATCCGCTCGACGTGATCGTTATCATGCTCGGCACAAACGACAGCAAGGCAATGTACGGCCACTCGCCGTTCACCATCAGCGATGCCATGGACCGCACGATCAAGCTGATGCAAAGTCCGCTTTTATGGTCAAACACCATGCAGAAACCGCAGATCCTTCTGGTTGCACCGCCGAAAATGGGCGAAAACCTTGCAGGCAGCGTCTACTACGGCATGTTTGACGAAAGCAGTGCCGCACTCATCCGTGCTCTGCCCGCACGGTTCCGCACGCTGGCAGAAAAGTACGGCTGCGCCTTCGTGGACGGCTCGGCTGTCACGGCGGCAAAGTGCTCGGACCAGATTCATCTGACCGCAGAGGAGCACGCCGTGCTCGGCAGGCTCATTGCGGACAAGCTGCGCGAGCTGCTTTAACCCCCTGCCCGAAAGCATTCGTCATCTTTTCCCCCGGTTTTGTCAGGTGACAAAACCGGGGTGTTTTTTGCCGCATTTTATCCACAGCCTGTTGATAATTCCTGTGGATTGTGTGTCATTTTTTGCAGAATTTACGCGTAGTTCACTCTATTTTTCCTATCGGTGTATTTCGTGTCGAAAATCGGACATTTCGTGTGCCCGACCGCACAGCAGGCTGCAAAGCTGCTATGATAAACGCAGGCAATTTTCAGTCTCTTTTCTGCAGGCGCGGCTCGTTCCACCGCACCGCAGAATGGGAAAAGGAGGAATATACCATGAAATTCAAACGCGGCATAAGCCTTGCTCTGGCACTGGCTCTTATCGCCGGCATAGGCGGCCCGCTTGATATCCGCGCAGCGGCGGCGGATACCGGCAGCTCGGACGCGCTTGCGGCGCTCGGCATTGATTCGAGCAAAGCGCCCGACGGCTTTAATGCCAATGACCCCAGCAACCCATACGGGCGCAATACCATCAAGGTTACGCCGGTGTACGAGCTGTATACCGTTGGTCTGACGAATGATGTTCTGCCGTCGGATAAAATCGACCTGGACAAGCGTGAAAGCGCAGAGCAATGCGATACAAGCGTTTCCAAGTCCAACCAGAAGGACAATATCCTTCAAAGCACACTGTACGGCAATGATGATAACACATCTACCAAGGCTCAGCAGTTTTTGACGGCTAAAACCAATTCCAAGGAAATCTCCAAGGGTAAAACCACCTCTACCGGCACATACGCACAGTTCCCGACAGGCAGCAAGGGCAATGACGGCTATGCCACCAAGGGCTATCTGACCGGCATGACCAATGCCACCACCGATTTGAAAGATGGTACCGATTACGCCATGGCAGACGTAGCCGCAGGCCATTTCACCTCGAGCAGTGACGCTAAGTCCTCGCAGACGGTCATGGTTTACGCCGGTGACCTGAGCGCGAAAGGCGGTCTGTACCTGCGATTCGGCAATGCGACAACCGGCGAGTACGGCAAGCCGATCACGCTGCTGGACACCAGCAAGGAAATCGGCAACCCGAATCTGACCGACACCAGCGACGAAGGCAGCACGACCGCCAAAAAGGTCGAAAACTTCGCGGAAAATCCGTATCAGCTGAAAAACTACCTGCAGGTAGCTACCGGCGACTGGGACAACGACAGTAAGGACGAGGTTGCGGTCTATGTGCCAGAGGTCGGCAATTCCCGCATTGAGATTTACGACCTGCAGACTGACGATTACTCCAATCCCTCTAACTGGAGACAGGCGTGGACGTACTTCTTCCGTGAAGGCAGTGTCGTTTCCAACATGATCTCTCTCGTCAGCGGTGACGTCAACCAGGACGGCGTAGACGATCTCGCCTGCACCTGGGGTTACTACTACGGTCCGCAGCAGAATGAAGGCTCGCGTGCCGTTGTTATGTTCGGCTCCACGAGCGCGCACATGCTGCAGAGCTCTCAGGAATTCCCGCTGACCTATGAGGGCAGCAATCTGGTCCGCGCATCCTTCGCCTTCGGCGATATGACCGGCGGCGGCAAAACGCTGATTCTGGCGGCCCAGTCGGATGCCGACCTCAAGGCAAATAAGCAGAACACGCGCTATGTAGGCTTGTACGCATGGAACGGCGTCACCTTCAAGCCGTCTGTTTCGCAGAATTTCGATCTGTTCTCCAAGAACGATAAAGGCGAGTACATCTACGGTGCAATGGCAAAGCACAACGATACCTTCCATTCTCTGCCGCTGTGTCCGGCCAATACGGCTATCATCTCCCGTCCGACCGCAGGCGAAACACACGATGGCGGCAAAACCAGTGATCTGCTGTACTTTGACAGCCTTGTCATCTCCTGCGATGAGAACGGTCTGAACATCAAGCAGGCGCTCGACAACACGCCTGCTATGCCGGATGAGGACTACGTTGAGTACGATGCATCCGCAGGCTCTGTGACCACCGCGGTGGATAAAGACAACAACACCGCAGGTTCGGGTACGCTGTTCACCCTGACGCAGACCATGTCCAAGGATGAGAACAAGCAGTCTGATAAGTACACGGTAGACGGTAAGGTTCCGCATTACGAGCTCCGCTACTACTACAAAAACTGGCTGCACAAGCTGTTCAAGATTCGCTCCTCCTACTGGGCGTTCACCGGTACATACGATACTGTAAACAAGGAAACAAACTCCACATACAACAAGCGTACTCCCGGTACAACCAGACTTTCGACCGTCAACCTGTTTGACGGCTCTCAGCCGGTAAAAACCGATGTCAACAGCTCGTACACGCTCTGTCTCGCCAACACGGACGACGATACCAGCTACATGACCTACACCGGCAAGCACTATTACACCTACTCCGACCCGCAGGTTCTGGCGGTACTGGCTTCGCCTCCGTACTTCTCCGATCTGCTCGACCGCGATGACCTGTCCGGCAACTATGCCGAGTCCTCCACCACCTACTCGAGCATGAAGGGCACCGAGAACGGCACCAGCTCCTCCTCTACCATCTCGGTCGGCGCGTATGTCTCCTTTGAGCAGGAATTCTCGGTATTCGGCGTTAAGATCGGCAGCGTTGAGGCGGAAGCCGCCTTTACCTCCGGTTTCACCTACGAGACCGAGCACACCTCCTCGCTCGAGCAGTCCATCACCTACGAGACAACCTCCGGCGAGGACAGAGTGGCGTTCTATTCCATCCCGATGGAGATTTACGAGTACACCTCCTACATCCCGGATGGAACAGGCAAATACACGAAAGTAACCTCCACCGTTTCCATCCCGCACGAAGCCTCGATCGGTCTGATCGACCTGTCCGACTACGAAAACATTGCCGAGGATTACAGCGTGCTGCCGTCCATTTCGGGCAGTGTGCTGACGCATACGATCGGTGATCCGTCCAGCTATCCGAGCACGCATAAGGCATACGCAAACGCTAAGGCTTATAACGGTGATCCGGCTAAGGTTGACTTCACCGCGGCAGGCGGCGGCTCCGGCATCACGCAGGAGATCAGCTTCTCCACCTCGGACAGCCAAAACTACACCAACACCACCTCGATCGAAACGAAAGCCGGTGCAGGCGCAGGCGGCGTAACCGCAGGCGTTGTGGCAGGTTCGGAACACTCTGCCGGCAAGGTATCTGTCAACACCGCAGGCGGCTCGTTCTCCGGTTCGCTGCAGAACATGCCGATTGAAGCAAAACCATACGGCTACGGCATGAACTGGCGTATCTTCTGCTACAACTACCGCAGCGGCAATCAGGCGTTCCCGGTTGTTACCTACGCGGTAACCGAGCCGCAGGCTCCGTCTCCGCTACCGGACGATTTTGAGCAGGATGTTGCGGCAACCACCGATGATTCCGTCACCCTGACGTGGACGTACGACAAGATCGTTTCCGGTTTCCAGCTGTACCGCTACTACAACTTCCCGGACGGCTCCGGCCGCAAGGAACTCGCATTTGTGCCGTTCACCGATGGTGAGCGTCACGATGACGGCACCTACACCTTCAGCTACACGGATAAGAACCTGTCTCCCTATACCGAGTATGAATATCAGATTCAGACCCGCAACAACAACAAGGCTGAGCAGCAGCGCAACAGCATTTACAGCGAACCGCTGACCTGCCGCACCAAGACCACAGCAGGCTATCCCGATATTTCGGTAACGATTGACGGCAAGGAAAATCAAACGGTTCTGCCGATCTATCCGGATTCTCTGGCAACTGCAACGGTTAAGTATAACGAAAACAATCAAAATCCGGATGGCGGTGAGTACAAGAGCGTAAGCTATCAGTGGCAGAAGCTGAACGGCGGTTCCTGGATCAATATCGCCGGCAGCACCTCCGATACGCTGAGCATCGAAAACGCCGGTTCTGCCGACAAGGGCACTTACCGCTGCCGTCTGAATGTGCTTTACTACGATAACACCTCCAAGACCGAGTACAGCATTTCCGCTTACTCGCCCGAAATCAACACGGTTTACAGCAAACGCACGCCTAAGTGTGAGCTGACGGTTACGGCGGAGAATGTTCAGACCGGCGATACCACCCAGTTCAACCGCACGCTGCACATCAGCGCTAAAATGAGTTCCGCGTCTGCTACCTCCACCATCCCGACCGGCACGCTCAGCTTCCTGATTCGCGGCACGGACTTCTCTACCACAGTTGCGGCTGAGATTGACAAAACCGGCAACGTTACAAAGGATGTTATCGTGCCCGCAGACGGCGCCTACACGGTTACCCCGTATTATCCGGGCAGCTATGTATTCAAGGATATGAGCAATGCGGAAGGCCAGATGGTTCTCGTTGGCGATGCAACCGGCTACCAGCTGACGCTCACCAACGGCAAGGATAACAACAGCGTCACCCGCTTCACCTACGGCGATACGGTAACGCCGTCGCTCTCCCGCATGACCCAGAGTTCGAATGATCTGGAAAAGATCAGCGCAACCTTCAAGTATGCGGTTTCCGGTTCCAAGGATTCGCAGCCGCTGACAGCGAACAATAAGCTGGATGTCGGCACTTACACGCTGTATGCTTATATCAACGGCGAAAACAAGCCGGTTGCGGAAACCGAGTTTACCGTTGTTCAGCGTGCCGTTACGCTGCGCGTTGTCACCCCGAAGGACGGCGTTGCACAGGATAAGGTCAACCCGAAAGACAAGAATCAGCTTTCTCTCACGGCAGACACGAAAAACATGACTGCTGATGAGATTGATGCTCTGCACCTTGGCTATACCGCAGTCAACACCGCAGGCAATACGGTAACGCTCGAGCCGAACATTGCACCCAGCAACTACACGGTTTCTCCGTGCAAGACTACTGCTACCAACGAAACGCTGTACAACAACTACGAATTTACCTTTATCCCCGGTGTTTACACGGTAAACGGCACGACTTACATCCTGACCCTCAAGGCTGAGGACTTCGGCGAAGGCGCAAACAGGCACTCTGTCGGTTCTGCGTCGATCATTACCGCAGGTCTCAATCCCGGCAAAACGGCAGATAACGCGGTATTTTCCAGCTTCACTGCCAACACCGATGTTACGCTGAGCACCGTGCCCGATGCAGGCTACGCGGTTGACCACTGAACCTACGGCGGTCAGACGATCACGGACAGCAGCGGCAAACCCATCACCGCAAACAGCGTTACCATCAAAACAGGTGCAAAATCTGCAACGGTTTCGGTATTCTTCAAAACCACCGATACCGTGCTGAACGCCTCCGTTCAGAATAATCAGGGCGGTACGATCACCTGCAAATACGATGGCAGCGATGAAACGCTCCCCGACTTCCCGGCTTACATTGCCAGCGGTGCAAAGTTTAACTTCACCGCAACGCCGGATACCGGCTGGCACTTCAAGCAGTGGATCCGCAAGGAATTCGGTGCAAACAACTATCCGGCAGGCACCAAGCACGACAACGGCTCCAACACGCTCGCTGTCGAGGTTGGCGTGCAGGATATTGATCTGATCGCCGTATTTGAGCGCGACAGCTACACGCTGACACTGGACGGCGAAATCTCCGCAAGCTATCAGACGGTTGATCCGGACGATACCTCCAAGACGCTTACCAAGACGCTCAAGAGCGGCGACAGCGTCACCGGCGATACCCGGATTACGGTAGCGCCCAAGGCAGGCTATGCTGCCGCCACGGGCGAGACCTATCAGGTGAACGGCAAGGCTGTTGAAGCAGGAAAGCTCAACGCTGACGGCAGCTATACCTTCCCCATCACTGAGAATACCAAGGTTTCGCTCAAGACCGACCGTGCCGCATTTGCGATTACCACACCGAAAATGGAGCATGGCACGATCATTGCAACCGTAGACGGCGAAGCTGTGGACGATCTGTCCAAGATTCCCGGCGGCAGCAAGGTTGAGCTGCAGGCACGCGCCGAACGCGGCTGGCATTTCAAGAACTGGGTTGTAAACGGTACTGCTCAGGATGAGGCTGCGGCAAAGACCAACGGCACTTACACCATCAGCGAACTGGCCGACGATCTGTCCATCAGCGCTGAATTTGCCGAGAGCGCTCCCTACACCGCCAAGGCTACCGCTGCGGCCGGCAACGGCACGGTAGCGTATACGCTGTATGATATCTACGGCGATGAGGTCGAAACCAAAACCATGTCGACCGAAGGCGTAACCATTTATCAGGACGAAGAAATCACTTTCACCGCACAGCCGAAATCCGGCTATCAGGTAGAGCAGTGGAAGGTAGACGGCAAGCTGACCTCCGGCAACAGCCTGACCAATCCGGAAGGCAAAATCCGAGCCGCAAAAAATATTGAAGTGACGGTATACTTCAAGGTTTCCGCCAAGTACTTCCCGTACTTCGGTACGGCTGCGGCAGACGGCAGCTTGACCGCTGCTATCGATGGCAGCACGATTACCTCCGGCGAAAATCAGCCGAACGGCAGTGTAATCGCCTTCACTGCAGTACCGAACACCGGCAAGATGGTTGAAAAGTGGACGGTTACCAAGGGCGATCTCGCTGCTGCGGAAAGCAAAACGCCTGTACAGGCGGACGGTGCTAATCTGGTCGATCCGATTTACACGCACACGCTGAGCGGCAACCAGACCATCCGCGTTCACTTCACCGACCTTGTACAGTACGATGCCAAGATTTCCGGCACGAACGGCACCGGCAAATTCACCTACACCACGCCGATTCAGCCGAACGACACCGGTGCAGTCAACAGCGCATCCGCTCAGGTTCGCAAGAACGGCACGGTCAAGCTGACGCTCACGCCGAGCACAAACTGTGTCGGCACCGCCGAGGAAATCAAGTCCGAACTCCAGAAGGCGGCTCCGAATGCCGTTGTTTCCGTAACTGAGAAGGACGGCAGCTTTGAAGCCGTTATCCGCAACGTAACGGAAGCTCTGGCGGTCAACACCGACAATCTGTTCCACAAGACCTACGCAATCACGGCCAATAAGGCCGAAAACGGCAGCGTTTCCGCTTCTGCGGCACGCGCCAAGGCCGGCGACACGGTAACGCTCACCGCTGCACCCGCAAGCGGCTATCAGCTGAAAACCCTGACGCTGACACCGGAGACCGCACTCGACAAGACGGTTTCCGCGTCCACCCTGACCTACACCTTCACCATGCCGGCGAATGACGTTGCAGTTACCGCAGCCTTTGCCGTCAAGCCGAGCAGCGGCGGCGGTGGAGCAGGCGGCGGCGCTGTTGCACCGGCTCCGACCGACAGCGGCTCGTCCTCCATTACCGCGCCGGACGGCACCAAGGTTCCCGCAACGGTTGAGGTAAAGAACGGCACCGCAGCGGTTTCCGCCGACAGCTCCAAGCTGACTGCGGTTTCCGGCAAGGATTCGCTGACGCTTGACCTGTCCGCAGATTCCACCGTACGCACGGTATCGCTCACCGGCGATGTGGTAGCTGCTCTCGCCGGTGCAAAGAACGGCGCAGCGCTTACCCTGCCGAACGGCACGGTTGCACTCGACCGTGAGACGCTGACCGCACTCGGCAGCGCCGCACAGGCCGATGGTATGGCAAGTATTTCGATCGCTTCCGCTGACAAGTCCTCCCTGACGGACGCACAGCGCAAATACCTGCCGAAGAACGGCACCATCCTGAACATTTCTGCGCAGGTGCAGCCGAAAAACGGCACTGCAACCCGCATTCATGCGCTGAACGGCACGGCTTCGGTTTCTGTAGCATACAGCCTCAAGAACGGCGAGAACGCCGCGCATCTGGTTGCATACTATCTTGCTGAGGACGGCTCGTTCGAAAAGCTGCCTGTCATTTATGATGCAGCGACCGGAAAGGCTACCTTTAAGACTACCCACTTCTCCACCTTCGTTATCACCCACGAGTACAGCAGCGACTTCTCCGATGTCAACCTGCGCAAGTGGTTCTACAACGAGGTCAACACTGCACTCGAGAACGGCTGGTTCAAGGGCCTGACCGCAACCAAGTTCGGTCCGGATGACGGCATGACCCGCGCAATGCTGGTTCAGGTGCTCTACCGCATGAGCGGCAGCAAGGCCGCTTCCACCGCACAGTTCACCGATGTGGCGGACGGCAAGTGGTACGCAGAAGCCATCGCATGGGCCTCCGAAAACGGCATTGTCAACGGCTTCACCGACGGCAGATTCCAGCCGGATACACTGATCACCCGTCAGCAGCTGGCGGCCATCCTGTACCGCTACGATACCTATCGCGGTCATACGCCGCAGGGCAGTGCAGCACTCGATGGCTACGCAGACGCAGCTTCTGTCGAGTCGTGGGCTGCTGAAGCAATGAGCTGGGCGAACGGCAACGGTCTGGTAACCGGCGTTACCCCGACTACGCTCGTGCCGAACGGCACCGCAACCCGTGCTCAGGTAGCGGTTATCCTCAGCCGCTACACCGACCAGTAATCCCATCCGATCCATACCACCCAACGGATATGGTATGAACAACCGCCCTGCAAGGGCAGACAATACCGACAGCGCCTGAAAACGCACACAAGCGACACCAATCGAAATATGGTGTCGCTTGTTTTTTGCTTCTCACACAGAATACGCTCACGCGAGAACGAATCGAACAGCCGCGGCAGAAATTCCATGCTCATATGTCAGCTTCTCCGGCGTGATATACTCTGCCAACCGAATCGCAAGTATTTTCAGGCTCGCGGTTCATTATATCGTACATCATGTTCTATATTTGCATAATACTGTGCAAATTCGACTCGTTTTGATTTACAACGTCGTTGAAGGGTGATATACTGAAATTACCATATAAGATGCGCCGGATTATGCTTTGAGGAGAATGCTATAATGACCATGAATGACCCGCTGCTCCGCACGGACAGCTATGCAAAAATCTTCCTGTACAACACCCATGAAACCGTCGCCTGTGTGCCGCGCCACACCATCCGCATGCGCGATAAAGTGCGCCCGGACAAGCTGCGCGAAGCCGTCGAGCAGGCACTGCTGCGCTTTCCGCACATGATGCTGACCGCCGAGCCGACCGAAACTGCGTTCCGCTACCGCCGAAACGTGCAGCCCGCCGTAGTGCTGCCGTTCGACGGCGTATCCACCCGCTACACCATCGGCTCCAAGGATACGAACGGATACTTATTTCTCGTCGGCTACCACGACAAGACCATCTATATGGAGTATCAGCACTCTATCTCGGACGGACGCGGATTCGAGGAGTTTATCCGCTGTGTACTGTTCCAGTACCTGAAAAACTGCGGTTTCCCGGTTGAGAATGACGGCTCTGTGCGCGGCATGGATACCCGCTGGTCTCCCGAAGAGAGCGCAAACGGCTACGAGCAGCTGGCAGACCGTGAATTTTCGCCGGATGGCATCTGGAAAAAGCCGGAGGCTGTTCATGCCCCCGAGGTACAGTGGGGCGCTGACGGCTCCGAGGTCGTCACCGAGGTGACGTTCCCGTTTTCTCAGCTGCACGATTACGCAAAGTCCATCGGCGTCAGTCCGCTGTCTGTACTGGCTCCGCTGATGATGAAAGCGTTTGATGATAAGTTTGGCGGAACGGACAAGCCGGTTATCGCGGAGATTCCGGTCGATCTGCGTCCGCTGCTGCCGACGCTTACCACGCGGTATTTTATTTGCTTTATCGATCTGCCGTATTTTCCGGAGTACCGCGATCTGCCGAATGACGAGGTGTTCCGGCGCACGAAGGCGTTTTTGAAGGATCAGATGCAGCGCGAACAGCTGCTCTATCGTGCCAAAGCCGCCGCAGACCGCTGTGAATCGCTGCAGGCGGCAGACTGCCTGTACTCGCAGGGCTACTACTTCTTC
>ERZ839767.5667-NODE-5667-length-10917-cov-9.917879_pt1 | contig 10917 bp, 6 predicted proteins | sample MGYA00519879_ERZ839767 | MGnify/ENA primary metagenome ERZ839767 (study PRJEB31850, sample SAMEA3708852) | human gut metagenome | biome: human gut; feature: human-associated habitat; material: faeces | place: China | collected 2014 ...
TGGATGGGTGCCCAGGGCGGGTCACTCCTTCGGTGTCTCCTCTGGGACGGGAGGCGGTGCCTCCCCCTGGTCTTCTCCCCCCAGCTGGGGCGCGGGGACAGAGGGAACCTCCGGGGACCCTTCCGCCCCTGCGGGGGTCTCGGGGCCCGGGGCCAGCAGGGGGGAGTCCGCCGTGGCGGGGTCCCGGCCCTGGATGATGGCCACCATCTCCGCGCCGGTGATGGTCTCCTTCTCCAGCAGGTAGGCCACCACCTGGTCCATCTCCGCCCGGCTCTCCCGGATGATCTCCACCGCTGTGGCGTAGCACTGGTCCAGGATGTCCCGGACCGCCTCGTCCAGGGCGGCGGCGGTGTCCTGGGCGCAGTCCATGCCGTAGCCCCCGTCCAGGTACTGGCTGCGCTTGGAGGCCAGAGCCATCATGCCAAAGCGGTCGCTCATGCCGTACATGGCCACCATGTTCCGGGCCACGGCAGTGGCGTCCTGGATGTCCTGGGCCGCGCCGTTGGTCATGGTGTTCAGCACCACTTCCTCCGCGGCCCGGCCGCCCATGGACACGGCGATTCGGGCCAGCAGCTCGTCCCGGGTGCGAAGCTCAGTTTTATCTTCCTCGGGCATGAGCAGGGTATAGCCCAGGGAGCCCTGGGTGTGGGGGACGATGGTGATCTTCTGCACCGGCTCGGTGTTCTTCTGCTTATAGGCCACCATGGCGTGGCCCACCTCGTGGTAGGCCACCAGTTTTTTCTCAAACTCCGTCAGCACGCTGCCCTTCTTCTCCGTGCCGGCAATGACCAGTTCAAAGGCGGACAGAAGGTCCTGCTGATTCACCGCCCGGCGGCCCAGGCGGACCGCCCGAAGGGCGGCCTCGTTGACCAGATTGGCCAGGTCGGCCCCCACGCAGCCGGCGGTGGCCAGGGCCACCTTCCGCAGGTCCACATCCTCGGACAGGCGAATCCGGCGGGTGTGCACCTGGAGGGTGGCCAGCCGGCCGGCCAGGTTGGGCCGGTCAATGGTGATCCGGCGGTCGAACCGGCCGGGCCGCAGCAGGGCCTGGTCCAGCACCTCCGGCCGGTTGGTGGCGGCCAGGAGGATGACCCCCTTGGTGGGGTCAAAGCCGTCCATTTCCGCCAGCAGCTGGTTCAGGGTCTGCTCCCGCTCGTCGTTGCCGCCCATACGGTTGTCCCGGGACTTGCCGATGGTGTCAATCTCGTCGATGAAAACGATGCAGGGGGCCACCTTGTTGGCCTCTTTGAACAGGTCCCGGACCCGGGAGGCCCCCACGCCCACGAACATCTCCACAAAGTCCGAGCCGGAGATGGAGAAGAAGGGGACGTTGGCCTCCCCGGCCACGGCCTTGGCCAGCAGGGTTTTGCCGGTGCCCGGCGGGCCCACCAGCAGGGCGCCCTTGGGGAGCTTGGCGCCGATCTCGGTGTATTTGCCGGGGTTGTGGAGAAAATCAATGATCTCCACCAGGGACTCCTTGGCCTCGTCCTGACCGGCCACGTCCGCGAAGGTGACGCCGGTGGATTTCTCCATGTAGACCTTGGCATTGGCCTTGCCCACGCCGCCCAGGCCCCCCATGCCGCCGCTCATCCGGCGCATCAGGAAGACCAGCAGGCCCACCATCAGGATCATGGGCACCACATAGCTCAGCAGCAGGCTCATGAGATAGGAGGATTCCTCCTGCATGGGGGAATAATACTCCACATCATGCTCTTTCAGCAGGGAGATCAGGCTGTCGTCCCGGGCCACCACCGGCGCGGTGACATACCGGGTGGCGCCGCCCTGCTCCATCTGCTGGGCCAGCACCTCCGCCAGGTCTTGGCTGCCTCCTTCCCCCGCGCCGGCAGGCAGGTCTTCCTTGAGGTAAAAGGTATATTTGTTGCTGGTCAGCTCCACGGTGGCCACCTTGTCCTCCTCCACCATCTGGATGAACTCGGAGTAGGGAACCTCCTTGGTGCCGGCGTTGGCAATCTGCTTGGCCAGGAAATTAAAGAAAATGACCAGGACCAGGGCCCAGAGAATGGCCCCGAAAATAAAGCCGCGTTTGCGCGGGCCTTGGCCGCCGCCCTTGCCCTTGTTGTTTGGATTGGAACTCAACAGTATCTGTCCTCCGTTCCGGGGGAGCGCCCCCGTTTTTCTGGTTTATGTCATTTGCGGGCAGGGTATCCCACCGCGCTTGGCAGATAGTTTGCCGGGAAAAACTTTCCCCATTTGATAACGGTATGGTATCATATTTCCCTTTTTATTGCAAGGAACGGCCTGTGACATAGGTGTTAAGAATTTATGAAATTTTCCCCCTGACCAGGCGGACGTGGTTGGCGGAAGCGGGACCGGAATTCTCTCTCCTGAAATTTCCCGGGAAAAGGGGCTTTTTCTTCCCTGAAATCCATGATATAATACCTAAAATATGCAGGTTCTCTGCTTTTTTTCCCTGAAATTTCTTCCTTCGGCCGACGCGCCGGGATTGGAGTCTTATGCAGTACAAACACAACCAGCCCCGCCCTGACCGGGCAGGGGACGAGGCCCCCGCCGACGGAATCATCGAGGGCCGCAACGCGGTGATCGAGGCCCTGCGGACGGAAGCCAGCATCGATAAGATTTTCATCCAGAAGGGGGAAACGGACAAGACTCTGGGACATATCGCTTCCAAGGCCCGGGCGGCGGGCATCGTCGTGGTGGAAGCCGACCGGCGGAAGCTGGACGGCATGAGCCGCACCCATGCCCATCAGGGGGTCATCGCCTTGGCGGCGGTGCGGGAGTACGTCAGCGTGGAGGATATTCTGGCGGACGCGGCGGCAAAGAACGAAAAGCCCCTGATCGTCGTGTGCGATGAGATCTCCGATCCCCATAATCTGGGCGCGATTATTCGGACGGCCTACTGCGCCGGCGCCCATGGCGTCATCATCCCCAAACGCCGCAGCGCGGGGCTGACCAGCGTGGTGGCCAAGACCTCCGCCGGCGCGGTGTCCCACATGAAGGTGGCGCGGGTGCCCAATATCCCATCCCTGCTGAAAGACCTGAAAAAGCAGGGCGTCTGGGTGTTCGGCACGGCGGCTGACGGTACCACCGGCCTTTACGATGCGGATCTGAAAGGCCCTGCGGCCATCGTCATTGGCAGCGAGGGAGACGGCATGACCCGTCTGGCTGCCGAAAACTGCGATTTTCTGGTGAGCATCCCCATGAAGGGTGATCTGAATTCCCTGAACGCCAGCGCCTCGGCAGCGATCCTGCTGTATGAGGCCGTGCGTCAGCGGATGAACTGAGAAGTTTGGAGAGAACACGGTGTCAAAGGATGTCGAGAAAACAGAATACGGCACAGGCACCTGGGATACGCCGCCGTCTGACGAGGATTACACCTTAGAGGAGATTCTGGCGGAGTACGGCTCCAGCCGCCAGCAGAAAATCATGGAAGAGGTGGAGCGTGAGACCGCTCCGGCAGAGCCGGATACGCCCAAGGCACCGGCTCCTGAACAGCCTTCCGCCCCTAAACCGACAGAGACGGCCCCATCTCCAACGCCCAAATCGGCGATGGCCCTCTGGGAGGAACGGATCGCTGCGGCGGCGCTGGAACAGGACGGGGAGGCCCCCCTTGCCGACGATTCGGACCCGGAGGAAGAACCCCGGACAGATGACGGCCCGGAGCCGGAGGCTACCCGCTTCCTGAGTCTGGAAGAACTGGTAGGGACAACGGTAGGGGCCGTGATGGAGGAGCACCACGAAACGCTGCTGAAGCCGAAATGGGGGCTGTTCTCCCGGAAGCGGCAGGAGGAAACGGAGCAGCTCTACGATTCCATGGAAGCCCCGGAGGAATCGGTAAAGCCTCTTACCGAGGCAGAGAGCATCGGGGAAGAGCCGGAGCTTAGCGAGGTTGCGTCTGAGGAGCGGGAAGCCTATAAGAGCCGTCACCGGTCTCTGGGGGTTGCCTTTTTTACAGCGCTGGTGCCTATCGCCGCTATGGCGGCGGAGCAGTCCGGCGTCACGGTCCCCTTCTGGACCGGAGACCGGCAGATCCAAGGCGTTGCCATGCTGGCCTGTCTGCTGATCGAATTGGTGCTGTGCTGGCACGTGCCGGTGTACGCGATCCGGAAGCTGAGTGAAAAACGCTGCGTCAGCGCACTGCTGGTGTCGTTGGCGGTGCTGGCGGCGGCGGTGGACTGCGCGTTGTGGCTGCTTGCTCCGGGGCGGGGAGAAGCGCTTCCCTATACCGCTGCGGCGGGACTGGCGCTGTGCTTTGCCCAGTGGGGCATCAGCCGGGAAAGCCGGGGCAGCTATGATAGCTTCCGTTTGGCGTCGCTGGACGATCACCCCCCTTACTTGGTCACGGAAACTCCAAGGGGTGCCTGCAAGCAGAGGGGAGACCTGCGGGGCTTTTACACCACCGCCATGCGGGATGATTATGCCTCCCGTCTTCAGACGGTGTTCCTGCCGGTGATTTTTATGGCCGCGCTGGTATTCGCGGGCTTGACCTCTTTGGGACGTGGACACGGAATTGACTTCCTACGGAACTGGTCCGTGATCCTGACAGCGGGAGCCACCTGTTCCTTGCCGCTGTGCTGGAGCCTGCCATGGTCCCGGCTGACCCGCCGACAGCAGAAAAGCGGCTGTGCCGTGGCGGGATGGGACGGCGCGGCCCGGGTAGGAAAGCGCCGGGGCATGATCCTGACGGATACCGACCTGTTCCCGCCGGGGACCATCCGGCTCAACGGTGTGAAGGTCTACGGCGAGGAACTGGGAAAGGTGTCGGCTTATGCGGCGGCAGCCGCCCGTGCGGCGGGCTGCGGCCTGGAGCGGGTCTTTGAGGGACTGGCGGTGGGGGAGAACGCCCCACGGGAAACGGCTCAGGACCTGAGCTTCTATGAGCAGGGCGGCTTTGGCTGCACGATCCACGGGGAATCCGTCCTGTTGGGGACGGCCTCCTTCCTGCGGAAGCAGGATGTGCGTCTGCCCAGCAACATCAATCTGAAAACCGGCATTTTCCTGGCCATCGATCATCAGCTGGCGGCGGTGTTCGCCGTGAAGTACGAGGCGTCGGAAAATGTGGATTACGCGCTGCGGACCCTGCACCGCAGCCGGATCACGCCGATTCTGGCAGTGCGGGACCCCAACATCACCCCGGCGCTGCTGAAGCGGAAGTTCTATAAGAAGATCAAGGTGGAGTATCCGCAGCTGACGGACCGGGTGGCCCTCAGCGAGGCGGAGGAGGACCGGGGCCTGCCCCGGGCGTTGCTGTTGCGGGAGGGTCTGCTGCCCTATGCCGAAGCGGTGGTGGGCAGCCGCCGTCTGCGGACGGCGGTGCGCCGGGCAACCTGGCTGTCCCTGGCGGGCAGCGCCGCCGGCGTTTTGCTGACGGCGTATCTGGTGTCTCTGGGGAAGTTTGATTTGCTCACCCCCTTGTCCCTGACGGTGTTTTTGCTGCTGTGGACCCTGCCGGTGCTGCTGATGAGCGACTGGACCGGCCGATATTGACACTTGACAGAATAAAGTACCGGGAGGCAGGCTTTTTCCCTGCCTCCCGGTACTTTTTCGCGCTGTCTGGGACCAAAAGACTTTTTTTTCAAGGAAAATGATATTTGAGGGACCCCACAAAAATAGGCGACCCTTTTTGCCTACCCCTCCAAAATGTGAGATCTCACAAAATTCTTATTGTATTGCCTGTGAAAAAGCGGTATAATTAACACATTGAGTGAGTCTCAATGGTTGACAGATCTTTTATCGGCCCGTTCGGGCCGTGTCAACAGCATCAACATAAGGAGTGGAACAAACATGAGCTATTCAGTACAGAACATCCGTAACGTCTGCCTGCTGGGTCACAGCGGCAGCGGTAAGACTTCTCTGGCAGAGAGCCTGCTGTTTATGACCGGCGCCATCGACCGTATGGGCAGAGTCGCGGACGGCAATACCGTTTGTGATTATGATCCCGAAGAGGTCAAGCGTCAGATCTCTCTGTCCACCGCTGTGGCACCTATCGACTATAAGGGCTGCCGCATCAACGTGCTGGATACTCCGGGCGCATTCGACTTTTCCGGCGAAGTGATGGAGGCCCTCCGGGCCGCCGACGCCGCCATCATCGTGGCCTCCGCCAAGGACGGTGTGTCCGTGGGCGTTGAGAAGGCGTGGAAGTATTGCGAAGAGCGGAATATGCCCCGCTTTATCTATATCTCCAAGATCGACGAGGATCACAGCGACTATAACGCCACCTTTGATGCGCTCCGTGAGCGCTTCGGCAACAAGATCGCTCCCGTTGTGGTGCCTACGCTGGACGAAAACAAGAAAGTCACCGGCCTCATGGACATCCTGAATAAGCGCGCCTATGAGATGCAGGACGGCAAGCGTGTGGAGATCGAGCTGCCTGAGGATAAGGTGGCCGTCATCAACGAGTTCAACGATGCGCTGAAGGAATCCGTGGCGGAGACCAGCGAGGAATTCATGGAGCGCTTCTTCAACGGCGAGGACTTCACCTACGCCGAGATGGCTCAGGGCCTCCGTCAGGGCGTCCGTGAGCTGAGCGTGTTCCCCGTGCTGTGCGGCAGCGCCGTGGCTGATATGGGCACCCTGATGCTGCTGGACAACATCATGGAGCTGCTGCCCTCTCCCGAGCAGGGCAACTATCATAAGGCCACTCTGGCTGACGGCACCACCGAGGAATTCGTGGTGTCCGCCGGTGGCGTGCCCACGGCTTTCGTGTTCAAGACCATTTCCGACCAGTACGGCAAGTACTCCTTCGTGAAGGTCCTCTCCGGCAGCATCACGCCGGATATGACCATGGTCAACGCCCGCACCGGCGACAATGAGAAGCTGGGCCGCCTGTATACCATGCGTGGCAAGAAGGCCACCGAGGTCAAGGAGCTGGTGTGCGGCGATATCGGCGCCATCGCAAAGATGGATAAGGTCAAGACCGGCGATACCCTGTGCGACAGCCGTAAGGTCGTGGCGCTGAAGGGCATCCCCTTCGCTGAACCCTGCTACTCTGTGGCCATCGCCCCCAAGACCCGCGGCCAGGACGATAAGGTGGCTCAGGGCCTGAACCGTCTCAATGAGGAGGACCCCTCCTTCTCCGTGGTCAACAACGCCGAGACCCATCAGATGGTCCTCTCCGGCGCCGGCGATATGCAGGTGGATGTGCTGGTCAGTAAGCTCAAGACCCGCTTCAACGTGGAAGTGGAGCTGAGCCCTGTCCGCGTGGCTTACCGTGAGAAGATCCGCAAGACCGTGCAGAAGCAGGGCCGTCATAAGAAGCAGACCGGCGGCAGCGGCCAGTTCGGTGACGTGTGGATCCGCTTCGAGCCCCAGACCGAGCAGGATGACATGATCTTCGCTGAGGAAGTGTTCGGCGGCTCCGTGCCCAAGAACTATTTCCCTGCTGTGGAAAAGGGCCTGCGGGAGGCCTGCGTCCACGGTCCTCTGGCCGGTTATCCGGTGGTGAATCTGAAGGCCGTTCTGTATGATGGCTCCTATCACCCCGTTGACTCCTCCGAAATCGCATTCAAGACCGCCGCTCAGCTGGCCTACAAGGCCGCTCTGCCTGAGGCCAACCCCTGCCTGATGGAGCCTGTGGGCGAGCTGAAGGTCACCGTGCCTGACAGCTACATGGGCGATGTCATGGGTGACCTGAACAAGCGCCGCGGCCGCGTCATGGGTATGGACCCTGCTGGCAATGGCGAGCAGGTTATCACCGCTGAGGTCCCCATGGGCGAGATGAGCACCTATGCCATCGACCTCCGCTCCATGACCCAGTCCCGCGGCACCTTTACCCTGCACTTTGTCCGCTATGAGGATTGCCCTCCCGCGGCGCAGGAGAAGGCGATCGCAGAGGCCAAGGCCCGGAACGAGGAATAAGATCAACCAGTGTGGCCGGGGAAGCGATCGCTTCCCCGGCCGCTGTATCTGTGTGGGATAGTCCCAGGGCAGTTCAATAACTCTAACAAAGTGTGAACAATTTTAGGTTCTTTTAAAAAGTTGCATTTGCAACTTGCAAATAGAAACGATTCCTGATATACTACACTCACAAAGCAAAAAACGCTCAAGGAAAGAGCGAAGATAAGGTAATTATTTAAGGAGGATACATCTATGAAGAAGTGGGTCTGCAAGGTTTGCGGTTACATTTATGAGGGTCCCGAGGCTCCCGTCGAGTGCCCCGTCTGCCACGCCAAGAATGCGTTTGAAGAGGTCAAGGGCGAGCTGAAGCTGGCTGCTGAGCACAAGTTCGGCATCTACGCAGAGACCGTGAAGAACAACGCCGACATCTCCGAGGAGGATAAGAAGTACATCTTCGATCAGCTCATGGCCAACTTCAACGGCGAGTGCAGCGAGGTGGGTATGTATCTGTGCATGGCCCGGATCGCTCACCGTGAGGGCTATCCCGAGATCGGCCTCTACTGGGAGAAGGCCGCTTATGAGGAAGCCGAGCACGCCGCTAAGTTCGCCGAGCTGCTGGGCAGCGACCTGGAGAGCAACATGACCGCCTCCACCGAGAAGAATCTGGCCTGGCGTGTGGACTGCGAGTACGGTGCTACTGCCGGCAAGTTTGAGCTGGCCGCCTGCGCCAAGAAGAACGGTCTGGACGCTATTCATGACACCGTCCATGAGATGGCCCGCGACGAAGCCCGCCACGGCAAGGCTCTGGAGGGTATGCTGAAGCGTTACTTCAACAAGTAAGTTTCGAAAAACTCAAAACCTTTTGAGAGGGGACCGGGAAACCGGTTCCCTCTCTTTTTGCGTCCTCCGCCGTTGGGATGGAAGTTTCTGTGGAAGTCTATCTCTGTTTTCCTTCTGAAAATGCCATATGTGGAAGTCAGCAATGTGAATGCGTCCTATTTTGCTGTTTTTCTGTCATGTTGACTGATTTGTTCTAACATACTAAAAAGCGGTCCGCAGATGTCTGCGGACCGCTTTTTGACGATATGGACAGGTAAACCGTTTGGATGCTGCTTTTACAGCTTTTCCAGCAGATAATCCACGAACTGGACGCAGAAGGCCCCGTCCCGGTGACCAGTCATGACCACCCGGCGCTCTGTCTCCGTGCAGAGGCCCATAGCGGCGGCGAGCTGATCTGCCTTGTCCGCCATGGCAATGTGCCGCAGCAGCAGCTCTGCCGCCTTCAAAATACTGGCGGGGTTGGCGTAGTCCCCCTCGCCATCGGCGATGAGCCGGGGGGCGGTGCCGTGGATGGCCTCGAACATAGCATATTGACTGCCAGTGTTGGCGCTGCCCGCCGTGCCTACGCCGCCCTGAATCTGGGCGGCCTCGTCGGTGATGATGTCGCCGTACAGATTGGGCAGAACGAACACCTGAAACCTGCTGCGGATTTCCGGGTTCACCAGATTGGCGGTCATGATGTCGATGTACCAGTCCTCGGCGGTGATCTCCGGATAGTCCGCCGCAACCTCATGGCAGATGCGGGTGAACATTCCGTCGGTCTTTTTCATAATGTTGGCCTTGGTGACGATGGCCACATTGGTTTTGCCGTTGGCCCGGGCAAAGTCAAAGGCGGCCTTGGCGATCCGGCGGGTACCGGCGTCGGTGGTGACTTTGAAATCCATGCTCAGCATACCGGGCACCTCAACGCCCCGGCTGCCCAGAGCGTATTCGCCCTCCGTATTCTCCCGGAAGAAGGTCCAGTCGATGCCCAGCTTCGGGACGGATACAGGCCGCACGTTGGCAAACAGGTCCAGCTCCCGCCGCATGGCTACATTGGCGCTTTCCAGCGTACCGCCCTTGGGAGTCTCCGTGGGGCCTTTCAACAGCACGTCGCAGTCCTTGATGGAGGCCAGCACCTCGTCAGGAATGGCCTTGCCCTGAGCAGTGCGGTTTTCAATGGTCAACCCCTCGATGTCCCGCAGCTCCACCCGGCCGACGGCAAGCTCTGCTGCCAGCAGCTTTTCCAACACCCGCCGGGCCTGGGCCATGAGGATGGGACCGATGCCGTCACCGGGGATCAGGCCGATGACGATGCGCTCCATGCGGGAAAAGTCCTTGGCGGGAGATCCTTGGGACATGCGCGCCTGCCGGTTTAACTGCTCAGTCAGTAAGGTACGGAAATGCGCCGTCGCCTGTTCGATATATGTGTTCTGATCCATCAGTCATTGCCTTCTTTCGTGTAATTCAGCAGACCGCCTGCCCGGAGCATCGCTGCCTGCCGCTTGGTGAAGCTGCCGCAGACGGGGATTTCACGGTTTCCAGCGTGAAGCGTCATGGTGCCGCTGTCCAGACCGGCGTCGATGCCGGTGAGGGTCAGGGTCTCGCCTTGGGTCAAGGCGTCATAGTCATCGGGGGCGGCAAAGGTCAGGGGCAGGATACCGGCGTTGATGAGGTTGGCGGCGTGGATACGGGCGAAGCTCTTGGCGATGACTGCCCGGACGCCTAAGTACAAAGGCACCAGCGCCGCGTGCTCCCTTGAGGAGCCTTGTCCATAGTTGCTGCCGCCTACTAAAATGGTTTCCCCGGCTGCCTTGGCGTTTTTGGCGAACTCCTTGTCGCACACGGCGAAACAGAACTCCGACAGCTTGGGGATGTTGGAGCGGTAGGGGAGGATCTTGGAGCCGGCGGGCATGATATGGTCGGTGGTGATGTTGTCCCCTACCTTCAGGGTCAGCTTGGCGGTGATGGTGTCGCCCACCGGCTTGCCCTGGGGGAATTCCTTGATGTTGGGACCGCGAAGCACCTCCAACTGGGCCGCATCCTCCGGGGCGGCAGGGGCCAGCACAGCGCTGTCGTCAATGAGGAAGTGGTCCGGCAGGTCCACATGGAGAGCGTCCAGCCCCAGGTCCCGGGGATCGGTGATCTCCCCGGTGAGGGCGGCGGCCACGGCGGTCTCCGGGGACACCAGATACACCTTGGCATCCGCCGTACCGCTGCGGCCCTCGAAGTTGCGGTTGAAGGTCCGCAGGCTCACACCGCCGGAGTTGGGGGAGAAGCCCA
>ERZ839767.5683-NODE-5683-length-10884-cov-17.920676_pt1 | contig 10884 bp, 12 predicted proteins | sample MGYA00519879_ERZ839767 | MGnify/ENA primary metagenome ERZ839767 (study PRJEB31850, sample SAMEA3708852) | human gut metagenome | biome: human gut; feature: human-associated habitat; material: faeces | place: China | collected 2014 ...
TGTTGTGGTTGAGATCTGTGGGAATATATATCTTCTCTGCCCAATGCTTGTTGGCATAGCTGAAACGCCCGTCCCGCTTGAGCTCGTGCAGCGTGTTGGCGAGCACCCATGCAGTGCGCTTGTAACCGTATTCGTCCAGCACGGCCTTTAAACAATCTGTCTGAAGGTTCATGCCATCAAAGTTCTGGCGGATGGCGTCCTCGATAGCATTACGGCAGGCAATGTTCGCCCTGTGACTCTCCCGCCAGAGGGGAAGCTCATTCCGCTCGCGGGCTTCAGCAGCGGAATACGGGTAGAGGTAGGTATCATTCATCCCGAGACCTCCTCCTTTTCCAGCAGACGGCACACGCCTTCCATCTGCACACCGGAATCCTCCAGCATGGTGCGAACATCATCGTCCAACTCGTCGATGAGCACATCTGCGGCGGTTTTCTCCGCTGCCTGCACGATGACTCTGCCCTCCTCTACAAAGGACTCCAGCGCGGCAGTGGGCGAGATCCCTGCCTCCGCCAGCTGACAGGGTGGAATTTCAAGGCCGGAGCAGTGGGGTTTGCGTTCACAGGCACCGCACGCCGTTTCCGTCATTCCGGTCTCCATTGCCATCTGGCTTCGCTCCGCCAGACGGGAGATCAGCTGCGGCGTTACGGTGGAAAGCAGAGAAATGGTTTTCAGCAGCTCTGCCACGGTGGGATCTCCCGGCAGCAGCAGAACACAGCCGCTGTCGGTATGGAGGATCAGGTCGCTGACGTCTGCAAGGCCGGAGAGCTGCAGCGCGGCGCGGGGAATGGTAAGGGTCTTGTTTGCGGGGTCATGGTTCAAATGGAATTTCATACGTATTGTCTCCTTTTTTGATTTGTTTAACATTTCAATGGGCACTTTGGCTCGTGGATCATCTCATAGCGGGTATCGCCGTCACCGCCCAGCAGGTTTTCCAAGGAAAGCTGCCAGCAAGCCTTGCGGGGATCATAGTTCGTGATGATGATTTCCTCATATTCACTTCCCGCCCTTTGGGACATACTGTTTGGGCGCGAGGTCCGGAAAATAAAGCAACCATCTTGATAGAGATCGCAAATGTATTCCTGATAGTTATACGAAACAATAAAATAACCCTCACTCCCGATGAGCACATCGTGAAGCCGCTGGTGATCCTTCAGCGGAAACTCTACCGGATAGCAGCCCTCTGCCATATAGTAGGGCGGATCGCAGTAAAGTACGGCATTCTTCCTGTCATATTGGCGAATCAGCTCCTCAAAGTCTTTATTCTCAATGACAACATTGGCCAGCCTGCGGGAGCACTCCCAAATCAGATGGAAGAAGCGGCGGATATCGCAGGGCTTACCGCCGAAGGACTTGGCGCCGCCGCTGAAACTGTATCGCACCAGCTTGAAGTAATCCGCTGCCCGGCGAATATCTCCGCGTGGCGCGCGTTCCAACATGAGGGCACGGATGGCTTCCGCGTCAGGCGGCTTGAGGTAGACCTCCGTCAGATCCATTTCCTCCTGCAGATAATCATCCGTGATCTCATTCTTTGAGAAAAATTTATAGAGGACGTTGAAATCATCCCGTGTGTTCAGCGGCAGGAACCCCAATTCCGCTAAGAGTGCCATGGTACGGTTTTTCACGCAGCAGAAGAGGTTCGTTAGATTTCCGTTGTAGTCATTGTAGACCTCCATACAGCCCCGCTGGATAGGACGGCTCATTGTCACTGTGCCGCTGCCGCCGAACACATCGATGAAGCGCTTATAGTGGTCCGGCATCAGCTTGTTGATGATCCACAGCAACTTGCCCTTACCGCCTACCCAGGGGATAAAGCTGTTCAAGATGCACCTTCTTTCAAAGGAAAAGCATCCAGTGACCGCTCTAATCCGCGTCTTGCTGCCGCAAGTCCATTTTCCATGTTTTGAAGCTGCTGAATCGTGGAGTAGACTTCACCGGCAGTCGCTGCGTAGAAGTATCCGCATCGATCGCTCCCAATAGGAACACCCTTGCGTCTCATACGATTTACAAGTTTTCGAAGATCTGTTCCGCTAATCCCTATAGCCGCTTCCAGCGCAGCGCTGCTCGCACTGTACCTTCGCCCGGTACATGCTCCTTTCAGATAACTCAATAATTTTTCTTCTCGCATTCTTGCTCCTTTCCGGGGTTGTACTCCCGGAGGAAGGGACAATGCGCGCAAAAAGAAGGGGCTGCTTTCCCCCTCCGGGAATACGGCCCCTAAGTGTGATTGTTTTTCTGAATGTTCCGTTCTTGCGGAACGGTAATCGCCCCGTGTGCTCCTGTGAAACAAACGCTATCTCCCATATAATTTAAGAACGGATACCGTTCAAAAGGAGATTGCGTATGGATCAGGTCGCATTGGGTAAACGGATCAAGGCCGCTCGTGAGCGAGTCGGCATGACGCAGGAAGATCTTGCTGCCGCTGTGGATTATAGCGTGGACCATGTGAGCGTTGTAGAGCGGGGCGTGAAACCGCCAAAGCTGGAAAAGTTGGTCGCCATTGCCAATGTGCTCAATGCTGGGACAGACGAGCTTCTTCAGGACAGTTTGAACGCGGCGACGATGCTCCGAGCCACGGAGCTCTCCGAGCGTTTGAAGACGCTTTCCCCGGACGGGCAGCGTAAGGTGATGAATGTGCTGGAGGCGTTGATCACTGAATTCCAGTAACAGTATGACAGAGGTTTGCTTTTTGCAGACCTCTGTTTTTTTCGACTGCGTTCGACATGTTTCCCGTAGACTCCTGTGGTATTGTAGTTCCACGAGAACGATAACCGTTCTAAAAAGGAAAGAGTGAACGATATGAAGCAAATGAATATTCGTGCCGAAGCAGCTCTGCTGGAAGTAGCCCGCAGACACCATACCACCGTGGAAGAGGTGCGCAGGGAGATCCGTCTGGCTATGGCGATGGCAATGTGTAACCCTGCCCCTGCCGCGCGGAAAATCTGGGGTGAGATCCCCTGTGATGGAAACGTCCTCACGCCGGAGGATCTCATCACCTATGCCGCGATGCGATGCCGGGAAGGGGAGTTCTGAAAGTTTCTTGCCCGTTTTACGGGTCAAGGCGGTGTTATTTCATTTTCATCTCCATTTTCTGTGTTTCCTGCATTGGTGACAGCATGGGCTGATAGTCCGCACGGTGCAGCAGGCCGTAGGTTGAAAGCACTGCATTGTCCTCCTTGATGATGTCGCAGCCGTAGGCGTAGAGGTTTACATGGGAAATCAGCAATTCCACCGAGTGGTCATCCGTCATGAAGCGCAGGTGGTCAATGGCTGTTTCCTGCGGGGAACTCAAGTCCGGCGTGAGAATGTAGTCCGCCAGATGCTCCGTTAGGAACAGGGCGGTTTCGATGTCCCGTACCTCGAACTGCTCCAACAGAGCCTTCAGCTTTGGCACCTCGGATCTCGGGATGTCCCGCGCGGCCTTGGTGAAGGCATTAAATTCTTCCAGTTCCATAGGCAGGTCGGTGAATTCTGCCGCATAGGGGATGATCCCGTCATAATCAATGAGCATGACGCCCTCCCAGCCCTCCACGCCGAGCTGCGCCTGTGCGTCCAGCAGCTCCGCCTCTGCTGCGGGAAGATCCAGTGTCACCGTGCGCGCATCGCCAATGTCGGGATGCAGTCCGAGCGTGAGCCGGAAGAGGTATCCCGGCTTTTCCGGCAGCGCCTTTTGGACAGGCGGCGCGGTTGTCAGTTCGCCATCCCGCAGCACATACAGGCTGCCCACAAAAACGCCGTTTTCACTGCACCGCATCATTCTTCCAATGCCGGCGAAGTCCAGCATCTCGAACACCTCGTTGGATACGCCGTCCAGTTCGGGGACAAAGTCGTTTTCCGCATAGAAGCGGCCAAGCTGGGCGTCATCCGCGGCATCCACCACATGATAGCAGTCTGTTCTTGCGCTGACCGCCAGATCTCGCAGATCCTGCAGCGTAATGACGCCGCCGTTGGCGTTTACTTTTCTCTGCACCTCCATGGAAAACAGTCCCTCAAAGGCGGCTTCCTGCACCTCGTCCAGCGGCGACAGCAGTGCGGCAAGGTCGTTGAGCTCGATGAGGCTGATATCCAACCCGTCCAAATAGGGCGCGAGGTACCCGAAGGCTTCGTAGTCTTCGATCTCCATGTACAACTGCTCGCCCTCGTTCAACCGCACTTTTTCCATAGCGTCCCACAGTTCCCACGGGGAGGCGGGCAAGTCCAGCTTGGCATACGCCTCGTTGTTGGGTACGTCTTCTTTCGCAAGATATACCTCGAATATCTTCTTACCCAAGGGTCATCCCTCCCATTTTCATCCCGTTCTGCTCATAGACTTTCGGGTCCGCACCGGGGATGTTCCAGCCGTGTAATCCCGTGAGTTTTGTTATCCGAGGAGTTTTCATATCATTCACTTATATCACACCTTTCTAAATTCTGCTGCTGGGATAATATTGCTCAATGCACCACCGTCTTGTATTCTGAAAAAGGCAAAAGCCATTCAGAAATATAGAAGGTGGTGCATTCCATGAAATGTGAAATTGTCACGGGCAATATGCCGCAGTTGTGGGAGGATCTTCTTTCCCAACTACACGAAAAGGAGTACCCCAGCGAGTCTATTCGACATTACCGTGAAGCCATGGGCAGAGTAGATCGCTACATGAGAGAGAATCAAATCCTTGAGTACACCGAAGCCGTAGGTGAAACTTATTTGGCAACACATGGTGGCAGAATCTCCAGCGGTCGACAGTTTTACATGTCTTTTTATGTGAGACGGCTGAATGACATTCTAAACAAAAGACCATATGTCGTAGTCCATACACGGAAAAAGCAGAAAGATTTAAAGCACTTTAGCGGTGTCTTTGAGAGATTCGATGAAATGCTCTGTAAGCAGTCTATTAGCGATGGTACACGCAAACTTCAAGATCTGTATTGTTACGAATTTCTTCATTTCGTAGAACAGCAAGGGATTTCAGATCTAAAGGAAATTAACGCACAGATCCTCTATGCAGCGTTTTCAGCAAGTGGCTCGAAAGAGAACTTTCGCTGTGCAGTTAGAAAACTCATGAAATATCTTTATCAAGAGCAGATTCATCCGTTGAATTTGGCTGAATTTGTCCCCGCGGTTCGCCGCGCAAAACCCATGCCTACTGTCTATTCAAAAGATGAAATCCAAAAGCTTCTAAATGTTGTAGATAAAAGTACCGACAAAGGATTACGGGACCGTGCCATGTTGCTGCTGGCCGCACGACTCGGCATCCGTACGTCTGATATCTGCAACTTGAAAAAGAAAAATATTCATTGGGATACAAATACCATCGAATTTGTTCAGAAAAAAACCGGTGTATCTGCAAGACTGGAACTTTTACCGGATGTTAAAGAAGCTCTTTTAGCCTATCTAACAAAGGGCCGTCCCAGTTCGGACAGTGAGAATATATTTTTACGGGTACAATGTCCGTTTACACCAATTGGGCAAACTGTAGCGCATCATGAAATGTCTCGCTATTTGGCGAAGGCAGGTATAGACACCGACAGGAGAAAAACTGGCCCGCACGCACTGCGCATGAGCCTGGCGACGGAGTTGGTGGCAGAAGATATTCCCTATTCTGTTGTACAAAAGGTTTTAGGGCATCAAAGCTCGCTTTGTTTTAACAATTATGTCCGACTGGATATTGAAAACCTTAGACGGTGTGCAGTTGCCGTCCCTCCAGCAACAGATAAACTTAAAGAGTGGCTAAGCAACATGGGGAGGGTTCCCAATGAAAAATGATTTCAAAAGTTTCCTGGCTGTTGAGTTTAGCAATTATCTACAGTTGCTTTTATCGGCTGGGCGAAGCACACATAACCATGAAATCATGCTTAGGAGTCTGGATTCTTTTTTGCTGCAAAATCATACTTTCGAAAAATGTCTCAGTGAAAGCATTATCAACCAATGGCTTTCTACGATATGTGGTACAAGCGCAAATAAAGTAAGCTACATTGCACGCTACAGGGGGCTTTCAAAATATTTGCGTTCTATAAACATTACCGCATTTGAACCGGAATACCCGCGGTGTTCTTATACCTATGCGCCGTATGTTTTTAGCGATGAAGAATGGAAAAGAATGATAGCCTCCGCTGATAGTCTTCCATATAGCGATTATAATCCAGAAAGTGCAGTCCTATTTTGTATTTTATTACGGATGCTGTACGGATGCGGTTTGCGCAGAAATGAGGCGTTGAAGATGGAAACGAGAGATATAGACTTGAATTTAGGGGTGCTATTTGTCCGACACGCCAAAAATGACAAGCAACGGTATGTGCCTATGGATATTTCACTGACAGAACTCATTCGAGCGTATTTATCTATTGTACCACAGAGAGAATATCTGTTTGTAAATAGCACCAGCGGAAGACGCTATTCAGCAGAGTGGGCCCGGAAAAGGATGGGACATCTTCTACAGGACTGCGGCATTGATTTTGAACGGGTACGGAAATATGAGCGCGGGCCGTGCCTCCACTGCTTCAGGCACACATTTGTGGCAAAAGCATTTGACCAATTACTGCAAACGCCGCTTGATTTTGCCGATGCCGTTCCTTTCATATCCACATATCTCGGACATTGCGACCTAAGAGAGACCGATAAATACTTGCAGGCAAACTACGATTTTTTCCAGCGAGACCATACTCTGATTACGGACTATACAAGGAAGCACAATATCTTCCCGGAGGTGATTGACGAATGAAGCGAGGTATGGAATTTATAAGGCTGTTGACCGAATTTTTTGACAGCTATCTTCCAGACACGAAAGGTGTCAGTGAAAATACAATCCGATCTTACAAAGCAGCCTTGCGGATCTTTTTCATTTTCTTAGAAGAAGAAAAGGGGATCCCTGCGGGTAAAGTAACGTTCTCTGTACTGGACAGCAGTATAGTTGATGAATTTTTGTCATGGATAGAAACCACACGCGGCTGCAGTAAACAAACCAGGAACCAACGCCTTGCTGCGCTGTCTTCCTTTGCTAAATTCGCATTGAGAAGAGATGTGGTATCTGCCGGAGCATTTTCGTCTTGCGTTCTGGGAACCGAGAGAAAGAGGGCCTCTAAAAGAAGCGGAGATGATGTCGTATTCTTTTTGCCAGAAGAAATGCAGATATTATTGTCATTGCCAAATCGACAAACAATTTGCGGGCGGAGAGATGTTGTCCTCATGAGTTTTCTCTATGCAAGCGGCGCCAGAGCGCAGGAGCTTTGCGACCTAACTGCAAATGATGTTACTTTTGGTGTAGAAACCCGTGTGCGCTTGGTGGGCAAAGGAAGCAAGGCCCGGCGAATTGTTATCCCCAATGAATGTGCAGATCTATTGAGAGTTCATTTCAAACAGGCAGGTTTATTTTATGGAGACAAAAACCGTCATGTTTTTTCGAGCCAGCGAAACGAGCATATGACGATTTCGTGTGTAGAGGAAGTTGTTTCCAAGTATGTGAATATGGCTAAAAAATTACATCCAGGGTTATTCCAGCAAAAAGCCTATACCCCACACGCATTTCGCCATACGATTGCAGTTGATATGCTGGCATGCGGATGTTCGCTGCCTGCAATTAAAGCATTTTTGGGACATTCATCTATTCAGTCCACCATGATTTATGCCACCGTTACCTCAGATCAAGCAAACAAAATCTTACGAGAACGCGGCCTCCCTGCAAAATTGCCAGCACCTGAAAAGGAAAAAGGAGATGAAAAGACCGATGTTATTTGGTTTCTACGAGAATAGATTATCCTGTAACTTTTGTGTATACCCGCGGGGTTTCCTTGTATTCGGGGAAACTCCTCGGATAACAAAACTCACGGGATTAGCTGGCTTATCTTAGAACTGGGATAAGCCGTGCATGCTGCCGCACTCCATCGCCAATCGCTGTTCCTGTGTTACGCCGAGGCGTTCGTTGTTGTAATCTGCCAGCTCGTGGTTCTGCTGCGGATTGTCCGTGCTCCAGTCACTCGGATAATAACCGCTCTCACCGCGCTTAATGCAGATGAGCTCGCCGGTGCTGGCAAGTGTGGAGAAGCACAGCTCCGGCAGGCCCTCTGCTATCTTGGGGTAGAAAAGCTCCTGCTCCGTTTGGATGCTCCACTCGTCTGAATTCCAAAGATGGACATACAATTCACCGCCGTCATCCACGGAAATTTCCCGCTGCTCAAAGCCCTCGCCCCAGCCGTCAGAAGCCTGTCCGGTGATAAATTCCTTCAAAGTATCCATTTCGGTGTCCGACAATTCCCCGGCGACGCGGCATTCCGCAATGCCCCAGAGCTGCCGGTCACGTTCCTCTACGGTGAAGACGGCGGAGCGCACCTTGCGGTCAACGCTGTCGGCTTCATCATACCAATGCATGATGCCGCGCTCGGTTTCCTCCGGCATTCGGTTTTTCACCAGCGCCGCCGTGATCTGATCCTGATAGCCCCGCAGCTCACTGCCTTCCAGAAGTGTGCTGCTATCGTCAAACTCGCCATACTCGTTTCGCTCGTAGAGATCGGCGGTCAGGGGCATATACAGCTTGAGGGTGGTCAGCTTGGGCGGCAGCACGGAGAAGCTGTCCTCACCGGGAACAAGCGCAAGCGTCCTGCCGTTGTCCCATTTCATGTGGAGTTGCCCCGCATCGTCCACGAAGTCCACTTCACCCTCCGTGCCGGGGAGAATGGGCGCGTAGGGGTCGTCCATCGAATTGAGTCGGACGCGGGTGCCGGGGGGATACTGCTCCCTGATGAAATTCACCATTTTTCTGTCCATACTCACATTCCTCCCATTGTCATGCCCTGTTTGGGCGTTTTTTGATATTCCTCCAACTGGCGGGGATTTTCCTCGCCGTAGAAGTCGAAGATCATGTCATCCACCTGTTTGCGGAGGTTGGGATCGTCGGTCAGCACCTCGTAGCGCAGACCTGTGGTGGGGCGATACGGAAGTTCTTCCTGTACGCAACGGAGAAATTCGTCCGCATCCGTAAACTCCTGCGCGTCGCCGTTGGCATAGGTGACGCGGCCCACCAGCGGCTTGTCCCGCGCCATGTTCTGCCGCTGGACGGCCAAATCGTATACAGCGAGGTAGCCGTTATAATCGCCCGGAGAGGGGTTGCAGCGCAGGCAGTAGCGGTAGCGCTCCGTTTCCACGATGTAGCCATAGTTCTGTACATAGCCGCCGTCGATTTTCCCACCGTGGTCATAGCAAAAACGTTCCATAGCGAAGCGGCTTTTCAGCACATCTTCGCGGAGCTTACCAACGATCTGCTGCAACTCCGCTTTGAACGCGGGGCTGTTCAGTTCCTCTGGGCCGCGGGGCCACCATGTATGCCAGAATTCATTGCCGCTGCGCCCGAAGTCCATGCGGACATGGCCGACAGCGCCAAGGCGCTTATCTTCTTCGGGATGCTGGGCATAAAATAAGCCCGCCTCTTCCGGGCGGGCAGGACGGATATGAAATTTCATGTTCTCCGCGGGATACGGGAGTTGATGCGCCTCGCAGAACTCACGGAGCGTCATGCTGCCTTCATCGAGAAAACCGAGCTCATCCCGCACATCCAGCCGTCCGGACTTAGGCATCGCCAGCTTTTCCGGCATCAGCACCGAGCCTGCGTGGTTGACCACAACATTTTCTTCCATGTAACACAGCTCGCCGGGATCATCGTCAGAGCCGCGAATGTCATAGCAGTACCAGCCCTGCGGCACGGTATCACGGGCGATGCGCCCGTTGGTGAACAGCGCGGGCTTATCAAATACTTCAATGTGCTGGAATTCCTCTGTTCTTGCGTTTACAGCCATTAGTCTTCCTTCCTTTCCTTTTTGGTAACGGCAAACATACTACACATCTGCCGCAAAGTCTACCGAAACATTTGCTGCCCCTGTGTCTGCTCCGGGAAGGGCGGGGCCAAGCGGCGCAGCAGGCCGAACTCTGTTTTTGTCACGCAGTCGTTTTCCATGCAGTCCTGACCGTATTGCTCAAAATCCATGTAGCCGTCCAGCTCATAGATGGCTTCATCGTCCAGCCCCAGCGTTTCCTGCAATCGCTGCTGACCGTAACCGTAGGCACCTTCTACGATGCGCTGGTAGTTGTCCAGATTTCGCAGCAGCTCACAGGCACGGTGCAGGGTTTCCGGATTCTCGGCCTCCAGCACGGCGGCGTAGGTCAGGAGCATCCCATCCTTTTGCCAGATGTCCTCCAAGGCTTCTGCAAAATCGTTGTAATCCTCCACGGCGGGGCAATCCGTATCACGGATCAGCTCGCCGATGTAAGGCACCTTGAAGCGAATATCACAGAGCATGGCATCCGCGAAAACATCAATATCGAGGTAAGCCTTCACAGCGTCCAGGTATTCCTCGTCAGCGGGGAGGACGAGGGTGTAGTCCGGCTTTCCAGCGACACACAGCGTCATGCGGAGCATCTCATCCCGATTTTCATTGCGCCAAGGCTCTGCCGGAGAAAGATAGCTGCTGTCGATTGCCATATTCGGCATCAGCAAACTGCGGGCGTTTGGGACAAAGGCACTGTACCGGGCATAGTTATACCCCTGCGGGTCAATAAGGAAACCGTCCGTTCCGTCCGCGTCGAGGATGAGCAGACAGTGCCTGGCGTCATCATCGTGTTGGATGGCATTTTTGTTCTCTGCGATGAAATCATAGTCAGCCAGCAGTGCGCGGCTGAACTGCCGGAACTGCGGGCTTGGCAGCTCGATGACCTTATCCACGGCGCAGGGTTCTGCCTCACACCCGGTCTGCTTACACTTCAGTTCTGCTTGAATGATCACATCATCCCTCCCATCTCCATGTGGCTGCTCTGGCTGCCGTTCATCACTTCCTCCATGCTGTAATAGCCCTTATAGGCGATGTAGCCACGGTCGGTGAACATCCCGTCCTCCTCATTCATGCGCTCCGTGCCGTACTTTTCAT